>OLID01000340.1_pt1 | contig 22162 bp, 18 predicted proteins | sample 1609361 | NCBI WGS metagenome assembly OLID01 (sample SAMN05416778, study PRJEB24817) | seawater metagenome | isolation source: Sea water | place: Canada:Atlantic | collected 2013-07
TACACAGAGTAGATCGTCGGCAGCGTCAGATGTGTATAAGAGACAGGATCTCGCGCTTTATCAAACGCCAGGTGGAGTCCATGGAACTGCGCAGGCGCTGGCTGGTGCAATCGCGCAACGGCCTGATACTGTTGCTGTTGCTGGGCCTGGCATTAATCTGGGGCGAAGAGCTGCGCACCCTGGCATTGTCGATTGTGGCCATTGCCGTGGCCTTTGTGGTGGCCACCAAAGAACTGATCATGTGTATCACCGGCTCCATACTCAAGGCCGGCGCGGGCTCTTTCAGCATCGGCGACCGCATCCAGATCAAGGATTTTCGTGGCGACGTCATTGACCAGAACCTGCTCGCCACCACCATTCTGGAAGTGGGCCCGGGCAAGTTGACGCATCAGCGCACTGGCCGCATGGCGGTGATTCCGAATGCCCTGTTTGTCTCTGAACCGGTGATCAATGAAAGCTTCACCCACGACTATGTACTGCACGTCTTTACCGTGCCATTCAAGCGTGACGATGACTGGCGGGGGGCGCAACAGGCAATTGTCGCGTCGGCGCGCAAACAGTGCGCGCCTTTCCTGGAGGAGGTACGACGCTACATGAACCGCATCAGCGTATCGCGGGGCCTGGAGCCGCCCTCGGTCGACCCGCGCGTCACCCTGCAGGTGCCGGTGGCCGGAGAGATTCATCTTATCGTGCGTGTGCCCGTAAAATCCGGTCAGCGTGGCTTTATCGAGCAGGCCATCATGGCCGAGGTGTTCCAGAATAAGGACTACCTGCCCAGGCCGCCGGCCAGCAGCGCCCCGGATCAGCCAGTGCCGCCGACCGACACGCCATCATGACTCTTGCGTACTACCTGTGCTGGTTGCGGTTGTCGCCGCCGCTTCCCCGACCAGTATCGACAGGGCGCCATCGCAGGTGACATTGCAGGCGGTGCCAAAACTGTCCTGTGCCATGTACAGCGCAATCATCAGCGCCACTGCCGTTTCGCTGAATCCCAGCATCGACCCCAGCAGGCCCACTGCAGCCATCACTGCCCCGCCCGGTACACCCGGCGCCGCCAGCATGACAATGCCCAGCATCAATATAAACGGCACGATAATGGTCAGTGACGGGATGTCGAGGCCGTTATAGATTGACATCACCGCCACGGCACAACTGACGATGGTAATTGTTGACCCCGACAGGTGGACAGTGGCAAACAACGGCACGGTGAAATCTGCCACATCCGGAGACACGCCATTGTTCTTGCTGCACTGCAGGGAGACCGGGATGGTTGCGGCGCTGGACATGGTACCCAGGGCCGTGAAGTACGCTGGCAGCATATTACGAATCAGCGCAAAAGGAGATTTGCCGGCCTTGATGCCCGCCAGTGCAAAAAGCGTCAGGATCCAGGCCCAGTGCAGCAGCAGGGCCATCATCAGCACCACGCCGAATGTGCGCAGGGTGCCAAACACGGTGCCGGCCGCAGCGAGTTCGGCAAAGACACCGGCGATATACACCGGCAACAGCGGAATGATGATACTGACCAGCAGCCGCTGAATGATCTCGCGGCCCTGGTCAGACAGATCCTTTAACTGTGTGGCGCCAGTGGCGGCAATACCCACACCGAAAATAAAGGCCAGGGCCAGCGCCGTCATCACATTAAAGACCGGCGGAATGGTCAGTTCTACAAAGGGTGCCAGCTCAACCTGGCCGGTAGCCGGGGTCGCTGAACCGGGCGTGGTCAGCATCGGCACCAGTATGGCGGCGACCACAAAGGCGGCGGTGCCGGCCAGCAAAGTCGACAGGTACGCCAGACCCAGCGACCGGCCCAACAGGCGCCCGGCATTTCTGGGCAGGGCGGCAATGCCGCTGGTGATAAAGAACAGGATCAGCAGGGGAATGGTAAAGAACAGCAACTCGCCAAACAGGGCCTTAAAGGTGATCAGCACCTGAGTCAGGCCGTAGGGGGCAAACAGCCCGATCAGAATGCCCAGTAAAATGCCGGCAATCAGTTTCAAGATCAGTTGCATGGGTCGCTCTCGTTGTGAAGTCTGGTTTTGTGTTGTTGCCAGCAAAAATACACAGTCGGACGCCAAATTGCCATCCTTGCATCCAACCGGCTGTCGTCGGCAGTCGTATTGTCTTGCCTGCCGCGCGCTGTATCCCGCACCAAATTGACTCGCTCGGGACGCTGCCGCATAATCATCCCAGCTCTCTGGCTGCCGAGACAGCCTGCACGCCAATAACAACAAAGCCGAGGTTACCCACCCATGAAACTGACTTTACAGACCACTGCCGCAGCGGCCCTGCTGCTGGCCAGCTCACTCGCGGCGATGGCCGACGACACCTCGATTAACCGTATTGAGCCATCGACATTCGGCATCGATCAGGCGGAAATCGCCTCCATCCGATCACAAATGCAGGCCGCTGTGGACGGTGACCATATCGCCGGCGCGTTGCTGCTGGTCGGCAATAATGAGGGCGTTGGCCTGCTGGAAACGGTTGGTACACAGGGCCCGGACGATGCAACACCGGTGGACGAGCAGACGATATTCCGCATCTACTCCATGACCAAACCCATCGTCAGCGTCGCCGCCATGTCCATGGTCGAGGATGGCCTGCTCAGCATTGATGACCCGGTTGGCAAATACATCCCCGCGTTCAATTCACTGGAAATCATTGATCAGGAAACCGGGGCGACCCGCCCCGCGCAAAATGAAATGACGGTTGCGCACCTGCTGACCCACAAATCTGGCCTGGTGCAATCCATCTTTGCCATGGGCACCACGCTGGGCGGCATGTATGAAGCCAATGTGCCCTCGGATGGCAGCGCCACGGCCCGGGAAGTTGCAGACAGCCTGGGTAATCTGCCACTGCTGTTTGAGCCGGGCACCGCCTGGCATTACGGTCACTCTACCGATGTACTGGGCGCGGTGCTTGAAGTGGCCGCCGGACAGACGCTGGATGTGATCCTCAATGAACGCATTTTCGAACCCCTGGGCATGGATGAGACCACGTTCTATGTGCCGACGAGCAAGGCTTCACGCATTGCTGAGCCCGTGCATGGCGCCATGAGCGACAACACCATCGTCCGTCCGATGCTGTCCGGTGGCGGTGGACTTAACTCGACCACGGAAGACTACGTCCGCTTTGCCCAGATGCTGTTGAATGATGGCGAATACAACGGAGCACGTATTCTCGAGGAGGACACACTGGCGTTGATGCAGGAAGAGCGCATCACGGATGATGTATCCCGCGAGTATTTCTTTTACGGCGACCGCGGCGGCTGGAGTCTCGGTTTTCATTTGCAACCGGTCGACGCGTCCAATCCGGACGGCCCCAGCAATTTTGGCTGGCGTGGCATTGGCGGCACATTGTTCCTCGTTGACCCGGCCAATGACTTTTTCATGATTTACATGGAACAGAAACGTGGCGGCCCGCGCGGCGCACCATTCGACAACAACGTTGCGCAGCGCGTGGTTTACGAGGCGATTGATTAAAACCATTTCGCCAAGGGAACCTCTTCTGCTTCAATCAAGCCGGCCTCATGCGCCGGCTTTTTTTATGCCTCACCACTAATTTGTTGGCGATCCTGGCCAACCTTCAGCGTCCCTCACCAGCAAGATTTTCAGACCCGACCACCGACGCATTCCAAAAACAAGTATATCCATTTGTTTTATCTACATAATTTTAGGTTATTCCGACTTGGCCCCAATTTTGCTGGCACTACTGTGTGCAGCAGGAAAATAAACCCGGTTAGCGGTTGTCCTTTGCCCGATGTTTAAACCATCAACAACCTGGCCGCGTCCAAGTGTTGGCGGGGCCTTGAAACAACAGCCACCGAATCAGTTTTAATTGCATTGGTAAAAAAATGAAAATCAGCGATACCTCTTCACAGGATGTAGCAATAAACCCGGCCCATGGACGAAAGAAAGTTCTTATCGTTACGATTGCTGTTGCCACCCTGCTTTTGCTGTCGTGGGTGACGGTGCCGGCCGTACAGCGCTGGAGCCAGGCACAACAGTCAGTATCAGCAGAACGCCTGCGCTTTGCAGAGGTTGTCCGCGGCGACTTTGTCCGCGATGTCACCGTGCAAGGACGCATAGTAGCCGCCGTCAGCCCAACGCTGTTTGCCAGCCAGGGCGGCACCATCACATTCTCGGTCGATGCCGGCGATACCGTGGCAGAGGGTCAGGTGCTGGCCACCATCGACAGCCCGGAATTGCAGAATCAGTTGCTGCAGGAGCGCTCCCGTCTGATGTCGCTGCAGATAGAATATGACCGTCAGCGCATCTCCAATCAACAGGAAATCCTGGAAAACACTCGCGCCTTTGACTCGGCAACCATCTCTTTGAAAGCGGCCCAGCGCGAACTGGACCGCTCGCAACAGGCCATTGAAGTAGGGGCCATCACCGCAGTCGACTACGAACGTGCCCGTGACAATCTGGAAACCGCTCAGGTCATGCACAAACATGCAGAGCTGGATACAGAACTGGACAACGAGCGCCTGGATTTCGAATTGCAGACACGCCAGCTGGCCGTAGAACAACAGGAACTGCTGGTGCAGGACCTGGCGCGTCAGGTTGATGAGCTGTCCATCGTTTCACCCGTCAGTGGCATCGTCGGTAACCTTCTGGTGGATCAGAAAACCAGTGTCACGCGCAATCAGGCTGTGCTCAGCGTCGTCGACCTGTCAGCTTTTGAAATAGAAGTACAGGTACCGGAGAACTATGTCGGCGACCTGGCACTTGGCATGCTTGCCGAAGTGCGTGCCGGTTCACAACTGCAGCGCGCCACCCTCGTGGCTGTGTCACCGGAAATAGTCGACAACCAGGTATCGGCACGACTGCGCTTTGATGAACCGGTGCCCGATGGTCTGCGCCAGAACCAGCGACTGAGCACGAGAATTCTTCTGGAAGAGAAGAACAACGTACTGATGGTTCAACGCGGGCAGTTCCTGGAGAGCGGCAGCGGTCGGCTGGCATACCGTGTCGTCAACAATATCGCCCACCGCGCCCCCATTGTCATCGGCGCCACCAGTCTGGCTTCAGTGGAGATACTCGACGGCCTCAATGTCGGTGACACCATTATCGTCTCTGGCACTGATGCATTTGATGATGCCGATACTGTACTGATCAACAACTGAAAACCCTGGACTACGTGAATCGGCACAGAAGCCGCTAAAACAAGGAGAAGAACATGTTACAGATGACAAATATCCGCAAGGTCTTCCGTACCGATCTGGTTGAGACTCAGGCTCTGCGTGATATCTCACTCGATGTTGCCGAGGGCGAATTTATTACCATCACCGGCCCTTCCGGTTGTGGCAAGACCACCTTTCTCAATATTGCCGGCCTGCTGGAAACCTGGACCGAAGGGCAGTATCTGCTGGATGGCGAGGATGTCTCCAGACTGAGCGACTATCAGCGCGCCAGGCTGCGCAACCAGAAGATTGGTTTCATTTTTCAGAGTTTCAATCTGATGCCTGATCTGAACCTGTTCGACAATGTGGATGTGCCTCTGCGTTATCGCGGCATGAAGGCGGCTGAACGCAAGGAACGTATTGATCGGGCGCTGGACTCGGTCGGTCTGCTGTCGCGCAGGAAGCATTTACCGTCGCAGCTGTCAGGCGGGCAACAGCAACGTGTTGCCATCGCCCGCGCGCTGGTCGGCGAGCCGAGATTTCTGCTGGCTGACGAACCGACCGGCAATCTGGACTCCAATACTGCCGAAGGTGTCATGGAGCTACTGCAATCCATCAATGCCGCCGGCACCACGATCATCATGGTGACACATGACCCGTCATTGGCCAGTCGCAGCGCCCGCAATATCCATTTCCTCGACGGGTACATCGCCGATACGGACGCCAACGCCGTTGTTGGCCAACTTGAAGCAGTCAGCTGATCAGGAGAGTTGCCATGTTTATCTATTATGTACGGCTGGCGCTGCTCAGCTACCGTCGCAACCCCATACTCAGCTCCCTGATGGTGCTGGCGGTTGCTATCGGTATTGGCGCCTATATGGTGATTTTCACCCTTAACTACTTTATGGGCGGCGACCCTATTCCGCATAAGAGTTCACAGCTGTATCACATACAACTCGATTACGGTAACCCGGCATTTCCGGACTTTGACCCGCCACCACAGTTGACCTATATCGACACCATGGCACTGCTGGACCTGACCACCGACTACCCGAGAACAGCAACGTCAAAGTTCGTCGGCGTTGTGGAGCCGGAGAATCAGGAGATACGCCCCTTCTCCGTCAGTGGCCGTGGCAACTTCAGCGATTTCTTCACCATGTTCGATATTCCGTTTCAGTATGGCAGCGGCTGGGACCGTAGCGCCGACGAGGGTCGCCAGCAAGTGATTGTGCTGTCACAGGAGCTCAATGAACAGCTGTTCGGCGGCGCCGACTCTGTCGGCGAGACAGTTCACCTGCATGGCTACAATTTCACCGTCGTGGGCGTCCTTGACAACTGGACCCCCGTGCCCAAGTTCTACGACGTCAATAACGGGCCGTTTGACCCTATCGAAGAAGCGTATATTCCATGGCACCTGATTGTCTCTCTGCGCCTGGACCGTGCGGGCAATACCAATTGCTGGCAGGCGCCTGAAGGTGATGGCTTCCAGGCCTTTCTCAATGCGGAATGTGCCTGGATACAGTTCTGGGTGGAGCTACAGGACCGTAACGCCTATGAAGACTACCTGAACTTCATTAACAGCTACGCAGCGGAACAGAAGTCATTCGGTCGCCTTCAGCAACCGGTGGACAAGCGCCTGTTTGATGTCAATGAATGGATGATCGAACAGGAAGTGCTCCCTGACGAGACCCGGATACTGTCGGCGCTGGCAGCCATGCTGCTGGCGGTCTGCCTGCTCAATACCGTGGGGTTGCTGCTGTCAAAGTTCCTCGGCAAGGCGCCAGAGATCGGTGTCCGTCAGGCACTGGGGGCTCACAAAGGGTCTCTGTTTATACAACACGTGATCGAAGCGGGCTTCATCGGTGCTTTGGGCGGAGTACTGGGGCTTGGTGTGGCCGCGCTGGGTCTGGAGGGCATCAAGATATTGATGGGTGACATGATTGTCTCCGACTGGATGCACCTGAATCTCACTGTGGTTCTTGTGACCATTGCGCTGGCCATTGTCAGCACTGTCATTGCCGGGCTGTATCCGATCTGGCGAGCCTGCAATATCAACCCGGCCATCCACCTTAAACTGCAGTAGGAGAAACGTATGGAATTCGGACCTATTCTGCGCGCACTGCTGCGCAACAAACTCGGCATCATCCTGATTGCTGTGCAGATTGCCTTCACCATGACCGTGATCGTGAATGCGATCTATATCATCAATCAACGTGGCGAGTTGATGAGCCGTCCCAGTGGCACGGACGAAAACAATCTGTTCTATATCCGCAGTATCGGGTTTGGTCAGAACTTCAATGAAGAGACGACGGTGGCGGATGACCTGGCGCGCCTGCGGCAAACACCGGGTATTGTCGACGCCACCGTCATCAACACTGTGCCGGTCAGCAACAGTGGTTCGTCATCTGCCTTTCTACTGGAGCCGGGCGAATTGGCGTCCAGTGTTCCCTCCGCCATCTACTATGCCGACCACCGCAGCCTGAACACCATGGGGCTTGAGCTGGTAGCCGGCGTCGATTTTACCGAAGCGGATGTCCTGATTCGCGAATCATCCAGTAATGCGAACGCTGATACGGTGATCATTACCCAGGCCCTGGCCGAACAGCTTTTCCCCGAAGGGGCGCAGGCAGCGATCGGGCAGGTCGTCTATACGCCTTCCGATCAGGCCGTTCGTATTATCGGCGTGGTCAGGCAATTACAGGCACCCTGGCCACTCTGGGAAGACATAGAGAACTCCGCGATTTTTCCCGAAATTGTGATAGATGGCGCCTCGCTATACCTGATCCGGACTGAACCGGGTGAACAGGACCGTTTGATGCCGATGGTGGAGGAGATGCTGGGCGCCAGCAACGAGCAGCGTATCCTGCGCCAGTTGCGCACCATGGCGGACACCCGCGAGGAAAGCTATCGTATTGACAGCGTCATGACCCGCATCCTGAGCATCGTGATTGCCACGCTGATCTTCATTACCGCCATGGGCATTGTCGGGCTGGCCGTGTTCAGCATCAACAGACGACGCAAGCAGATCGGCACCCGGCGCGCACTGGGCGCAACACAAGGCTCGATTCTGCGGCATTTTCTGGTGGAGAATGCCATCATTTCCGGCTTCGGTGTGCTTGGCGGGGCAGTACTGACCATCGCTTTCAACATGTTCCTGGTGCAGACATTCAATATGCCAAGAATAGACTGGTATTACATTCCTGCCGGCATGCTGGCCCTGCTGTTGGTCGGCCAACTGGCAGTGGTTGGCCCGTCTCGGGCGGCGTCACGAATCACGCCCGCGCTGGCAACCCGATCGGTGTGACAGGCGCCCGGATTGATCTTGCTTTCCCCTGATAAGTGGAGCAATATCAATCCGTTCGCGTATTTGCGGACCTGATAAAACAACAATAACAAGGATTTATCATGAGCACAGATGCGCCCGCAGCGAACTCGCTGCCCGAGGCTTCAACGGCCTCAACCACGACCATGCGCAAAGTGGCCCTGACGTCACTGGCCGGTACCAGTATCGAATGGTATGACTTTTTCCTCTACGGTACGGCGGCGGCACTGGTTTTCCCCATCGTATTCTTCCCCTCTGACATGCCCGTGATGGTGGCGCTGATCGCTTCGTTCAGCACCTTCGCGGTCGGTTTTATTGCGCGACCACTGGGTGGCATTATCTTCGGCCATTTTGGCGACCGGCTGGGACGCAAAAAAATGCTGGTGGTGGCGCTGATGATGATGGGTGTGGGCACCACCCTGATCGGGGCATTACCGGGCTATGCGACTGCGGGCGCTGCGGCACCCATCATGCTGGTGATACTGCGCTTTGTGCAGGGGCTTGCCATCGGCGGTCAGTGGGGCGGCGCGATGCTGCTGGTTACTGAGACTTCGCCCCCGGAAAAACGTGGATGGTACGGCGCCTTCGCCCAGGCCGGTGCGCCGATCGGTGTGATTCTGGCCAACCTTGCCTTTCTGCTCATTTCGTATGCGGTCTCGGAAGAAGCCTTCATGAGCTGGGGCTGGCGCATCCCCTTCCTGGCCAGCGTGGTGCTGATCGGCATCAGCCTGTATGTGCAATTGCATCTGGAAGATACACCTGCGTTCAAGGAACTCGAGCGTCTGAAAAAGCTCAGGCATCACGGGGAAGATGTGATGGCGCCCGAAGAGGCATTCAGCAAGGTGGCTGCCGACAGCCGCGCCGTTAATATGCGCCGCTCGCCGGTGCTGGAAGCCCTGCGCCTGTACCCGGGCCGTATCTGCCTGGCGGCCGGCGCCTTCCTGTCGATACAGGTGACCTTCTATATCATGATCGCGTTTGTGGTTGCCTACGGCAGCAGTGCGGAAGGTGTTGGCCTGTCACGAAACACCTTGCTCGCCGCGGTGCTGATTGCATCGGTGATACAGGTACCGTTCCAGTTCTGGGCCGCGGGTTATTCGGACCGTCACGGTCGACGGGGTATCTTCATACTGGGTGCAGTGCTGACCGGCGCCTGGGCGTTCGCCATCTTCCCGCTGGTTGATACCGGCAATTTCTACCTGATCACTTTGGCTTTGACCCTGGGGCTGGGTTTCATGGGCATGCAGTACGGGCCTCAGGCGGCGTTTTTTACCGAACTGTTCTCTACCCATGTACGTTATTCCGGCGCCTCGCTTGGCTACCAGATCGGCGCCATCGTGGGCGGGGCGCTGGCGCCCACCATCGCAGTGCTGTTGTGGAACCAGTACGGCATTTTCTATGTGGCGCTGTACATGGCGGCGGCATCCACGCTGACCGTGCTGTCGGTATGGCTGCTGACGGAAACGCACGGCACCGATATTCATGCCGTAGAGTAAGGCGATGTTTGGACGCTGAACTGCAGCCGCGGTGTCTCGTGCCGCAGTTCAGTTTCCACACGGATTTATTCCCGTTCGTAGTGGCCCATCAGCATGCCGGTCGCCAGAATGTGTCCATCGATGGCTTCCAGTAGCTGGGTCTTGTTCAGGCCTTCAGGCAGGTCCAGCTCGGTATCCAGCGCATAAATGCGGAAATGGTAGGCGTGCAGTTTGCCATCTGCCGGCGGACGGGGACCAAAGTAGCCGGTCATCCGGGCACCGTTGACGCCGTTGATCATGCCTTCCAGGGCCGGCACACCCGTCACCTGGGCATCCTTGGTCAAACCTTCAGGCAATTCGCCCGCATCAGCTGGAATATTGTAGGCGACCCAGTGCACAAAGGGTTGCGGTGTAGGGGCAATGGGATCGTCCATCACCAGCGCCAGCTGCTCCGTACCTTCCGGCAGGTTGCTCCAGCTGATCTGCGGCACGGTGTTGTCGCCATAGGCGGAGTAGGCCAGCGGCACCATGCCATGGTGCTCGAACGCCGAGCTGCTGACGGTGATGCTATCTTCCATGTCTGCTGCCGACAGCAGTACCGGCAGGGCAAGAAGGCTGAGGCCAAACGCAGCTAAAGTCTTTTTTATGGTTTTCATGATATTTACTCCAGGGTGATTAACAACTGTTCCGATGTCAGCAAGCAGAATAGAGCAGGCCGCCCCGCAACTCAATGTGTCGGCCGTGACTTTGCGACGACGCTATTGTCTGCGTCGGTGTAGCGTGACAGACTGCAGACCTCATCACCGCGGACAGGCTATGGACAAGGCAGCAACCGACAAGACGGGCATCGGCAGCCTGCTGCAGGCAGCAAGGTTTGTTCTGCCTTATAAAAAACAGATTCTACTGGCAGCCATAGCGCTGCTGTTTACCGCGGGTCTCACGCTGGGCCTTGTGCAATATGTGCGCATCATTGTCGACTCCGGTTTTGTGGCCGGATCCACGCAGTCACTCAGCAGTGCCATTGTCGGTTTCCTGATTGTGGCCATCCTGCAGGCGCTGGGCACATTTGCGCGTTTTTACTGGGTGTCCTGGCTGGGCGAGCGGGTCACGGCCGACATCCGCAAGGCGGTGTTCGATCATTTGCTGACCATGCACCCGGCCTATTTTGAGGACAATATCAGCGGCGAAATTCAGTCGCGCATCACCACTGATACCACCTTGCTGCAGACCGTGATCGGATCTTCGGCTTCCATCGCGTTGCGCAATACCCTGCTGCTGATCGGCGGAGTCATTTTCCTGTTTATCACCAACCCGCGCCTGACCAGTGTGGTGCTGTTGTGCATTCCGCTGGTCATCGGGCCCATCATCATCTTCGGGCGTCGCGTGCGCAAACTATCCCGACATACGCAGGACCAGATAGCCAACGTCGGTGCCTATGTCGGCGAAAGCATTCAGCAAATCAAAACTGTGCAGGCCTACAATCACCAGCGCGAGGATCAGCGCCTGTTTGCCGGTCACGTAGAAACCGCGTTTAATGTCGCGCTGTCGCAGATTCGTTCGCGCTCGCTGTTGATAGCGATTGTCATGACCCTGGTGTTTGTCGCGATGGCGGCGATGATCTGGGTGGGCGGCCAGGATGTCATCAATGCGCGCATGAGTGCCGGCGAGCTGACCGCCTTTGTGGTATACGCCGTGATGGTAGCGTCAGCGGTTGGCGCCATCAGTCAGGTTTTTGGTGATCTGCAACGTGCTGCGGGCGCCACCGAGCGGCTGATCGAGCTGTTGAATGCGCAGTCGGCTATCAGCGCGCCGGCAGCGCCGGTGCCACTGCCTGCAGAGGTGCAGGGCAGGCTCCGTTTTGACAATATCCGCTTTAGTTATCCGACCCGGCCAGACACGCCGGCGCTGGATGGCCTGGCGCTTGAGGTCGCGGCCGGCAGCAGTCTGGCGCTGGTGGGTCCGTCAGGCGCCGGCAAGTCCACGCTGTTTGATTTACTGCTGCGCTTTTACGACCCTTCGAGTGGTCAGATTCTGCTGGACGACATTGATATCCGTGCGCTCGACCCATTGGACCTGCGCCGCCACATCGCCCTGGTCAGTCAGCAGCCTACCATCTTTACCGGCACTGTCGCCGACAATATCCGCTACGGCTGTCCTGATGCCAGCGATGAAGCGGTGCACGCGGCCGCTGAAGCCGCCTTTGCCAGCGAATTCATCACCCGCCTGCCGGATACCTGGAACAGCCAGCTGGGTGAGGCCGGCATTCGCCTGTCCGGGGGCCAGAAACAGCGCCTGGCGATTGCCCGGGCCATTCTTAAAGACCCGAAAATTCTGTTACTGGATGAAGCCACCAGTGCTCTGGATGCTGAAAGCGAGCGTACAGTACAAATAGCACTGGAGAAATTGATGCAGGGGCGCACCACCCTGATTATCGCTCACCGCCTGGCAACGGTACGTAACGTTGACCGGATCGCAGTGATGGAAGCCGGCCGTCTGGTTGCCACTGGCAGCCACGACGAATTGCTGGTCAGCAGCCCCCTGTATGCACGTCTCTCCGCGTTGCAATTTGATGCTCGTCCTTGAGTGCTGACGCGCTTCCAGAGGCAGAAACATGATTGAACAAAAAGACCGCGCGCGGGCCGCGCTGGAAGCACTGTTCGTGGGTGATGCACTGGCCATGCCGGTGCACTGGTATTATCGCCCGGCCGATATCTTTAAACAGTTCCCCGGCGGTGTGCGGGAATTTCATGACGCGCCAGCGTTTCATCCATCGTCCATCATGTCTTTGCACTCTACCCGCCAGGGTGGCCGGCATTCCCCCGCATCAGCGCCGGCCTCAAGCGGCGATATCGTGGGCGACATCATTCTGAGGGGCAAACGGCAGTACTGGGATATACCCAATCAGCACTATCATCAGGGCATGCGCGCCGGCGAGAATACGCTCAATGCCCATTGCGCCCGTGCCGTGATGCGCTCAATAACAGCAAACGCCGGACACTATGACGCCAGTGTCTATGTTCAGCACTACATACAACTGCTGACGGCAGATCCGCCACAACACCCTGATACCTATGCCGAATCCTGTCATCGTGGTTTTTTTGCCAACCTGGAACAGGGCAAGTCACCATTGCAGTGCGGCGCGGTCACGCACGACACGCCTTCCATAGGCGGCCTGGTCACTATTGCACCCATTGTTTTTGCCGAGCGACTGCGAGGCAACTCTCTGGAAGTGGTCCAGAACCTGTGTCAACAACACCTGTTTCTTACCCATCCCGATGCCGGCCTGGCGCAGATCTGCCGGGCCTATGTTGCATTGCTCGATCAACTGCTGTTCCGCGATGAGGCTGACGATGTGATGTCCATCCTGGCCCACACGGCCCGGCAAAGCGCCGGACTTGATTTGTCCGATCTACTGGCCCGGACCCGGGACGACAGTGACGTACTGGGTCGCAAATTTTCCATTGCCTGTTATATTGATGGTGCCTGGCCAGGAATTCTTTATCTGGCGGCGCGCTACCTTGACGACAGCAAACAGGCGCTGATCGCCAACACCAACCTTGGCGGCGATAATGTGCACAGGGGCGCCGTACTGGGTGTGATCACGACACTGTGTCAGAATTCCTCACAGGTGAGCGATCTGTATCACCAGCTTGCTGATCAGCAACAACTGGACAGGGAAATTGCCTGTCTCATAACGCCACTAAAAACCGTAGCAATGTGAGACAGCCGCTTTCTCTTGTCACGCGGTCAGAGTAATATCAGCCAATCTAACACCCGGGCAGACTGACTATGGACCTGATTACCAACTATTATGAGAGTCTTGTTTACGAGTCCATCAAACGCAAACTGACTGGTTCCGCGGTGGCACTGGATGACGACTACATTGCCGACGTTGCCTGCGTGGCACTCAACAGATTGCCTGCCCGCTATGTACGGCACATCGTGGATACCCGCTTTTTTGAGTCCGAAGAAGAGTATACGCTGAATATTCATTCCGTCGAACGGGCGGTGACTTACGCGGTGACATTCATAAGCGGGCGTGCCGACAGTTCACCTGATGGCTCAGCACACTACAGACCCGACAAAGACTCTTTCGATAGCGCGTAATGGCGTTTTTATACGACATGGCGAAAGTTCCCGGCTGACTGTCGCCCGACAGGGAGTGTAAATCATGATGTCATCATCAAGTCAGAGCACCGCACATGTTAGCTTGCCGGCCATACTGGCCGGCCTGGGCGCGCTGCCGTTTCTGGTGAGCAGCCTGTTGCTGACGCTGGGTGTCTACAACCTGCCTCTGCTGGGCAGCACTGCCGAAATATTACGCAGCTATAGTCTCGCGATCGCCGTGTTCATGTGTGGCATTCACTGGGGACAATACCTGCAGGATACCCAGGCCAGAAATCTTAACCTGCTGATGGTCAGTAATGTGCTGACCGTAATCTGCTGGCTGGGCTATCTGATGGCCTCTTTTACAGCTTACTTTGTTATCGTGATTGCCATCTTTCTGGCTTTGCTCTGGGTCGACTATCGCCTGCACCGGGCCGGCAGAATCACTGCTCGCTATTTCAGAATGCGGCTGGCCGTCACCGCCGTGGTGTGTGCCTCGCTGGCCCTGCCATTGAGTTTTATCTGACGCGCGAACAGCCCCGGTTCAGCTCGCCCGGTTCAGCTCGCCCGGTTCAGTTCATAGACACACATATTAACCGCAGCAGCCAGGTTGAGTGACTCCACATCGCCACTGCCGATAATGGAAAATGTGTGAACTCCCAGAGCATCAAGCTGCGCCCTGGGTACACCCCGGGCTTCATTGCCAAACACCAGACACTGCGACTGCTGAAACGACGCCGATGACAAGGGCGCACCCTGCATATCCAGACAGGCGATCGTCTGATAACGCGACCTCAACTCTGTCAACGGAACCTCCAGCTCCATCGGCACATGAAAAACTGCCCCCATGCTGGCGCGCACTACCTTGCTGTTAAACGGGTCTACACAACCCGGACTGAGCAGACAGGTAAAACCACCGAACCACCCCAGAGTGCGCAATATGGTGCCCAGATTGCCCGGATCCTGTGTTTCAAAGAGATAGATCGCACGCTCCGCCGACGCCTGCCGGGCGCCACGCAAGGCCACCATTGGCACACGAGCGATGATGCCCTGCGGTGTTGTGGTATCTGACAATTGTTTCATCAGCTTCTCGCTAACCACAGTTTTCCTGAACGGCCCCTGCCAGTCCTGCCAGGACTCGGTGACGTAGATCTCACTGTCCAGCAGAGCCGGGTTGGTTAGCGCGGCCTTCTGCAGTTCCAGTACGAGGTGTTCGCCTTCGGCCAGGAAGCATTCAAACTGCTGACGGTACTTTTTATTATGCAATTTCCTGAGTTCATCGGTTGACAGCCGTTGCATTCGCTAGCCCCCTTTACCGGTATCTGCCAGCATCGCCAGCGCCAGCGCTTCGGCCACCTTGATGCCATCAACCCCCGCAGACAGGATGCCACCGGCGTAACCGGCGCCCTCACCGGCCGGGTACAGACCGCGGGTGTTGAGGCTTTGCAGACTTTGCGGATCGCGCGTAATACGCACCGGTGATGATGTCCGCGTTTCGATACCGGTCAATACGGCGTCGTCGCGATCAAAACCGCGTATCTGTTTACCAAAGGCGGGCAGGGCCTCCCGTATGGCGCTGATCGCATACTCAGGCAGGGATGTCGCCAGGTCGCCCAGTTTTATGCCTGGTTTGTACGAGGGTATGACCTCGCCCAGCGATGTTGACGGCCTGCCGCGTACAAAATCGCCCACCAATTGGCCCGGGGCACTGTAGTCGCCGCCACCCAACTCGAACGCATGTGATTCCAGTTGTTCCTGAAGCGCAACACCGGCCAGGGCATCGCCGGGAAAATCCGTTTCCGGGTTAATACCGACCACAATGCCAGCGTTGGCGTTGCGTTCATTCCGTGAATACTGGCTCATGCCGTTAGTGACGACCCGACCGGTCTCTGACGTTGCAGCAACCACCGTGCCGCCCGGGCACATGCAAAAACTGTATACCGCCCGCCCGTTGCTGGCATGATGCACCAACTTGTAATCAGCTGCACCAAGCGCCGGGTGTCCCGCATATTTGCCAAGTCTCGATTTGTCGATCAGTGATTGCGGATGTTCGATGCGGAAGCCGATGGCAAACGGTTTAGCCTCAACGAAAACTCCACGCCGGTGCAGCATTCGAAAGGTGTCACGCGAGCTGTGCCCCAACGCCAGTATCACATAACGGGTGTTGATCACTTCGCCACTGGCCAGGGTCACGCCGGTAACCCGACTGTCCTCCCGCAGAACCTCCGTGACTTTACTCTCAAAGCGGATGTCACCGCCCAGCGCCTTGATCTCCTCACGCATGGCGGAGACCACACCGGTCAGCCGAAAGGTGCCGATATGAGGTTTGTTGACAAACAGGATCTCCTCCGGCGCGCCGGCCCGGACAAACTCGTGCATGACTTTGCGGCCGTAGAATTTCGGGTCCTTGATCTGACTGTACAATTTGCCATCCGAGAAAAGGCCAGCACCGCCTTCGCCAAACTGGACATTCGACTCAGGTGTCAGTTTGTGGTTGCGCCACAGGGCCCAGGTGTCCTTTGTGCGGCTGCGCACATCCTTGCCGCGCTCCAGTACGACAGGTCTGAAACCCATCTGTGCCAGTATCAGGGCAGCGAACAGACCACAAGGGCCGAAACCAATGATGACCGGCCGCTCCTGCAGGTCGGCGGGCGCCCGGGCCACCGGATGATAACCGGTGTCCGGCGCCGGCCGGACGTGCTGGTCGGTGCTAAAGCGCTGCAACACAGTGGTTTCATCCGCCAGGCTTGCATGGATGATGTAGACAAACGTTATTTCGCTATTTTTTTTCCGTGCGTCATAGCTGCGTTTGAAGACGCTGTAGTCGAGCAGCTCGTCATCAGCAATCTGCAGGCGATTTACAATGGCAGCGCGTAAGGCTTCCGGAGGATGGTCCAGCGGCAAGGCAAGTTCTGTCAGGCGAATCATGGTCAGGCCCCGGCCGGTGACTCCGGCAAAAGGTGCTGGCGCGCAGCAGGCGTCAAGAGCGGTTCTGCTCAATAGGCGACTATGCTATGCTTTCACCCCGAAAAAGTCACCATCAGTGTACCCGGCACCCTCATGGCACGATCAAAAAGCAGCAAACGCTGGCTGGACGAACACGTCAACGACCCCTACGTAAAGAAGGCCCAGATTGACGGCTTTCGCTCGCGCGCAAGCTATAAGTTGCTGGAAATTAACAACAAAGACAAACTCATGCGCCCCGGCATGTTGATCCTTGACCTGGGTTCGGCGCCGGGCGGCTGGTCACAGGTGGCCGCACCCATAGTCGAACCCAAAGGCCGGGTCATTGCCTCCGATATTCTGCCCATGGACAGCATTGCCGATGTTGACTTTATTCAGGGCGATTTTACCGAACAGGAAGTGTTTGATCAGATCATGGCCGCCCTCGATGGCGCCCGCGTGGATCTGGTGATGTCGGACATGGCGCCCAACATCAGTGGTGTCGATGCGGCCGACCAGGCCGCCTCCATGTACCTGGTGGAGTTGGCGCTGGATATGGCCAGACAGACATTAAAACCCGGCGGTAATTTTCTGGCCAAGGTCTTTCACGGTGAAGGTTACGACGACTACGTCAAGGACCTGCGCAGCAGCTTCGACAAAGTGGTCACCCGTAAGCCTGATGCCTCACGGGCACGTTCCCGTGAGGTCTATCTGGTCGGCAAAGGCTTCAGGGGCTGAGGCCGGGGTCTGGGCTTCAAAGCCTGCGTCAGTAGCCAACAGCGGCGCCATCGCCGGACCGCGAATCGGCAGCACCGTGATACAGACCGTTTTCGCGGTCAATAAATATACCCATGGCTGAACCCTGGTTGCCGCGCACCCGGGCTTCATGCCCTTTGGCCTCATACAGCCGGATAGTGTCAGGTGAGAAGGCATTGGCCTCCATACTGGTGACATCGGGCAGCCACTGATGATGCATGCGTCCCGCCTCCACGGCCTGAGCCACATTCAATCCATGGTCAATCATGTTCAGGATCACCTGCATGGTGGTATTGATAATGGTGCGGCCACCCGGGCTGCCAATGGCCAGCACTGGCTTGCCATTCTGCGCCACGATGGTCGGTGACATCGAAGATAACATGCGCTTCTGTGGTACTACCAGGTTCGGGTCGGTACCAATCTGACCATCTCTGTCGGTGACACCCGGCACCGGATTAAAATCACCCATTTCGTTATTGAGCAGATAACCACCGCCCTCGGCAACAATCCGTGAGCCATAGCCGTTCTCCAGCGTATAGGTCAGCGACACCATATTGCCGTTCTTGTCGACCACGGAAAAATGCGTGGTTTCTTCGCTTTCATAGATGTCTGCGAATTCGGTTTCATCACTGACCGAGGCCTGATCCATATCAATGGATGCACGCAAGGAAGCAGCATGCTCTTTGCTGATCAACCGGTTAACTGGCATGTCCGGATTGAAATCCGGATCGCCGAGAAACTCGGCACGGTCAGCATAGGTACGGCGCATGGCTTCGGTCAGCACATGCAGATAGTCGGCCGAGTTGTGGCCCATGGCGGTCAGATCGAAACCTTCCAGAATGTTCAGCATCTGGATGATACCGACACCACCGGAACTGGGTGGCGGCATGCTGACGATGTCATAGCCGCGATAGGTGCCGCGCACTGGCTCCCGTTCTACAGGCTCATAAAGCGCCAGGTCTTCTTCAGTAATCAGACCACCATTCTGCTGCATGAATGCAGCCAGCATGCGCGCATTCTCACCTTTGTAAAAGCCATCGCGACCTTCATGCTGAATGCGCTCCAGGGTGCGTGCCAGGTCGGGCTGCACCCAGGTATCACCAAGCTGATACGGCTCACCATTGTCCATGAATACCGCTGCCGAAGACGGGAACTGGTCCCAGAACGGCTGGTTGCGAATGAAACCGCTGTGCAGTGCATAGGTGATAGGTATGCCATCGCGGGCCAGCGCCACTGCCGGTGCCACCAGATCGGCCCAGGGCAGGCTGCCGAGCGCCTGGTGCGCCTCATACAGGCCGGCCACGGTGCCGGGCACACCCACTGACAGGAAGCCGCGATGCTGGGCATTGGTACTCTGACCGTCTGCGCCGACGTACATACGCTCGGACGCCGCCAGCGGTGCTTTCTCACGGAAATCAAAGGTCGTCGCATGCCCATCATCGCCATGATAGACAAGGAAGCCGCCGCCGCCAATATTGCCGGCTGTTGGCCAGGTCACTGCCAGTGCCAGCGCTGTGGCCACGGCTGCATCAACAGCGTTTCCACCATCCTGCAACACATCAACACCCACCTGCGAGGCAATTCTTGAGGCACTGGTAACAATACCGTTTTCCACGCGCAATGGGGTCTTGCCGCTTTGTGCCCACAGGGAAACCGGTAGCAGGCAGATCAGTACCAGTGCTATGGCTTTGGAGAACAGGCTTACGTTTATTGTTGTTTTCATGCTGCGAGCTCCGCTACTGTTTTTGCATTCAATTATTTACTGGCAGCCTCAGCCAGCAGATTTTCAATGTACAGACTCCTGAGTTTCTGCGTCAGTGGCCCGGGTTTGCCATCGGCAATTGCCTTGCCATCGATGCTGATGACCGGCATCACCAGTGTGGTCGCGCTGCTGATGAATGCTTCGTCTGCCGCCATGGCCTCCTCCAGCGTGAAGCTGCGTTCGACCAGCGACACCCCGGACTGTTCTGCCAACTCCAGTATCACCCGGCGCCGGATGCCAGGCAGAATGGCATTGGACAATCCGCGAGTAATAATGGCCCTTTCCTTTACGATGAAGGCCGATGATGAAGCGCCTTCGGTCACCGTGCCATCTTCCACCATCCAGGCCTCAAACGCGCCCTGCGCGGCGGCCTGCTGCTTGGCCATGCATTGGCCCAGCAGGTTCAGTGACTTGATGTCACGTCGCTGCCAGCGCAGGTCGGGCACCGACACTACTTTGACGCCGGTCTTGGCTGCCGGATTGTCGAGCAGGTTGCGTGAGGACGTGTAGGCCATGATGGTGCTTTTGATGTGCAGCGGATAGGCAAAATCGCGCTCCGCTATGCCGCGGGTAATCTGCACGTAAACGCTGCCTTCAGTCACTGCATCGCGGCGAATCAACTCGCGCAACATATGCAGATAGTCGGCTTCGCTGCAGGGCCAGGCAATCTCGACTGCGCTGAGGCTTCGCCGCAAACGCTCCAGCGAATAGTCCTCGTCAACCAGTTTACCCGTTACCACCGGAATCACTTCGTAAACACCATCACCAAACAAAAAGCCGCGATCAAACACCGAAACGCTGGCCTTGTCCGATGGCAAATATTCTCCGTTTAAAAATACCGTTCTGCTCACAGCCCATCCTTATTTAGATTAGGGCATCGGACTGTTGAAAGCGTAATCGAGGCAGTCAGTGCGAGGCAAGAACAGGTTTAAAAGCGGAGTTTACGAATAGTAAATGAGCATTTTGAACCTGTTCTTAACGAAGCAATGGCAACGAAGATAGCTTTTCAACGGCTCGATAGATTGGACATTAAAAAAGGGAGCCTGAGCTCCCTTTCCGTGATGCTGGCCCCAATGGAACCTTCTCTGAGAACAGAGAGGGGATGTCATCAAACCACCAGGAAGTTACTCCCGATTTTATTAATTGCACCAACATCCATTGAAACCTTAGCTGAATCACTCGACATTGGATCACCTCCTTTTTATTTCTCAATTGAACATGGCTTGAGAGTAATCTTGAAGTCGCAACAGTGTCAACAAAATAATGTCAGTTTTTTTTCCTGCCACGCAGCAGACCCAGACCCAATGCCGCCATGACAATGGAAATCAGCGGATTCAGGTAATTGAGAAAAGCGTACGGCAAATATGCCAGTACCGGCACACCCAGTGTGGCAGCGTAAAACGCACCGGCAGTGGTCCACGGAATCAGCCCCGTGCTCATGGTCGCCCCCTCTTCTACCGACCGCGACAGCACTGCATTGTCGATACCTTTTTCCTCAAATGCCGGGCGAAACAGCTGACTGTTGAGAATGATGGTGATGTAGGCTTCACCCATACCCATATTGCCAAGGATGCCGGCGCCGATGGTGCTGGCCACGAGACTGGCGGTACGTTTGAGGCGAAGGATGATGCCTTGCAGCAGCGCCTGCAGGAACCCTGCCGCAAACAGCATGCCCCCGAGCGCCAGCGCCATCAGTGACAGTAGCAGGGTCCAGCTCATGCTGAGCATACCACCGCGACCCAACAGTTCGTCGAGGCTGGCAATGCCCGTAGTCCCCGCCTGGTTGCTCCACAGATTGTTCAGCACCGTCACTGCACTCTGCCCCTGATACAGAATGGCAACCAGTACTGCGACCACAACACTTGCGGTCATCGCCACTTCCGCCGGAAAGCGCCGCAGACTCAACGTCAACATCACCAGCAACGGCAACAGCGTAATCAGCAGGTTCAACCCATATGAGGACGACAAAGCCTGCTGAATCTCCACAATCGCGGCAGTGGGCAAGGCGTTGTCTGCGTAGCCCCGGCCCAGCGCAATGAATATCAACAGGCTAACCACAAACGCAGGCACCGTGGTGTACATCATGGAGCCGATATGACGGAACAGGGAAGTGCCGGCGCTCATTGCGGCCAGGTTAGTGGTATCTGACACCGGCGACAGTTTGTCGCCAAAGGTCGCACCACATACAATCATGCCCGCCACCAGGGGCAGCGGAATGCCCATGGCGCCACCAATGCCGATCAATACTACGCCCAAGGTACCGGCCGTGCCCCAGGAGGTGCCGGTGGCCACCGACATCACACTGCACAACACCAGACCGGTGGCCAGAAACCATGTCGGGCTGAGCAGGGCGAGGCCGTGATAAATCAGCGCCGCAACCGTGCCGCTTTGCATCAAAGCTGCGATCAGCAGGCCAATCAGCAAAAAAATGTAGATGGCCGGCAGGGCGCGGCTGATACCGCCACTCATCATGCCGCGAATGGCCACAAAGTCATGGCCCAGCAGGCGACTATGCAGTCCTGTCCAGATCAGGCAGGCAAACAGCAGGATGTGCAGACTGACGCCCAGCACAAACAGGCCAGTGGCAATTATCACCAGGTTGCCACCAAAGCACAGTGCCCCGTCTGTCTCTTATACACATCTCCGAGCCCACGAGACAGGCAGAAATCTCGTAT
>OLID01000341.1_pt1 | contig 22159 bp, 21 predicted proteins | sample 1609361 | NCBI WGS metagenome assembly OLID01 (sample SAMN05416778, study PRJEB24817) | seawater metagenome | isolation source: Sea water | place: Canada:Atlantic | collected 2013-07
TCGTGGGCTCGGAGATGTGTATAAGAGACAGGCACAAGATGCTATTATCAAACAACTAACAACGAACGTAAAAATGTTTTTAATTTTCATAGTTTTCTTTTATAAGTTATTTGCTTGCGCAATTAATTCAGCAATATCTAAAACAGCAACTTCTGCTTCTTTTTCTTTAAACTTAACACCATCTGTCATCATTGTATTACAATACGGACAACCAGTTGCAATAATTTCTGGTTTGGTTTCTAAAGCATCTTCTGTTCTTAAAACATTAATATCTTTATTCCCTTTTTCTGGTTCTTTAAACATTTGCGCTCCACCTGCACCACAACATAATGCTGTAGATTTATTGCGCTTCATTTCCGTTAAATTTACACCCAAACGTTTAATTAAATCTCTAGGAGATTCGTATTCATCATTTGCTCTTCCTAAGTAACAAGGGTCGTGGAACGTAACTCTTTTATTTTTTAAAACCGAATCATCTATAGAAAGTCTTCCTTCTATAATTAATTTTTTGATGAATTGTGTGTGATGAAAAACTTCATACTTCCCACCTAAAGAAGGGTATTCATTTTTTAATGTATTAAAAGAATGAGGGTCACAAGTAACAATTGTTTTTACTTCATAAGCATTTAACACTTCTATATTTGTAACTGCTTGCATTTGAAACAAAAATTCATTTCCTGCTCTTTTAGCAGCATCACCAGTAGAACTTTCTTCAGTTCCTAACACTGCAAAATCTAAATTTGCTTGTTGTAAAATCTTTACAAAAGCTCTTGTTATTTTTTTTGCTCTATCATCAAAACTTCCAGCAGCTCCAACCCAAAACAACACTTCCGGTTGTTTTCCTTGAGCCATCATATCTGCCATTGTAGGTACTATCATCTTTTTAATTTTGAGTAGTTAGTTTTAAATTTTGAGTTCCTTTAACTAAAAATTAAAGACTCATAATTCAACGTTTATTTATTCTTCGTCTTTCCAGTTTAATCTATCTTGTTGATTGTACTGCCAAGGCGCTCCATTATTTTCGATGTTTGTCATCATCATATTTAACTCTTGCGGAGCTGCACTTTCTTCCATCACCAAATATCTACGCATGTCCATTATAATAGATAAAGGATCAATATTTACTGGACATTCTTGCACACACGCATTACAACTTGTACATGCCCATAATTCTTCTGGAGAAATATAATCGTTCAATAATTGCTTTCCATCATCTTTAAATGTTCCGCCATTGGCATCAATATTCTTACCAACTTCTTCCATTCTATCACGCGTATCCATCATGATTTTACGTGGCGATAATTCTTTACCTGTAAGGTTTGCTGGACAAGATGAAGTACAACGACCACATTCTGTACATGTGTAGGCATTCATTAATTGCACCCAATTTAAATCGGTTACATCAGATGCTCCAAATTTCTCAGGAACCTCATCCTCTGCACCTTCTACAGGTGCTGCATATGGATCAGCATTTGGATCCATCATTAATTGTACTTCCTTGGTTACTGCTTCTAAATTATCTAATTGCCCTTTCGGTTTTAGTTTTGCGTAAAACGTATTTGGGAAAGCTAATAAAATATGTAAATGTTTAGAGTAATATAAGTAATTTAAAAATACTAAAATTCCGACAATATGAATCCACCAAGCTGATTGCTCAATTAAATGCAACGTTCCTGATGAAAATCCGTTAAACAATGGATATACAAATTGACTTATGGGGTTTCCAATTCCTCCAGACTGAAAAGTAACATCAGCAGCATTCATAACTATAAATAATGTCATTAATACCATTTCAAAATATAAGATGATATTTCCGTCGCTTTTTGGCCAACCTTTCATTTCTTTACTTAAGAAACGTTTAATGTTGATTACATTTCTACGGATCCAAAAAACAACAACAGCAACAAAAACCATTGCTGCTAAAATCTCAAAAGTCCCGATTAAAAACCCATAAAATACTTCACCTAAAATTGGTTGAAAAACTCTGTGAGTTCCAAATAAACCATCAATAATTATTTCTAAAACTTCAATATTAATGATAACAAAACCCAAATAAACAACAACGTGTAAAACCCCTGAAACAGGTCTGCGAACCATTTTATATTGTCCTAAAGCAATTTTCGCCATGTTTTTCCATCGAGCAGCTTTATTATCACTTCTGTCAACAGATTTCCCTAATTTAATGTTCCGAATTAACTTGCTAATATTCTTTATAAAAAAACCGAATCCGGTTATTAGAATAATTGCAAAAACGATGTTTGGTAAGTATTGCATATCTATTTAATTAATCTCTTTTTATTGATGATTCCAATGATTTTCATCATCAGAATTATTTGGCGATAACCCAATTATATCTCCTTTCGTTGAAACTCCTAATCCTAGAACAGTTCTATTTGCGTAATTAAAATAACTTACAACTTGATTTATTTCTAAAATTTCTCCGTCGGATAAATTCACATTTCTTAAAGAAATAATATCGTCTTCTTTTACTTCTGAGGCAACCAAAGTTAACTTTTTAGCATATTCTAAGCCAGTATTGAATTTACCTTCTACGAATGGCTGATTCCCGTTCTCTAAATCGGTTTTTATTTGATTCGATTTTTCATCATTATCAATCAACCTTTTTAATCCTTCAAAATGATGATTGATACAATAATCGCATTTATTTAAGATGCTTACATAAACGCCAATTGTTTCTAAAAACCATTTTGGCAATGTGTTATTGCTATTGTGCAAAACGTTTTTATATAATGACATATGACCTGTCATTGTATGCGGACGTAAACCGTGAATCATCATAATATTATCTACATTATTATTTGGTCCGGTAACTTTTTCGTACAATCGTTTTAGTTTTCCGGTTGCCTCATTAAACGAGATAACATTAATCCAACTCATTATTTTTTATTCGTGTTGGTTTCGTTTTCTTTATTCTTTTTAGGATCGTAAGGCACTGCTTTTTTTCCGAATAAAGAAAAGTGTACAAATCGTTTTGGGTTCAATTTCATTTCTCTAATCAACTCTTCAAGTTCTTTAGACATGTTCGTTAAATTCATATACATTGCATCATCTTTGACCAATTTACCCAATGAACCTTCTCCTTTTTGAATACCAACCATTAATTGATTTACATATTCTAAAGATTGTTGTGCTTTTTTAATAGTTAAACCAATATTAGCATTTACTAAAGTATCAGACAACTTCATTAAGTTTTCTGTAATAATTCTAGTATTGTCAAACGTATTTTTAATTCCAACTTTACTAGAATCTAATAATTGATTCACAGAACTTAAAGTACTTCCAACATCAGCAAGCATGAATTCTAACCCTAAAATACTTTTGTTTAAACTTTTTCTTGCTTTGAAATCTAAGGTTTGATTTAAGCCTAATAATAATGAATCTGCGCTAACAATAACGTTTTCTAGTTTTGCTTGCAGTGGGTTTAATTTCTCACCAACTGATGAAAAAATATCAGATTCTACTTCTCCTGTTAAAAAATCACCATCAACTGCTAAATCGCCTTCATAAGATGGAATTATTGCCAACGATTGCCCCCCCATTAAACTAGCACTATAAATTTTTGCAACACTTTTATTTGAAAACTCAAAATCGTTTTCAACTAACAATTCTACGACTAACTTCCCTCTTTTTTCAGGATTAGAATTGAATTTAACACCAACAACACTACCAACCTGTAATCCATTAATAGTTACGATACTAGATTTTTTTAATCCTTGTATATTATTATATTCAACAAAGAAATGACGTTGACTTTTTGCAAAAATATTTTCTCCTTTAAGGAAGTTAAATCCCCAAATAAAAAGTGCAACAACTATTACTGCTACAAATCCCGTTTTTAGTTCTCTAGACATACATTCTAATTTAAACAACAATATTACTAATAATTTCTTGGAGATTATATGTAAATCACTGTGTTTTTAACGCTTGTTTTACTGAAATTTTCTTACCATTCTTAAAAGCTGCAATAAAGGCGGATCTATATCCTTTCATTTTTACTCTTTTTAATAATGATTTTATATTTTTATAATTGACTGTTTTTCCATAATAATACTTGTAATACTTACCAACCTTAACTCTTTCTACATTTTTCAATCCTTTGAAATTGTATGATTTTGTTGCCATTTTTTTACGACTAGAAGCAATCTGAATTTTATATTCAGCGAGCGCTTTTTTTACATCTTTTTTTGGTTTAGTTACGATTGGTTTTTTAATATCCGAAACTAAAACCTCATCAACCGTATTTATTTTTAATTGATTAACAAAGGTAATAATAGAACTTGCAATGTTTTTTGCCATTGCAAGTTGACCATTTCTAGAGTTTAAATAACGACCTTCTTTTTTATTCGTTAAAAAACCTAATTCAATTAACACACTTGGCATTATGGTTTCTCTCAATACTTGAAAGTTATCCATCTTAACATACCTATTAAATCGCTTTAGCTTACTAACAAGGTTATTCTGAATTACACTTGCCAATTGCAAGCTTTGATCTAAGTTTTCTTCTTGCAATAAAGACAAACCTATTACAGATTCTGGCGAATTTGGATTGTAACTATAATTTTGCTTGTAATCTTTCTCTAATAAAATTACACTGTTTTCTCTTTTCGAGATTTCCAAATTTGCTTTATTACCTCTTGCACCTAAAACAAAAGTTCCTGCTCCATAAGCATTTGATGTATGAGAGTCACAATGAATAGAAATAAACAAATCGGCTTTTATATTATTAGCAATATCTCCACGTTTCCATAACTCTATAAAAACATCTGTTTTGCGTGTAAAAACAACTTTAATATCTTTTTGCTTTTCAATTATTTTCCCAACTTCTAAAGCTACTTTTAATGCGATGTTTTTTTCTCGATAACCGTTACCAATATTCCCAGGATCATTTCCTCCATGACCAGCATCTAAAACAATTGTGTAGGTTTTCTTTTGCGCAAAACTAAATTGTGATGAACCTAATAAAAACAAGCTGCATACAAAAAAAGCAAAAAGCTTCGTTTTATGATTATATTTAAGGAGTTCTACTATTGGCATCAATATTTTTACTTAATTTTGGCTATTCAAATTTGGCACTTCAGTTATTGAAGTATATTTTTACATTTATCACAAAAATAGCATTAAAAGCATTGCAATCAAACATACAACACATACTTTTATTTAGCTTCCTTAGCCTTTTTTGCTTACAAACTGGTTTTGCTCAAGATCTAAAGACAAAAACCAAACCAATTCAGATTCTTAAAGATAAAAATACGCTTTTTAAAAAGGACAGTACTTTATTAAATAAAAATATAGATACTATAAAAAAAGACACAATTATAAAACCTAAAAGTGCTATAGAATCAAAAATTACGCATAACGCTTTAGATTATATTCTACAAAATGCCAAAACGAAACAAGTTGAATTGTATAATAAAGCACATGTAACTTATGAAGATATTGATTTAAAAGCTGGTTATATTTTAATAGATAATAAAAATAATACCCTTTTCGCAAGAGGAATAAAAGATAGTTTAGGTTATATACAAAGACCTGTTTTTAAACAAGGTCCTCAAGAATCTGAACAAGATTCTATTTTGTATAATTTCAAAACAAAAAAGACGATTATTTACGGAATAAAAACTATACAATCTGGAATGATCACCTACGGTGAAAAGATGAAAAAAGTAAATGATTCTACTGTTTTCTTAAGAGATATTAAATTCACTACTTCAGACAAAACAAATCCAGATTATTATATCAAAACTAGAAAAGCAAAGTTAGTTCCTGGTAAAAAAATTATTATTGGTTTAAGTAATTTAGTAATTGCAGACGTTCCAACTCCACTTGCAATTCCGTTTGCATATTTCCCAATGACTGATAAAAGAGCATCCGGTTTTATCATTCCAACTTGGGGACAAACAAGTAGTCAAGGATATTTTTTACAAAACGGAGGTTACTACTTAGCCCTGAATGATTATCTAGACATTTCTTTAATGGGTGATGTTTACTCAAACGGAAGTTGGGGTTTACGTTCAGAGTCTAGTTATGTAGTTCGTTATAAATTTAATGGTAATTTTAGCTTTCGATATGAAAACTTAATTAGAAGTCAAAAAGGTTTTGATGACTATAGTAAGTCTACTAATTTCAACTTAAGATGGTCACACAATCAAGATGCAAAATCGAACCCAAATGCGCGCTTTTCAGCTTCTGTTAATTTAGGAAGTAGTAAATATTTTAGAGAATCTTTAAACGAAGTAAATAGTTCAGATTTTTTAACAAATACGTTGAGTTCTTCTATTTCATATTATAAAAAATTCGTTGGCACGCCTTTTAATTTAAATGCAACTGCTAGTCATTCTCAAAACACTAATACGCAAGAAATAAACATGACTTTACCTTCTTTGCAAGTAAATATGGATAGAATTTATCCGTTTGCAGGTAAAAGCGGTGTAAAGAAAAATCCGTTCCAAAAAATTGGATTGAATTACAGCATGAAAGGAGATTATAGAATTAACACTGTTGATTCTCTTTTCTTTAAACCAGAAATGTTTCAAACAGCAAAAGCAGGAATACAACATACCGCTTCTGCAAACACAAATTTAAAAGTATTAAAATATTTTACGTTAACACCAAACGCAAGTTTTAAAGAGGTTTGGAATTGGGATTACACAAACAGGTATTATGATGCAACTTCTGGCACCAATGTTAAAGAAAGAATTAATGGATTTAAAAGTTTTAGAGAATATACTGCAGGAGTTTCTTTAGGTACAACTATTTATGGTCAGTATAATTTTAAAGGCAAATTAAAATCGATTCGCCATACAATTAGACCTTCTATTAATTACGGATATAGACCCGATTTTGCAGACAACTACAATCAACAAGTACAACAAAGCATAGATCCAACAGATATTTTAACCTACTCTCCTTTTGAAGATGGAATTTATGGAAGGCCTGGAGTTGGCTTATCAAATTCAATCGGAATTTCTGTAGCCAATGTTTTAGAAGCAAAGGTTGCATCAAAAGACTCCTTAAGCACAGAAGACAAAAAAATAACTTTGCTAAACAATTTAAATTTTAGCACCAGTTATAATATAGCTGCTGATAGTTTAAAATGGAGCCCAGTTGCTGTTACAGCTGGAACTCGGTTTTTTAAAGATAAATTATCTATAAATATGGGAGCAACTTTAGATCCTTATCAAGTTGATGGAAATGGAACTAGAATTAATGAAATAAATAGCAATATTTTTAGACTTACCGCTGCAAATGTTACTGCAAATATTTCTTTTTCAAGTAGAGATTTTGAGAAAAAAGATAAAGCTAAATCCAATAACACAAATCAAAATCAGTTTGGTAACACAAACTCAAATCAAAATACTAAAAACGAAAAAGAAGTTAAAGAAACAAAATTATATAGAGCTACAATTCCTTGGAATGTAAGTTTAGCATATGCCGTAAACTACACAAATAATGGGGTTTCAAATGCAGGAATTGGTTCTAACTCTTTAATGTTTAATGGGAATTTAGAATTATCACCCAAATGGAAAGTAAGATATAGTTCTGGTTACGATTTTAAAAACAAAGGTTTTACTTATACACGTCTAGGTTTTACAAGAGATTTAGATAGCTGGAGTTTTAATTTTGATTGGTCTCCTTTCGGAGCTAACAAATCTTATTACTTTAGAATTGGCGTAAACTCTAGTATGTTAAACGATTTAAAATGGGATAAACGTAGTATACCAGACAGATTATTATTTTAGCCTTGTAAGGCTTTATGCACAAAACTTAAAAATATGAAAAAAATTATTACAACCTCAAACGCTCCAGCTCCAATCGGGCCATACAATCAAGCTACTTTAGTAGGCAACACATTATATACTTCTGGTCAAATAGCAATAAACCCAGCAAATGGTGAATTGGTTTTAGATGACATTTCTACAGAAACCAAACAAGTAATGGAAAACGTAAAAGCAGTTTTAGATGCTGCAGAAATGACTTTTGAAAACATTGTAAAAACGTCTATTTTTATTTCTGATATGAAAAATTTTGGAGCAATAAATGAAGTGTATGCAAGATATTTTAATGAAGCAACTGCGCCAGCAAGAGAAACTGTTGAAGTTGCGAATTTACCTAAATATGTAAATGTAGAAATTAGTGTGATTGCGGTAAAGTAAAATTTACAAATTAAAAAGTTGTTTTTATAATGATGCTGAGTACTCTAACAGATCTAATAACTTAACAGCATAACCCATTTCATTATCATACCAAGAAACTATTTTTACAAAATTATCATTTAGTGCTACTCCTGCATTAGCATCAAAAATTGAAATTCTTGGGTCACTCACAAAGTCCTGTGAAACAACCTCGTCTTCTGTATAACCTAAAATTCCTTTCATTTCATTTTCAGAAGCAGATTTCATTACTGATTTAATAGCATCATAAGGAGCAGGCTTTTCTAATCTAACAGTTAAATCAACCACAGAAACATCCATAGTTGGAACTCGAAATGCCATTCCTGTTAACTTTCCATTCATTTCTGGAATTACTTTTCCAACTGCTTTTGCTGCGCCAGTAGTTGACGGAATAATGTTATGAATTGCCGATCTTCCAATTCGCCAATTCTTAGTTGCAGGTCCGTCAACTGTATTTTGTGTTGCTGTTGCCGCATGAACTGTAGTCATTAATCCTTCAACAATTCCAAAATTATCATTTAGAATTTTAACAATTGGCGCCAAACAATTTGTAGTACAAGACGCATTTGAAATGATGTTATCAGTTGCTTTTAATTCGTGATGATTTACTCCCATTACAAACATTGGCGCATCTTTAGAGGGAGCAGAAACTACCACTTTTTTTGCACCCGCTTTTATATGCATATTTCCTTGTGCAATCGATTTAAAAATCCCTGTACATTCTAAAACATATTCAGCTTCAACTTCATTCCATTTTAAGTCCTCTGGATTTCTTTCTGCTGAAATTCTGATTTCATTTCCGTTTACGATTAAGTTTCCGTTTTTTACTTCAACGGTCCCTTCAAAATTTCCGTGAACAGAATCATATTTTAACATATATGCTAAATAATCTACATCTAACAAATCATTGATTGCAACAATTTGAATATTTTCTCTTTTCATGACAGTTCTTAGTGCTAATTGCCCTATTCTACCAAAACCATTTATTCCAACTTTTATCATTTTTTGCTTTTTTGCTTTTTATGTTGACATAATATCAGAAACCCTTAAAAGTTCTTGATCTATTGTATGCCCTCCTTTTATTGCTTCTTTAATTTCTGTGGTAATTACTTCGTTGTTTTTTAAACCTAACATCAAATTAGATTTATTTTCTAACAACAGCTCTACAGATCTTACGCCTAATCTACTTGCTAAAACTCTGTCAAAACAACTTGGAGAACCGCCTCTTTGCATGTGCCCCAAAACAGAAACTCTGACCTCATATTCTGGAAGATTCTCCTCTACATATTCAGCCAATTCAAAAACGTTTTTTCCAGATTTATCTCCTTCTGCCACCACAACAATACTGGATGATTTCCCCGAGTATTTACTTTTCTTTAAAGACTCTAACATTCTTTCCAGCCCTAAATTTTCTTCAGGAATTAAAATTTCTTCAGCCCCAGCTCCAACTCCAGCATTCAAAGCTATAAAACCAGCATCTCTTCCCATTACCTCAACAAAAAATAATCTATTATGAGATGAAGCGGTGTCTCTAATTTTATCAATTGCTTCAATAGCAGTATTTAATGCAGTATCATAACCTAAGGTGTGTGAAGTCCCAAATATATCGTTGTCAATTGTTCCAGGGATACCGATTATTGGAAAATTAAACTCATCATTAAAAATGGTTGCTCCTGTAAACGAACCATCACCTCCAATAAGAACTAATGCATCAATATTATGCTTTTTTAAATTTTCAAAAGCTTTTTTACGACCTTCAATTGTCATGAATTCTTTTGATCTAGCAGTTTTTAGAATTGTGCCACCTTTATTGATAATGTTATTAACACTTCTTGCTTTTAAATCGATAAAATCGCCTTCAATCATCCCTTGAAATCCACGATAAACACCAACACAATCTTTTTTATAATATGCACAAGTTCTAACAACCGATCTAATTGCCGCATTCATTCCTGGCGAATCTCCACCGGAAGTCATCACTGCTATTTTTTTTATTTTTTTCATATCTCTATTGTAAAGTTAAGAAATATAAAATCAATCTTAGAATAAAAAAAGGTGTTTAAGAATTACTTTAACGTTTGAATAAAAGCTTCAATTTTTTGAAATTGCTTAGAGATTTTTTCAACAAAAGTAAATTGATTGATGGCTCTATCTAAATTATGGTTTTTGTATTTTGTTTTAAAATACACATCATCACTTAGAAAATCTGTTAAGAATCGTAACCCCATTAAAAAAGGTAAAATTTTAATACTTATTGGAAGCAACTTTAACTCTTCATGTGAAATACTTTTATACTCTTGAAAAAAACCTCTGGTATAACTTTCAAAAAACTGAAAATTAAATTCGATTTTTTCAACATCCGTTTCATCTTCGTTTACTGTATTACACAAAGCTCTAATCGCATCACTATAATCGAAATGCAAAACGCCTTTCATTACGGTATCCATATCAATTAAACACAGCGCTTTATCCTCTTTTGAAAACAAAATGTTTGAAATTTTGGTATCATTGTGTGTTAATCGCAATGGCAATTTATTTAGTTCAATAGCTTTATCGATTGTTAACATTTCGTTGATGCTATTTTCAACAAAGGCAATCAAACCTTTAGTTTGATTTATCTTCCTTTCGGAGGCATTTTGAAGGGCTTTTTTAAATTGCTGATACCTTACAGCTACGGAATGAAAATCTGTTAAAATCGTCGTGATTTTAGAAACATCGAAATCTTTTGTCAACTCTAAAAAATTACCAATAATTTTACCCGCTTCAAAAGCAATTTGAGTGTTTTTTGCTTTTAAATAGGTGACAGAATTTTCAATAAAAACAGAAACATTCCAAATATTACTATCTTCATCTTCATAAAAAAAAGTATTGTCTTTTGCTTTTACAAAGCACAATACTTTTTGTTGAATTTCATCTTGAGTTAAATACTTTAATTTATCTTGTAAATGATTACTTACCCAAACTTTATTTTCAATTAACTCTTCAGGTTTTTTAAAAACAGTACGATTTACTTTTTGTAAAACGTACTGTGGTTTCTGTTTCGTTTTAATTAAAAAAGTATCATTAATATGTCCAGAATTTAATTCTTGATAAGATTCAAACTCAGAATGAATCTCAAATTTATTAATAACACTTTTCAATCTATTTTCCATTACCAAAGTTTTGGAGGATAGACCGATTGAGCTATCAATTCTTTTACTTTAGCAACAACTACTTCTTTATCTTCTTTGTACGTAACACCCATCCATTTTGCATCTGTTCTTAAAACTTTCATTTTTGCTACATCCTTTTTTATCAAGTAATCGACAACTAAAGGCAAAAAGAATTCAGCTTTTAACTCTAGGTAACTTTCTTCTAAAAACGCTTCAAAAGCACCATCTAAGAAAGTTAAAAATGTTGGTGTGAATCCAAAAAAATTCATAGACACAATTGTATCATTAGACATTATTTCTTCATTCCCTTCTTCATTTTCAAAAACGATGTCTGCACCTTTTTTTGTAATGGCAGTTCTTTCTTTTATCTGCTGTAAATTATTATTCCCATCAGCAAAAGTTTCTCCTCTAGAAACACTTCCGTTTTCAGATAATGTATTGTAAATTGGGTAACCAACCATTGCGTATTCTGTTGAAGATTCGTTTGCCTCTTTTAAGTAAGAAATAATTGTTTTAAAAGCATCTAATCCATAAAAGTCATCTGCATTAATTACACAGAAATTATCTTTTATCATATCTTTTGCAACTAACAATGCATGTGCTGTTCCCCAAGGTTTTGTTCTTTCATTCTTACTGTATTTTTCAGGAACCTTAGACGTTTCTTGAATTGCGTATGCAACCTCAACTTTCCCTTCTAATTTTGCTCCAAAATCAGTTTTTACTTCTTCTAAAATATCTTTTCTAACGATAAAAACAACTTTTGTAAATCCAGCTTCAATTGCGTCGAATAAAGAAAAATCCATGATTGTCTCTCCGTTTTCAGAGATTCCATCTAATTGTTTTGTTCCTCCATATCTGCTTCCCATTCCTGCAGCTAATATTACTAATGTAAAATCTTTCATTTTTAATTTTTATTTTTTGTTGATTTAAACTGAGTAAAACGATTTGTTTCTACTGTTTTTACTGAGTCTTTTTGTATGTTACTTTTTTTCTTCTTTTTTAACCCTATTTTTCTAAGTAAATCAGAGAGGTTATTAAAATCTACTTGATATGTTAAACCAATTCCTTGCGTATAACCCTCTTCTTCTGCTGAATACTGAATTTCGTTTTGACGATTAAATATTACACCTCTAAAATTCCCTTTTTCATTCAGGAGAATTTCAACTTTTACTTCTCCAACAACACTAGATTGAGTTTTTGTACCAACTGGTACTCCAACCTTACCATTTACAACAACTCTATCAGAAATTTGCGTACCAACAGAAACGTTTACTAAGTCATCATTTACTACATTTGTCACATCAGTTTTATCAGTTATCTCGTAATCTACATCAAATTGTACTTTACCGTCTCCGCTGCTAATCAAGCTAGATAGTGCGCTTGTTATTGCACTTGAAGTAGTTCCTATAATTGCATCAGAACCGTTAAAATTAGCTTTATCTGGGTTATAAAAAGTGTTTAGAGCTAACAATGACAAAAACTGTTTTGTTTTTTCATTTACATCGTTATCATTCAACTTAAACTCAAGCTCGGATGCAATTGTATTATTTACATTTGGAATTTCTATATCAAACTCTTGATTAGAATTAAAAAGTCCACCGCTAATTTTTGCTATTAAATTGACTGGTATTTTTCTACTTGAATTAAAGTTTTCTAATAATGTTGATGGATTCGCTTTTGTTGTATAAACGGCTGTAATATTTAAATCTGCATCTGCCGGACTTCCATTCCAAGAAATAGTACCGCCTCTTTCAACATTAAATGTCTTATTTACTAAACCACCATATTTAAATTCATATTTCCCTTCATCAACAGTAAAACCTCCATCCATTATAAATCGACCTCTTGTATCAATTTCAATTTTGATGTTTCCGCTACCTCTACCGTTTAATAAACTCCCATTAGATTTATCAATTACTATTTCTGCAATTGCATCATTTGTTACTTCTAAATTAATATCTAATTTCAATCCCTTTAATGCATCAAATTCAAATTCTTCAATATCCTTTTCTTCAACAACATCTTTATTAGACTTAAACTGAATTAATTTATAATTATCAACCGTTTTTATATCGTTTAAAGGAATTACAAATTTTGTGTTTGGATTTGTTGTAGCATTTACTGTTATCTCTAAATTATCTGTATAACCTTTAATTGTTGCGTTTCCATTTATAAATGCAGTTCCGTAATACAAAGATTCTTCTGTCTCTTCAGTATTTAACACCACCAAGTTTTCTGTCAAAATATTTAAATCCATTTTCCAGGATTTAAAATCGATATGAGAAATACTTCCACTAAAGTCTCCAGTAGAATTATATTTAGTGTCCAATAGATCAAGTTTTTCAAAAATAAATGATTGCTCTTCTAGCCTAATCTTTGTAAGTCCTGCAAAATCATAATCAACATTTAAATACGGAAACAATAAACCTGCATCTTTCAATTCTAATTCACCTTTCATATCAGGATTTCTTAAAAATCCTTTAAAGCTAAAATTACCAGAAGCTTCTCCTCTAATTTTAGATAAAACATCTTGTCCTAATGGACTAAATGCATTTAATTTAAACTTATCTAAGGTAACATTTAAATCTACAATTGGTCGCTGACCTGTAAAATCAATAAAACCATTAGCTGAAATGCTTTTGTTACCAGATTTTTCCAGAGTTAAATCTACCTCATATTTTTCGTATGAATTTTTTGCTTCTACATCTAACACTAAATTCCCTTGTTCAAAAGAATTGATTTTAAAATCATCAATAGACAATAATCCTTTTGGTGAATATTGACCATCTTTCTGAAGAAAATCTAAATTTCCATTTAAAGTACCGTTTATAGTTAAACTATCAATAACAGGCATTAAACTAGACATTTTTACATCTTTGAAATTTATTTTTAAATCTTTTTGAGTTGAATCTTTTACAACACCTCTGAAAGATATTTCTTGTTCATTAGATGTTAAGTTAAAAGGACTAAAATTATACTCGCTTTTCTTTAAATCGAAAACAACCTTACTGCTTTTATTATCCTCAGGATTAATTTTCCAAACATTATTTTCAAAATCAAAACTAGATTTTTGTATTCCTAAAACAGATTTTCTTTCCTCGTTTAAGGTGTAAAATAAATCCATATTAAAGGTTTCATTTGTTGCAGTTGCTCCTTTAAATTCTGATTTCACAAATAACGTATCGTTCTTTGTTACGTTTATAAGATTCAATTTTGATGCATTAAAATATTCTGTATTTATTTTAGCTGCCATCAAATGCGTATTGTAAAACTTATTCTTAGTGTTAATTTCTAATTTTAATGAATCAATTTCATTTCCATAAACAATCATTTTTGGTGATAAAAAGTTTAGCTTAAAATGATTAGTCTCAGCATCTATTCTACCATTAAAATTGGTGTTTTTATCAATAAAAACTTGAGGAAAGAACACATCAATGATTTGATTATAAATATTAATATCGAATTTTAAAAATTGGTTTGGTGCGACTTTAAATGGAACATAATTTGCATATATATTTCCCATAGCGTTCTGAATTAACAAAGGCAACTCGCTAAACTTAAAATTACCACTTAACGAACCTTGTGCAATATCGTTTTCGTTTAAGTTTTTATTTATCTCTATGGTTTTGATACTATCCTTTACGTAAGATGTAATTACAAATTTCTTGAAATTATATGCTTTTTTGGGAGTTGTGTATTCTATATCATTAAATGTTGTTATACCCACAACGTTATCAAATGTATTACCTACAATATCAAATTTTAATTCTCCTTTTATTTTAGAAATGCTATCTCTTGTAAATAAATTTGTTTTTACTAAATCGGCGTCTTCAATTTTTGCTGTAAAATCAAACTTATTTCTTTTTGATGAAAAATCTACCAAACCGTTTAATCTCATCTTTAAGAACTCATCGTTGACACTTAAGTTTCCTGTAAAAAATTTATTTAAGAAAAGCCCGTTTATATTTACATTTTGATATTCATACTTGTTGAACTCTAATTTCTTAACAGCGCCAATAATTCCTGAATTGATATTTTCTAACTTAAAACCAGTTCCGTTTACATCACCAACAAGAGTTATTTTTCCTAAAAGTGGCTCATTCAATAACCTTCCAATATTAAAATCATTTAACTCAATATTCCCTTTATAATTTGAGCTATTAAAAACTGTTGTATTAGTAAATTTTAAATCGGCTTTTGCGGTGCCAATTCGAGAAACAACATCAACAATTAAATCTAGTTTACTATCATTAATAAATATTTTTCCGATTAAATTGAACTCTCCTAAACTTTTAATTTCTTCTGGTAGTGCTTCTTCAAGCAGATTAGGCAAAACACCAGTTAACCTATTATAATCAGCAGTTAAACTTTCTATATCTGCTTCAAATGAAAATTCTTTTTCAGAATTAAGTGCATTTACAAGTTTTAAATCCGTTTTAATTATTACCCCTATATCAGAGTTAACACTTAAGTTGTTTACTTTAAAATCATTTAACGTACCAACGATATTCCCTTTTAAATTCAAAACATCTCCAACACCAAACTCTTTATAAAACTTATTTAAATCTTTTAAAGAAATTCTACTTCTAAAAATATTTGCTCTTAACTTTACTTTGTCTGTAAAAAACTGAAAATCTTCACGTTTATATAAAAAAGAAATATCAGCACTTATTTTAGACGTTTTAGTTTCTATTGTCGTTTTTTTAAACAACATGTTTGATGTAGAATATGTAAAGTCGGTCGTTAAATTAGTTACTTCTAAACCGCTTTTTTCTTTAAAGTACAAACCTCTAATATTAGTTGTCACATCAGACCCGAAAATTTTAAAATCACTTAAACTACCACCAGCTTCTTTTATAGAAAAGGATAAACTGTCCTTTTGATTTAAGTTTAAAAGCTTAAAGTTCAAATTATCTAAATACATATCTGAACTCGTTAATAAAAAGGGATTTGCCAAAGAGTCTGTTGGAGTACCATTGTCAAAATTTTCAACAAAGACAGATAAATTATCATTTGTTTCCCCTTTATATTTTTTTAAATGAAAATCAACACCATCTAAAGAAACACTACCTAAATTAACTTTATTATCAATGATTTTTTTTGCGTTTCGCAAAGAAGTACTTAAGTTTTTCACAAAAATTAAAGTATCATTATGATGATCTCTAATTTCAACACCTTTTAATTGAACAGAACCCAAAAAAGACAAGTCAACTCTTTTTACAACAATATTCGTATTAAAAGATTCTTTTAGGCTTTTGGTTAAGGTTCTAGCTAATCTGGTTTGAACACCAGGAATTGAAAACACAATACTTATCAAAAACAAGAATAGCAGCACATACGCTAGAAATCTAACAAATATTTTTATCTTGTTTTTAATAATCAATTTTTTATTTAAAGATGGGACAATCAGTGAATTCTACTCAAAAAATGTTCCACTCTTTGCAAAGAAAGTTGAAATTTTGATAACTTTTGAATTTGAATCAATATTTTTGCAATTCAATTTAAAACATTTAACCATTTGAGCAAAAAATCAATCTATATTTTAGGAATAGAATCTTCTTGTGATGACACAAGTGCTTCAGTTATTTATAACGGAAAAGTGTTAAGTAATGTTGTAGCAAATCAAGAAGTGCATTCAAAGTACGGAGGTGTTGTTCCAGAACTCGCTTCTAGAGCGCATCAACAAAATATTGTCCCTGTTGTACAACAAGCTTTAGAGCAAGCAAATGTTGATAAGAATCAATTGAGTGCTATTGCTTTTACACGCGGGCCAGGATTAATGGGGTCTTTATTAGTTGGTACTTCTTTTGCAAAATCATTCGCATTGGGTTTAGATATTCCTTTGATAGATGTAAACCATATGCAAGCACATATTTTAGCACATTTTATTGAAGAAGAAAATGCTAAAATTCCACCGTTTCCTTTTATTTGTTTAACGATAAGTGGCGGACATACACAAATTGTAAAAGTTAGCAATCATTTTGAAATGGAGATTTTAGGTGAAACTATTGATGATGCTGTTGGTGAAGCTTTTGATAAATCTGCAAAAATTTTAGGCTTGCCTTATCCTGGTGGACCATTAATTGATAAATATGCACAAGAAGGGAACCCGAAAGCATTTCAATTCACAAAACCAAAAGTAGGCGATTTAGACTTTAGTTTTAGTGGATTAAAAACGGCTATTTTATATTTCATTCAGAAGCAAGTTAAGGAAAATTCGAATTTTATTGAAGAAAACTTAGTTGATATTTGCGCGTCAATCCAACATACAATTGTTGAAATTTTGATGATGAAACTTAAAAACGCAGTAAAACAAACTGGAATTAAACACATTGCTATTGCTGGTGGTGTTTCTGCAAATTCAGAAATTAGAAAGCGTTTGCAATTAGCAGAAAAACATTTTGGCTGGACAACTTATATTCCAAAGTTTGAATACACAACAGACAATGCTGCCATGATTGCCATTACAGGGTATTTGAAATTTTTAAACAACACATACTCTGATATAAGTGTAACTGCACAAGCAAGATTAAAAGTTACAGAATAAAAAAGCGAGCTAATTAGCTCGCTTTTTATTTTTACAATTATTTTTTATTTTAAAACTTCGGTTAACACTTTTGCTAAACGAATTCCGCCTTTTTGTAATTGACTTCTAACTGTAGCAAAATGATCGTACATATAACGATAACGTAGATTTTCATCATTTTTAGCAGAAGCATAAATTTCTTGAGCCAACACTTTAGATTCGTTCACCCAATCTACAACTGAACCTTTTTTTAATTCTTTAATTTGAGAGTTACTCATTTTATCAGCATTCTTAGTAAGCTCTGTATACGTCATGTTAAAGCTATTAATCATTTCACTATCCCAAACTCTGTGCATATTTGAGTTATTGTAAAACCATTTTACTTTAAAATCATTCCCACCTCTATCAGAAACTCTTCCAACATGCATTGGTTGATGTAAATCACCTATAAAATGTATCAACATTTTTAAATGAAAAGCTTTATCTGATTTGGTCGAATTTTTATCCAACAACACTTCTTTACACTTTGCAATTGCCGTAACTAAATCTCCTTTTGGGTTCTTTTTTGAAGTTTGATACGTTTCATCATCATTTAAATTTACATAATGCCAGGTCGAATATTTTCTGAATGCATTATCAGATTTAATATCGTCTGCAAATGTAGAAACCATGGCTAAACTTTGCCCGTCTAATAATTCACTTATTTTACGCTTTACTCTTTTTGATAAATGATTTGAAGCGATTTCTCCAACTGCTCTATGACCAGTGTTTCCCCAAACTACTTCAGTTTCTTTTTCTGGAACTGAGCTGAAGTTTCCAAAAAACGCAAAAGCCAATATAAATAAGATGTTTGTTTTCATTTTTAATTTTTTATGAAATAATATTTGGCTAATTTATAAAAATATTCGCTTAAACATTTGGAAATCAGAAAAAAAATGTTATATCTTTGTGATATCATTTTAATATCATAATAAAACAACCATATCATGACAAACGAAAAAATAATAAAACCAGCAAACGGATATTTAATGTTCGTAATAGTATTAGCACTATTCGTAGGAGGAATAGTTTTGGCAATAAAGTTTGAAAATCCAGCTTGGATATTAGCAACAGTAACTGGTTTTATTTGTGCATTCGGATTTATTTTAGTGAATCCAAATTCATCAAAAGTAATCTTACTATTTGGTAAATATATCGGAACTGTAAAAAACAATGGTTTGTATTGGGCAAATCCTTTATACAAAAAAAGAACAATTTCTTTACGAGCAAGCAACTTTGATAGTGAACGTTTAAAAGTAAATGACAAATTAGGAAACCCAATTATGATTAGTACTATTTTGGTTTGGCGAGTTACAGACACACACAAATCTGCTTTTGATGTTGATAACTATGAAAACTTTGTAAGAGTACAAACTGATGCTGCTGTTAGAAAATTAGCAAGCATGTATCCGTATGACAATTTTGCTGACGAAGGAACAGCAGAAGATATTACATTACGATCTAGCGTAAATGAAGTAAGCGAAGCGTTAGAAAAAGAATTAGAAGAACGTTTATCAATTGCCGGAATTGAAGTTTTAGAAGCAAGAATTGGTTATTTAGCATACGCTCAAGAAATTGCAAGCGCGATGTTAAAAAGACAACAAGCTACAGCAATTGTTGCAGCGCGTCATAAAATTGTAGAAGGCGCAGTAAGCATGGTAGAAATGGCTTTAGAAGAATTAGGGAAAAAGAATATTGTTGAGTTAGATGATGAACGCAAAGCAGCAATGGTTAGTAATTTAATGGTTATTTTATGTGGAGATAAAGAAGCTTCTCCTGTTTTAAATACCGGAACATTAAGTCATTAAGATGTTAGTAGTAATTATAAAAATATTTGCGCTCATAATTAACTTAACAGCACTGTTATTAATCTCTTTATTTAATTAAAAAAGAAATGTTAGGAATTCAAATCAAAAATAAAAAAACACTTTTAGTTGTGTTTGCAATTTGCATCGCATTGATTAGTATTGGAGTTTTAATATTGACAAATAGATAATTATGAAAAACAAAAGCGCATATATAGGGATGATATTTGGAGCTGGGGTTGGAGTAATTTTCAACAGTACAGGATTAGGATTACCAATGGGCGCTGGAGTTGGACTTGTTCTTGGTTTAATCTTTGATCAGCAACAAAAAAAGAAACATAAGAAAGAATAATGAGCGAAAAACAAATTTTAGCAAAATCGGAATAGGAACAGCTATCGGAGTAGCATTAGCTTTAATTAGTTTTGGTGAGAATAAAGAATGTAAAGACAAGAAATTATGAAAGAATATAAAGTAATTAACTGGAAACCGGGGTTATCTAAAAATAGTGAACGCCTAGAAGACACTTTAAACGAACATGCAAAAAGTGGATGGCGAGTAATTCATATAGGTGAACAAAACATAAGAATAGTTTTTGAAAGAGATAAAAATAGGTAAGATGAAAAAAAGCATCAATGTTAAAAAGTTTACTATCGGAATTATTATTGGAGTCGCTGTGGGGGTTGCACTTCAAAATATTGCAGTTGGTATTGGTATTGGTGTTGTTTTTTCTCTTGGTGCAATTGAAAAAAGTGAATCTAAATGAGAATATTTAAAGAAGAACAACGATTTACACAAACTTGGTTAATAGTTCTATTAACCATAAGTATGCTTGTTCCAATGTTTATTATTTTTAAAGAGTTTTCAAAAGAAAACACAACAATGAGTTTGAATGAGTTTTTATTTACAATCATTTTAATGCCATTATGCATTTTACCAATTTTCTTCTTTAAACTAAAAACAAGAATAGATGAAAAAGGAATTCATTTTCAGTTTTTTCCTTTTCATTTTAAACCTAGAACTATTGCTTGGTCAGAATTAAAATCTGCCAATACCAGAAAATATTATGCAATTACTGAATATGGGGGCTGGGGATTAAAAACCAGCTTTCTTTCGAGAAAAAAGAAAGGAATTGCTTATACTGTTTCTGGAGAATTGGGTTTGCAACTCGAATTGAAAGCCGGAAAGAAAATTTTAATCGGAACACAATTATTAAACGATGTTAATTCTGTTTTAAACACATACAAAGAAAAAATACGCACAAATGAAAACTAAATTTTTATACCTATTCTTATTCATTTGGTCACTTACAAATGGGCAATCAAAAATAACATCAGAAGAAATTCTGATTAAAAATGATTCGATTGAATTACCTGGAACGTTAACTTTTACAAAAGCGAAAACTCCTTTAGTAATTTGGGTTCATGGTTCTGGAAATGTAGACAGAAACGGGAATCAAGCTGGAGTGAATATTAAAGCAAATTACATCAAGCAATTTAGAGATGAAGTAAATAAAAAAGATATTGCTTTTTTTAGCTTTGATAAAAGAACTTCAAACCCGAAAAATAAAAACTTTTTTAAAGGAATGCTTTTTGATGATTTTGTAACTGACCTCAATACGGTTATCAATCATCTTAAAAGCGATAATCGTTTTTCAGAAATTATTTTAGCTGGACACAGTCAAGGTTCGCTAATTGCTATGTTAGCTTCAAAAAATGTCGATAAATATATTTCTATTGCTGGGCCTGCAACAAGTTTTGACAAAGCAGTTATTCAACAAATCACTGCTCAAAGTGCAGAATTTGGTAAAGTTGCCGAAGCACATTTTAAAGAACTTTTTGAAACTGGAGATATCAAACAAGTAAATCCGATGTTGTTATCAATTTTCGCAAAACAAAACTTCGCCTTCTTAGTCAGTTGGGCAAAACACAATCCATCAGAAGAAATTAAAAAACTGACAATTCCTACTTTAATTATTAACGGAACAAAAGATTTACAAGTAAAAGTTGAAGATGCAAATGCTTTACACAAAGCTAATCCTTCATCAGAATTAGTGATTATTAAGAATATGAATCACGTTTTAAAAAACATAGAAATGGATGCCGATAATATGAAATCGTATTACTCAGCTGACTATCCAATTTCATCAGAATTAATTACAACAGTTGTTGCTTTTATAAAAAAATAAAATCATGGCAAAAAAGAAAGCTTTTGCATTACGAATCAATGAAGAGATGATCAAGTCTATTGAAAAATGGGCTTCAGACGAATTTCGATCTACCAACGGACAGATTGAATGGATGTTGATGCAAAGTTTAAAAGATGCAAAACGTGAACCTAAAAAGAAAAGCGAAGAATAATACTCTTCGCTTTTTTTTTGGAATGATTTTAGTATTAAGCTGTCTCTTATACACATCTCCGAGCCCACGAGACAGGCAGAAATCTCG
>OLID01000344.1_pt1 | contig 22046 bp, 15 predicted proteins | sample 1609361 | NCBI WGS metagenome assembly OLID01 (sample SAMN05416778, study PRJEB24817) | seawater metagenome | isolation source: Sea water | place: Canada:Atlantic | collected 2013-07
CATGATAGGTGTCCGCTTAAAAATAGGTGGACACTATCGAATCAGGAGCACATCGGTTCAAGATGTGATGGCCGGACGGTTACTGGCAACGTCGCGCTCATAATGCTCAAAACAGCGGCGCGTAGCATCCGGCCTTTTGCTTGTTTAGCGGACCGCAGGATAAGACGTGCTTACGTATAAATTGGAGTCGCCCGTATATTCTACTCCAAGATTTAAATTACGAAAGCGGTCGAGATACTGTCATAGGTCACAAGCCTCTATTTTTTAGCGCTATTTTCATGCAGGGGTCCTTCACCCCTCAAAATCAACAAAAATAGACGGCATCCACGCGGCGGAGCCTCCGCGATTTTTGTTGATTTTTCACCCCCGCCCGAGTCGCCCTCTGTCGGCAGAGGGTATGTGCGCAACCGCGAACACATACCCTTAAAGCCTAATGAGGATTTAACGATGACTAGCACTCCCCGTATTTATGTCGCAGACCTATCCGCTTACAACAGTGGTGTATTGCACGGTCGGTGGATTGAGGTTTTAGAAGGTGCAGGGTGCATTCGAGATCAAATTCAGGAAATGCTTAGAGCGTCACCAATGCCAGGGGCTGAAGAACATGCAATTCACGATTACGAGGGTTTTAACGGATATACCGTGGCTGAATATGAAAGTATTGAGATTTTGTGCGAGGTTGCTGAATTTATGTCTGATTTTTCAGAGTTCGGCGGTCAGCTGCTAAACGTAATTGGAGATTTAGAGCAAGCGCGACTAATTGCTGAGGAGGGTTATTGCGGTTTTTATGCATCCCTGGCTGACTACGCACAGGAATTGACAGAGCAGTGCGGTGATGTTCCTGAGCATTTAGCACCATATATAGATTATGAAGCAATGGGTCGTGATATGAGAATGAACGGAGATCTATTAGTAATCGAGGTTGGTTTCGAAAAAGCTCATGTATTTCACAACATCTAATCCGCTCACAAGGATGCGTCAGGACTCGCGCAGTCTGCGAGTCCTCGCCAATTTATCCAAGATCGACTGATTGCTTCGGCCAGAAGAAGGTGCAGCGGCTTCTGTGACGCTGTCTTTGCTAGGCTGGTCATTGTGCTCTGGCCGAATAATTGGTTTCGTTCCTTCCACTCGATGCCGAGAGCTTATCCCGACAGGTTTAGGTGGTACCTGCGATGCTCGCGGGAATCTCTGCCTGTTTGATGGAATAGTGTGTTCCTGCTGGATTTCAGTCGGTAGTGGGTTACGCTTTAGCTGACGGCTAACCGCGCTCCGAACATGGTCGGCGCTTATAAGGCTGCCGTCGGGGCGACGGGCACCTGCTGCCGCCACTGCATTGGCGATCTGCGGCCATGTTGCGCCTGATTCGCGCAGAGCCCGAAATAGCTCCAAATCAGCTCGAATTGCACGATCCAGAGGCACGCTACCCAAAGGACCAGACAGTCGCTCAGCGAAAGCACTGAGCCTCACTCGAAAATTGCTATCCACACCCGCCCCTCAAACCGTAACAAAACGAAGCAAATCGTATCATAGATTTGATACGATTTGCTTCAAAAGGTTTCTCTCACACCTGTGCACCTGGTTGGATGCAATAGCGCGATTTGAGCTTATTCCTGCGCTAGATACCGCAACATGCTTTCTTTGGGAAAGTACCTGGTATATAAAGACTTTTTGTTTTTACAGGGGAGCGAACCAATACTAAAGCTTATTGCCAAGCTATTCTGATACCGTCAAACGCCTCTGACTGCGATATAGCAGAGCACTGATGGGTCATTACCACACGAGGTCGAATGGCGGGGAAATGATGGGAGTCGGGCTCTACTTAGACTCGGTCCCGTCTATTAAAGTGCTTATACCAAGAATCCAAGGAAAAGGTTAAACATTGAACAAAGAACAACTGAAACAACTCGAAGACGACCTCTGGGCCGCCGCTGACAATCTTCGCGCGAACTCCGACCTGAAAGCCTCCGAATACAGCACCCCGGTGCTGGGGCTGATCTTTCTCAAGTTTGCCGATATCAACTACCGGCGCCATGAGGATGCCATCCTCAAGGAATACCAGAAGCTGAAGGGTGGCCGCCGGGAAAAGCCGCTGCATGAAATCGCTGTGGCCCGCTGTGGTTTTTACCTGCCTGAACACGCCCGTTACCGCTACCTGCTGAACCTGCCGGAAAGCCAGGATATCGCCAAGGCGATCGAGCAGGCCATGGAGGCCATTGAAGAATACAAGCCCGAGCTAGCCGGCAGCCTGCCCAAGGATGAGTATTACCGACTCACCCGCACCCAGGAAACCCGACGCCTGCCCTTTGACCTGCTGCGCCAGTTCGACAACATCCCTGACGATGCCACCGGCGATGTATTCGGCCAGATCTACGAATACTTCCTCGGGAAGTTTGCTCTGTCCGAAGGCCAGGGCGGCGGCGAGTTCTTCACCCCGCGTTCTGTGGTGCGGCTGATGGTGGAGATCATCGAGCCCCACGGCGGCTCGGTGTTCGACCCAGCCTGCGGCTCTGGAGGCATGTTTGTGCAATCGGCACAGTTTATTGAAAAGCATTGCGAGGAGTTCGAGGCCCAGGGTGAAGACACCAGCGTGTTTGTCTCCGGGCAGGAAAAAAGCTCGGAAACCGTGAAGCTCGCGCGCATGAACCTGGCCGTCAACGGCCTGCGTGGGCAGATAATGCAGGGCATCTCCTACTACGACGACCACTTCAACTCGCTCGGCAAGTTCGACTATGTACTGGCCAACCCGCCCTTTAACGTCGATGAAGTGTCGCTGTCCGGCGTCGAGAAAGACCCGCGCTTCAACACATACGGTATCCCGCGCAAAAAGACCAAAGCGGCCAAATCCGAACAGGGCAAAGAGACTGTGCCCAATGCCAACTACCTGTGGATCAACCTGTTCGCCACCTCGCTGAAGGACCCCGGCGCCAACAGCCCCGGTGGCAGAGCCGCGCTGGTCATGGCCAACTCCGCCTCCGATGCGCGCCATTCCGAGGCCGACATCCGCCAGACCCTGATCGAACACAACCTGATCTACGGCATGCTGACTCTGCCGTCCAATATGTTCTATACCGTCACTCTGCCAGCCACCCTGTGGTTCTTTGACAAAGGCAAAACCGATGAGCGCATTCTGTTTATTGATGCGCGTAATATCTTCACCCCCATCGACCGCGCCCACCGCGAGTTTTCAGAAGAGCAGATCCAGAATATCGCCATGATCAGCCGCCTGCACAAAGGCCGCAGCGATGAGTTTGTTTCGCTGATTGAGCACTACTTCGCGCAAGGCATGGAGCGTTTGGCGGAAAATCAGCAGCAGGTAGCGACGGTGGCCGAACAACTGCTGGCCGTGCTGGATGACGAAGCAGGCAAGGCAGCTGTCGCCAGCCTGGTCGATAGCTGGGGTGGTCTGGAATCCTTGCAGCAAGCTTGGGCTGACTACCAGAAACAGCATAGTGAAAAGGCACCGGTTGATAAGAAGAACAGTGCACAACAAGCACTGCGCGCCACCTTCGAGCCATTTTTCAGCACCCTGCACGACAACCTGAAACAGATCGACAAGGCCGTTCGCCGCCACGAAAAAGCCCTGGCCGACGCCGCCCAGCAGGCCGGCAAGCGCCAGAGCGCCGACCGCGCCACCCGCCAGCTCAAAGTCACGCTGGAAGAGCTGCACAAGGAAGTGAAAAACGCCGAAAGCAGCTTTGCCCATATCCACTGGTTGCAGACGCGCTTCCCCAAAGCCGAATACGAAGACGTTACCGGCCTTTGCAAGCTGGCCAGCCTGGAAGAGGTGAAAGAGCAGGATTACTCGCTGAATCCCGGGCGCTATGTGGGCGTGGTGATTGAGGAGGATGGCAAGACGGAGGAGGAGTTTATTGACACGATTTTGAGCCTGCAAGATGAATTAGATGAGCTCGTTGAGAGTAGTAATTTCCTCCAGTCTGTAATATCCGAAAACATTGGGAAGATTACGCAATGAGAGAGGATAAACGTACTTTCAATGAGATCGGGCTATATCTCTCATTCGGTAACGGCAAAGCACCTGATCTTTCCGGTGACGGGGCTTTCCCAGTCTATGGTTCAAATGGAGTCATCGGGAGATCAAAGTCAGCCAATCACGAACACAGCATTATTTTAGGGCGAGTTGGAGCCTATTGCGGCTCTGTGTATTTCGAAGATGGGAAATACTGGGCTACGGACAACACGATTGTAGTCAAGGTTTCCAAAGGAAATGAAGCCAAATTCTTCTACAACTTGTTGAAGGCATACCCTCTAAGGTCACTAGCGGGAGGAAGCGCCCAGCCATTAATCAACCAGACAATTATCAAGCGCATTGAAGCGTGGGTTCCTCCATTACCCACACAACGCAAAATCGCCGCCATTCTCACGGCCTACGACGATCTAATCGAGGTCAACAAGCGCCGCATTGCGCTTTTGGAAAACATGGCCGAGGAAATCTACCGTGAATGGTTTGTGCGGCTGCGCTTCCCCGGCCACCAGCGCACCCGTTTTGTTAAAGGCGTACCGGAGGGGTGGCCTTTCGAAATTGGCACCGCTTTCTTCGACCATGTGAAAGGCAAGTCATATGCTTCACACGAAATCTCAGATGAAGATGGAGCTTGCTTTTTTATAACGCTCAAGTCCTTTCATCGTCGGGGAGGTTATCGTAAAGAAGGGCTTAAGTATTTCTCTGGTTCTTATAAGAAGGGCCAGAGTGTAGAGGCGGGTGACGTGGTTATGGCCGTAACTGATATGACACAAGATAGAGCAGTTGTAGGTGAGGTTGCCCGTATACCAAAACTACATGGTAAAAAAGCGGTTATTTCACTCGATGTTATTCGTTTGATGCCCAAAAATATGTCAACGACATTCCTTTACACATATATGCGATATTCGGGATTTGCAAATTACATCAAGCAATTTGCCAACGGCGCAAATGTACTCCATTTGAAGCCCGATTTGGTTGGGAGGCAAAAACTTCTTTTCCCGCCCGCCGATTTGCGCGACAGATTTTCTGTCCTTATTGAGCCTTTTTACCAAGAAGTAGATGCTTTGGAGAGAGCAAATGGAGTGCTCACCAAAACCCGCGACCTGCTGCTCCCCCGCCTGATCTCAGGCAAGCTGACGGTGGAGGAGCTGGACATCCAGTTCCCGCCCAGCATGCAGGATCAGCCGCTCACGCCGACCAGTGCAAACGAGGACTGCCATGCCTAATTTCCTGTCCGAAGATGCTATCGAACAGGCAATGGTGCAGCGCTTGCACCTGTATGGCTATGATGTGCTGGATTGTTATACCAGCAACCCGGCGGATTTGCGGGATGGTTCGGGCCGGTCGGACAAACGAGACGTGATCTTGCGCGACCGCCTGAAAGCGGCGGCGGTTACGCTGAATTCGGAAATTCCCGAGACTACCATTGATGAAGCGTTGGATCAGATCTGTGACCGCCGCCAGGCCATGGCAACCATTGCCGCCAACCGAGAGTTGGATGGCCTGATTCGCGACGGGGTACGAGTTGAGTTCAAGGATGCCAGTGGCCGTTACCGCAATGAGCGCGTGCGATTGATCGATTTCGACCAGCCGGATAACAACCAGTTTCTCGCCGTGACTCAGCTGTGGATTCAAAGTACCGGTGCGGCAGCCAAGGCGGCTTTTCGCCGCCCGGATATTTTGCTTTATGTCAACGGACTGCCGCTGGTGTTTACTGAGCTTAAGAACTCCAACGTTAAACTGCGCAGCGCCTACGATGACAACCTGACCAACTACAAGGTAGATATTCCGCAGTTATTTCTCACTAACGCGTTTTTTGTCTTCAGCAACGGCATTGAAACCCGTTTAGGCAGCCTTAGTGCCGAGTGGGAACACTTTTTCCACTGGCTGCGCCCGGACGATGAAAAAGAAAAAGTACGTCGTGATCAGATCCGTGCTGAGGGCACTAGCGCCGAACGCTTTCTGCAGGGCTTGGCTGTCAAAGACAGACTGCTGGATTACTTTGAAAATTTTGTCATTTATCACAAGGGAAGCCAGAAGATCATTGCGCAGAACCATCAATTTATCGGCGTTAATCGGGGTTTTGATAAGTTTCTTAACCGCAAGGAATTCGGAGGCAAGCTGGGGGTGTTCTGGCATACTCAGGGATCTGGTAAGAGCTTTTCGATGATTTTCTATGCCCGTAAGATTATTCGCAAGGTGGCGGGTAATTACAGTTTTTTGGTGGTCACCGACCGCGAAGACCTAGACGGACAGATTTACCGCAACTTTCTTAACACCGAAACGGTGAGTAAGGCAGAAGCCGCCCAGCCGAAGGACAGCGAGCAACTGCGCAGTTTTCTTGGTCAGAACAAAAAGCTTATTTTTACTCTGATTCAGAAGTTTCGCTGGCCTAAGGGCAAGCGCTACCCGGTACTTACCGAGCGCGATGACATTATCGTGATTGTAGATGAAGCCCACCGCACTCAGTACAAATCCCTGGCTGAGAATATGCGCGCTGGCCTGCCCAATGCCCAATACCTTGCCTTTACCGGCACGCCCTTGCTGGGGCGCGAACGCAAGACCAATGAGTGGTTTGGTGATTATGTATCGGAGTACAACTTCAGCCAGTCCATGGACGATGGCGCCACCGTGCCGCTCTTCTACAAAAAGCGCGTGCCGGAGGTGCTCAACCAGAATGAAGACCTGAGCGACGAGTTCTACGAGATTCTTGAAGATGAAAACCTCGACGAACAACAACAAGAAAAGCTGGAACGCCGCTTCGCCACCGAACTGCAGGTGATCAAGCGCGACGACCGGCTAGAGACGGTGGCTCGGGATATGGTCTACCACTTTCCGCGACGTGGTTATTTGGGTAAGGCCATGGTGATCTCGGTGGACAAATTTACCGCCGTGCGCATGTACGACAAGGTGCAACGGTTGTGGAAGGAAGACATCAAATTACTGCGTGGCGAGATCAAACAGACCTTGGACGAGGTACACAAGGCGCGTCTGCAAAAGCAGCTGGAGTGGATGCGCAAAGTGGAAATGGCAGTGGTGGTCAGCGCCGAGAACGGCGAAGAAGAGAAATTCGACGCCCAGGGATTGGATATTCGCCAACACCGCAAGCGTATGGAGCATTTGGACGCGCACGGCCATGACCTTGAATACAACTTCAAAGACCCGGAACACTCACTGCAACTCGTGTTTGTCTGTGCTATGTGGCTGACCGGTTTTGATGCGCCGACGATCTCTACGCTCTACCTCGACAAACCGCAGAAAGACCATACGCTAATGCAGACTATCGCGCGCGCCAACCGGGTCAGCTCACATCGGATAAACGGGGTGGAAAAGACCAACGGCGAAATCGTCGATTACTATGGCGTGATCGGGCGGCTGAAAAAGGCGATCAAGGATTACGGCCAGGGTGGCGACGATCACGAGGACGCACCAGTCCGAGACAAGGATGAACTGTTTGCTCTACTGATGGATGCCATCGAGCAAGCAAGCAGCTTCTGTTTAGAGCGCGACATCATTGTCAATGCGGCACTAACAACAGATGACGTATTCAAGCAGGTGGGTCTGTTTGAAAGTTGGGCCGATACCATGCTGGCGAAAGACGAGTGGCGGCAATCCTTTAATGTCTATGAAAACACCATCACTGCGCTTTACGAAGCCTGCAAGCCTGAGATCCTTGGCCATGCCATCGTGCGCAAGGTAGCCTTGTTCCAGTACCTGCGCGGTGTGATCGACAGCGTGATCCAGCAGCAGGACATTGATAGTGCCACCCGACGAATCAACGAGCTGCTTGATGAAAGCGTGATTGTTGATGATGAAAAATTTACCGGCGTCAAAGAGGGCAAAGGCGGCTGGAAAATCACTCAGAAGGGCAAAGAGTGGGACCTCAGCAAGATTGATTTTGAAAAGCTTAAACTGGACTTTAAGCAAGCCCAATACAAGAATATAGAGATCGCTGACCTGCGCGCGTTTCTGGAAAAAAAGCTACAGGATATGCTGAAACAAAATAGCACGCGGCGGGACTTCGCCGAACGCTTGCAGGAGATTATCGAAAACTATAATGCCGGTAGCAGCGCGGTGGATGACACTTTTGCCCAACTGCTGGACGAAATGGCAGCACTGAAGGACGAAGAGAGCCGCCATATCCGGAAAGGGCTTACGGAAGATGAGCTGGAAATATACGATCTGCTGTGCAAGGAAAGCATGAGCCAGGCCGAAGAAAAAAGGGTACGCATGGCGGCCAAAGCACTGCTGAAGCGGTTGACGGATGAAAAACCGAAGGTGCTGGTACAGGATTGGTACAAAGACAGCCAGACAAGGCTTGCCGTGCGGGATGAGGTGGGCGCGGTGCTGGATGCGCATCTGCCCGAGGAGAGCTACGACAAAGATCTTTTCTTGCAGAAGCGCGACAGAGTCTTTGAGTTGACGTTAGATCTCGCAATTAACCATCAGCGATGGGCTGCTTAGTGTGAGTGCTAAGTAAGAAGAGGTGACATTCGGTTTAGCAGGGGAAACTACTCTTTGTACAACCACGTATTTGTATACCGACTCGGATCACTAAACACTGTATGAGCGAGGGTAAATTCAATTTTGAGCGATAACCCGATGCTTTTTCATCATATTAAATATAGCTAAACTGGGTATATTAAATGAAACTGTAAGTTTGTAGGACCATTGACTACGGCGCCTCATAGTGAAGGGTGAGCATTGACCCCACACAGTGTTAACCCCGCCTACATTAAACATGGTTAGCACCAACCGGCAGTCAACATTCTGACTCGATCCACCTTCGCGGAAAAAAATGATGCGCAGAATAAGCGAATTTAAAAAGCTGGACATAAAGACTAGAAACAAGCTCAGAGCAATACTCAGCAGTGAGCAAGGTAACGCAATCCACAAACTGGCGGAACTAAGAAAGAAGCTCGGAAAAGATCAATCCAATGCTTTGGATGCCATTCTCAGCAGTTCGGTACGTTTCAATGCTGTTAGAACCGCGCAGTTGTTCCCCCAAAACCCCCCGTTCGTCGATACGCTTCAAACGCACTATGAGGCTACTCTAAATACGCTTTTAGGCGATATTGAAAAAAAAGCTTCATCGCACAAGACGAGACTGCAAGCATTGGTCAATTCCCTCCACCAGATTGACACATTCTATGCAATGTCTGACTTTATCACTTGTCGACGACTTATTATCGAAACTATTGCGAATCACGGCTGGAGCCATGCTCTTTTGCGGCGCATCGTACTTATCAGAGAAAATCTTCCCGAAGGCAACGAAGATTCGGAAATTGACAAACTTCTGCAACAAGCCAATGATCGCGGAGTTATAGTCACCTCTTTGATTCACACGTACTCAATCGATCAAAGTATGATGACAATAAAAAGGTCGATTCTAAACATTCCGAGCAAAGGCCTACTAAACCGCTATAGCCGTTCGATATGTAGAATTGCAGTTCAGCCATTCGCCAACTCGAGTGAAGATTTAGCGGATTTTCTTTATGAAGTAGAAAAGTGTTCTCTTATTGATGCGATTATACTAACGAAGTTCAACTCCCACCTGATTTCCATCTGCGATTTTCCTGTGCTTAGTGATATCGCTAAGGCTCTCGGAGATGATGACCTATTTAACAGAATCGTCGCAACTTACGATTCGGCTGACCAAGACAGTGAATATATATTTTTCAAACAGAGCAGCGCATGGCTCGAGTACGAACCTGTACGACAATACCGAGTATTGGCTGACAATTTCTCAGACACGTTAAATGATGAATCCGAATATATGCCAGATTCTTTAATGGAAATTCTACGGACTTGGGTAGGTCACGCCAATTTGACAGATTTGGTATCGCCAAAGCAGTTTACAAAGCACCCCTATCAAGCACTCGCAACTCTAGAGCAATCAGGGACAGTCACGCGATCAGCGATATTTAATTATTGGCTTTACAATTCAGAAGGACAAATTGGATTTGAAAAGAACGAATTACTGACGTTGATGGGAAAGACGCGTGATTTAGCTCGTAGCGTACCACTTAAAGCGACCCGGACTGCTGCCAAGCTAGCGAAAGATGAACTGGTAAGGCTTATACTTTTATTGTTACTAGCAAAGAGAAGCAAGAACGAGCTTGATAGTTTTCACCTTAGAAAGTTGCTCGGTAAAATTGCAATTCAGAATCACAACGGTTCGCTAGTTAAACTTGTTGAGTCGCATCAGGTAGAGCATCCGTACATCGCGGAATATATTTATGATATTGCCACTGAAGACTTTCTTGCAAAACTTAATAGTTTGGCGCCTCATAGGTCAGATATTCCAGAAATTAGAGCGTCACTTCACGAATGGATGGCTGGGTTCAAGAAGGATGATTACTTTCTTCAGCGAGCAAGGGCCGTAAGAATTGATCATCAACTGAATCGAGTTCGTAATGAAATTGATGACCATAGAATATATGTTGATCCATCAAGATTCTCATCTTGGATAGAGGATGAGATGATGCTTGAATTGAATGATGCTCTTACATCTACCGGTTCTGTGAAAAAAGGCCTGTCAGTGAACTGCAACGAGACATTGCTCTCTTACATTGTGAAGCAATGCTATATAGCATTCTGCTCTAATGCCATATTCGGGATAGCGTCTTATATTGGGCGCAGAATTCGACATGGTACATTTCATGGTCATCTATATTCGAGTGTCATAAACCCTATAGAAAAAAGCGAAAAATTCAAGCAGCTATTTAGAGATCCTCAATTTTCCTTGAAATGGGCTAATTGGAAAAATGAATATAATCGTTCAGTTGAAGGTATTATAAAAGATAGGTTGCACGTAAGTTCCAAAACTAAGCCGCTGGGTCTTTTACAGCCAGAGATGTATGGTTCCGCGAAAGTTGAGATTCTTAGTGCCGCGGTAAAGAGCATCAGTGCTAACTATTCAGAAACCACATCCGTGACGGGGGTCGACGAAATAATCACTGATTACTGTTGGAGATTGGCTGAAATTGATCTTGCTGGAGTCACTAAGTATCTAAAAGCACAGCAGGCGGCAATTAAAAATATAGGCTACCTAAAACAAGAGGCTAATCCCCCTTCCTCTGCGAAAGACTTACGCCTTGAGGAGATTTTTTGTAGAGACCTGGAATTATCTATCGACCGAAAACTAAGCAGTATGTTCGGGTGGTTCAAGAGGCCCTCTATAGTTGCGCCAAAGGCCTCAGTGTCTATGCTATTCGACGCAACTGTGGCAGAGGTCAGAGATACGATCCCTGACTTCGACCCGCAGGCTGAAGATTGCAGTGAAGGTGAGATAGAGCTGGTCGGCAGTGTCTACCATCTTGTGTATGACTCTCTAGCTGTTGTTATCGTCAACGCGGCAAAGCACGGAGATCGTTGCCGTCCTGTAAAACGGAGGTTCGAAATTATTCCCGGAAAGAAGAAGCAATTGGTTGTCGAGATAACTTCTTTCATTAAGCCAAATGAAAATCCGCAAAAAGTTTCAGATATCATTGAGAACCGGAAGAAAGCGGATTTTCAGGATGCAAATCTTTATCAAGGAAAGAGTGGTATTTCGAAGCTCTTACTGCTGGCCCACAAGCGAAACGATTTTTTACTAAGCGAGTACAGAGTAGTTAATGATGAAGTTAGGGTGAGGCTTTCTTATGCTCTTGAACACTAATGTAATAAGGTGCTTGGTAGTCGAAGACGATCAGTTTAAGATGGATCGTATTCGGGAGTATCTTAAGGAAGTATTTTCGGATCGGATTCAGTTATATGAGTGCCAGGCCCTGTCTTCTGCAGCATCTCTGTTAGCATCGCATCAGTTTGATTTGGCAATATTGGATATGTCGATTCATAGTCATGAGCCTGAGGCAGGCGCTGGCTCACCATTTCCGCTTTCATCAGGTGGACTGGAAGTGTTATTCGAGATTGACGAGGTAGGGCTCAATACTCATAGTATTATTCTTACACAGTATCCGGATATCGAAATGGAAGGCACTCACATTCCGGTAGAGTTGGCTCAAAAAGAAATACTTGAAAGATTTGGCATAGAAGTCGCAGGATGCGTTCGATATTTCCAGAGCGAAAATCACTGGATGTCTGAAATCTCCTCTATTTTGGATAAACTATGAAAATATTGATATTAGAAGACGAAGATTCGAAGTTTGATGAAATCAAGGATTATATATTACAAGTTATTCCAGACGTTATAATTGACCGAGAAAAAAACTGGCTCTCGTATACGATTGCGATAACTAGGACCAAGTATGATTTAATTCTTCTCGATCTGTTAGTGCCTAGATCAAGTAGAGACAGCACTATTGAAGATCATCACGAGTCGCTGGTTTCTAGTACACGTGATTACGATAGCAAATCGTTTTCTACGCCGGCAATTGTATTGACTCGTCAAAGTTTGGAGGGTGGGGACTTTGTCATCGACTTGAACAAAGTCGACATAAATGTAATTACTTTCAACGACCATGGTGAGTGGAAGGAAGCTTTGCGGGTAAAACTAATCGCTTGTGAACCTAAGAAGAGATTTGATTTCATCATTGTTTGTGCATTAGAGAAAGAGGCTAGCGCATTTGAAGGCCTTGCCGACACATGGGGGCAAGTAAGAACTATCTCTGGGCTTATTTGTAGGGAAATTCAAATTGCGAATTATAGGGGCGCGATCGTCCGTACACATCGAATGGGTTTAGTCGCAGCGGCGGTTGTGGCGACAATGGCGTTAGAACGATTTTCACCTCGTTTAATTTGTATGAGTGGTATTTGCGGCGGTGTCGCCAGTGAATCAAAAATCTACGATTTGCTGGTGACACAAATTTGCCATCAGCACGACGCTGGAAAGTGGAGTAACGATGGGTTTAGATCGGAGCACTACGATGTCCAGCTGGATGTAGATGTTTATAACAAGCTGATCGAGATTTGCTCGGATTCCACGCTTAAGAGCTCGCTATTGGACGGTTTGGATCCTAGGCGCTCGGAATTTCCGCAGGGTGAAGAACAATTGAGTTGCAATATTGTTTCGGCAGCGGTAACTAGTAGCGGAAGCGCTGTAGTGGCTGAAGATGGCAAAACTACGAATTTGACTGTCGGGCAACGTAAATTATCTGGATTTGATATGGAGATCTACTCCGTCTACGAGGCAGCACGATATGCAAGTAACAAACCAGCCTATTTCGCGGCAAAATCCGTCGTTGATGATGGGGGATCTAACAAAGGGGATAGTTTTCATAGAATCGGCTGTTTATTGTCTGCCAAGTTCATTGTCGCGGCAATTCGTGCTGGAGTTGTCGATTCAACTGTCCGTTGACGTCACCTACGAAACAAGAATCATGTCTTTGACCTTACCCTGACCTTATCCCCAAATTTAGAACCATGACCTTGATGAGATTTCCAGTTAACCTTACGGGATGGAGATCTCAACATGAAGCAACGATACACAGTAGAACAGATTATCAATGCCATCAAAGAGCATGAAGCTGGAGCCAAAGTGTCCGCAGTTGATTTACTCAGGTCTGTCGACATGGCTATAGTAATGGCGGACTTTAACAATTATATTAATTACGCGCCTGTCGGCGGCGGACAAGGCATGTTGCCTTTACGTTAATTGAAGGACGCTTTGCGTTTAGGGAATTGTCAAATGGCAAAAATAGTTCTAGAAGGACATATTCTAGTTCCAGATAAAGACCTATCAGCGGTTACAGATGAACTGCCGACACACATAAAGCTTACCCGCTTGGAAGAAGGCTGCCTGAGCTTTGATGTTACCCAGGATCCCGAGAACGACTCTGTTTTTCGGGTATACGAGGTGTTCGTTGACCGAGCCGCGTTCGAATCACATCAGCAACGTGTCCGTACTTCGGACTGGGGCAGAATCGCTGCAAATGCAGAGAGGCACTATAAGATAACGGAACTTGCTTAGTCGTATAGATCCAATTGAGATCAGACAAACGGATAGTATATGACTTCTTCTGAACTTACTGGCGGTGCCGGTTTTACCTACGAAGACGCGGTAGTGGCGCAGTACCTAGCAGCCATGGTTTCTGGTACAACTGCAGCAGCCCTCGATTCGAGGATCGTGCAAAGGGTTGCCCAACAACAAGACGCCTTTGGGGAACCGCTCGACGACGTGATCATCGATGCCGTCTCATTGGCGGACGGATCGATCATGACGCTTTCGCTGCAGGTAAAGCGTTCGCTCACGATCTCGAAAGCGGAAACCAACAGCGAATTCCGAGAAGTGATTCAGGGCAGCTGGCAGACGCTGCAAAAGACCGACTTTCGCGAGCATGTGGACCGTATCGGCGCTGTCACGGGGTCGGTCGCGGAAGAGACGTCCCGAGCCTTCGCGACCGTGTGTGAATGGGCGCGGGCCTCCGACACAACTGCGGCATTTATGCAATGGTTTGTCGATGGCGGGAACGCCTCGGCCGCTCACCGTGCTGTGGCCGATGCTGTTCGAATGGTTGCACAGGACACGGACACACCACTTTCCGACGATCAGCTGTATCGCCTGCTTTCGCACTTGGTGCTCATCCGGTTTGACTTCCTTCACGCCGGATCGAAGCACGAGGCCGACGCTATTGTCAGCCTGCAGCGCGCGCTTGCGCCGGGGCAAGCGGAACGTGCAGGCGATTTGTGGGATTTGCTGCGCCAGTTCGCTCGCGACGGCGCGGGCCGCAGCACCGTGCACACCCGCGCATCGTTGGTGCGCGCGCTTGCTGGATGGCGATTCACGGGGGCACCTGCGTTCGCCAGCGACATACAAATCCTACGCGACAGCACGCGCCACTGGCTTGACCAGCAGGCTGAGGATATTGGGGGGACGCACCTCATGCGCCAGGTGCTGCGTGACCAGCTCGACGCTCAAATGGCGGTCCACCGTCTGACGCTGATCAAAGGCCTACCCGGCACGGGCAAGACGGTGCTACTACGTGACTTGGTGCAAAAGCTGGCCACCGATGGCACCACATTGTTCCTCACCGCCAACCGGCTCTCTGGTCGGAGCTGGTCGGAGCATGCCCGCGCAATAGGCATGACGACGACATCGATCGAGCCGCTGCTCGTGGAGGTCGCGGCCACAGGTCATGCCACGATTCTTATCGATGGCCTGGACCGTATCGCGCCGGAACAGCACGCGATCATCACTGATTTGCTCGGCCAGCTTCTGACGACCCCGGCGCTTTCTGACTGGCGTGTGGTCGCTACCGCGCGCGACGCAGGTATCGAGCCCCTTAGAAACTGGTTTCCTACCGCGCTGCTCGAAAGCGGCGGTGTGGGCTATGTTGATGTGGAGAATTTGACGGACGAAGAGGCCAGCTTGCTGGCAGATTCGCTGCCAGCTCTGCGGCCGCTGTTGATGGGTGGAAATGAGCGCGTAAAAACGCTGGCACGACGCCCGTTCTTCGCTGCGGTGCTGGCTCGAGGGTTCTCGGGGGCGACCTACGCCTCAGGGTTCGCACCTCAGTCGGAGGTGGACCTAGTGGATGCTTGGTGGAGGCGAGGCGGTTACGACGCCCATGCACCTCAGGCGCTCGCGCGTCAGCAGGGGTTGATTGAATTGGCTCAGCGCAGCGCGCCAGACTTGGGTCGCAATATTCGCATCCGCGACCTGTCACAGGGGGCGCGGGACGTGCTCCCGGCGCTGGAAGAGGACGGCCTGGTGCAGCAGGTGCGCACTGGCCATACAGCTCAATTTAGCCATGACATTTTCTTCGAGTGGTCGTTCTTGCACCTACTGCTTGACCAGGGCGACGAATGGATCGCGACTTTAAACGCAGTTGGCGAACCGCCTGCCCTGGCGCGGGTAGTGGAACTGCTTTCGCAGGCTACTTATCCGCTCCCTGACCAGTGGTCGCATGAGCTCCATGCACTCGAGCGGGCTCAGCTCCGACCGCAGTGGCTGAGAGCCTGGCTTGTGGCACCAGTTTTCAGCCCGCACTTCGCCGAGTATGCCGCGATGTTTGCTGCGCCTCTTGCTGCGGAAGGCCACAGGCTTTTTGGAAAGCTCCTGGTGTGGATGCAGGCAGAGAAGACAACACCTAACCCTATGGTACTGTCCGGAGTCCTGGGCGGCAATTTGGATGCCGCCGCGCGTATCCGTATCGCGGATTCGTTGGGCTGGCCTACTGATTTCACGGCATGGAGCCGCTTACTCATATGGGCGATCGAACAGGTCGAGTCAATTCCTGACGCACAGTTGAAGGATCTCGTCACGTTGTTCGAAACTTGGCAGGTCGCTGTCGCGGACTACCCTAACGCAGTATCGCAGCGCATCGTAGCCCGGTGCGCAAGCTGGTTGCACGCGATCGAAGGCGAGCATGTGAACCGCCGGGTTCGATACGGCACGCTTGCAAACGATGGCAAGCCGCGCCCAAGTGTGCCGATGCAGCTTGAGACAGAGCTCCGTGCGTTGGTGCTGCGTGCAGCGCGTGCCTATCCTGATGTAGTGAAAGCCTATCTCGAGAAGATTGAGGCAATCGAGCTCAGGTCCGATAGCACGTTCCGCGAGCTGATGACGTTCGCTCCGGTGCTAGCCCATACGCATCCTGCGCTACTCGCCAGGGTTGCCAAGCGCTGGTTTATGAGGGAGCTGCCAGACGACACGTCGACACGGTGGCATCGCGAAGCGCACGAAGAGGGGCGCCGGCGTAAGGAAGCCGCGGCAGTCCCACCGGAAAAGAGATCGCGTTTGGACAACCTCGCGCTTTCAAGCATGTCGTTCATGCACCACTCGTTCTCAGAGCACGATTGGGATCACCTTTCGATTGGCGGCGACCATCAGGGCTTCTTCCCGGCCTCGCCGCTTCGCGAACCGTTCCACTCGATGAGCAGGTTCGCGTCGGCGACAGCGCTGGAGCTGATCCGCGATGTGACAAACCACGCCACCACGGCATGGCGTCAGTTGCATCGGCACTGGCATGGCGGCGCGACGCCGTTACCGATCACAGTGGTGTTCCCGTGGGGGCAGCAAGAGTTCTGGGGTGACGAACGGCACTACGTCTGGTTTCGTGGCTATGGCGGACCCCAGGTTGTGGAATGCGCACTGATGACGCTGGAGTTTTGGGCCATTAAGCAGCTTGATGCCGGCCGCCCGTTGGACGACGTCCTGAAGCAGCTGCTGAAAGGTCAAACGAGCATCGGCGTCCTCGGGATTGCTGTGCATCTCGCCTTGCGAGCTGAGCACCCTTCACCAACGACCCTGGCGCTGCTGCGCAGCCAGCGGTTATGGAGGCTCGACCTACAGCGGCAGGTCCAAGAGCGCCAACTGCAAATCGCTGGGCTGATGGGCTTCAACAACACAAGCGAAGGGGCGACCATACACCGACAAGCTGTCGAAGACAGCAACCAAATGACTTCGCGTCGCAAGGAGCTGCGAGACCTGGTGCCGCTTTTTGTCCTCGGAGGTGACGCTGCCCTACGGGACGCGTGCCGCGCGGCTCTCGACGACTTTCCGAACAATCTGGAATTTGCCTACCAGGAAGAGGCGCAGGACCTCGAACATGTGGCTGAGCTTCGCCGAACCGCCGAACTATGGTCCGAGTTGGGTCATGCAGAGAACTACACCGCCGAGCCGATCCCCGGCCGCGACGATATGGTCCAGATCTCGATGAATAGTCCGAGACACGAAGCTCCCGAGGTGCAAGCGGCGCTGCAACGCCATGCGCAGACGGCTCGTGAAATGGAGTTGTGGTTGTGGGTTGAGAAGTGTTTCAACTTGCGCCAATGGGCGCCGGGCTTCTCGGTGGACGATGCCATCGGACGTGCTAAAGAGCTTGCCGAAGCGGCGGCCGAAGGGCGGTCAATATTACACAACGCTGGCGATGGGGTTACGCAAGGCGCGATTGCGGGAACAGCGGCAGCCGTAATTTGCTTCACACACGCTAGCACACATGTGGCCTGGGCCGATGACACCATTGAAAGCTTCTGCGTTGCGCAAGACGAGACCTCCGAATACAGGTTTGCCGGATCGGTGATTCCTTGGCACCCGAAGATTTTCGTGGCGCATGCGTTGGCTGCACGTATCAGGTCAGCCCGCGAAAATCCTGCCGACCGCGAAGCGCTCTATGGCTTTATCGCGCACCCGCTCTATGTGGTTTCTTCCGCTGCGCTGTCTGGCGTCGCCAGCTGCTGGGAGCGCGATGCTCGATTTGCGTGGTGTGGCCTGAACCTCGCGCTGCGGTTAGCGCAGATCGAACGCAGACCAGACACGCACAGGCTCGACCCTGAGGCACGGCGGCAGGCGGAATCGGACCATCGCGCAGCAATAGTGACTGCGGCGCTCGAAGAGTACCTAATGCAAGGGCCTCTACCACCCTGGATACGCCCTCAGCCTTCGTGGGAGAGGACCGTCCCAGTCCCTGAGAATCTGCAGACCTTTGATGAGGAAGAGGACGAAGGGTGGCAGAGCACCGACAAAATATGGGACGGCCAATACGCCGCGAACGTCTTGCAGATTGTTCCAGTGGGGGCGGTCATGGCGAGCGCGGGTCGCGCACTCTTCGTAGAGGCCCTCGAGGCATTTGTCAGCTGGACGCTAGACACGATCAACCCGGCGTGGCGAACCAAGCGCCGCCGCGAACATGGCGATAGAAATTTGTACGAGTGGGAGGATCAGCTTGGTCGGATGGTGGCAAGTGTCGCTCCCTATCTTCCAGCTGACGAGATTTTAGAGAGATTGCTGCGACCGATTCTTGAGCAGCCTGACAAGATCGCTATGCGACTGCTCGCGCCATTCACGGTGTCGCTGGTCTGCGCTGAAGTCCTGGATGCGCCGACAGTCCGAGATGACACTCTGCATCTGCTGCAGATCGTGCTCGAACGAACACTAGATAATCACGATCTGCGCCGTTCGCCCTACAACGACGAGCGCATGGGCGGCTTCGATCTCCCGGAGCTAATCAAGGCGCTGCTCTTTGTGGGCGTTGATCATGCTCCGGGCGCCGCGCGCTTCGCCAACGGCCTCTGGGATGATCTTTGCAAGGTGATGCCGCTGGTTGACCAAATGGTGCGTTCCGCCGGCTGGCACCCCTACGTTGCGCACCAGTTCGTCACGCTATGCGAACGATCCGGTGCCGCCTACCCGGTTGACGAGTTCGCCGACCAAATGCTTGCGCAGATCGTCGATGGGTACTTACCTTCTGGCTGGAAGGGCACCTTGATACCGGCCGCGATCGCCGCGATGGTGCAGGCGCACGCGGACCGACAGCACCCGTTGCCAGCGGATCTAGCGCGCAAGCTGCTGCAGGTGTTGGACGCGCTGGTTGACCTTGGTGATCGCCGCAGCGCAGCCTTGCAACTGAGTGAGTCTTTTCGCGGTGTCCGGCTCGCTCCGCCAACCTGAGATGCTTTGCGCGAAAAGGGCGCTTATAAGCCTTCGTTGGTGGTCGACAGGTCACCGGAACGCCACTGGGTCAATCCGCATGTGCGGCATTAAAAGCCTGCGCGCTTCACTTGCTATCTATGGGCTTCGTTGAGTTGAGTGGTAGATGTCTAGAGTGCGGTCTTGCTGTTTTCCCTCACCGTACCACGGCGTGCTCGCCGTCAAAGGCTACGTGTCCTATGCACACTTGCGGGCGTGGCCGTCTTCGACCCTGTGACGGCTTGCGCTGCGCCGTGCTGAAGCTGGTTCCGGGCAATTCCGCCTGAGCAACCGGAGCATTATCATGACTCAATTTTCTCTGTCTTTCGGCAGTTCACTTCTAATTTGTGACGACCAGGGGCGCTATACGCCAGCTACTGTCGATCAAATTCTGGCAGCAGCTCGTCAGGCTGTTGATGCTAAGATGCAGCGTGGAGCATCGTTTACATCCACCGACACAGTCAAGGAGTACCTAACTACAAAACTTGGGGGCTGTGAAAATGAAATCTTTGCGGTGATCTTTCTGGATACGCAACATCGATTGATCGAGTATCGCGAAATGTTTCACGGCACGATTGATGGGGCTGCGGTGTACCCGCGAGAAGTAGCAAAAGCATCTTTGAGGCTCAATGCTGCGGCAGTGATTTTTTCGCATAATCATCCGAGCGGAAATCCTGAGCCAAGTTCGGCCGATCGAAGCATTACACAGAAGCTAAAAGAGGCGCTGTCCTTGTTGGACATAAGGACGTTGGATCACATAATCGTGGGCGGAGAAAGTGCAGTGTCGTTTGCTGAAAGGGGACTTATATGAAAGAGGGGTTTCGGCCCCTTTTTCACTTCTCCAAAGGACCTGATATATCAGCGGAGAGAATTTAAATTGTATCTTTTTTGTAGTCTATTTTTATTAAAAAAACATTCAATAAAATAGGACTAATTACTTTAATTTTGATAAAATAATATTTGGAACATAGGTAAATATACTTAAATATTTTATGGTTTAATAATGTTGGAAATATTTCATATCACGAGTCCGTTCAAAGCAATAAACATCGCTGAGAAAAGAAGATATAAAAGCCTTAATGAATACGGCGGTTATGATGCGGGAATGAACTTTATTGGCGAGCTCGGAGAATACCGTAACACCCAACCTAAAGGTCGAGGTGCGAAGTTACATGTAATTTGGCGTGGAGAAATATCGGACCCCGTCCAATTTGATGAATGCAATTGCAATCGTCCGAATGTCTTATACGATTATAACGGGTCTGGTGAGCATTTCCCGAATAATGATCCTCGATATTTTCTGCCATATGGGTCGAGCGGATTGCGAGTGACAAAAATTGAATTTGAAAATGAAGAGGCCCTCATAGAGGGTTGGGCTCACTACAAAAAATCTTGGCCATTGTGGTTGTATAACAAAAAATTATTTAAGCCTTTATTGAAGAGGCTCGCGTTAACTAGTCAACGACGGCTTAATCAAGCCATTAATGCCGGTGAGGTCGTTATTGATATTTGTAGACAGAGATAATCGTATATGTTCAAGTTCTGGGGTTATAAATAACGTTTTGCTTTTGCACTGACCTTGATCGACTCAAAACATAGCCGCAATTTTATAGCAGCGTTATAATAAGTAAGGCGCTTTAATTAAAAGCACAAATTGATAATTCTTTGTTAGCCCCCCTGTGAGTACCCCACACTACTTAAGTTTACAATTTAGTTAACCGCCGCGGTGCGGTTTTTTTACGCATTAAAAATAGATAAAAACTATCAATATGTGGATTATTATATTAAAAACTAGTCTTTTTTTAGCTAGGCAGCAGCAACGTTCAATTTATGATGGGTACGTTGATATTGAATGGGTCCAAGGTGATTATTTTGGGCAAGATGCTATTTAGCTGAAAGATAAAACCTGTAGTGAATTAATGAAGGCCAATAAGTCGCCGGAGCGCGATTTGCAGCGTGAAATCTGTCTAACAAAAGCGCCGCACCCCCAACCTATGTCTCCGGTCTGGACCCAATACTTTATGACCCGCCCGTCAGGATTAGAACTTGAGACCTTTGCCTCCGTAGGAGAAAGTGCTGTCGCACTGCCGCGTGGGAAAAACTTGCCGTCAAACTTCTCCCATGACAAACCGATTCTGCGTCTATCTAATGGTTATATCTGAAACAACATAGGTATACATCATGTCCAAACGGGCCGTTTTGAACAACCATGAGGGCGATCTGTGGCGGAAACAGGACCTTGCTTACTGTCAGGAACTGAAGGCCAAGCAGGGAGGGCTGTAGGTGATTTCATATAAGAATATCCCGACAGTCGGGCAGACTAACGAGGGCGGTTTAGGGATACTCCAGTATACCAGCGCTGAACAAAATTTGAACAGCAAAGCCTGCCTCACTGCCGACTATGCCCAGATTCAGCAATTCGTTGAAGCAATGTTCCAATATGCTACGGTTGGCTACGTGAGCCTGAGAGCGTTTTCGGCTGGCGGCAACACCGCCGGGCGATGGTCATCACCCACGGCAAAGGACAGAGAGAGCATCGTTTCCGCCGCGTCACGAATGGCGACCCAGTTAGCAAACGCTGAGGGCAAGCCGGTATTCTGCCCGCCGGTGGCGACGTTTAAGACTCCAAAGGGAGCCGCCGAGGTTGATTTGTGCTTGGGCTTGGCGCTGTCTATTGATCCTGTCTCTTATACACATCTCCGAGCCCACGAGACA
>OLID01000345.1_pt1 | contig 22023 bp, 20 predicted proteins | sample 1609361 | NCBI WGS metagenome assembly OLID01 (sample SAMN05416778, study PRJEB24817) | seawater metagenome | isolation source: Sea water | place: Canada:Atlantic | collected 2013-07
GAGATTTCTGCCTGTCTCGTGGGCTCGGAGATGTGTATAAGAGACAGGTATTGACCGATGCTGTGCCCAAAACCACCGAGGCCATTGAGACACTGATGGCTCAGCGGGCATGAACAGGCACACAAGATGATGAGCACTGACCTGAAACCTGAATATGACATTGTCATCGCGGGCGGTGGCCTGGTCGGTGGCAGCTTTGCCCTGTTGCTGGCCCGGCTGGCCCGGAACAGTGGCCTGCGTGTGCTACTGCTTGACGCCACCCCGCCACAGACTGACAGTATCGAGCAGGGCCCGGATTTTGATGCCCGCAGCACAGCGTTGTCCTGGGGCAGCCGCCTGATCTATGAGCAGGCCGGACTGTGGCCGGCACTGGCCGATGATATTACGGCCATTCGTGACATCCATGTGTCTGACCGGGGTCACTTTGGCGCCACCCGTCTGCGCAGCGACGAGATGGGTGTGGAGGCCTTGGGATATGTCGCCGAAAACCGCCAACTGGGACGCGTACTGCAACAGGCATTGCGCGATAACAAAGATCTGACTGTGTGTGCACCGGCCAGTGTTGAGCATGTACAGCCGCAAAGCGATGGCGCCATGTTAACCATAAAAGGTGCCGGGCGTGAACGTATCAGCACCCGGTTGCTGGTGCTGGCCGACGGCGGTCGCTCAGGCCTGTGCCGGCAACTCGGTATCACCGTGCAACAAAAACACTACGGTCAACAGGCGCTGATCTGCAATGTGGCGTTTGCCAGCGACCATCAAGGCCAGGCTTTCGAGCGTTTTACCGACACTGGGCCTTTGGCCATGCTGCCCCTGGCCGATCACGTGGCAGGCCGCGAGCGCCAGCACCGGGGTGCTCTGGTATGGACCCTGGCGGACAGCAATGGCACTGGGTCGGATCTGCAGACGTACAGCGCCGACAGGATGATGGCGCTGCCCGAGGTGGAATTCATCGAGGCCCTGCAACAGCGGTTTGGCTGGCGTCTGGGCAGGATCACACATGCAGGTGCCAGGTCGCTTTATCCACTGAGTCTTAATGTGGCGAGGGAACAGATTCGCCCGGGTATCGTGCTGTTGGGCAATGTTGCCCATACCCTGCATCCGGTGGCCGGGCAGGGTCTGAACCTGGCGCTGCGCGATGCCCGGGCACTGGCAGAGCTGCTGGTAGATGCGCACCGGAACAACAAAGATCCGGGGGCCATGGACGTGTTGCAGGCATTTGTCGCCGCGCAGTCTGGCGATCAGGCGCAGACCATCGCCTTCAGTGACCTCACCACGCGGCTGTTTTCCAACGCGCAACCTGCGCTGGCCCTGGGACGCAACCTGGGTCTGTTACTGATGGATCTGATGCCGCCAGCCAAGGGCTGGTTTGCCCGTCAGGCCATGGGCATGGCTGACCGGCAAAGTGTGCGCCCGTACAGCTAGTCAGGTTGCAGGCATCTGCTCGCGAATGCTCTCCACGCGCTCGCGGTTCACGCCCAGGTCGCTGTGGCCCAGTCGCGATGCCGAGCGCACGTGCACCTGTCCCGAGGCGGGGTCTGCCAGGAATTCGACGTCATCCACAAATCCCATCAGCCGACTGGTAAATTCGGCATGGATGTAATTGCCGTCGTCAGTCACAATCACGGTGCGGGGCATTTGTTCAAGCACGGCGCGAACAGCAGAGATATTGCCCGTCAGGGGCGCAATGGCATGACTGTCGCGCTGCTCGAAACTGGATACACAATTGGGTGAGTCGGGACAGCTTGCCAGCTGGCCATTCTGCGTGCCAAGCGTTGCCGGCCGTTCGCCGGCACAGGAAATAAGTGTCAGTAGTCCCACAATCATCAGTCCTCTTGCCGCAATTCGTAAATGTCTGTGCATGGGTGATGTCCTGAAAATAAACAGTCTTGAGTGAATAATGCTCAGCCCGTGACGGCCAGGCTCAGTGACTCGGCGATCATGGCCGGTTTGTCCTGATTTTCGATGTCCACAGTGACCTGATGTTTGATCAGATACTGGCCCGGGTTCTTCTCGGTGATACTGACCATGACAAAACGGGCACGAATACGCGAGCCAACACGCACCGGATTGAGAAAGCGCACTTTGTCCAGGCCGTAGTTGATGGTTATTTTGGTACCGGCCAGACGCACCGTGCCGGCTTCCGCGCCCAGCATGCTGAGCAGGGACAGGGTCAGATAGCCATGGGCAATGGTGCCACCAAACGGCGTTTCCACTTTCGCACGTTCTTCGTCCAGGTGAATAAACTGGTGATCACCGGTAGTATCGGCGAACTGGTTGACCTGTTCCTGGGTGATCGTGTGCCACTGACTGATGCCGGTTTCCGTGCCGATAAGGGCTTGTGCCGCGTCCAGGCTCATTTCTGCTGTCATGGATGTTAAACTCCCGCTATAAAGGCTGATTTGATACCGCTATGATTAGCCGTAATATAGACCATGCGGTCGTCGACAGATAGGCCTGGCGATGAACAAGGTGAGCTGATCATGAGTGACTATGACATTGTAATCGTGGGCGCTGGCATAACCGGCGCAACCATGGCGCTGGCGCTGGCCGACAGTGGCCTGCGGATCGCCGTGGTTGACAGTAAACCACTGCAGGACCGGATAGAGACACCGGCAGCCGCAATGGCAGACTATGATGCCCGGGTCAGCGCCATGACCGCCGCATCGCAACGTCTGCTGACACAACTGGGCGCGTGGCAGCTCATGCCTGCCGAGCGTGTGTGCGCCTATAGCCGCATGCACGTGCATGAGCGCGATGGTACCGGCAGCATCGATTTTGCCGCCCGGGACATCCACGCGCCCGAACTGGGACACATCGTGGAAAACAGCGTGCTCACCGGCGCGCTGCATGACCGCCTGCGGCAACTGGCCAGCGCGCCTGAGGGCGATACCCGGCTGACCGTGCTGGCGCCGGCAACACTGCAGACCTGCCAGCCTGATTCGGAACACGGTGCACAGCTGACCCTGAATGACGGGCAGTCTCTCAGCGCCGGGTTGCTGATTGCGGCGGATGGCGCCAATTCGCCAATGCGCCAGCTGGCCGGTTTTGACACCCGGGAGTGGGACTACGAGCATCACGCCATCGTCACGACCATTAAAACCCGTGATCCGCATCAGTTCACCGCCCGCCAGTGCTTCATGGATGAAGGTGTGCTGGCATTTCTGCCACTGGCCTCTGCTGAAGGCGCCGGGGATGCGGAACAGTACTGTTCCATTGTCTGGTCCCTGGTGCCTGACAAGGCGGCGGAACTGATGGCCATGGATGATGACGCCTTCTGCCTGGCGCTGAGCCAGGTCAGTGAGCACTGGCTGGGGCCCGTTGTCGGGTGCGCGCAGCGCTACAGTTTTCCACTGCGCCAACGACACGCCCGCCAGTATTACCGCGACGCCGTGGTCCTGATTGGCGATGCCGCCCACAGTATCCACCCACTGGCTGGCCAGGGCGCCAATCTTGGCCTGCTGGACGTGCAGGTGCTGGCCGAGGAGCTGCTGCGCGCCTGCAAAACCGGACGATCGCTGGCCGACCCGCTGGTGCTGCGCCGATATCAGCGCCGGCGCAAGCCCCACAATCTGGCGATGATGGCGATGATGGAGGGTTTCAAAAGGCTGTATGCAGAGCAGCCGCTGGCTGTACGCTGGTTGCGCAATACCGGCATGCGTGCCGTGGATCAGTGGCCGCTGCTGAAAAATCGCCTGATCCGCGAAGCCCTGGGCTAAAAAATACTGTTAAAGCTTTGCCCGGCGAAGACGACAAACTGGATACGTCTATCAGTCTGCCAATTTGTCTACAGGGGTCTGCCGGGAAAGCCATGAGTTACGACACGAGCCAAGAAGCAGGCTGGCCATTTGATGTGGATCTCAGCGCGCTGGATACCGGGAGTATCACCAATATCATTCTGGATATCGAAAATCATCTGCCGCTATTGAAATCAGAAGGTGATATGAAGGAGTTGTTGCGCGTCAAAAAGCTCTTTGAAGAAGAACTGATGGAATCGCGCCGACTGCACTGATCCGGCTCTGCTCTGCCGCCTGGCTCCCTACCTGCTCCCCCACCCGATCCGCCACGTCCCCGGTCTGCCTTCCAGTTGTCGCTGTTTTGCCCTATGCTGTTAGGCTTCTGGCCACGATTGCCTTGCAATTTGTGGTGTCTGCCTGTTTGCAATGATTGCATCGGGCCAGGTCGGGTTTGACAACGACATCATTCAAATAACAGTCACAGTGAAGGGGAATCGCGATGAAAAAAGTGACAAGCATATTCGCAGCGTTGATGCTGCTGGTGACATCAGCCCATGCAATTGACGAAGCGCGCCTGACAGCGGCGCTGAACAGCCCGGATCGCGCGCAGGAAGACAAGGCCCGTGATGAGGCCCGGCAGCCGGTCGCAGTGCTCAGTTTTCTGGGCCTGGAAGAAGGCATGACCGCCTTGGACATCATGGCCTCGGGCGGCTGGTATACCGAAGTGCTGTCGCATGCAGTAGGTCCGGAAGGTACCGTGCTGATGCAGAACAGCCCCCGGTCTCTGGGTATGCGCAATACCGAGGAAGCCGTTCAGGCCCGCCTGGCCGGTGATCGCCTGCCCAATGTGCAGCGCGTGGATCGTGACATCACCAATCTGGGGATCGAACCCGGGACGGTCGATTTTGCGCTGACGGCCCTGAACTTTCATGACGTTTACAACAACAACCAGGAAGCGGCCATAGAGATGTTGCTGGCTGTCCGAGAGGTACTGAAGCCCGGTGGCATCCTGGGTATCATCGACCACCGCGGCAACGACGGTGCTGACAACGCGGCGTTGCACCGCATCACTCAGGAAGAGATCGAGCAGGCGTTGTTCGATGCCGGTTACGAGAGCGTTGCCAGCAGCGATTTACTGGCGGCCGAGGACGACCCTCGCACCTCCGGTCCGTTTGATCCAAGTCTGGGGCGCAATACCGATCGTATACTGCTGCGTGCCTATAATCCGGAAATTTAAGCAGGCCACGTAAACACTGAGACAGACGCAATTCCGCTTGAGCCGGCAGACCGAACTTTGAAAGACGCACTATTGTGAAATCTAAACTGTTACAGGCAAGGCCTGTCGCCTGGCTCAAGCGGTTTGTGTCGGTATTCCGCTACAGCGGAGTCGCCATTGATATCGTCTGGCGCAGCAGCGCCTGGCTGACTATTGCCATGGCACTGGCAACCCTCATTGCCGGGGTCCTGCCTGCGGCCATCGCCTGGGTCGGCCAGTTGATCGTGGATGCCGTGGTCATCGCGATTGACGCCGAGGGCGCCGCGCGTGACGCGGCAACCGACGACCTGCTGCGTTATATCCTGATTGAGCTGGGCCTGGTGGTCTTGATGACCGGGGCGCAGAAAGCCAACACCGTCTGCCAGTCGGTGCTGCGTGCGCTGCTGGGCAACCAGGTCAACGTCATGATCCTGGAAAAGGCTCTCACGCTTGAGCTGACCAACTTCGAAGACTCCGAATTCTATGACAAACTGGTGCGCGCCCGGCGTGAAGCCTCAAGCCGCCCGCTGAGTCTGGTCATTGCCACCTTTGATCTGTTGCGTGACGGTATCTCGCTGGTCAGCTATGGGTTTCTGCTGTTCCAGTTCTCGCCCTGGGCTGTGCTGTTACTGGGCCTGGCTGGCGTGCCGGCCTTTATGGCCGAGGCCAAATATGCAGGCGAGGCCTTCCGTAACCAGCGCCGGCGCTCCTCCGAGCGACGCATGCAGATTTACCTGGAAATGGTGCTGACGCGTGAAGACGGCGTCAAAGAGGTCAAGCTGATGCAGCTTGGCAAGCTGTTCCTGCAGCGTTATGTCGATATCTTCCGCAGTATCTATAAAGAAGACCGCAACCTGGTGCTGCGCCGCGGGTTCTGGGGTTATGCCCTGGGGCTGATTGCCAGTGCGGCGTTCTATGTTGCCTTTGGCTGGGTAGCGTTTGCGGCGGTGGCCGGTGCCATCACTCTGGGTCAGATGACCATGTATATTGCGGTGTTCCGGCAGGGCCAGGGGGCGGTCACCAGCTGTCTGACGTCGATCAACAAGATGTACGAGGACAATCTGTATCTGTCCAATCTCACCGAATACCTGGGTCACAACGTCCCGGAACCCACCGGTGATGAAACTGCGGGTCCGCTGCCCGATGATGGCATCCGCTTCGAGAATGTCAGTTTCCACTACCCGGGCTCGGCAACACCGGCGCTGGATCGCATCAATCTGCATATCAAGGCCGGGGAAAGCCTGGCCATTGTCGGCGAAAACGGCTCCGGCAAAACCACACTGATCAAGCTATTGACCCGCCTGTATACGCCAACAGAGGGCCGAATCCTGTTCCAGGGTCTGGATCTGCAGGCCTGGAATATTGATGCCCTGCGGCAGCGGATTGGTGTCATCTTTCAGGATTTTGCCCGCTATCAGCTCAAGGTCGGGGAAAACATCGGAGTCGGCGATGTCGATTATCTGGACCAGCGTCCGTTGATCACCGACGCCGCTGAAAAAGGCCTGGCCGCTGATTTCATCAAGCAGATGCCGGCTGATTACGATACCCAGCTTGGCACCTGGTTCCGCGACGGCAAAGAGTTGTCGGGCGGTCAGTGGCAGAAGATTGCCCTGTCCCGGGCCTTCATGCGCAGCCAGGCAGAAGTGCTGATTCTTGATGAGCCCACAGCGGCCATCGATGCCAAGGCCGAAGCCGATATTTTTGCGCACTTTCGCGAATTGACCGCAAATCGTATCTCCATCATCATTTCGCACAGGTTCTCGACGGTTCGGATCGCCGATCACATTATTGTGCTGGATCAAGGCAATATCACCGAACAGGGTGATCATGACAGTCTGCTGGCCCTTGGCGGACAATATGCAACGCTGTTCGAATTGCAGGCCAAGGGTTATCAATAACAGGCGTGCCATTACCCTGTTGCAGACACTGACGAGCAGGAGCCATTGCGGTGATGGAAAGTGTGTTTGTCGAAATAGCAGCCATGCTGGCCGTGGTTACCCTCATCGCCTCCCTCGGACTGATGCTGAAGCAACCACTGATCGTTGCTTTTATCGCCGCCGGTATCCTGCTGGGACCCTCGGGTCTGTCCTGGGTGGAGGCCAACGATGAAGTAGAGCTGCTGGCGCAGATGGGCATCGCTCTGCTGTTGTTTGTGGTGGGCCTAAAGCTCGACCTGCATATTATTCGTACCATGGGCCCCGTGGCTTTGGCGACCGGTCTTGGGCAAGTGCTGTTCACCTCCGTGTTCGGTTTCCTGATTGCGCTGGCGCTGGGCATGTCACCGGTGGCGGCGCTCTATGTCGGTGTCGCGCTGACCTTCTCCAGCACCATTATCATCGTCAAGCTCTTATCCGACAAAAAAGAAATCGACGCGCTGCATGGAAGAATCGCTGTGGGTTTCCTGATCGTGCAGGACATCGTGGTGGTGCTGGTCATGATCGGCCTGACCGCCCTGGGCGCAGGTACCGGGGCTGAGGCAGGCAACCTTGCGGTCGACATGTTGTGGGTACTGCTCAAGGGTATTGCCATGTTGGCTCTTGTGGCCTTGCTGATGAAGTATGTGGTGCCGGCGGTGACCCGCCACATGGCGCAGTCGTCGGAGTTGCTGGTGCTGTTTGCCATTGCCTGGGCGGTGGCACTGGCGACCGCAGGTGATGCGCTGGGTTTCAGCAAAGAGGTCGGCGCCTTCCTGGCAGGTGTGTCGCTGGCCTCCACGCCATTTCGCGAGGTCATCGGTGCGCGCCTGGTCAGTTTGCGTGATTTCCTGTTGCTGTTTTTTTTCATCGAGCTGGGCTCCGGCCTGGAAATCGCCGCGCTTGGCGCGCAGATAACACCGGCACTGATTTTCTCGGCGTTTGTGCTGCTGGGTAACCCGTTGATCGTGATCATCATCATGGGCGTCATGGGTTATCGCAAACGCACTGCATTTCTTGCCGGCCTGACCGTCGCGCAGATCAGCGAGTTTTCCCTGATCCTGGCAGCACTGGGTCTGAGTCTGGGTCATCTGGAGAGCGACACGGTCGGCCTGATTACGCTGGTCGGGCTGATCACCATCAGTGGTTCCACTTACATGATTCTGTACTCGCATCAGCTGTATGAACGTCTGGCGCCGCTACTGTCAGTGTTCGAGCGCAAACATCCCTATCGCGAAGGCGAATATGACTCTGAAGACAGCGTGCGACCGGATATTGTCATCTTCGGGCTGGGTCGTTACGGTTGTGGCATCGCCGACAAGCTGAAAATGCGCGGCAGCAGGGTGTTGGGGGTAGACATAGACCCCGAGGTCGTACGCCAGCAGGCCGACCAGCATATGCAGGTGCGCTTTGGTGACGCGGAAGATCCGGAGTTCATTGATACACTCCCCCTAAAGAAGGTGGCCTGGGTAGTCAGCACTGCGCGTGAGCGTGACGTCAACATGGCCATGCTGAAGACCCTGAAGCGTGAAGGCTACGCCGGCAAAATTGCGGTGACGGCCAGCAACAATCACGATGCCGCTATACTGCACAGCGCCGGTGCAGACCTTGTGCTGCGGCCCTTCGCCGACGCTGCGAATCAGGCTGTAGACTGGTTGCTTGAGACCTGATGCCAGGTGGTTAAAACCACCACCTGTTAGCCTGTTTGGGTGATGACGGGGTCTGGCGCTATCTGTTGGAAATAATAATATGTAAATAAAACAAATGCTTAGGTTTTTGGCACGATCTGTGAATTGCCTTGTTCAAAAGGGACTAACCCTTGGGTCGGGAACACGCACAGGTTGTGTTAAAAATGACAAAGACAAGCATCATCGATTTATTCACTCGCCACAAGGTCGCAGCTAACCTGGTCATGATCATGATGATCCTGTCAGGTCTGTGGGCCTCCGCCCGCATCAATACCCAGCTGGACCCATCCGTGGAATGGCCAGTCATTATTGTCAATGCCAACTGGCCAGGCGCTTCGGCTGAAGATGTTGAACAATTGATTGTGGTACCCATTGAGCAGCAACTCCGCACCATGGTGGGCCTGCAGCAGCTGTATTCAACCAGCACGCAGGGATCAGCCAATATTCGCATGGAATTTCAGTTCGACGCGGACCTGGGCAAGGTGATTGACGATGTCAGCGACCGCATCGCTCAGGTACGCAACCTGCCCGCGGACATGGAGCCGATCGTCGCACGGCGTGGTACCAGTTACGAAAACATTGCCTCCCTGCTGGTAACTGGCGGCAGTTCGGTGACGGAACTGGCTCCGCTGGTGCGTCAGTTTGAGCGTGAACTGTATGCCGCCGGGGTTGACCGGATTGAGTTCAGCGGTCTGCCGGAGGAGGAGATGGCAATACAGGTCTCCAGTGCCAGACTGCTGGCGATGAATACTACTCTGGACAGTCTGGCTACCGAGGTGAGGCAGCGAAGCGCAGACGTGCCAGCCGGTATCATCGCCCGCGAGCAGGGCGAAATGCAATTGCGCGCGCTGGACCAGCGTCGTGACATCTATCAGTTCGAACAGCTCGATGTGCGGGTACCGGAAAGCGGTGAGCTGGTACGTCTGGGCGACGTGGCACATATCGAGAAGCGTCCGCGTGCCGGCCAGCCCGTGCTGAGCCAGAACGGTAAGCCGGCTATTGAAATCAATCTCTACCGGGTTACCGATTCCGACGCCATGTTGTCAGCACAGGCCCTGCAGACCTGGCTGGATCAGACGCGGCCCCGATTGCCCGAAGGCATCAGCATCGAGGTCTATCAGGAAATCTGGCTGCTGTTGAAACAGCAGCTGGAAGTGATCGCCAGCAACGCCTGGTCCGGTCTGGTACTGGTGGTGCTGACGCTGTTTGTGTTCCTCAATACGCGCACAGCATTCTGGGTGATGGCGGGCATTCCGGTCAGTTTTCTGTTCGCGACCATGCTGTATTTCTACATCTTTGATGGAAGCATCAATATACTCGCCCTGATCACCTTTATCATGGCGTTGGGTATCGTTGTCGACGATGCCATTGTGGTGGGCGAAGATGCTGTCAGTCTGTTTGAACAGGGTCACTCGCCGGAAGATGCCGCGTCAGGCGCCGCCAAACGCATGTTTATGCCGGTGGTCACCTCATCACTGACCACACTGGCCGCGTTTGTCCCATTGCTGATAACCGGAGGCGAAATGGGTGCGGTGATTGCGACCATGCCCATGGTGCTGTTTTGTGTGATCGTGGCTTCGCTGGTGGAGTGTTTTCTGGTACTGCCCGCACACCTTAAACATGGCTTTGCGCGCATGGATCGTAATAACCGTTCAGCGTTTCGTGAAAAATTCGATCGCTTCTTCTATGGGCTGCGCGACCGCTATTACCGCCCGGTCCTGGAGCTGGCGCTGGCACGTCCGGTCGCAACGTTGTTGACTGCTTTTGGTTGTGTGATTCTGGCCATCAGCCTGGTGATCAGTGGTCGTGTCGGCATGAACTTTGTGACTGGCATGAGCCTGCAGATGCTGGAGGCCAACGTCAGCTTCTCGGTTGACGCAACGCCGCAGCAGCGTGAATCGTTCATGGCACATCTGGAGCAGACGCTGGAAGACACCAATGGCGAACACGGTGCCAACAACATCAATGGCTACTTTGTGCGATTCAATTCCGCGTTGCTGAATCAGGAGCGCAAAACCGGATTGCAATATGGTTCCATGCGTATCGAGTATGCCTGGGAGGATGTCTATTCGCTGGCGCCGCAGCCATTTGTGGATCAGTGGCAGACCAGGGTGATGACACCACCGTATGTGGAGCAACTGGTACTTGAAGTTCGCGGCGGCGCCAACGGTGGCGCGCCGGATATGTCTCTGGTGCTGCGCGGCAACAACCTGGACAGTCTGAAGCAGGCCTCCGAGGAACTGCAGACAGTGCTTGCCGGCTACGATGGCGTCAGCAATATTCACGACAATCTGCCCTATGGCAAGGATCAGATGATCTTCTCGCTGACCCCGCAGGGAAAATCACTGGGCCTGACCACGGCGGCGCTGGGTCAGCAATTACGCGCAGCCTACTACGGCAGTCGGGTACAGATATTCAACCAGAACAACACTGAACTGGAAGTATTGCTGATGCTGCCCGATGCCGAGCGCGATCATATCGCCTCACTGAATCAGTTTCCGGTACGCACGCCGTCCGGTGACATCGTGGTGTTGGGTCAGGTAGCCGAGCTGAGTACCCGTCGTGGCATTGATGTTATCAATCACAACGGTGGCTCGATGTCGGTGATGGTCAGCGCCTCAGTGGACCATCAGCAGAATAACGCCGAACGCATCCTGGCCAGTGTCACCGATGGGCCGCTGCAGGACATTAATCAGCGCTACGGCCTGAGTTCCGATCTGGGCGGTGCCAGTCTGTTCAATCAGCAATTGATGGCCGCAATGCAGCTGGGTGCGGTGCTGACCCTGATCTTCATCTACCTGATTCTGGCATGGTCGTTCGCCTCATATACCTGGCCGCTGGCCGTGCTGGTTGCCATTCCGCTGGGCCTGACTGGCGCGATAGCCGGCCATTGGGTCATGGGCGTGGATCTGGGGGTAATGACCATGTTGGCGTTTTTCGCGTTGACTGGCGTGGTGGTCAACGACTCCATCGTACTGGTCAGCTTTCTGCGCCGTGAACTGGCGGCGGGGACAGCGTTGCGGGATGCCGTGCGCAGCGCTGCACTGTCACGGTTCCGGGCGGTGATGCTGACCTCACTGACCACTGTCGCCGGCCTGTCGCCGTTGATGTTTGAATCTTTCAGCCTGGCGATCTACATGGTGCCTATTGCCATTACGCTGTGTTTTGGCCTGGCGTTCGCCACCTTGCTGGTGTTGCTGGTGGTCCCGGCCTTGATAGTACTGATCGAAGATTGCAAGGCTCTACCGTCTCGACTGCTGTCGCGTACAGCAACCATGAATGAATTGTCACAAAAAGGAATGTGATCATGAACAGGCAATATTTTCCGGGCCGAACGCTGGCCCGTTTCCGATATCTGGGTGCAAAGGCCGCCGGTGGCCTGGTGTTTGGCATGCTGCTGCTACTGAGTATGCTGGTTGTGGCTACCGGACCCAATGCCGAACCGGTAGAGCGCGCTGAACGCGAATGGCCGGTGTCATACCGTGAGGTTAGTCCGTCGGCGATGGCGCCGACCATACAGGTTTACGGCAAACTGGAAACTGATCAGTCGGCCACGCTGCGCGCCGGCGTGACGGCAACGGTGGCAACGGTGCTGCGGCGCGAGGGCGACTGGGTAGAAGCCGGCGAGTCACTGATACGCCTGGATGATGCCGAAGTATTACTGGCGGAACAATCCGCGCGCGCGGCGCTTGCGCGCGCCGAAGCCGCACTGCGATCGATCAGGAATGAACACCAGCTGGCGCGTGACCTGGGCTTGCACCACGAGACCCAGGCGCAACTGGCACGCGAGAAATTGCAGCGTTTTGAGTCACTGCACAAAAAAAGCATGATTGCCGATGCCCAGCTTGATGACGTCCGCCATGAAGCTACCGAGCGTGCCATGGTGCTGGCGCAGCACCAGTCACGTCTGTTGGATTTCCCCAACCAGGAGCAACAGGCCGAAGCTGCCGTAGCAGAGGCTGCGGCAAGGTTTGGCCAGGCTCAGCTGGACCGGCAACATACAGATATCAGAGCGCCTTTCTCCGGGCGTATCATCGCGCTTGACGTCGCCACCGGAGATCGCATCAGTGCCGGGAGTCCCTTGCTGTCGGTGGCAGACTATGACGGCCTGCAGGTGCGCGCGCCGATTCCGGTTGATGTCGCGCAGCGCCTGCGCCGCTCGCTGGATCAGGGGAACCCGGTGGTGGCGGCAACCACTGTCGCGGGCGAGCGATTGGGGTTCGAACTGCAGGGTCTTGCGGGGGAGGTTAAAAACGGCCAAAGTGGCATTGATGCATTCTTCCGGGTCGCCCCGGATTCTGTCATGGCCCTGGGTGCTGTGGTCAACCTGACCATAGCGCTGCCTGAAGAAGCCAATGTGGTGGCGCTGCCCATTCACGCTGTTTACGATAACAACCGTGTGTATCGTATCGCCGATAATCGCCTGCAGGCTGTCGAGGTTGAGCGGGTCGGCGAACACCTGGATGACACCGGCAGCTATCGTGTGCTGGTGCGGTCTCCGGCGCTTGGTCGCGGCGACCAGCTGCTGGTATCACAATTGCCGACCGCGATGAGCGGTCTTCTGGTCAAGCCGACGCTGGCTGATGGCGAGCTGACATCGAGCCTGGCCGGGCAGTGGTCAAGCTGGCAGTGAAGTGATAAGGTCTGCGCCATGTGACCACATCCAGAGGATCGACCCATGGCGCATCTGTTGGAACAACAGGGCATAATCATCACCGGTGGTACCCGCGGCATCGGCAGGGCAATTGCCGAAGCCGTGCTGGCTGAAGGTGGCCAGGTACTGATTACCGGCCGCTCACAGGAAAGCGTCGACGAGGCGCTCAAGACCATCAATCATCCGTCCCTGTCTGGCATGCCGGCAGATGTTGCCAGTGAAGACGATACCGTGGCGGTGTTTGCTCGCGCTCTGGAGTTGTTCGGCAAGGTGGACGCCGTGGTCAACAACGCCGGGGTAGCACGCGCCGGTGCTGTGCAGAATCTGCGCCTGAAAGATTTCCAGATGGTCATGGATACCAACCTCAATGGCGCCTTTCTGTACAGCCGTGAAGCCTTTCGGGTCATGAAGGATAGCGGCGGCGGTCGCATCCTCAATATCGGCAGTATCTCTTCCGAGACACCCCGCTTCGGTTCGGTACCCTACACCACCAGCAAGTTTGGTCTGCAGGGCATGACCCGGGCGCTGGCTATTGAAGGGCGTGACATCGGTATCATGGTAAGCTGTCTGCACCCGGGTAACGTACACACCGACATCTGGGACAAGGCGCCCAAGTCGGTCGTCGATGAGCCCAAGATGGCAGTTGCCGACATTGCCCGCGTGGCGGTGTTGATGCTGAGTATGCCGCAGAATACCACTATCATCGATGCTACAGTGCTGGATCCGCGCCAACCGTTTCTGGGCCGTGGCTGAATTTACCCCAACACATGTTTGTAAGGAGCGCGTGACGATGAAATCAACAATGTTACGATCACTGATGGGTGTACTTGCGTTACTGGCCGGGCCGGCGCTAGCCCAGGATACTGATCTGGTCGCAAGTGGCGCCGAGGTCGAGTTGCTGACGGACGGGTTCATATTTACCGAGGGTCCGGCAGCCGATGCCGAGGGCAACGTCTATTTCTCCGACATCCCGGCCAATACCAATTACCTGTGGACCAACGATGGTGAACTGCAGACGTTTCGCGAGAACAGCAACGGCACCAATGGCCTGTTTTTTGATCGCAACTGGCAACTGTTTGCCGCCGAAGGGGGCGCCGGTCGCATTACCGCGCTGGACAGCAACGGGCAGGCCACGGTAGTCGTCGACGAGCATAATGGCCAGCGCTTTAACAGCCCCAATGACCTGTGGGTCGATGCCGAGGGTGGTATCTACTTTACCGACCCGCGTTACGGGGACGAATCCAATAATCCGCAGCCGGGCTATTATGTGTACTACGTGGCGCCTGGTGCTGATGAGGCAGAGGCAATCATTACCGATCTGGTCAAACCCAACGGCATTATCGGTACCCGGGATGGCCAGACGCTCTATGTAGCGGACCACCTGGGCAATGAAACCTATGCCTACGACATCAGCGCACCGGGTGAGCTGACCAATAAACGCCTGCTGGCCAGCCAGGGGTCAGACGGAGTAACGCTGGATGAGCACGGCAATCTGTATCTGACCGGTGGCAATAACATCACCGTCTACAGCCCGACAGGCGAGCTGCTGGAAACACTGAGCTTTCCGCTGGCGCCGGCCAACATGACCTTTGGCGGGCCTGATCGCGATGTGCTTTTTGTCACCGCCCGCAGTAGTCTGTTTGCGTTGCCCATGAATGTGAAAGGCATGTATTAACTGCCTCGGAAACGTTTTACAGCGGCTTGTGCTTCGTGATCAGGTCGGGCAGAAAAAGTGGTAGCGGTTCCGTCCGGCGGCCTTGGCCTGATACATGGCGTGATCGGCCTTGGTGACCAGCTCCCTGAAATCATGACCGTGGGCCGGTGCCAGTGCGATGCCCATGGACAGGGCGGGGACCAGGGTCGCCTGCTTGATGGTAACGGGGCTGGCAACCGCGCGGCGTATTTTCTCCAGTATCACCTCGACATCCTTGCCCTTTGAGATATTTGACAACATGATCAGAAACTCGTCACCGGCAATGCGCACCAGTCGGTCAGACCTGCGCAGTTGTGAGCTGATAGTCTGACCCAGGTGGCGCAGCAGCTCGTCACCCAGGTCGTGGCCGTGCGAGTCATTAAAGGTCTTGAAATTGTCCACGTCGACAAACACCAGGCCGACACCTGCCTGCTCCTTCTGGCTCTGTTGCAGAAGCTCGTGAAAATAGTGCTCGGCCATGCGGCGGTTCGGCAGTCCGGTCAGGTTGTCGTGATTGGCCATGTGCTCGGCCCGCAGTTTTGACTGTGTGGCATCGTCCATTTGCACGTGCAGGGCGTCCAGCAGCGCCAGCAAGTCTGATGTCAGTACGCGAATGATGAAGGCTGCGGCGATCAGGATGAGACCGTAATCAGCCAGCCAGCGATAGCTGGTGGCATCTTCCAGGCCCGTACGCCAACCGTTTTGCGTGGCAAATAACAGAAACGGCATGTATAGCAGCATTGCTGCCAGGGCCATGTAAAAGGTACGTTTACCAAGCATGATCATGGCAAACAGCAGTACCGCCGGGTAACCCATCAACGCAGATGAGCGTAAACCCGCACCGGCCCACATGGCCTGCGCGACACAAACGAAAATCACGAATACGGTCAGCGCAGCGGCCGTCTGTGGATGGCCCTTGTACAATAGGAGCAGGGACAGGAGCAGAAACACGATGGTAAACAACAATGCAATCACCACCACACCCTCTCCGACCAGGAAATTGACCAGGGACAGTGTCGAAACCGCAAAGAGCATGACCAGAATGCCCTGGCTTATGCGTTTGCTGCGGATCTGCTGAATGGGGTCTGTGCGCCTTGACCGGTTGAGCGGGTCAAGCTGGTTATTGTTATTGAGCTCGTGCATCTGTTGAGTCCTGCGCCAATCTTCGAGCGGAAGTGTACGCTGCGAACTATGCAGTGGATCAACAGATAAGGCAATCACGGTTTTCGCCCCTGCTGTTGGCAAGGGCGAAAACAACGGGCTCAGTGGCGGATAAGGTAGTCAAATGCACTGAGCGACGAGCGCGAGCCTTCACCCATCGCAATGATGATCTGTTTGTAAGGCACATTGGTGACATCGCCGGCAGCAAATACGCCCGGAATGTTGGTCTGGCCCCTGGCGTCGATTTCGATTTCGCCATGCGGGCTGGTGGTGACCGTCCCTTTAAGCCATTCGCTGTTGGGCAGCAATCCTATCTGGACAAAGATGCCTTCCAGTTCGATGGTATGCAGCTCATTGCTGTTCCTGTCCTTGTACTCAAGGCCAGTCACTTTTTGCCCATCGCCCAGTACTTGCGTGGTCTGCGCCGAGGTGATGATGGTGGCATTGGGCAGGCTGTTCAATTTACGTTGCAACACATCGTCCGCTTTCAGGGTGTCGGCGAATTCCACCACAGTGACATGGTCAACCAGACCGGCCAGATCAATGGCTGCCTCGATACCGGAGTTGCCGCCACCCACCACCGCGACCCGCTTGCCTTTGTACAGCGGGCCGTCACAATGCGGACAATAGGCCACGCCCTTGTTGCGGTACTCGGCTTCCCCGGGGACATTCAGTTCACGCCAGCGGGCACCCGTGCTCAGGATGACCGTTTTTGACCGCACGGCTGAACCATTGGCGAACTGTATTTCGTGCAGACCGCCGGGTTCGGTTGCCGGCACCAGTGCCGACGCCCGCTGCAGGTTCATGATGTCGACGTCATACTGTTTGACGTGTTCTTCCAGTTCGCGAACCAGTTTGGGCCCTTCGGTCTCCTGTACTGACACGAAGTTCTCGATGGCCATGGTATCGAGAACCTGACCGCCAAAGCGTTCGGCGGCAACGCCGGTGCGGATGCCTTTGCGTGCTGCGTAGATGGCTGCGGCGGCACCAGCCGGTCCGCCGCCGACGATCAGTACGTCGAAAGGTTCCTTGTTGCTGATTTTCGCGGCTTCGCGTTCGGCGGCGCCGGTATCGATTTTTGCCAGGATCTCGTCAACACCCATGCGCCCCTGGCCAAAGGCTTCGCCGTTCAGGTAAATACTGGGCACAGACATGACCTGACGCTCGTCGACTTCGTTCTGGAAGAGCGCGCCATCGATAGCGACATGTCTGATGTTGGGGTTCAGTACCGCCATCAGGTTCAATGCCTGCACGACGTCCGGGCAGTTCTGGCATGAGAGGGAAAAATAGGTTTCAAAAACAAATTCACCTTTGATGGCTTTGATCTGTTCAATCTTCTCCTCGCCAAGCTTGGGCGGATGACCACCGGTCTGCAGCAGCGCCAGCACCAGTGAGGTAAATTCGTGGCCCATGGGAATACCGGCAAATCGCAGGTGCATCTCGGCATCCGGGCGTTGCAGGGCAAATGACGGGCGTCGGGCATCTTCGCCATCTTCACGAACGGTAATCTTGTCGCTGAGCGCCGCGATGTCATTGATCAGCGTACGCAACTCGCCAGATTTGGCACTGTCATCCAGCGAAGCAACTATTTCGAACGGACGGGTGACTTTTTCCAGGTAAGTTTTTAGCTGGGCTTTCATGTTGGCATCTAGCATCGGGCTAATTCCTCTTTACGACAGCTATCCACGAGTAAACAGACAGTCAAACAACAAATTTCGGGCACAAAAAAGCCCGGACGGTTCGCGCCCGGGCTTTCGGGCTAAGATCATGCAATGTTAGCGATCAAAGCGGTTGGATCAGATCTTGCCGACCAGATCCAGTGACGGGGCCAGTGTGGCTTCGCCTTCTTTCCACTTGGCCGGGCACACTTCGCCAGGATGCTTGGCAACGTACTGGGCAGCTTTGACCTTGCGCAGCAGCTCAGAGGCATCGCGACCAATGTTGCCGGCAGAGATCTCAACGATCTGGATGATACCCTGCGGGTCGATAACGAAGGTGCCACGCTCTGCCAGGCCCACTTCTTCGATCATGACTTCAAAGTTGCGGCTGATGACGCCAGTGGGGTCACCGACCATCGGATAGGTGATTTTTCCGATGGTTTCCGAACTGTCATGCCAGGCTTTGTGGGTAAAATGGGTGTCGGTCGACACGCTATACACTTCCACATCGCGGCTTTTCAGCTCGGCGTAGTTATCGGCCAGATCGCCCAGTTCGGTCGGGCACACGAAGGTGAAGTCGGCCGGGTAGAAAAATACCACTGACCACTTGCCTTTGAGATCCGCTTCAGTGATGTCCACGAATTCGCCGTTATGGAAAGCAGTTGCTTTAAATGGTTTTACTTCTGTGTTGATCAATGACACGTTAATGCTCCTTTGCCGTGTAGCCGTTCCTTTTTCGGAGGTGGCTGATTAAGTTGACGGGCACAATAATAACGGCGAACTCAGCTTAGGTAAAATGAAATATTTATCGCACAACGATAGGAAAAACGTATCGATGGTGGTGCCAGGTGTATCGATAGAAAAAACCAATCACGACCACTGCGCGCATTTACTAAAGTCAGTGAACGTGATGGAGTCAGCAGCAGTCGGGCGTCAATAGAAGATAAGAATGGAAATGGCAGCCACAGCAACAATGATGAACAGGTAGGCAATGACCCTGGCCGGTTCCCGGCGTAGTAGCGTGAACACGGTATCGGCGGTGCCCGCTGCCCGGTCGGCTTCGTACTGGGCCCGCATGCGCTGCCGGCGTTGCGCCTGATATTCATCCAGCAAGGATCTGGCCTGAGGGTAGTCGGCGTCATGATGCAGCCAGAGGCCGGGCATGGAGATGCCCCAGTTGCCGGCGCTGGTTTCGTAAAATGAAATATTGTGCGCCGTCAGCAGTTCACGGACTTCGGTAGCCTCGTCATCGGGAACATGGCGTAATCGGAACAGCAGTTTGGCCATAGCAGTTTTGCCATATGTAAAGGAACAGGAGCGAAAATGAACAGGTGTGTAAACCTACCAGAGAAACCCGTTAAAGTGCAGTGTCTCGCTACCCGTGCGCGGAGCCTGCTGCAGTGGTCGGCTGGCGCGCTGCTATTGTTGGTCATTGCCTTGCCGGCACATGCCCAGGCCCCGGTCTGGCAGGCAAGCAAGGATGGCAGCACGGTTTTTCTGGGCGGGACCATTCATCTGCTGCGATCGCGGGACTATCCGCTACCGGAGGCCTTCGAGACTGCGTATCAGGCATCGGACCGGCTGTTTTTCGAGATTGATCAGAGCCAGATGATGGATATGTCGGTGCAGGCCCGGATGATGCAGCAGCTGACTTACCAGGACGAGCGCACGTTGCAGAGCGTGCTCGACGAGGAGACCTACACCGCATTGGCAGCGCACGCGGAAAGCGTTGGGCTACCCATGGCGATGATGCAGAAATTCAAGCCCGGCATGTTGCTGACCACCCTGTCGATGATCGAATTCCAGCGCCTCGGGTTTACTCCTCAGGGCGTCGACGCCTATTTCAACACGCGGGCCATGGGCGATGGCAAGGCACGGGGCGAGCTGGAAACCATAGATCAGCAGATTGACATGCTGGCAAGCATGGGAGAAGGCTATGAAAGCGACTTTGTGACCTACACCCTGAGCGACCTGGAAGGTGTCGGTGAGGCAATAGAGGAGTTGCTTGCGGCCTGGCGTGCGGGTGACCGCGAATCGCTGGAGGACAGGTTCATCAGCCCCATGCTGGAAGATGCCCCCGAGCTTTATGACAGTATGCTGGTAACACGCAATCAGAACTGGATGCCAAAAATTGAAGCCATGTTTGACGAGCCGGGCACCGAGTTTGTACTTGTCGGTGCCGCGCATCTGGTCGGAGAGCATGGCGTGTTGGCAATGCTCTCGGAGCGTGGTTACGAGGTCAGCAGGGTGGACGCAGACTGATTCAAGCGCGATGGTGGCGTTGCTGTGATGTCAACGCCACAGCACAACTCAATTGGCAGTTTTGTGGCTCAGGATTATCTGGCGTGGGCCGCGGGTATGCGTCTGGCCGCTGGTGCCGGTCGGAATCTGCTGAACTTTGCCGCCCGATTTAACAAAAGCCGCCATCTGGCGAGCCAGATCATCTCGGTCACAAACGGGAAGATCTTTTTTAGACTTGGACATGCTGTCAACCTTTGGGTTCACCGTGAAAAGCCAATGATTATACACCATTTCAGGTAACGCTGTCAGCGATTCCCGCCGGAGACAAAGTCACAACACAGGGCATCAACAAGCTGAGTCGGCAGGGGCGCCACCTGACAGGCATAGGCCGGATGCTGACTGGAGAGTGTCCAGGATGCACCGCTTCGTGCTGCCGCGACCATCTCGGCAGTGAACTCGAAGCGCAGGAAATGCACGGCTGAGGTTTTGTCGGCTGTTGTTCGGGGCAGGTCTTCGTCGGCGATGGCCGTCACTGCCGGGTATCCCTCAATCTGAAGGTTAATGTGGTGTTCCAGGCCAACCAGTTGGCGCAGGGCATGTTGCCGCTGCCCGGCATCGGGCAGCTCGATCATCAGCGTGCATTTCAGGTTGCTGCCGTCCGGGATCAGCGGGTTGTAGGCTGCCAATTCCTGAGCAATATCCTGTTCGCTACGCAGGTTTTCCGCCCGCATCATTTCCTGAACCTGGTATTTCATGGTCAGGCGGTCTTCGAAGTGCAGGGTGACATGCGGGCCCAGCGCGACGCGCCGCTTTTTCTTGTGGGCAATCATGGCCCGGCGGATATCCTGGCGTTGTCGCTGGTATTGTTCCGGGGTGCTTAAGTCTGCCACGGTCAGTTTGAGGGGATCTGCCAGAACCATGGTGGTGGTCACTCCTCCGTCACCTCCGCTTCCAGCAGCTCCAGCGCCTTCTGGAATCGGTGAGCATGGGACCGTTCTGCCTTGGCCAGCGTTTCCATCCAGTCTGCGATCTCGTCAAAGCCTTCATCCCGGGCGTCCCTGGCCATGCCCGGATACATATCTGAATATTCATGCGTCTCGCCGGCAATGGCTGACTTCAGGTTGTCGGCAGTACCGCCAATCGGCAGACCGGTCACCGGATCGCCTGTCGTCTCGAGATATTCCAGGTGGCCATGGGCATGGCCGGTCTCGCCTTCCGCTGTCGATCTGAATAGCGCCGACACATCGCTATGGCCTTCAATATCAGCTTTCTGGGCAAAATACAGATAACGGCGGTTGGCCTGGGATTCGGCGGCGAACGCTGCCTTGAGGTTCTGTTCGGTTTTGGTGTCTTTCAATGACATCGTGTGGTCTCCGTAGCCCGGCTGGTGAGCAATAGCGCACAAACACTGACCATATCGCAGTTGGGCGCCTGATTCTAACGCATTCTTTGGCGAACCGGAGGGCGAAAATCAAACAAAGCCGGGAGACGTATTTCTTCGTCGGGGCAATCTGCTAGAATCGATCATCCTGACAGAGAGAGATCGGTATGACTGACACTAAAACCAAAGCGACTCGCACCAAAAAAGCCGACACAAGCGCTGACAAACCTGTTAAAACGCCGAAGGCCACGGCGACCAAAGCTGCCGCGAAAAAACCGGCGAGCAAGGCGACGGCAACCAGGGCTGCCAAACCGGCAAAAGCCCCTGCCAAGACGCCAACAAAAGCAAAGGCAAGCACAAAGGCACCTGCGAAGGCACCTGCGAAGGCTCTTGCGCCCTCGAAGTCGCCGCAGCATGCGACGGCACCTGCTCCGGCACCTGCGAGGGTTCCGCTGGAACCCAAGAAGGATTCGAAGGCGCTTGCGATGGCATGTGCCAGGGCACCTGTGAAATGGGCGCTGGCGCAACTTGCGAAGGCGAGTGCAACGGTTCCTGCGTCGTCGAGGCACCCTCGGCCGACTTCATGTGCAATGGCTGTCTCTTATACACATCTCCGAGCCCACGAGACAGGCAGAAATCTCG
>OLID01000346.1_pt1 | contig 22013 bp, 23 predicted proteins | sample 1609361 | NCBI WGS metagenome assembly OLID01 (sample SAMN05416778, study PRJEB24817) | seawater metagenome | isolation source: Sea water | place: Canada:Atlantic | collected 2013-07
TGTATAAGAGACAGGGCAACGCCTGACCACCTCGCGCGGATAGACCGCGGCGCCATCAATGGTGCCACGAAACAGCTCTTCCATGGCCACCACTCTATGCTGATTGTTGAGATAAAGACAGGCAAAAACCTCCTGCTGGTAATCACCCATGCGGGCCCGCAGATAATCGCGGGTGAGGTCAGAATTGGTCAGCGCGTCACTTTCTGCCAGCCGCTCCCCCATATAGCGCCGCGCCAGCTCCAATACCGCCTGAAACTGCACATATTTCCCGGGCCCCAGACCGTCTCTACGGCAAAATTCGTCAAAGGTCGCGGACAGTATCCGTGTCAGGCTCCCAAAGTCGCTTAGCAGCTCTCTGGCGACGTCCAGCGCGCTTTTGCCCACGATGCCGGTACGCAGAAACACAGCCAGCAATTCCGCATCGGACAGGCTTGCCGGTCCACCCTGCAACAGTTTTTCCCGCGGTCGCTCCCTGGCTGGCCAGTCCTTGATGCCCATGCTGATTCCTCCGTGAACCCAGACGCTGTTTGGTGTATCCCTGCTGTTTTATAGCACCGTAGCCACGGACTTGCCTTGCTGATCAGCCCCCAGGTTGCATAGAATGAGTGACAGACCTGCCGGCCAGTGGCCTGCCGGCAATGCACCAGGCGCGTCATGCGCTTTAGGGACAGACACGGCATGAATGACGACAGCAAAAACCCAGGCTCCCTGGCCACGCTCGCCAACAAACGCATACTGCTAGGCATGACCGGCGGCATTGCCGCTTACAAATGCGCCGAGCTCACCCGTCTGCTGAGCAAGGCTGGCGCTGATGTGCGCGTGGTCATGACAGCTGCCGCGACCGAGTTCATCACGCCGCTGACCATGCAGGCGCTGTCCGGGCATCGGGTGCACCTCGATCTGCTGGATGTCGACGCTGAAGCGGGCATGGGCCACATTGAGCTGGCGCGCTGGCCCGATCTGATCGTAGTGGCGCCAGCCAGTGCCGATTTCCTGGCAAAAATGGTCAACGGCCAGGCTGGCGATCTGCTCACTACCCTGCTGCTGGCCAGCCGCGCGCCCGTGATGCTGGCACCTGCAATGAACCAGGCCATGTGGCTGAATCAGGCAACCCAGGACAATCTGCGCAAATTGCGTGATCGCGGTTGCCATATTGCCGGTCCCGCCGAAGGCTCTCAGGCGTGCGGCGATACCGGCCCGGGCCGTATGCTGGAACCCGCCGATATCGCGGGCGCCTGCGCCAGCCTGTTTGTGCCCGGCATGTTGAGTGGCCTGCACCTGACCATCACCGCTGGCCCGACCCGCGAGGCCATTGATCCGGTGCGGTTTATCAGCAATCACAGCTCCGGCAAGATGGGTTACGCCCTGGCCGCCGAGGCAGTGCAGGCGGGGGCCCGGGTGACCCTGATCAGCGGACCGGTCAACCTGCCGGTGCCGGATCGTGTGCAGTGCATCGCCGTGACCACTGCCCAGGAAATGCTGGATGCCAGCCTGGCCAGCGCCGACAGCAGCGATGTGTTTATTGGCGTAGCGGCTGTTGCCGACTACCGTGTCTCTGATACCAGCGACCACAAGATCAAAAAAACCGCTGACACCCTGCAACTGACCCTGGTGCGCAATCCCGACATCATCGGCACCCTGGCCGCCCGTCAGCAGCGGCCCCTGATGGTGGGCTTTGCGGCAGAAACGCAGCACATAGAGCAGTACGGGCGAGAGAAACTGCAGCGCAAGAACCTCGATTTGCTGTTCGCCAACGATGCCACAGCCACATTCAACAGTGATGATATCTGCGCCACCGCCTTGTGGGGTGACAATGGCTCACAAACGCTGGGGCCAGCCAACAAGAATCTGGTGGCGCGGCAGATGCTGGCGCTGATTGCGGCCCGCATGTCAGCGAGCCAGCAAGATGCCTGAGTCAACCGCACTGAATGCCAGCCCCGGGCGAGTGCCGCAGAACCAGCACTCGATTATTTCTGAAGCCATGTTCCGCGCCTACGACATCCGCGGCATCGCCGGGCAGGACCTGACCGAGGACAGCATTTATCTGATCGGATGCGCCATCGGCAGCTATGCCATCGAATACGCCGAGCACAGCTTGTATTTCGGCGCTGACGGGCGGCTGTCCAGTCCCGCCCTGGCCAACGCGCTCAAACGCGGCCTGCTTGATGCGGGCTGTGACATCATTGATCTGGGTATCGTGCCCACACCGCTGGTGTACTTCGCCACCCACACCGGCTACTGCTGTTCAGGGGTGATGCTGACCGCCAGTCATAATCCGGCCGACTACAATGGCATCAAGATTGTTCGCAGCCGGACCTGTCTAACCGCCGCCCAAATTCAGGAACTTCGTGAACGCTCACTTGCAATAGAGGCAGGGCAATATACGGGTTTCTCGGGCAGAAAAGGGTCCGTAAGCAGCCATGATCTGAGTGAGCACTATATTGCCCGGATATGCGACGATATCAGTCTTGAGCGTCGCCTGCGTGTGGTTGTTGATTGCGGCAATGCCGTGCCAGGCCTGTTGGCGCCGGCCTTATTGCGTCGGCTGGGCTGTGAGGTGTTTCCGATTTTCTGTGATCTGGACGGCCAGTTCCCCAATCATCACCCTGATCCCACCGTGGCAAGTAATCTGGGCAGCCTGATCAGTGAAGTCAGAACCAGACACGCAGATCTGGGCATTGCCCTGGATGGCGATGGCGATCGCGTTGTGCTGGTCACCGACCAGGGGCGCATTATCGACACAGATAGATTGCTGATGTTGCTTGTTCGCCATATTGTGCCGCGTTATGACCACCCCAAGGTGGTTTTTGATGTCAAATGCAGCAATCTGCTGGCTGGCGAAGTCACCCGCCATGGGGGCCTGCCAGTCATGAGCCGTAGCGGCCATTCTTTCATGAAGCAGATGATGCAGGAGACTGGCGCAGTCATCGGAGGTGAGTTCTCCGCTCATATCTTTATCAAGGATCGCTGGTTTGGCTACGATGACGGCCTTTACGTAGCTGCCCGTTTTCTGGAAATCCTGGCCGCAGACCCCCAGAGTGCCGATGCCATGCTGCAGTCACTGCCACGCAGTGTGGTAACGCCAGAGCTGCGTATCGATGTCGACGAGGCGCATAAATTCGAGCTGATGGGGCGCATTTCCCAGCTGGCCAGCTTCCCGGAAGCACATGTAAACCATCTCGATGGGGTACGCGCCGACTTTGCCGACGGCTGGGGGCTGATCCGCGCCTCCAATACCACGCCGGCCCTGCTGCTGCGCTTCGAAGCCGGCAGCCATCAGTCCCTGCAGCCCATCGTGGAAGCATTCCGGGACCTGCTTAAGCAGGCAGACCCGCTGCTGGATTTCTCAATCCAAGGTCAGTAGCTGTATACTTCGTTGCAGAAGCACTCAAAACAACCCGAATAATAACAGGATGTCCCATGCCCCTGGATCTTGCCGCCGCCAAGAACATCGCCAACGTACTGACCGAATCCCTGCCCTATATCCAGCAATTCACCGGTTCCACCATTGTCGTGAAATACGGCGGCAATGCCATGACCGACGAAACGCTGAAGAACAGCTTTGCACGCGACATAGTCATGATGAAGCTGGTCGGCATGAATCCGGTGGTGGTGCACGGCGGCGGCCCGCAGATCGGCTCCCTGCTGGAGAAACTCAACATTCAGTCCGAGTTCATTGATGGCCAGCGCGTCACCGACAGTCAGACCATGGACGTGGTGGAAATGGTACTGGGCGGGCTTGTGAATCAGGAGATTGTCGCACTGCTCAACAAGAACGGCGGCAAGGCCATTGGTATTACCGGCAAAGATGGCAACCTGATTCGCGCCAAAAAGCTGCTGCGCAAAAAGGCTGGCGCTGACGGTACCGAGGCCAAAATGCTGGACCTGGGCCTGGTGGGCAGCGTCGCCAAAATCAACACGGAGGTGTTGCGCATGATCGAACACAGCGATTTTATTCCTATCATCGCGCCCATCGGTGTTGATGAACACGGCGCTACCTACAACATCAATGCCGACACCGTGGCCGGCGAAATCGCCAAGGTGCTGGGCGCCGAGAAGCTGGTGCTGCTGACCAACATTTCCGGCGTCATGAACAAGGAAGGCAACGTACTTACCGGCCTGACCACCGCGCAGGTGGATGAACTGATTGCCGACGGCACCATCTACGGTGGCATGCTGCCCAAAATCAATTGCGCCCTGGATGCTGTTAACCATGGCGTCAACAGCGCCCATATTATTGACGGCCGTGTTGAACACGCGGTATTGCTGGAGATATTCACCCATACCGGCGTCGGGACGTTGATCAGCAATACCCGCAAAACAGGAGACATGGCCTGATGAACAGCCCCCATGCAGTGTCCGCAAAAGCTGCGCGCGCCGACAAAAAATTCTCGCGCAAGGAGCATATCCTGCAGGCACTGGCACAGATGCTGGAGTCAGGGCCCGGCGAGCGCATCACCACCGCCGCCCTGGCACGCGAGGTGGGCGTGTCGGAAGCTGCGCTGTATCGTCATTTTCCGAGCAAGGCGCGGATGTTTGAGGGCCTGATCAAATTTATCGAGGATACGCTGTTCATCCGTATCAACCGCATCCTGCAGGAAGAACTGAGCACGCAAGAGCGCTGCGAGAAGATCCTGACCCTGCTGCTGACCTTTGCCGAGAAAAACCCGGGCATGACCCGATTGATGACCGGCGATGCACTGGCCGGCGAAACCGAGCGCCTGCGCATACGTATCAGCCAGCTGTTTGATCGTCTGGAAGCACAACTGAAGCAGATTCTGCGGGAAGCGCAGATCCGCGAAGGCCTGAAACCCAAGGTGACGCCAGCGGTGCTGGCCAGCCTGCTGCTGGCCACCGCCGAGGGTCGTTTGATGCAGTTTGTGCGCAGCGAGTTCAAGCGGCTGCCCACCGAGCACTGGGACGAGCAGTGGGACTTTTTGGCGCAAAACCTGCTGCAACCCTTTACGGACGCAAGCACGCTATAAGCGTTTTGCGGTGCCGCCTATACGCCGTAGCGTTGCCGGTACTGCCGCACCGCCCGCAATTGTTCGCCGACGCCGTCGTAGTCCTGCATTTTCAGGAAGTCGATGATCTGGGTCAGGTTGATCAGACTGATCACCGGAATATGATAGTCACGCTCGATTTCCTGAATCGCTGACAGCTCGCCCTGCCCGCGCTCCTGACGGTCCAGCGCCACCAGAATGCCGGCCGGCGTGGCTCCGGTCTCCTGCATCAGCGCCATGACCTCGCGCACGGCCGTGCCTGCAGTGATCACGTCATCCACAATCAGCACACGCCCCTGCAGGGGCGCGCCGACGGTGAGGCCGCCTTCGCCGTGGTCTTTCACTTCCTTGCGATTGAAACAATAGGGTTTGTTGACCTCATGCTCACTCGCCAGTGCGGCGGCGGTGACAGCAACCAGCGGAATGCCTTTGTAGGCCGGGCCAAACAGCAGGTCGTAGTCCAGGCCGTGCATTTGCAGGGCAGCAGCGTAACTGCTGCCCAGAAATGCCAGCGCCTCGCCAGTGTTGAACAACCCGGCGTTAAAAAAGTAAGGGCTTACTCTCCCCGATTTCAGCGTAAATTCACCAAAACACAGAATGTTATGCTCAATCGCATATTCAATAAAACGCGCCTGATAGGCTTGCAGACTCATCCGACTATCCTCATGTACGCCCATGCTAAGTACCCTTGACCGTTCCCTGGCGCCGCGATTCAGAGCAGGCCCAGCACCTGTTTCTGCTTGACCACAAGCTCGGCTATGCCTTTTTGCGCCAGCGCTATCATCTGCTGCAGCTGGTCAAAATCGTAATCGCCATCCTCTGCCGTGCCCTGCACTTCAATAAAGCGGCCGGCTTCATTCATGACTACATTCATATCGGTTTCTGCGGTGGAATCTTCAGCGTAATCCAGATCCAGCACCGGTACACCCTGATACATGCCCACCGAGACTGAACCGATCAGCTGCTTGATGGGATTCTGTTTGATGGCTTTTTTGGCCAGCAGAAAGTTCACTGCATCGTACAGCGCCACGCAACCGCCGGTGATGGACGCCGTGCGGGTGCCACCATCGGCCTGTATGACATCGCAGTCCAGCTTGATGGTGTTTTCACCCAGCAGTTTCATGTCCAGCGCGGCGCGCAATGAACGGCCAATAAGACGCTGGATCTCCTGGGTGCGACCGCTCTGCTTGCCGCGGGCGGCTTCCCGATCCATACGCGACCCGGTGGAGCGCGGCAACATGCCGTATTCAGCGGTCACCCAGCCGGTGCCACTGCCCTTCAGGAAACGCGGCACCGACTCTTCCACGCTGGCGGTGCAGATCACTTTGGTATCACCGAACTCCACCAGCACCGAACCCTCAGCGTGTTTGGTGTATTGTCGGGTCAGCTTGATGTCGCGCAACTGGTCAAGCTGGCGCTGGCTCGGGCGAACGATGGTGGCTGCTGGGTTGGTGAGTGGGTTGACGTCTGGCATGGAACCTCAGTGTTGATGTAGAAAATGATTGGCGATTATCCCGCAATCCCCCCGCGATTTCATCATCACATCGTGGAATTCCGCACAAACCGGGCTCTTGTCAGCTGATACCGCATGTCATGCCGGATTGAGTTACACTCAGGCGCTGTCACGACAATGCAGTATCATGTCGCCGCAACGACATCAGGCACACAAATCGGGGGGATTTAATGGTCGCAAGCATGACAGCCTTTGCGCGCAAGCAGGCGGAGTACGATTGGGGCACACTGGTGTGGGAGATCCGCTCGGTCAACCATCGCTATCTGGAGCCCGGCATCCGGATCCCGGATAGCCTCAAACCCATTGAGCCTGCCGTGCGCGAATCGCTACGCAAGGCCATCAGTCGCGGCAAAGTGGATTGCCAGGTGCGTTTCCAGGTCCGGCACCAGGACAGTGGCCACGAAGAACTGAACATGGCGCTGGTTGAGCGACTGGCTTCGCTGAGCCGGCAGATCACTGATCTGGGCACGGGCGCCGCACCACTGAGCGCTGCGGATATCCTGCGCTGGCCAGGTGCACTGCAGGAAGAAGAGATCGATCTGGACACCATGCAGAAAGACGCGCTGGACCTGCTGGCCGAAACCCTGGGTGAGTTCTCCAGCGCGCGCCGGCGTGAAGGTGAAGAATTGCGGCAGATGATCCAGCAGCGCCTGGATGCGATCCGGGTGATTGTGCAAAACGTGCGTGAGCGTTTGCCAGAGATTCTGGCCAGGCAGCAGGACAATATCCGCGCACGCCTGGCCGCCTTCCAGATCGAGCTGGAACCAGGCCGGCTGGAGCAGGAAGTGGTGCTGCTGGCGCAGAAATCCGATGTCGACGAAGAGCTGGACCGGCTCAATACCCATCTGGGCGAAGTCGAGCGCGTGCTGGGGACCAATGAAGCCATCGGCCGGCGACTGGACTTTTTGATGCAGGAACTGAATCGCGAAGCCAACACTCTGTCATCAAAGTCGATTGTGGCCGAGACCACGCTGAATGCGGTGGAGCTGAAGGTGCTGATCGAGCAGATGCGCGAGCAGATCCAGAATATCGAATAGTGTTTATCTGTAGCACAACCTGGCCGAATGAGTTGCTTAAGGACCCTGCCTGCAATTCATCATAGCACCCGAATTTGGCCAGTACGCGTTATACTGCCGTGTTTTCGTCCTAGTAAAACGTATACTCGCCATATAGTTGGCGACCAACAATAATGGCAACGCATGAACGCAGTAGAAATCGAAGCCGCAATATCCGATTTGGCACAGCAGCCCTTTGACCCGGGTGAATTCCCCTATGCCTTTCTGGAAGCCTTCGGCAACAAGGCCACCACACTCAAGCGGCTGCGTACCGGCGCATCCAAGAAATCAGACTGTGGTGGGGTGCTGCAGACCAACAATATCCATATTGAGGCTCACGATCAGAACGACACCGAACGCCTGAAGAAGCTATTTGAAATGCATACCAAGATGGTAGCTACAGAAAGCTCCGTACAGACGAAAAAAGCGAGGAATTAATGGAAAGCACTCCTTTAAGCGCCTCTGTAGAAGTTTTTGATCACGACGTTTCCAAATGGATTATCTCGAGCGCTAATAGCCTCGGGAACTGTCGCGCAAAATTTTGTTCGATAAATTCGTTACGATTTTTGAAGTGGGCTCATGAAATTTTTCCGATTTCACCAATCGTGGCATCTTTCTGTGCGCTAAATGCGACTGAAGAGGCTGTGGTTGCATTCATCGATGCAGCGAAGAAGCATGGACATAAGAAATATGCAAATGTAGTGAACTTGCACGACCATCAAGATAAAGCGCTAATTTCGGTATTCGCACAGCGTTGCACTCGTGCAGCGAAGCAAGGCCGTTTGGCGATTGCTGTAGCTCCCGACGAAGACGCATTGGTTTTTCGTGTGCCAGTTGGAGACGGTTATCGCCATGACAAGTTGCATCTGAGCGCATTTCGCATTTACCCAAATGGAGAGAGCCCGGAACCAGGTGACATCGCATTGGGTGGTTTCCCCACACTCACCGAATTGGAAACTGAAGTGCAGAAAGTAGCAGAGGCTCGAAATAAACTTTTGTATGCCACTAAAACAGGAATTCAGTCTGGGTTTAAAGAACCTCAATCTAGCCTTCTCCGCGAGACTCAACTGTCACTTGGTCTCATTTGGGCAACCGTTGATCTGTACAGGAACCCAGATCAGGATAGACCTTTCATCGATATGGTTTTAGAAGGGATGGCATCACTGAAGACTCAGCGCACGGTGAAAGAATGAGTAATGGCAATCCACTTCCGCCTGTAGAATCACTCACGGTTGAATTCAAAAGTGACCGTAAACGCCTTTCGGACAGTGAACTGATCGAAGCCTTGATCGGGCTTGCCAATACAGAGGGTGGAGAGCTGTGGCTGGGTGTGGAGGATGATGGCACACCGACCGGTCTACATGAGGCACATCAGAGCCTCGCCGGCCTGCCTGGACTGGTAGCGGCCAGAACATCGCCCTCGCTGACGGTGAGCGTTAGTCGGCATGACGTGAAGGGTGTGACTGTCGCGCGCATACAAGTGCCTAAATCCCGTGCGGTGGTGGCGACAACCTCGGGCATGTATTTGCGCCGTCGCCTTAAACAGGATGGTACGCCAGAAAATATTCCCATGTTGCCACACGAGCGCAACAGCCGGTCTTCTCACTTCGGCCTCATGGACGCTTCTGCCCAGCCAGTGGCAGGTGCGGCATTGAGCGATCTGGATCCACTGGAACGTGAGCGCCTGCGCCAGACCGTACAGCAATACGGTGGAGATCGTGTGCTGCTGGAGCTGGATGATGAAGCACTGGATGGAGCGCTCGGTTTCACTACCCGGGACGAATCAGGCCAGCGCGTACCAACCCTGACAGGCTTGTTGGTGATTGGACGTGAAACGGCTTTGCGTGAGAAGGTACCCACCCATGAACTGGCCTTCCAGGTGTTGGAGAGAGAGTCGGTCGGCATCAATGAATTCAGGCATTTCCCCTTGCTGAAGGCGCTCGACTGGCTGGAGACCAACTTTCGCCCCTACAACCCGGAGCGAGAGATTCAGATCGGCCTATTCCGCGTGCCGGTGCCTAAGGTCGACATGGGTGCCTTTCGGGAGGCGGTCGCCAATGCCTTGGTGCACCGTGATTACCACCTGATGAATGCAGTCTATGTCCGACTTGGCGATGATGGGCTCACCATCAGCAACCCCGGCGGACTGGTGGAAGGGGTTACCCTGAGTAACCTGTTAACCACTGAGCCACGCCCCCGTAACCGAGCTTTAGCTGATGCCATGAAGCGCATTGGCATTGTGGAGCGCTCTGGGCGTGGGGTGGACAAGATTTATCGTGGCATGTTGCGGTTTGGCCGCCCGGAACCCGATTACAGCAGGACCGACCAGAGCAGCGTCGTTTTGCGGTTGGCTACCGTGGCAGCAGACGAGGTATTCCTGAAATTGGTGGTCGAGCAGGAAAACCAGCAAAAAGGCATACCCCTGCCTATTGATACACTGATTGTGCTGGCTGCCCTGCGTGAACAAAAGCGCCTGGGTAGTGAAGCCCTCTCGCGCCATATTCACCGAGATGTGAACCAAACCCGGCGCACCCTGGAACAGTTGGTGGAGGCCGGGCTGGTTCAGCCTCACGGTAGTAATCGCAACCGCAGCTATACCCTGTCTGCCGACGTATACCGGGCCAAGGGCGAGCAAGTGGCTTATACCCGTCAGGCCGGGCTTAGCGTTTTGCAGCATGAACAATTGGTGATCAACCATATACAGCACCATGGGCGCATCCAGCGGCGGGAGGTGATGGATCTTTGCTACCTGAGCAAAGATCAGGCTTCCAAGTTGCTAGGCCGTATGAAGGGTGAAGGCAAACTCATCCAGCATGGCCAGCGGCGAGGCTCGTTTTATACCTTAAATGGAAATGAGCCGTTATGAGCCGTTATGAGCCGTTATGAGCCGTTATGAGCCGTTATGGGTCGCGCTGCGTGGGAATCCATGGCCGAAGATGCCGCCGCATTCGTGCGCTACAAGAATGAGGGGCGATATGACTGACCTGAATGAATTGCGCGCCGAGCTGGGAAGAACGCATCAATGCCGGCTTTGGAGAGAACCAGCGATTTGTTGAAGAGCACGGTCGCGCACCTCAACATGGTGAAGACAACGACATCTTCGAACGACTATATGCCGTCCGGCTTGACCGTATCCGAACGCTTGAGGAATGCCGGGCTTTGGTGTTGCCACTTGATCATCAGAGCCTGCTCAGTGGCGTTTACACGAATGACGCAGAATCCATCGAGACTATGGACGATGACGCCCTGCTTGCCGAAGGCCGATGCTGCCGGGGCACCCGAGATTACCGAGTTACGACCTATGTGTTGTGGGCAGCCTGGAATTATCTGGTTCTTTTTATGATGGCACAATGGTAGTGTTGGTTCTCGCTGTCTCTATCAATATAGGAGTTTTCCAGCATGGGTGCCGCTAAGAAATTGACGTCGATCTCCCCATTTTTGGCTGACGCGGCCGTCCCTCGCACAGGCGACGACTCCAAGCTTCCTGGTTACTACTCGAAAGAGAAAGACATGTGGGTGGTAGAGACGGATTCAGGGCTGAGGCCCATTATCGCCAAATGTGCCCTTGTCGAACTGCTTACGAGAACCCGGCAAAACGAGGAAAATGATGACGATGTACCTTTCATGCTGGAGACAATAACGAAGACCCACCAGCAGGCGGAACGTGATGACGACAGCTTCGCCGGGCCGAACCAGATGCTTGAGCTGCTCAGTAAGACCGATACGATATCGGAACAAGACGACCCCGGTTTAGCCAATTTCACCCTTGAGTTGCTCACTAAGACTAAAGTCGAGTTGGAGAGTGACGATACGGTACCTTCGATGGGCCTAGATACGCGCTTCTACGAGGACTGAGCGAGGGACTGCAATGCTCTTGTTGGTAACAAATCAGCGCGACATCACCATGGATTACGTTGTCGCGGAGCTACAGCGCCGCGAAATTCCTTATTTCCGCTTGAACACCGAACAGTTGCCACAATCGCTCTGCACCATGTCCTCTACTTCTAAACGGGCATGGTCGATTGAAATCGACGGCAGACTCGTTGCCGGCGAGCAAGTTACGGCGGCTTACTTCCGCCGCCCAGGTCTGCCATCAGTTCCGGCAGCGGTAGGTGATCTAGGAGAAAGAGCATATGTTGAGGCCGAATGGAGCAGTTTTTTAAAAAGCCTGTACACACGCTTGGATGGTGCCTGGCTTAACGCTCCAACAGATATCTGGCTCGCCGAAGACAAGCCAAAGCAATTATTATTAGCACACGAGATCGGCTTTAATGTTCCAGAGGTCACAATCACGAACGACATTGCCTCAGTGAGAAAAGTCGCCCACCTTGCTGCCACCATCGGCAAGCCGCTGCGCCAAGCGTTGCTTTTCGGTGAGAAAGAGCGAGTGATCTTCACTACTCGCTTGGGTGAGATCAAGGACACCGACGCCGCTGCTATCTCACTTACTCCGTTCATTGTGCAGCATGAGATTCGGAAGAAGTACGACGTCCGAGTCACCGCCGTTGGAGATAGATTGTTTGCCACGGCCATCTGGTCTCAGGAGTGCTCAGAAACTGAGGTGGATTGGCGCCAGGGTAGCCGTCCCGATCTAAAGCATGAGCGCATTGAGCTACCTGTGGAGGTTCAAGAGCAGTGTCGAGAGCTTCTTTCCCGTTTGAATCTTCGTTTTGGAGCAATTGATTTCATTTGCGATGAAGCTGAACGACTGTGGTTCCTGGAGATCAATCCTAATGGTCAATGGGCATGGATTGAGAACCTAACAGGTTATCGTATCTCCGAAGCCATCGTGGATGAACTTGAGAAGGGCGCCCGTGGATAGGATGACCAACCTTTTATGGCCGAAGCTTCATAGAGCCGGCTCGGATGACCAAGAGGCGCTGATGAGGAGCTTGACCGAGACCGTGGACGAGGGAGACTGGTCTAGAGGGGCCGATGTTGCTCTAGAGGAATCCAGACGAATATTCGATGCAGAGTCAGAGCGTCGTCGTGGCGCTGATACTAAGGCAGGGATTTATCTTGCTGCAGTTACGGCACTTATTCCTGTTCTGACGTCTTTACTTCCGGGTCTGTGGGGAAGCGAAACCCATGTCCTTTTGGGAAGCCTTTCCTTGCTGACCTTTGGGGTCTCAGTGGCATACCTTGTGGGAGCTGGTTGGTGGGCGTTTAAGACGATAAACGTAGCGGTATCATACACGATCAGCCCTGGTGATATTGCTAAAAGCTGGGGAACGGATTGTCCGGAGCAAGAGCTAGCAAAGCGTCTGTGCAAAGCGGTGATCGCCAACTACGACAGAGTGAACGAGAAGATCTCGTTCATCAAAATGACCCATGCGTATCTTCTCCGTTCTTTCTTTTGCTTTGTAGCTCTGCTCCTTATCCAAACCAGTTGGCCTGCGGCTGAGCCCATTTTCGACGTCGTCTTCGAACATTTCAATGGGAGTTAGTAACACCCCAGCTCAATGGTGAGAGCGGTACACGGCACTAGAAAAGCTGAGCCCTCAAGGAGGGCCCAGTGGAAACAGAGCTTGCGTTATTCGGCAGGAGCGATGTTTCGCCAGATCACACCACACTACGAAGAGGGGCAGTTGGTGATTGATTCAATGCTCAAAGCTACAAGGAAGAGTTGAGGATAGCGATATAAATGCTTTTAATCGAAGTAAAGCTGGGGAAGCAAGACCGAATGACATTGCACTCCGGCACAGATTCATCGATAGAACCTAGTGGAGATTTGAATTGATCCCATCGAAAACCCAATGGAAGAGCTGGACTTTGCCGAGCAAATATACCGCAGCGAGTTTTTTAGTCGGCTTGTTGGCTCTTATTGTCACACTGTATACCTTGCTCCCTTTGTCTGAGAATATTGACGGCATAGAAACCGTCCAAGGGGAGTATACGTTAGCCGAACTAGGCACCCATGAAATAAATTATGGTGTTACCTTTAAGTCAAAGCCATCAATCAAACTTATTGGCGGGGAGTTTGGCGGTATAGCCAGTGCTGAGAGATTTGAGATTCTTGAACAAAGGCGGAATGGCTTTACAATTAAAGTAGGTGGCGCATTGACAAGTGGGACCACGATAATTTGGCAGGCCACTGGTGAGCGTTGAAATTCTAACAAATCGTTCTACTTTGCCCGTTTTTCTCAGTAAAATCTCAAAAGCTGCGCTTCTTAGAATCCATAAATCGGCAATTATACCTTATGAGTGATGCCCTATATCTCGAAAGGTTTATGAAAGGGAAATCAGACTTATGGAGGAATTTAAAAAAATAGATGATCTTGTCAAATATTACAAAGAAGATACTCCAAGAGTAATTCCGATTTGGGATGTAACTGCAGAATCTATTCACTTTAATGATATTAATCAAGAAATTATAGACTCAGGAGTGGATATATACACCGCATCATATGACGATGTCTGGTATGGAATATTTGAACCTGAAATATACGACAAAGATACCTTATGGAAGAACATCCATGATTGTGGAAAGATTGCACGAGTAATACAGGCATGGGCAAATAATAGGGCTCTTTCTCCATTGTTTTTCGTCAAGCATGGAAGCAAAGACTTGGCGTTAGTCGCAGACGGGAAGCATCGTTTAACTGTTGCAAGGTATATGGGATGTAAGAATATTCCATTTATGGTTCAGGCAAACAAAAGTTGTTGGGTAAAAAGTGCAATACCATCAGCAAAAAAGATATAACAAATCAATCAGCTTCGCGCCTTCGGCGCTGGACGACATGCATTTCGCTTTGCTTCATTAAAGCAAAGCCGGTTGTGGAAGCATCAGCGGAGCCCGGGAACTTTAGACGCGCCTATCGAGCGTCAACGATCACGAAGATCGTCTCTATAGTCCAGCAGCACGTGCTGTATACAAGCATCTAGCAAATACCCGTATTGATTCACCTCGTGCTGATATGCGTCCCAAAGCTGTTCTATTTCGTCATCGCTGGTAGATGCTGTGATGTCTCGAACCATGTCGTCGCTGATAGCGGTCAGGCTTTCTTCACCTCCTAGCTGCGCGTATTTTCCAAGTTTAAAAACATCAACTACTCCGTCGTATGCCTCGGTGAGCGGCACAACATCATCGTCTTCGACAGCTCGATGCTCTGGATAAATTCCTAAAAATTGCTGTCGAGCCTCTTCTAGCGAATCGTATTGACCCTCGATTGAGATTTCAAAATTACAGCTAAACGGTATTGTATCAGCCGGCACCCGTAGAACTGGAATCACGGAGAAAATTACTACCATGCTGCGATCGATATCGCTACCAGTCAAGAAACCTATCTGACAAAATTTAAACGTACAAATGAAATACATAATAATTCCCTGCTATAAGCCTCAGTTCTGCTCTCAGTATCAATCGATACCCGAGCAACTGAAATTTAGCAGGTTTATCGGCATCTCGATTGCCTGTTCGGCGCCCTGCAAGGGCACCAGAATGAAATTTTTCCACTTTTCGAGCAAAAAACGCATGACCAGTTGTTTTGTCGGTCAGTTGTCAACGGCAATCTAATTTAGACCCACCGAGGAGGGTCAGTTTTACATTGCCGGTGACATAATTGCAGCGTTTTGGCTGTCTCTGCCACCAACGATAGCAATTGTGCATATTTTTATGTGTACATTGCTCCGTTGCTTGCAACGCAACACGAAAGACCGTCTAGCTTTCCACCCCAAATGCAGTATTAATCTTCTTAAACAGACGCTCAGCATTTTCGGCGGTGCCTTTCGGTAGGTCCTTGATCGTCGTCCAGCTGTCGAATTCCTTCAGCATTTCCACGACCACATCCTTCTTCTTGAGCTCTCGTCCCTGTCGCTGCTTCATGGCGATCTCGACGCGTTTGGAAATCAGGGTCGAACCGTCTTCGGGAAGGTCTTCCAGCCTGAGCGCCAGGCCGTAAGCACGGTTCACGCAATCTAGAAACCATTCGTCCGGAAACAAGTCTTCGATCGCGACATCGGTTTTCTTAACACCGGCTGCTTTGTCAAGCATTAACACCCGAAACTCGTGGCCAGTCTGCTCGGCATAGCCTTTCAGATTCATATCTTTGATTTTTTCGTGTGCCTGGTGGCCGGCTTCATCGGTGTCGAGTAACACTCCGGCATCCCACAGTTGGCCGATCGCGAACGCCGCATACATCGGCGCTTTAGTTGAGGTCTGCGCGGGCCACATATATATATGATCGGACATGCCAACTCTGTCGCTTTTGGTCAGCAAACCCGAAAGTTTACTCAAGATTAGCGCATCGGTTCCTCCCTCGACAATCAGCACCTTACGGTTACCAAGCATACCTGAAAGGTCGGAGGTGAGACCGAGTGCACTTTCGATAACCGCCATAGGACCCGACTGACTGCTCACTACACCATGTGTAACCCGCAGGTGGTGATCACTGTCGGTTTCGATGATGCGCACACGTTCTGGATTCGCTTGGTCGACCATCGAAGATAAGTGGGTGGTATACATCACCGTGTTAGTGACTGATAGATCTTCAAATACACCCAAGAGGTCTCGTTGGCCGCTGTAGTGGAGATGGATGCCTGGCTCTTCCAGCAAAAGCGTACAATTATCAAAGTCACCCTCAGAGGCATGGGTGAATTTCCAAGCGAAAGAGACGTACCAACGAAATCCTGTTGAGCGCCGATTTAGGCGAACCGGAAAGCCGATCGCCTCATCCTCAGCGAAGATGTTGAGTGTTGGGCCGTCTACATCGATATCGAATTTGACCTTCTTCTGCTTCCACAATTTCTGAAATTGTTGAGTCAGATAGGCAGACGCCGCACGCTTGTCGAACTGGCGCAGTGTCCGACCCTCGGCGCTGCTACCTTTCTTGACGAAGTCATCGAGATCGATATCTGCAAGATCAAGGATTATCAAGATCGTCTGATCGTCTGTGGACAGCTGATGTCGCTTGCCACCCGCCGTGTCTAAACGGTTCTTTAACTCGTTCAGTTCAACCTGTGCCCCGGAGAATTCGTAGTCTTGAATCAGCACAAAGCGCGGAACGTGCTCACTGGCCCATTCCGATACTCTGTCTTTCGAAAGGCCAAAATCTGCGGCCTCAATCGCCATGCCCTGTTTGTCGCGCAAGCTGAAGTCTGTAATGTATCCATAGCCGCGATGAGCAAATAGACGAAGCCCATCTGGCGGCGTGGTAATTGCGGCATCAAGAGCACTGTCGTCGCCATCGGTTGCTACGTCTGCCGCAAACTTAAACAAGGCTTCGGCCTCACCTTCACCAAATTTAAAGTAGGCTTGAGATACTGGCTTTTCTTCAGCATTTCTTTTGCCCTTCCAATTGTCTACGGGCCAGTCCTCGTCTGGATTGTACTGGGCCTTAACGAAAGGGTGCAGGCAATATAGCGCCTCGAAAAGGTTGCTTTTACCTGCCTCGTTCTGTCCGACGATCGCCGTGACGTCGGTTGTTTTGATCCATCCGGAATCAATGATGTTCCGGTAATTCGATACACAAAATTCTTCTAACCTCATAAGCCTTCTCCTACTTTATCCAATTGCTTTCCAATTTGTACGCATAAGGCCGATGTACAAGTCAGTAATTATCTGTGAAAACGCCTCGGTAAGCCGCGCGATTTCCCCCAGCTTGTTAAGTTTAGTCTGGAACATAATCAAGGGTTCTGCCAAATCTTGGATTAATTTTCCTAATCACATCTATTTCAATCTTGTGTATCGGGACTTCAATCTCCCAGTAATTATTTGTTGTGTCATGTACCCTGATTTTAGTGATAACAAAATAGTCTGGATCCATGTACGGATAATCAAGTCCTTTGCTTGGTGCCTGTTCAAAGTAGACTAAGCCGTTCACGTACTCACCAGGATAAAGGTAAGTTTTTGTTTCAGAATTGATAGAAGAGCTTCTCTGCTTCAGAAAAGGAAATACTTTAACTTCCCTATCATTCATTGGCAATTTGAAGTCCTCTAGCATGGGCGTTTCCTTGAGTAACCAACGGAACGACTCTCCATCTGCATTTTCGGTGCTCCGGTACCCTAGGTGAATATCCCCTACCTGAGTTGGGGCGCGGCCAATATTGGTAATTTTTAAATAAATTAAAAAAGCTGTCCTGTGCGAACCACCGATCTCACCTGGCGCATCAAAACTGGAACAAAAAGTTGGCTCCTTTAAATCTTCAAGTCTAAGTCTAGGTTTGGAAAGAAGCTTCTTCACTACCCAAACGGAAGCCGATAGCACTATAGACAAGGCAAATACTAGAATGGAAGCCCATCCGGAATTATTGTTTGCCCACTCTGCTAACTCTGACATTTGGCCACTACACTGTTAGCGCCGCCGTGCGCGGCGGCAAAGTAGTTGCCGACCGAGCCCGAAGGGCGACTTGACGGCATTGCTAGGTGTCTTTCCCATGATTTTTGCTCATTGCCACTAATGCCGTGAATGTTTCACGTATTTCACTCATTCGATTGCTAAGAGCAGAAATTAATAGCTGCCGAGCTACTACTAGCAAGAAAACCCCAAGAGCAATCAGCCCCCAACTGTGATTCTTTCCTGATAAGGTAAAGACGGCTGCAGCAAGAAATAACGTTGGGAAAATACAGTTTCTCCTAAGCTGTCTTACTGAACTTTGTCTTGCAATTAGCTGCGAACATGCAGGGGCAATCTCATAAACTAGTGACCTTCCAACATATTCTGCGTCATCTAAATCCGTGCCTTCGATTCCAAACTTTTTCTCGAGAATGTTGCTAACTCTTTCGCAAGCAGCATCCTTCTCTGACAGCCTACTTTTAGTAGCAGTCATATCGGCAATGTCATACAAATATGGCTCCAGCTCTAATATAAAACTGGATGAAAGACATCCAAGAAGATAAGCGATTCCTAACACACCAGTCGAGCCAATAATCAAAACGGCACTGGGTAGGTCTTTAATGACTTGGAGCATTATAGTTAGCTGGCTGTCTCCATAGATTACTGGAATCCATGCAGCTAGAACTACAAGTAGGTAGATCCCTGGCAGCAGATATGCCAGAAAATCCACAAGTGAAAATTTGTTGTACAAATTAGTCATTACGTTTTTACCTGAGGTTACCTTCCTGGCACGCAGTTAGAACTGCTGCACATGGTTAGCTCGGACGCCTAACGCTCGCTTCAGCTGCGTCAAAGCCGGAGCGGTTTCGTGTTATTGTTTGAACACAGCGAGTAACACGAAACCGCGTAGGTTTTCGCGTCAGTCTGGAAGCGCATGTTAGCAATGCTTCTTAACGTACTCATATGTTGCAGCACCAAATTCGTTAGCGACATTAATTGCGGCTTCGTAATTCCCTCTAGTGACCGGGAAACCAGGCCCCTTGACATTACCAACCGCTGCCTTCAGACGTTCAGCGTCAGACCGAAGCTCTGGTGCGGAAGCAACTACTACCGCAAGTATCCGCGTTATTGGATCCCTACCAGTCATGCACGCCATAAACTCCTGAACCCGCATATGTTGAGAGTTTGCCCAATAATCTCGAATATACTCAATGACCTCGTACGTGAGCGCAATTAACGCCTTGAACTCTTCCTGGCGCCGTAATCTATCCTCTCGCTTTATCGCCTGGCGCCACTGAAGGTTACTAAAGAGATAGCCCAGAGTACCCCCGACTATTGCACCACCAATTGTGGTAAGAAAACTATGTAATACATCCACGTTGAGTGAGTCTCCTAACGCGTTTTAATAGCCGGCACGGTTGCGTGCCTTGTCCTGCGCCGGAGGCGCAAAGTTAATCTAATTGTCAGGCACGGGCAAAATATCGCCAAACCCCCACAATAAAGTGCCCAGAATCAATATTGCTAGATCGATCCTGGCCGTGCCGCTAGACAACGATAGCCGTTTATGTTCAGCTCGCGCCTTTGCTGCATTGCCCGGCGGGTCGAGACTCTCTGTCATATCAACTATGCTTCTCGGAAACTCCCCGCTTGCCATATCACTGTCGATTTCCTTAAACGTAGTAGTCAGGTCTAGGAACGCCCTCAGCATACCCAAACATACGATCACTGCTCCAGCCCTGGCTAAAGCGATTGTGTCTGTATCATTCCCTTGGATATACGCGCCAACCCATGCAACTATTAGGCATAACGCCGGTATTAGATATGTCGAAAAAAATCGCATTGGATAACTCGGTGACCTAACGCCGTTAATAATAGGAGCAGCGGCGTAGCCCTGCTCTCTTTTTGATTTGATTGTTATGTGTCTTTTTTGTCTTCCGCGTCTTCACCCTTTGGATGCTCAGCATAAAAGCATGAGGCACCCAAGTATCCGCACATATATTTTATTAGTTCACCGAAAACAGGTAGTTCTTCCATTTTGCATTCACGTTTAATATCAGTGAAAACTTTGCCCAACGGACTGCCAATTCTAGTTATGTCCGCCATGGTAATCGACTTATTTAGTTCATGTGAGCATTGGTTGCGGAGCTTATTGAGATTACGAAACGATGAAACTATCCTGTCAGGTAAGTAGTCTAGTGAATCAACCAGCATAAGTTTTTGGTGGAAAGAGAGATTTCCATTTTCTAAGACTCTGTCTCCTCTTGGTAATTTTAGTCCTATAAGGCGCTCCAAAAGATTTTCAGAGTACAGGTGAGCGCGAAGAACAAGCATTACCAAATCAGCTTCATCGCCAACGGCTTCGAAGAAATGCTGTGTTTCTTTGTGCTTTCCAAGTTCCTCAAATTCTTTCAACTAGCGGACTCCTCGGTGTTATACACATAATTCCCAGCTTACCGCGCAGATTTTGGATGGCGCCTTTTGTGCGTCTTTATGCACAAAAGGTGGCAGCTAAAATTTGTCCGGTGGAACTGCTTGTTATGTTTCAGAATGTTGCATCACCCGTATACATGATCTCCAACAATTCTCCAGTTCCAATCTTTACTTCCTGTCGTTCCCCTTCCTCTCCTAGCAAGGTGTTAGTTTTTATGGAATTGATACGCGCTACGACTGCAACTCCATTATTAAGACCATAGTCATTGAATAGATCTGGATTCTTGTTCAGGAACGAATCAATGTATTGCTTTTCTGAAAGTAGCGATAGTTGGAGTTCTGTTCCAAACATATAGTTGAAACTACCGTAAAGGCTTCTTTCGATTGAAATCGTATATTGAGCATTATCGTGTGTAGCAATATCCTTTATGGAGCCAATAAATAAGATTGGTCTTTGTTGCAACCAGAGCCGCTCTAATTCTACAGTCAATATTGGCTCAAACCGAAATCTTTTGCCTTTACTTAAAGTTTCTTCCCAATCGGATATTGCACTCGTTCGTGTGGTCAATTGAACTAAAGCGGCCTTCATGGCCTGCTCTATTCTCTTTGCCTCTGCATGTTCAGCTTCGCGTTCGGCCTTTCTCACCATATGCGAATTGATGAAATAACCGACCACTGCGGCTGCAATAATGGCCCATACGAATTTTTTCATGCGGCCTCAGCTCCTTGAAGCATAACTTTTTATTAATGTGCCAGCACACCTATCGCGAACTTTACCGAACTACCGAGCTCACCCATCAATCCTCAACAAAATAATCCACATCAACTTCCTTCACTTCATACACCTGCCTCTTGGTGACACCGAGATTATTCTCAATCATCAATCTGGCAAGCTCTGCTCCGTCTATTAGAACAACCTTGATGTCCAGCACGTTTACACAATCACGCGCACCCTGTGAGAATTCTGGGTATACGGATTTAATGGTTGATGGGGCACCTTCACCCCATCAATCTGATACCACCCTCAGATGGTTGATAGATCGACTCCGTAGTTGAGTTCCTCTGCGAAGTCCGGCAGTCCGTAACCGATGGTTTTCTTGTAGAAAGGAGAGACCTTCGCAGTCGGTGCCTTCTTCTTGTGCTTCGTGGTGTAGAGCATTCGTGCCCGCATCACCTCGAAGGAGTAACCGCGCCCTTCACGGTTCTTGTCCTTGGCCAGTCGGTTGATGGACTCCGTGTAAGCGTTGGTGACGGGCATGTCCGTCTCGAAGTAGGTCATGGTCTCTTCGCGCCAGTTTCCCACTGCCCTGACCAGATCGCTCCAGACTTCCTTTTGGCCCTTCGGGATGGTGGCTATCCACTCGTCCAGGGCGGCTTCTGCCTGGAGCCGTGTGGTGGCGTCCCAGATGCCGTAGAAGCGCTCCTTGTGCTCGTAGGCGGCCAGCAGTTGCGGGAACGCGCCTGTCCAGGTCTCCATGATGAGGCGCTCCCGGTCTGAGACTTCGTGAGCGCGTTTCAGCAGGATTTTCCGGTCTCCCTTGAGAGTCCGGCTCTGGGACGGTTTCAGCTCCTTTCTGAGGCCCTTGCGCACTCTCTCTAGGGCATCGTTGGCCATGCGCACCACATGGAACTTATCGACCACGATACGGGCCTGGGGCAGCACAGCCTTGACCGCTGCCCGGTAGGGGTTCCACATGTCCATGCTGACGATCTCGACCTTCTGCCGGTCTTTCAGCTT
>OLID01000349.1_pt1 | contig 21759 bp, 17 predicted proteins | sample 1609361 | NCBI WGS metagenome assembly OLID01 (sample SAMN05416778, study PRJEB24817) | seawater metagenome | isolation source: Sea water | place: Canada:Atlantic | collected 2013-07
GATTTCTGCCTGTCTCGTGGGCTCGGAGATGTGTATAAGAGACAGGGTATAAATAGTCCAGTAAAAAAATCTAAATTAAGGAGATAGTAGTTTGAAAAAAAGGGAGTTAAGAGTGTCTGATTTAAATAACACTTTTTAAATATAATGAATTAATTGCTTTAAACAAGTTCTTAAAATATAACTTTCTGTAAAATTTAGGATAAAATTAATATCATTATAATGATATTAATTTAAGACCATTCATTAAGTTAAATCATTGAGACTGAAATTACAAGTTAATTATAGTATGCACCATAATATCTTTAATCATATAACTAGAAGTTATGTTCTTGTTCAAATTCGCAATTTGAGCACTTATAATTAATTGTTTTTTGAGGGGATAGATAAGAAATAATTATGATAATAATTCCTATTAACATAGACAATAAAACAATAATTCCCATATCTTCAAAAGAGGTATCTCCTCCATAAAAGCTAGAAGCTCCAGGTATTAATAATGAGAAAAGAGGAACAACTATAAATAATCTCCACCCACATCCGCGCACAGAGGTTTGTTGTTCATACTTAAATTGCTCACAATTTGGGCATTCATATTTCATTTTTTTAGTTTCAATTTAAAACTAAAAGTACAAATTATTATTCAACAAGTATTTTATAAATGCAGAATGAAAATGAAGTAACAATACAAAAAAAAGATTTTTATAGATTTTCTTAGCATACTTTTTAAATAAATAGAGATAGAAGCAGCACCATGCTTAAACCACTTAAGGCTAAGATTAGGGTCATTACAGACCAACTCCTAAAAGTGTCTTTTTCTGAAAGACCCAAATAATTGCTAACCAGCCAAAACCCACTATCGTTTACATGAGAAAGAATAGAAGCTCCAGCAGCAATCGCTATAACTATAAGTGCCGTATGAAAGCCCCCTAACGGAGATGTAATAAGTGAAGAAGTTATACCCGCTGCAGTAATCATTGCAACGGTTGAAGAGCCTTGTAAAATTCTGACAGTAACAGCTGCTAAGAAAGCAAAAAGCAACAGACTTAAACCTATACTTGAAAAATAATTGGCAAGCATTTCACCAGTACCTGTAGTAATTAGCATTTGTTTAAAAACACCACCAGCCCCAGTTAATAAAATAATAATTCCTGCGGGTGCCAAAGATGCAGAAGTAATTTTTGACAAAATAGTTTTTGAAACTCCACGTCTAATTCCAAGAAGATACCAAGCCATTAGATTAGCTATAATTAATGCCGAAAAAGGATGACCAATCATTTGTATCCAAGCAATAGTAGTTTTAGACCAGTTTAAGCCACTACTTATAGAACTATTTAATAAGGTATTTAAAACTATTAATAAAATAGGAGTACTAATAATGGTAAGTATTAGGCTAATGGGCGGAAAGTTACTAATTGCCTTCTCATCTATTATTTTTGGTGCTGCTATAAAAATTTTAGAGGCTATAAATTTCCCAAAAATAGGACCACTAATAATAGCAGTAGGAACCCCTACTATAAATCCTACCAGAATAACCCAACCCAAATCTGCATTAAGTATGTCTGCAACCGCAACTGGTCCTGGAGTTGGAGGAATAAAAGCGTGTGTGATAGCCAATCCTGCAAGTAATGGAATTGCATACAGGAGCAAAGACTTTTTTGTTTTTCGCTGAAGAGAATATACCAGTGGAATTAAAATAATAAAAGCCACATCAAAAAATACTGGTATGGCAATAAAAAAGCCAGTAATCATTAGTGCCCAAGAAGCATTTTTTTCTCCAAAAGCCTTTAGTAAATATTGAGCCAATGCTTCTGCTCCACCAGAGTGTTCTAGTATGGCGCCAAACATGGCTCCTAACCCCACAACAACAGCCACAAAGCCAAGAGTAGAACCCATTCCTTGTTTTACAGTAGCCATTATTTCTAGAGGTGGAACACCCGCAAGAACTCCAACAAGAATACTTGAAATAAGCAGTCCTAGAAAAGGTTGCATTTTAAATTTTAAAATCAAGAACACAAGAACAGCAACCCCAATAAAAACTGATAAAAGAAGATGATAATCTATCATATTAATACCATTTAGTGTGAAAAAAATTACCCAAAGGTTTGTCTACTCTTTGGTAGCTGTGTGCACCAAAAAAATCTCGTTGAGCCTGAATAAGGTTTGCAGGAAGATTTTTGGTGCAAAGAGCCATCCAATAATGATACGCCGAAGAGTAATTGTCTAAAGCAATTTTTTGATCAATTGCATGATGCAATAAAGCCGCTATATTAGGTTCTGTGTTGGAAATAGTATCTAGAATTTTTTCATTGTTTAACAATGATTTTTCGATAGAAAAACACCCAATTAAATCTTCCATTAAACGAGATCGGATAATGCAACCTTGTGTCCAAACTCTTGCAATTTCGGCTGGATTATAATTCCAATTATATTTTTTAGAAGCAGCCTCAATGAGATTAAATCCTTGAATATGATTTATAGTTCTTGCAAAACTATAGGCTTCTTTTAATTTTAAAAGATCAAATGAATTTAACTGTTTAGGGTTGGGTTTTCTGTGAGCTAAAAATGTGCGTTGTTGTTTCATGCTCGATAAATAACGAGCAAAGACCCCTGAAGACATCATGGTATTTGCTTCTCCTAAATCTAAAGCAGCCTTGGTAGACCACATGCCAGTTCCTTTACTTCCTGCATTGTCTAGAATTAAATCTAAAACATAGTCATTTCCTTCTTTTTGTTGCAAAATTTTTGATGTTATTTCTAGTAAATAACTCGCTTCAGATCCACAATTCCACTCTTCAAAAAGTAATGAAATCTCGGTATAACTCATTTGATGAGCTAAGACAGCATAGGTTTCTGCTAATAGTTGCATTTCTGCGTATTCTATGCCGTTGTGAACCATCTTCACAAAGTGCCCTGCTCCAACAGCACCCATATAGGCTTCACAAGGTTTATCTTTTAAATATTTTGCTGAAATATTTTTTAAAATAGGCCTAAGAATCTTATATGCTTGTTTACTCCCTCCAAACATAAGCGATGCTCCATTTCTTGCACCTACTTCACCTCCAGATACTCCGCACCCAACATAGTGTATGTTTCTTTTTTGAAGTTCTAATGCTCTTCTTTGGGTATCTTTAAAATAAGAATTTCCTCCATCTATAATGATATCCTCCTGGTCTAGTAAGCGTACAATTTCCTCAAGTAAATCATCTATAGCAGAACCACTTTTAATCATCAGCCATATTTTTCGAGGGCGTTCTAAGGCACAAATAAAGGATCTGATATCGGTAAAGCCTTTCAGGTTTTTATATTGAGTATTTGTTGAAAGAAAATCAAAAACTACCTCTTCTTCTCCTTTCACAAAACGATTATAAACGGCTGTTTTAAAACCATTTTCGGAGCAATTCAAAGCAATTCCTTGCCCCATAACTCCCAAACCAATAATACCAATTGCCACAGAACCTTTATTTGGAATTTTATTTAATACTTCTTGAACCAGTACCTTTACTGGTTGATCTATATTTAGATGTATGCCATACAATGGAAGTTCTAAAGTATTTAGTTGAGATTGAAGTAATTCGGGTTTAAAGAAGTGATTTTCTCTATTATTTAAGCGAGATTGAATAAGATCAAAAGATCCATTAAGAACAATCCAAGTAATATTAGTAGTAAACTTAGAGAGGATAGCTCTGTATTCTTCTTTTAAAGCAGAGCAAGCCAAAATACTTCCACCACTTAACGTCCATTCTTTAATCTTACTCGCTAAGTCTAAGAGCCATGGATATCTATCTGAGTCTGTTAATGCAAGACCAGATGCCATTTTATTTTTATTTGCTTGAGTATGAAAATCATCTGCGTCATAAAAAGGTGTTGAGCTTACAATAGAAAGGTGTTTGCCCAGACTTGTTTTTCCAGAACCACTGACCCCCATGATAATAATCATAAATGTTTTTTTTGCTAAAGATATAAAAATAAAAAAAGCATCTCAAAAGAGATGCTTTTTGCGGTCTGGACGGGACTCGAACCCGCGACCTCCTGCGTGACAGGCAGGCATTCTAACCAGCTGAACTACCAAACCGTTGCTTTTAGCGGATGCAAATATAAGTCAGTTTTTTATATTTCCAAACAGAAAGAGTAAAAATTACATCATTTTTTGTCTGCTTAAAAAATAGCGTGCTAATACCTGATGAAAGCCTTCTTGTATATCTACAGGCACATACGATATCTTGTATTGCAAGCATTTGTTTTTCAATTCTTTAAAATAAGAATCTACTAATTTGGTGTAGTTTTCTTGTATGTTTTCGGCAAATAAATTTACCTCTTCACCTGTTTCTATATCTACGAATTTTTTAGGAGAATTGTCAAAATCGAACTTAAATTCTGTTTTACTATCAAAGGTATGAAACAAAACAACCTCGTGCTTGTTATATTTTAGATGCCGTAGAGCCTCAAATAATTCTTCTTGATGGGTGTTAGACTGAAACATATCTGTAAATAAAAACAGCAACGAACGTCTATGGATTTTTTTAGCTATTTCATGCAAATACGCATAGGTTTCTGTTGTAGCATTTGAAGTAGTAGTTAGTAGATTTTCCAGTTGTTGTAAAAGCATCTTTCTATGCCTATCACTTCCTTTTTCGGGAGCATAATATTGATAAGAATCTGCATAAATACTTAAACCTACTGCATCGCGCTGCCTTTTTAAGACTTCCATTAAAGAAGCTGCTGCAACAACAGAAAACCCTATCTTATTTAATTGATCTAACCGTTGTTCTTTAACAACAGGATAGTGCATAGACGCAGAATTGTCTATGATAATATGACAGCGTAAATTAGTTTCTTCTTCGTATTTTTTGGTGTATAGTTTTTCGGTTTTTGCAAAGAGCTTCCAATCTATATGACGAGTACTTTCTCCTTTATTATACAACTTATGTTCAGAGAACTCTACAGAAAAACCATGAAATGGGCTTTTATGCATTCCAGTAATAAACCCCTCAACTACTTGGCGAGCCAACAGTTCTAGGTTTTTAATTTCTGGATTTTGTAAGTTAGAAAGGTTTATCATTAGATACCGAAAATAGAAAAAGGCTTGGCGAATGCCAAACCTTTTGTCTTTCAATTTTGTTAATCTTTTTTGGTTGTCTATAAATAGTATTTTTATTTACAAGCTCAATTGTTACCCTAAAGATAAAAGGGTACTAATTTTTATAAATTAGCGTCAATTTTATCTGTATACACATTTTTTTGAGCAACCCCAACTTGTTTGTCTACAACTTCACCGTTTTTAAATAATAATACAGTTGGTATATTTCTAACACCATATTTTGCTGCAAACTCTTGATTTGCATCAACATCTACTTTTCCAACAATAGCTTTTCCGTCATAAGCTGTGTGAATTTCATCAATAATTGGCCCAACCATTCTACAAGGTCCGCACCAAGCTGCCCAAAAATCAACCAATACTGGTTTGTCTGACTTTAATACTACTTCTTCAAAGTTTGCATCTGTTATTTCTAATGCCATGGTCTTATATTTTTGTAATTAGTTTAAATTTATCCTGTAAAAGTAACTAAATATTTTTCTTTACTATCTTGTTGAAATTACTTTTTGTTATTGGTCTATAAAAGAAGCTTATTCTTACAATTAAAATACCTTAGAAGCTATTTGATATATGTTGGATGATTTTCCCATAGAGTAATAATGAAGGAAAGGAACGCCATATTTTAACAACTCTTTACTTTGCTCAATACACCACGCTACCCCAACCTCTCTTACAGCATTATTATCCTTACATTTTACCACTTCCATGATTAAATTATCTGGTAAATCTACATTGAATCTGTGCGGAATTAAATTCAATTGTTTTTTAGTAGCAAGGGGTTTTAATCCTGGAATAATTGGAACCATAATTCCTTCAGCTCTACATTTATCTACAAACTTAAAAAATTTTTGATTATCGAAGAACATTTGAGTTACTATATAGTTGGCTCCATCTTTTATTTTTTTCTTAAGAAAGTGAATGTCAGAATCCATACTTGGTGCTTCTAAATGTTTTTCAGGATATCCAGATACACCAATGCAGAAATTAGTCTTCGAACTATTCAATAGCTCTTCCTCTAAATAGGTCCCGTGATTCATGTCTTTAATCTGAGAAACGAGTTCATTAGCATATTGATGTCCTTCTTTTTCTGGCGTAAAATAGGTTTCGCTTTTTACAGCATCTCCACGTAAAGCCATCACATTATCAATCCCTAAAAATCCAAGATCTATTAAAAAATTTTCTGTGTCTTCTTTTGTAAAACCTCCACACAAAATATGAGGAATGGCATCTACTCCATATTTGTTTTGTATTGCTGCACAAATTCCAACGGTTCCTGGTCTTTTCTTAACCACTTGTTTCTTGAGTAAACCATTTTCTAATTCTTTATAGACATATTCTTCTCTGTGATAAGTAACATCAATAAAAGGTGGTTTAAATTCTATTAATGGATCTATATTATTAAATATAGACTGAATATCTTGACCTTTTAATGGCGGTAAAATTTCAAAAGAAAACTGAGTTTTATCTTTAGAATTTGTAATATGATCTAATACTTTCATAAATATGTTTTTATTTTCATTCCGAATAAAATGAGGCTATCTTATTACTCATAAAAAGAGTATTTGGCTCTATTCGTAATGACATTATTTTTTACTCTTTTAATTGTCAGCAATCACAGGATACAACCATTTGCGTGCCTTCTCTAATGAGATTCCTTTTCTAGTAGCAAAATCTAGCACTTGATCGTCTGTTATTTTTCCAAGACCAAAGTATTTTGCTTCTTTATTTCCAAAATAATATCCAGAAACAGCTGCTGCTGGCCACATAGCCATACTTTCTGTAAGTCTTACTCCAATTTGTTTCTCTACATCCAACAATTCCCAAATTGTTTCTTTTTCTAGGTGATCTGGACAAGCAGGATATCCTGGCGCTGGACGAATTCCTTTATAATCTTCTTTAATGAGTTCTTGATTTGTAAGTTTTTCTGAAGAAGCATATCCCCAATGTTGAGTTCTCACTCTTTTGTGTAAATATTCTGCAAGAGCCTCTGCAAAACGATCTGCCAAGGCTTGCGCCATAATTGCATTATAATCATCTTCCTGTACTTTATATTTATTTGCTAGCTCATCAGCTCCAAAAATTGCGGTACAAAAAGCGCCCATATAATCTTGCTTATAGCTTTCTTTTGGTGCAATAAAATCTGATAAAGCGATACTTGGCTTACCTTCTCTTTTCTTCAATTGCTGACGAAGCGTTCTAAAAATGGCAATTTCTTTTCCTTTCTTCTGAATAGAAATATCATCGTCGTTTATTGTGTTTGCCTCAAAAAGACCAAAAATAGCTTTAGGTTTTAGTGCCTGTTTTATGATGATTTCTCCTAACATTTCTTGAGCATCAGCAAACAAACTAGTTGCTTGTTCTCCCACAACCTCATCGGTTAAAATATCTGGATATCTTCCATGTAAATCCCAGCTTCTAAAAAATGGACTCCAATCAATAAATGGAACCAATTCTTTTAAACTCAATTGCTCTAGTGTTTGAATTCCTAATTCTTTGGGCTTGAAGATATTACTCGTTTCCCAATCAATTTTAAATTTTCGGTTTCTTGCCTCAACAATAGAAGTATATGATTTTGTCTTTGCACGCTTTAAAAAATTCTCACGAAATACTTTATACTCTTTTTTGATATTTGATACGTATTGGGTGCTGGTCTTTTTATTTAATAAATCTCCAACTACAGTAACAGCTCTAGATGCGTCATTTACATGCACTACTGCATTTTTATATTGGGTATCTATCTTAACTGCCGTATGAGCTTTGGATGTTGTAGCGCCTCCTATTAACAAAGGCACCTCAAAATTCTGACGTTCCATTTCTTTTGCCAAATAGACCATTTCGTCTAAGGAAGGTGTAATTAAACCACTTAACCCAATGGCATCTACATTTTCTTTCTTAGCCGTTTCAATAATTTTTTCTGGAGGTACCATTACTCCTAGATCAATAATTTCATAGTTGTTACAACCCAGCACAACCGCTACAATATTCTTTCCAATATCATGTACATCTCCTTTTACAGTTGCCATTAAAATACGCCCCATGGCTTGCTGTTCTTCTCCTTTTTCTGCTTCAATAAATGGATTTAAATGAGCCACAGCTCTTTTCATGACGCGTGCCGATTTTACTACTTGAGGTAAGAACATCTTCCCACTCCCAAATAAATCTCCCACAACGTTCATTCCAGTCATTAAATGACCTTCAATCACATGCAAAGGTCTTTCCACACTTAGTCTTGCTTCTTCTGCATCGGCTACAATAAAAGCATCAATTCCTTTCACTAATGAATGTGTAATTCTTTCTTGCAATGGCAATAATCTCCACTCCAAAGCTTTTCCATCATCCTTTTTTTTGACTCCTTTTACTGTTTCTGCATAATCTAGCAATCGTTCTGTAGCATCCTCTCTTCTATTGAGAACAACATCTTCTATACGTTCTAACAAATCCTTTGGAATGTCGTCATAAATCTCTAGCATCGAAGGATTTACAATTCCCATATTCATTCCTGCCTGAATGGCATAATATAAAAACACAGAATGCATTGCTTCACGTACGGTATTATTTCCTCTAAATGAAAAAGAAACATTACTGACTCCTCCACTCACACTAGCATATGGTAAGTTCTGCCGTACCCAACGAGTAGCTTCAATAAAATCAATGGCATTTCTTTTGTGCTCATCCATTCCTGTTGCTACAGGGAAAATATTTAAATCAAAAATAATATCTTCTGGAGCAAAGCCTACTTTGTCTACTAACACACGATATGAACGTTCGGCGATCTCTATTCTTCTTTGATAATTATCGGCTTGTCCAACTTCATCAAACGCCATAATAACAACTGCTGCTCCATAACGTTTAATCTGAGTTGCTTCCCAAATAAACTTTTCTTCTCCTTCTTTTAAAGAAATGGAGTTTACAACACACTTTCCTTGTACTACTTGCAAGCCAGCCTCAATGATTTCCCATTTAGAACTGTCAATCATTACAGGAACCCGGCAAATATCTGGCTCGGCTGCAATTAAGTTCAGAAAACGAACCATGGCTTCTTTTCCATCAATCAAACCATCATCCATATTAATATCGATAATTTGCGCCCCTCCATCTACTTGATGCCGCGCAATTGCCAATGCTTCATCAAATAGCTCATCTTTGATCAATCGTAAAAACTTACGAGATCCAGCAACATTAGTACGTTCACCAATGTTTATAAAATTACTTTCTGGTGAAACAATTAAAGGCTCTAAACCGGATAATCGCATGTAATTTTTTTCTCTTTTGCCCATTCTAGAATCTTAATTGTTTGCAAATAACTTTCTAGGCTCGTATTGCTCAGCTAACTCTGCAATAGCTGAAATATGAGCTGGTGTTGTTCCACAACATCCCCCAATAATATTGATTAAATTCTTTTTTAAATACTCTTCTATTTGTAGAGCCATTTCGTAAGGTGTCTCATCATATTCTCCAAATGCATTTGGCAATCCTGCATTAGGATGTGCAGAAATAGCAACATCAGTTTTAGAAGCAATTGTTTCTAAATGTGGTTGTAATAAATTAGCTCCTAGAGCGCAATTAAATCCTACAGACAATAGTGGGATATGTGAAACAGAAATTAAAAAAGCTTCTGCTGTTTGCCCAGATAAAGTTCTTCCAGATGCGTCTGTAATAGTTCCTGAAATCATTACTGGTACTTTTATATTTCGTTCACTTTTCACTTCTTCTATAGCAAACAGTGCTGCTTTGGCATTTAAAGTGTCAAAAACAGTTTCCACCATTAAAAGATCTGCCCCACCATCTAGTAAAGCTTCTACTTGTTGTTTATAAGCAACTCGTAATTCACCAAAAGTAACAGCTCTATATCCTGGATCATTAACATCTGGAGACATGCTTGCTGTTCTGTTGGTAGGCCCAATAGAACCTACTACAAACCTAGGCTTATGAGGTTCATTTTCTGTAAATTCTGCTGCCGCTTCTTTTGCCAACTTTGCCGATTCATAATTAATCTCATATACCAAATTTTCCATACCATAATCTGCCATGGCAATGGTGGTGCTAGAAAAAGTATTAGTTTCTACAATATCAGCACCTGCTGCAAAGTACTTTCTATGTACCTCTTTTACTGCCGCTGGTTGGGTAAGGGAAAGCAAATCATTATTTCCTTTTAATGAAGACGGATAATCTTTGAAACGTTCTCCTCTAAAATCTTCTTCTGAAAAATTATATTGCTGAAGCATCGTTCCCATAGCTCCATCTAAAATTAAAATCCTCTTTTGTATTTCTTGATAAATATCACTCATTTTCTAGTGCTTGTTTTAAATCGTAAATGATATCATTACTGCTTTCTAGACCTATTGAAACTCTAATTAATCCATCTGATATTCCTACCTCTAATAAATCTTCTCTAGATAACTTTCCATGTGTTGTTGATGATGGATGCGTAACAATAGTTCTTGTGTCTCCTAAATTTGCTGAAAGTGAACACATCTTAATATTATTTAAAAAATTTCGTCCCGCATCAATGCCTCCTTTGATTTCAAAAACAACAATATTTCCGCCCATTTTCATTTGTTTCTTTGCAATTTCATAGCTGCGGTGAGATTTTAAAAAAGGATACTTCACTAAATTTACTTGCTGATGTTCTTCAAGAAACTTAGCAACTTTTAATGCATTTTCACAATGCCTTTCTACACGAACAGCCAATGTTTCTAAACTTTTTGACAATACCCAAGCATTGAATGGTGACATTGCTGGCCCAGTATTTCTTGAAAACAGATACACTTCTTTGATTAACTCTTTTTTTCCTAAAGTAACCCCACCTAAAACCCTCCCTTGACCATCTATTAATTTTGTTGCAGAATGAATCACCAAATCTGCTCCAAATTGTATAGGGTTCTGAAGGTATGGAGTCGCAAAACAGTTATCTACAATAAAAATTAGATGGTGTCTTTTTGCAAGTTTCCCTAATTGCTCTAAATCTAGAATATCAACACCTGGATTGGTTGGCGTTTCTAAATACAGGATTTTTGTATTGGTTTGAATTAAGCTTTCTACCTGATCTACTTCATCTACATTAAAATAGCTTGTTTCAATATCCCATTTTGGAAAGTATTTCGTAAATAAGGTATGTGTTGACCCAAAAATAGAACGACACGAAACCACGTGATCTCCAGCGTTTAATAAGGCTCCGAATGTTGAAAAGATTGCAGACATTCCTGTTGCAAATGCATAACCACTTTCTGCTCCTTCTAAGGCAACCATTTTATTGACAAACTCAGCTGTATTTGGATTTGAAAATCGACTATATAAATTGCGCTCTTTTTCTTCTGCAAATGATGCTCGCATTTCTTCAGCATCTTCAAAGATAAAACTAGACGTTAAATATAACGGAGTTGAATGTTCTTGAAATTGAGAACGCTCAGTTTGAAGCCTAATAGCTTTTGTTTCAAAATCCATAAATATTTTGTGATGATTTAAATAGTGGTTTTAAAATCTTATCTAGTTGATCAAATTCTATTAAAAAGGCATCATGTCCATGAATTGATACTATTTCATGATAAAATACATTGCAATTTGATTCAGCCATTTTCTTATAGGTTTCTTTATTTTCTTGTGCCAAAAAAAACAAGTCAGAGTCTATGGCTACAAGATGAATCTGAGCCTTTATTTTATTTAATTCAAAAGCCCAATTGCTAGCATTGGTAACCTCTATGGTTCTTAGTAAATGATTCATCATTTTGTAAGCACTTAGCTGAAACCTTTCCTGAAGTTTTTTACCATGATGCAATAGCCAGCTTTCTATATTAAATATCTTCAATTCTTCATGAACAGATCTGTTAAACTTAGCTTTATAAGATGCAGGAGTTCTATAACACATCATGGCATGCATTCTTGCATCATGCACAGGGTTTTTAGAATTTAATAAAAATTGTTCTTGAATAGAACAGTTAGCAATTAGCCAATCTGTAGATTTCCAATCTGCTGCAATAGGAATAATATGCTGGGCAATACTAGGGTTTAAGCCAGCCATTTCCCAAGCAATACCTCCTCCTAAAGAACCACCAATAATACTATGCAGTTGTAAAATACCAAGCTTCCTTAAGCCTATTAAAAATAAGTTTGCAATATCTTTTGCAACAAAATCTTGATAATTTTCTATCAATAATCCATCATAACCATTACCCGGAATATTAAATGAAATAATAGTAAATTTATTGGTGTCTATGGTTTTATTTTCACCAATTATATCTTGCCACCAACCCATTTCACCAATTACAGAACTATTGGCCGTTAAGGCATGGTTAACCAATACCACAGGAGCAGTTCCCAGTTTCATCCCAAACAATTCATAACTTAATTGTAGCTTAGATAACTGAAAACCACGCTGAGTAGTAAAGTCTTCAATAGATATGTATACTAGTTTTTGATTCAAATTCTTATACTAAAACTTGTGAAGGGATTTTTGAAAATGCCTCTTTTAAGTCTATTTTTAAATCTTCAATATTTTCTAATCCAACAGACAATCTAATAAGATCACTCGTTACACCTGCTGCTGCTTGCTGGTCTTCAGATAATTGTTGATGCGTTGTGCTGGCTGGATGAATTATCAGAGATTTTGTATCACCAATATTAGCTAACAATGAAAATATTTTAGCATTGTCTGCAATAGCTTTTGCTGCTTCAAAACCTCCTTTGGCACCAAAAGTAACCAGTCCGCTTTGACCAGTTGGCAAATATTTATCTGCTAATTCTTTATACTTACTTGAAGCTAATCCTGGATAGTTTACCCAAAGAACTTCTTCCTGTGCTTCTAACCAGGTAGCCAATGCCAAAGCATTTTTAGAGTGTTGTTGAATTCTAAGTTCTAAGGTCTCCAATCCTTGAATAATTTGAAAAGCATTGGTTGGGCTTAAAGCTCCTCCAAAATCTCGTAATCCTTCTAAAATTAGTTTAAAGGTAAAAGCAGCGGCTCCTAAAACTTCATGATATACTAAACCATGATACCCTGCAGATGGCTCTGTAAATTCTGGAAACTTACCACTAGACCAATCAAAAGTACCAGCATCTATAATAGCTCCTCCAAGAGAGGTACCATGTCCTCCAATATATTTTGTGAGAGAATGAATTACAATGTTTGCTCCATGTTTAATTGGGTTTAACAATGCTGGTGTTGCCACTGTATTGTCTACAATAAAAGGAACTCTAGCAACTTTTGCATGTTCAGAAATAGCCTCTAAATCTAGTACATCTAACTTTGGGTTTCCAAGAGATTCTACAAAGAAAGCTCTTGTATTTTCTTGGGTAGCTTCAGCAAAGCTATCAGGGTCAGAAGCATCTACGAATGTTGTTGTAATGCCTAATCTTGGCAAAGTTACGTTTAGCAAATTAAAGGTTCCACCGTACAAACTACTGGAGGCTACAATATGGTCTCCAGATTTTAGTAAGGTTAGTAATCCGGTGGCAATTGCGGCAGACCCAGAAGCAAATACAACAGCTCCAGTACCTCCTTCTAAGGTAGCCAACCGTTCTTGTAAGATTTGGTTGGTAGGGTTGTTTAAACGGGTATAAATAAACCCTAGTTCTTTTAATGAAAAAAGATTGGCCGCATGGTCTGAATTGTTAAAAACATACGATGTTGTTTGATAAATAGGAACGGCTCTGGTTCCTGCTGTTTGCGTTACGTCATGCCCTGCATGCAATGCATTTGTTGAAAATTTTTGTGTACTCATTTTTCTAATTTGAATGATTAAATAATTAAATTTAAAAGTCAAAAAACCAACTCTAAAAGAGTCGCTTAAAAGAAAAATGTTAAAAAGAAATCATAGAAAATTACAGTTATGTAATTTTGTTTGAGTTATCTATCTTTTATACGCTTTTACTGAAAAAATCAGTAAAACAAGTATGAAGTAGAAGTTAGCACCTTCTTTAAGTTTTCAAATTGTTTTGAAAAAACAAAGGGTTGCTAAGGTTTCATCGGGTCTAATCCCTCAACCTTTCTTGATAACAATATTCAATAAGTGTTTGAACTTTTGATATGCAAATATTCAGTTAGAAAAGTTTAATATCCAACTATTTCTTGCTATTTTTTTAATTTTTATGCATTTCATAATTATTCACCTATTAAATTTAATTATCTACAAAAGTGCCGGTTATTTAAATGGATTCTCTGTGAAATAAATTTATATTTAAGTGTCCGTTATATATATAAATCGTAAATTTGTTCCTTAATTGGAGGAAAAATTTGACTGATTGCAACCTCTTTGTCCTGAAATTTCAGAAAACAAAAAATGCTAAAGCAGTAATTCACTACTACTTTTGGCGACCAATCAGACTAAATTTTCCTTTATAATTTAAACGAAAATATATGTCATATTTATTTACTTCAGAGTCTGTATCTGAAGGACACCCAGATAAAGTTGCCGACCAGATATCTGATGCTTTAATTGATAATTTTCTAGCATTTGATCCTGAGTCTAAAGTTGCTTGCGAAACTATGGTTACTACCGGACAGGTTATTCTGGCAGGTGAAGTAAAGTCTAAAACATATTTAGATGTTCAAAAAATTGCTAGAGATGTTATCAATAAAATTGGATATACCAAGAGTGCCTATATGTTTGATGGAAGCTCATGTGGTGTTCTCTCTGCAATTCATGAACAATCGCCAGATATTAATCAAGGGGTAGAAAGGGCTTCTAAAGAAGAACAAGGTGCTGGAGACCAAGGAATGATGTTTGGGTATGCTACTGATGAAACTGAAAACTACATGCCGTTAGCCTTAGAATTATCTCATCGATTGTTAATTGAACTTGCCCAATTACGAAGAGAAAATAACCAGATCTCCTATCTAAGACCAGACGCAAAATCTCAGGTAACCATAGAATATTCTGATGATAATGTTCCTCAAAGAATTGATGCAATTGTAATCTCAACACAACACGATGATTTCATTAAACCTACATCTAAAGGTATTGAAGATAAAAAAATTGCTGATGATAAAATGCTGTCGATAATTGAAACTGATATCATTCATATTTTAATTCCAAGAGTTGTGGCAAAATTACCAGATCATCTTCAAAAATTATTCACCAAAGACATTACCTATCATATCAATCCAACAGGAACGTTTGTTGTTGGTGGACCTCACGGAGATACTGGCTTAACAGGTCGTAAAATTATTGTTGATACCTATGGTGGAAAAGGAGCACACGGTGGTGGAGCATTTTCTGGGAAAGACCCTTCTAAAGTAGATAGATCTGGAGCATACGCAACCAGGCATATTGCTAAAAACTTAGTAGCTGCAGGTCTATGTAAAGAGGTCTTAGTACAAGTATCTTATGCTATTGGTGTGGCAAAACCTACCAGTATTAATGTTGAAACCTACGGAACAGCTAACGTTGCACTCACAGACGGAGCAATTAGCAAAGTTGTTGAATCACTTTTTGATATGCGCCCTTATTTTATTGAGCAACGGTTAAAATTAAGAACACCTATTTATTCTGAAACTGCTGCCTATGGACACATGGGAAGAACTTCAGAAATTAAAACAGTAACGTTTTCTAATCCTATGGGAGAAACTGTTTCTCAAGAGGTAGAAACATTTACTTGGGAAAAATTAGATTATGTAACAAAGGTAAAAGAAGCTTTTAAACTATAATTATAGTAGAATAATTTATCAATCTCCATAATTTAAAATTATGGAGATTTTTTTATTTCCTGTTTTTTTTGTAAATTGATAATGTAGTAAACTTTAAAATTAAATTGTTATGAATAAAAAAAGAAGAACACAGGGCTTTAATGGATTTGGACTTGTAAGAACAAAAACATACATAGCCACAAGAAAACCTAAGGTTATTTTTGAAAAAATTAAAACTTTTTATGGCGATCATTTACACGGCAGCAACGGTACTATTAAAATAAACACTAATGAAGGGAATACTTGCACTGTTGTAAATGAGTTTGTTTTAAAAGAAAAAAGGAGACAATTTTTTTCTTATGTAATGCATGGTATTACAGCATTGCTTGCTATTATTTTATTGAGTTTTATTATGAATGCGCCATTTAACCACTAAAGAATTATTGTAAGAACTACACATTTCTTATAGTTTTTTTTGTGGAGACATAAGTCTAATCATTCGTTGATTTTTCATGCGTTTCCAAGCAATTTTGTGACGTTTTTTATACAACCATAAACAGCCTAAATCTAATCCAAAGTAAAAGAAGCTAATTCCACTTGGTGGATTTGCACTTGGTAAAAAAGAGAAAAAATCAAAAGCTATACTTGGCCATTCCCAACAAAGAAAATTTGTTCCAATAATTTCTAAGTAGGCAACTGTAAGATACATTACTAGATAAAATAACCGCTCTCTAGGTCTTTTTCTTAAAATGAATACCGTAAGTATTGTTAAGACAAAACCAAAAACATCATTTTCAAAAATCAAGAATACAGAAGCATAGACAAGCACAATAATTGTGAGAATCTTTTCTAACAAACCCTTATGAAGTTTAGTAAATGCTGTTTTTGTAAAATATAGCACACCTACATACACTAAAGCATGCCCTGGTGGTACATAATGAGGTACATTTTCTAAACGGTAGGTGTACATACCCAAGGCTATTGAAAACAAATACTCACCAATTATAGCAATAATAACTGCTGTAATCATCTGTTCCTTAATTCTAGGGGTTACACTCTTAAAACACAAAAAGAACCCTATAAGCATCACTATATTTGCAATCCATTGAGGTTCAGCCACCCATTGTTGCATTTTATTGCTGTCTAAAAAAAGTCCTACAAAAATAAACCCCCAAAGAAGTCCTAGAGTTTTTAGAAAAGCTGGAAAAAATGTTTTAGAAGTTGATGCTGTCATTTAGCGAAAATACAAATAAAAAAGCTCCTCATAAACTGATATAAACTCAATTTATGAAGAACTTTCAACTTTGTACATAAAATATTATTCTATGTTATAATTGATATCTCAATCTTAAACTCACAAATCTAGGTAAGATAAATGTTTCATTTATAGAACGTGAAATATTATTTACATTTACACTAGTTCTAGAATCTGTTCCTAATAAGTTACTTCCTATTAGTTCATATTCCCATTTAGCATCTCTGTTTTTTTTGTAAGCAAGTGTCATATCCCAAATTTTAAATGAATTGGTAACCTCTCCATCTTGCTTAACTTCATTAAACGAGAAATCACTTTTAAAGGTTAATGAATCCCATATGTAAGCATCAAAATTTAAGGATGGAACATGAGTAACGGTGTTAAAGTCATCTCTATTTCCACTAATTTGATCTGTAAAAGATATTCGATATTTTAAACTCACATTAGGTGCTTTTGTGAAATTAGTTCCAATACTAGTTGTATAGGAATGATTGTACAATAAATTCTCATTTACATTTCCTTGTAAAAACTGAAAGTTTTTAGAATACGTGAAATTACCTCCTAAAGAGGTTCTTATTTTTTTGAATGTTTTTCCTATACGACCAAAAGCAGAGAGTGTTTCATTGTCAAAAGGTGAATTTAAGTTTGTTCTAATCGAAACAACGGACCCAGGCACAAAATTAAAATCTGTACTAATTTGATCAATCGTTTTTTTGTAGGCAACTCTAGCAAAAACATTGCTAGCATTGTATAAATTATAACTTCTGTAGAATAAACTAAGATTATGAATGCTAGCATTCATAACATCTGAATTTCCTGCAAAAAAAGCATTATAACCGTTAGCTACCAGGCCTTTTGCTAATTGATTTACGTCTGTAAAATTAACCTGCTGTCTGTAATCTAGCGTTAAACTTTCACTACGTTTAAATTGCATAATCATTTTAAACTCAGGTAAGAATTTTTGGAAAGTATCTTTAAAAAAATCAGTACCGTATTGTGAATTATTTGTGTTGTATGCATGAGCTGTAAAACCTGGGCTGAAAGTAAAAATACCTGATTTTACTCTATATCTTAATCCAAGATATAAATCTGTGAATTTATACTCAATATCGTTAGATGTTTGTAAATCTGTTCCAAAAGTAGGTATAGGATCTAAGGTTGTTCCTTGGTTATCTAAAACCTGAAAGAATCTAGAATCAAAATTTTGTTTGCTTAATATGGTTCCACCAACAACATTTAAATTACTTTTTTCATTTAAAATATAATAGTAATCTAACTTTGCATCTAATTGGTTAGATTTTACACGTCTGTTCTGGTTTAATTCATATAAATCTAACCCTGTATCTAATCCTAATATAGATGCTGTGCTATCAAAACCATCTGCTTCTGGAGTAGTATTATTTAAAGGATCATTTTCTAATAATGCTACATAAAATGGATCCTCATCTTGCAAAAGATGCTTTACTTCTAAAGCAAGAATATTTTTCTCATTAAGTGTATAAAAATAACTTAGACTCTGATTAATTTTATACGGTGTAGATTTTTCTAATTCTGAAATATCACTTAACACTTGTGAGTTTACATTATCAGTTCTGCGTTCGTTAGAAAACCTTCCTGTTACATCATAATTTACTTGACTATTAAAGTTCTTCTTATAAATACTTCTAAAATTAAACAAGCCTGTATTACTAAATTGATCTGTAATGCTCTGAACAAAATCATTTCTAGAAGGGTCATCATTAAAACTTTGAGCAGTATTGTTTTTTTGACCATTACTATTACTAGACCAAATTAAAAACCCGCTTAAATCTAATTTTTTAGTTGGTGAATAGCTGTAGTTAATAGCTGTTAGTTTGGTTTCTATACGATTGGCGTTTCTTGAATTCGCATTCAAAAACCCTAAACCAGCACTTCCTAGACTAAGGTTTGTGCCGTTAGATGGACTTTGGCTTCTAAAACCTCCACCAAAACCTCTAATGTCATTTCTATCTAACACAACATCTCCGATATTGTTAAGATCGCCTATAATATTAATGGTGTATTTTGGGGTGTAATAAAATAATTTTGGTTGAAAAAGGTATAAATCATCATTAGTAGCATTTCCTAACCCAGCAGTAACATCACCAAACCAAAAGTTCTTTTTACCTTCTTTTAATTTTATGTTTATGGCTACCCTATCTTGGTTGTCTTGCACACCTCTAAGTTGACTTACATCACCATAATTTCTTAAAACTTGAATTTTATCTACAGCATTGGATGGGATATTCTTTGCAGCTAGTTTTGTATCACCACTAAAAAACTCTTTCCCATCAATCATTATTTTTTCTACAACCTTCCCTTCAACTTCAATTTCACCAGCATCGTTAATTTCTACTCCTGGCAATTTCTTTAAAACATCTTCTAACTTTCGTTCCGAACCGTTTTTAAATGAATCTGCATTGTATATAATGGTATCTCCTTCTATTCGGACAGGCATTTTAGACACTATCGTAATTTCATCTAACATATTGTCATTAGACATTTTGTAGTTTTTAATTAAATCTGTATCTGTTGTTTTTAGATAATCATCAACAGATTTCAAACCTATATAGCTAATCTTAATATTGTAAACAGTATTTTTTTGTAGGTCTAATTTGTATTGTCCATTAACATCTGTAAACCCGTAAGAGACAATTCTTTTAGAAATTGTATCTAGTGCTATCACATTTGCCATTTCTAATGGGCCAATACTGTCTTTAACAACACCCGTTAATTTAATTTGAGCATTAGTAATTAGAGTAGTCATGAAAATGACTAGTATAAATATCTTTTTTATTTTCATTTTTTGATTAGATTAATTTAGAATCGTCTTCCTCCACCTCTTCTATTTTGAAAACGCTCTCTGAGTTCTTCAGATTTTACCTTCATCATAGTATCATATTCTTCTCTAGAAACTTCTTTTCCTTTGGAAGGTTTTTTAATTTCAACAACATCTTCAGGATTAATTATAATTTCTGTACACAGCATGGTTGTTCTACCTGCATTAATTTCTAGAATTAAACCAGGCAATCCCCAATAACCTTCTGGCCCTGCACTTACAGGAATTTGAGGGGTATACCAAGCGGTTATCATTTGAGTTTTAACAGGTTTTTTTGTTTGGTTTACCTTGGTAGAATCATTCTTTTTTGCATTACCACCTCTTCTACTAAAAATACCGCCCCAATCAATTGAATTATCTACTTTTACCATGGTTGCCTTATAACAGAGATATTGACCAATCTGTTTGGTTTCTCCACTCATTTCCCATTGAGGGAATTCCATTTCTTCAACAATTCTAAAACGTTTGCTAAACTGTTCTACATCTTCAACCATCTCCTTGTCTTTTAGATTTTTATAGATAGAGCCCTGTCCATTACTTCTTCCCCAACTTGGGCCAGAGGTTCCTGGAGCATCTAACGTAACATTTTCTTTGAATGATGATTCTGACTTATTGAAGCTAAGCGTGTATGTTTTTTCTAGAAAATTTTTAAACCGAGCTTTCATTTGTTTCTTTTGCTGCTCACTCATTTTATCAAACCGAGACATGTCCATAGTTCTTTTAGACATATAGGTGGCTTTTCCTTCAAACTTTTTTTGAGAAAAAGTAACAACAGTAAATAGTAAAAACAGTAAAGTAGTTAATTGTTTCATTGAATTTTATCTTTATCTGAGTAAAAGTAGTTTTATTGAGAAACTATAAGACTTAAAAAAAACTTAAAAGTTTACTTTATTCGAATAAATAAAACAAAAAATATTTTTTAACCCCCAATTTTAATCTCCATCCCTTTGCCATCTCTACTTCTGTATCGATTCATCATCTCTTTCGTTTTTTCTAAAGAAATCTCAGCAAACTTTTTACGAGTTACTATTTTTCCTTTTGTTGGTTCTTTGATATCTATGGTTTCAGATGGATTCAATACTATTTCTGAACACATAATTGTTTCATTTCCATCATTTACCTCTAAAATTAACCCTGGCAAACCCCCAAAGTTTTTTGGTCCATTACTTATCGAAACATCTGGAGTATACCAAGCAACTATAGTTCTTTTTTTCATTCCTTTTTCTTCCTTGACTTCACCATCTATCATTTTTATTTCAACAGATTCTTCTTCTTTCTCAAATACAGCTTTATAACACGTATAATTTCCTATATTTTTTGTTTCTCCAGTTAATTCCCAGTCATAACTAACAAGATTATCTTTTATTAAAAATATCTTTCCCATCAAATCTGTTTTATTTGCCATTCTTTTCTCTTTGATGTTTTTATACAGTACATCTCTACCTCCAGCCATGCCCCCTATCATTATGATAGCGCCATTAGATTTTGGTACTTTAGGCCCGTCTAACTCTTGCTTCTGCTTAAACATAGATTCTGACTTGGTAAAGTCTAATATATATGTCTTCTGAAACATTTTTCTCATTTGAGCCTCCAGTTGATTTTTAATTCCCGGATTTGTAGCCATAGTAGTACTGTCTAATTCAAATGATGATTTTCTGTGTGTTTTATAGGTAGCTCTTCCTGAAAAGTCTTGAGCAAACATGGTTCCTGAAATAAGACAAGACAACACAAAAGTTTTAATTTTCATATTTTTAATTTTTTTTACAAATATGCAACTTACAAGAGCATCAAAAAGTTAATAGACTGTTAAGACACCTTTTAAACATGATTTAAATAAAAATTTTAGAGTAAAAAAATCAAGTCACCAATATTAGAAGGTTTGGCTATAAACTTACAATTTAGTTAGGTTAGATTTCTAAAATTTAAGTATC
>OLID01000350.1_pt1 | contig 21748 bp, 26 predicted proteins | sample 1609361 | NCBI WGS metagenome assembly OLID01 (sample SAMN05416778, study PRJEB24817) | seawater metagenome | isolation source: Sea water | place: Canada:Atlantic | collected 2013-07
GAGATTTCTGCCTGTCTCGTGGGCTCGGAGATGTGTATAAGAGACAGGACCTGGCGCGTAGCCTGAAAAAAGATGTGGTGCTGGAGCTTCATGGCGAAGACACCGATCTTGACAAGAACCTCGTTGAAGCACTGGCAGATCCGCTCGTTCACCTGGTCAGGAATGCAGTCGATCACGGGATAGAAACCCCGGACAAGCGCGAAGCCGCCGGGAAACCCCGGCAGGGCACCATATTGCTGGCAGCGGAGCAGGAAGGCGATCACATTCTGTTAACCATCAGCGATGACGGCAACGGCATGGACCCGAACATGTTGCGAGGCAAGGCGGTCGAGAAGGGGCTGATGGACAAAGACGCCGCCGACAGGCTCAGCGACAGTGAATGCTTCGATCTTATTTTTGCGCCCGGTTTTTCCACCAAGACCGAGGTGTCTGACGTGTCTGGTCGCGGTGTCGGCATGGACGTGGTCAAAACCAAAATTACGCAACTTAATGGCTCGGTCTTCATCGATTCCAAACCCGGCGACGGTACGCGCATAGAAATCAAGGTACCACTGACCCTTGCGATCATGCCGACGCTGATGATCCTGGTAGGAGAGCAGGCATTTGCGTTGCCTCTGGCCAGTGTCAGCGAGATATTCAATCTTGATCTCAATGGCACCCATGTCGTCGATGGACAACAGGTGGTCACTGTCAGGGACAAAGCCCTGCCGCTGTTTCATCTGCGGCGCTGGTTGACGGACAGCCCGACCAAGGACAGTCACGAACGAAACAATGATGCCAATGTTGTCATTGTCAGTGTCGGTGCGCAAAGAGTCGGGTTTGTCGTGGACACCCTGATTGGTCAGGAAGAAGTGGTGATCAAACCTCTGGGACGGATGCTGCACGGTACGCCGGGCATGGCCGGCGCAACGATTACAGGTGATGGTCGCATCGCAGTGATTCTGGACGTTCCCGGATTGCTCAAACGTTATGCTGCCTGAACGCAGTCAAGTCATCAATCGAATGTTCAGTTCGGCTTTATGAGCGCCCGTAGCGCTGACAGGTACGGTAGATAATGGCAATCAAGGTATTGGTGGTTGATGATTCCGGATTCTTCCGGCGCCGCCTGACAGAACTGATTAATGCGGATGCCCGTTTACAGGTCGTTGGCACCGCCGCTAATGGTCAGGAAGGTATTGACGAGGCGAAGCGGCTGCGGCCGGATGTCATCACCATGGATTACGAAATGCCGGTGATGGATGGCATCACATCGTTGCGGGAAATTCACCGCAAGCTGGGCATACCGGTGCTGATGTTTTCATCATTGACCTACGAGGGCGCCAGGGTCACGCTTGATGCGCTGGAGGCGGGGGCAGTTGATTATCTGCCGAAAAATTTCGAGGAAATTTCCCGGAACACCGATGAAATACAAAAGGTGCTGTGCGATCGAATTGTAATGGTGGCGGCAAGTCGGACAGCTACGCGGCCGGCACCAGCAACAACTGCAGCCACCAAAGCAGCGGAGCCCGCAGCGCCCGCACGCCGCAGTCAGCGTGCCACCCAGCTGGTAGTTATTGGTGCGTCGACCGGCGGTCCCATGGCATTGCAGGAAGTGCTTACACGCTTGCCGGCCAACTTTCGGTTGCCCATACTGCTGGTGCAGCATATGCCGGGAACTTTCACCAAGGCCTTTGCCGAACGGTTGGACCGGATATGTCAGATTAATGTCAGTGAGGCCAGAGACGGTGATGTTTTGCGTCCCGGTCATGCCTATCTGGCACCAGGTGGCAAGCAGATGTTGCTTGACGGGCGCACGCCGATGCGACTCCGGGTCGTGGACGGCGATGAACGTCTGAATTACAAACCGTCGCTTGATGTCACCTTTGGTTCGGTGGCCCGCGACCTGGGCGCCAAGGTACTTGGGATAGTCCTCACAGGTATGGGCGCTGACGGTCGCGATGGCGCCCGGTTGCTGAAGGCCGAGGGTGCCACCATATGGGCGCAGGACGAGGCCAGTTGTGTGATTTACGGTATGCCAATGGCCGTGGCCAAGGCCGGCCTGGTCGACGAGGTGCTGGATCTGCGGCGGGTGGCGCCGCGCTTATGTGAAGAAATCAACTGATAGTGAGCTGCGCAAGCAGCGAGGCCTGGTGACATGAGAGTCTGGTCAGTAGCCAATCAAAAAGGCGGTGTTGGTAAAACAACAACAACTGTAGCCCTTGGCTGTCTGTTGGCCGCTCAGGGCAAGCGTGTACTGATGCTGGATCTGGATCCTCAGGGGTCGCTGGGCAGTTATTTTGGTCATTCTCCGGAAGCGGCGGCCAACAGCAGCTTCGACTGGTTCACGCCGACTGGCAAGCTGACAGACGCGCAACTTGAAGCCAGTATTCATGGCACCGATGCACCGGGCCTGTACCTTGTTCCAGGCACCACAGCATTGGCGACCCTCGAGCGCAATGCAGTTTCACAGGAAGGTATGGGCCTGGCTGTGTCACGTGCGCTGACACGGCTTTGGGACCGCTTCGACTACGTCATCATCGACAGTCCGCCCACACTGGGCGTATTGCTGGTCAATGCCCTGGCGGCATCGGAGCAGGTCATCGTGCCAGTGCAAACTGAGTTCCTGGCAATCAAGGGAGTAGAGCGTATGCTGAACACCCTGCAAATGATCAACCGGTCCAGACGTCAACCATTGCCTTATTTGCTGGTGCCCACCTTGTTTGACCGTCGGACGCAGGCCGGCGTCAGCAGTTTCCGACATATGCGCAAAACATGGCCAGACCATGTCTGGAATTCAGCCATCCCGGTCGATACGCGACTGCGTGATGCCAGTTCACGTGGGGTCACACCGCTGTCACTGGATCCGACCAGTCGCGGTATTCAGGCCTACGCTTCACTGTTAAAGACGCTGTTGAAAACATCCTCAGAGCTTGCCCCATCGGCAGCAGGAGCAGTAGCGCATGGCTAGTGGGTACACGTCTACACAAACAACGCGGCCCATTGCCTCACCTGGTGTTGTGCAGGACTACCTTGATGTGCTGCTGCGCAATGTCCTGCCCGACACGGATGATATGCCGGTCAACGAGCCTGAGCCGACAGTGACACAGGCACTGACTGCTGAACCGGTCGGCGAGGCAGTGGCCACTCTCGCCGCCGCGCCACTGTTGCGGGAGGCCGCTCCGGCTGTATCAAAAGAGCCTGACGAAACAGATCTGGCGGCCAGCGAAGTGGCACCTCAGGAACAACGCCGGTCAATCATGCCCTGGGCCGACAAACCGTTTGCCAGTCTTCTGTTTGATGTCATGGGGTTGAAACTGGCGGCGCCGCTGCATGACCTGGGTGGCATAATGCCGCTGGCTGACAAGCTGCAGCCTATGGCGGCCCAGGCTGACTGGTTCATGGGCTTGATCCGCTGGAACGGCCGGACCATCCGCGTGGTGGATACAGCACGTTTTGTCATGCCCGAGCGAGTTACACCAGAACAGAAGACTGACTATCAGAGCGTGGTTGTACTAGGAGACAGCCACTGGGCGCTGGCTGTCAACAACGCCGACCAGTCCGTGCATTTGCAGCCTGCTGATGTCCGCTGGCGCGAGACCACGGGCAAACGTCCCTGGCTGGCAGGAACAGTTCTGCAGCGGCTATGCGCGCTGCTGGACGTGGATGTACTGGTCGCGATGCTGGATGCAAGCGATACCGCAAAGCAGGTCAAGGCAGACCTGGAAAAAGACAGCTGATCCGGCTTTGGTGTTGTCTGCCATTGGTGGCACAGAAACTGCATTTATTTATGCAGTTTCTGCCTGGTCGTCTGAAACGCTGGAAAATTGACGCTGGTTAAATTGACACGAGTAAACGAGGAAGCCCATGGCTGACGTAAAGAAACAGGAAAATGACCAGATTCTGCAATGGGTGACGTTTCAACTGGAGAATGAAACCTACGGCGTTGACGTGATGGTGGTAAAGGAGGTCCTGAAGTTCCAGGATATTGCTCCCGTGCCCGGCGCGCCAAACTATGTCATGGGTATTATCAATATTCGCGGCACAGTGATCTCGGTGATCAACACCCGTTGCCGCTTCGGCTTGCCGGATCGTGAGCCGGACGACAATACCCGCATAGTGATCATTGAAATAGGGCAGCACATCATCGGCATCGTAGTCGATAGTGTGGCGGAAGTCGTCTATCTGAAGCGTTCGGAGATCGAGACTCCCCCGCAAGTGAACAAGGATGATTCGGCCCGTTTCATTCAGGGTGTCTGCCACCGTGATGACCAGTTGCTGATTCTGGTAGAGCTCGACAAATTACTGAGTGAGGAAGAACTCGCCGAGCTCGACCAGTGATATTACAACCCGAGAGGAGTCTGATGGCATGTTGACGACAATGAGCATAACGCTGGTGCTGGCCCTGATGGCCGGCCTCAGCCTGACACTGGGTGTCATGCAGATCGTCAGTATGCGCAAGATCTCCAGGCTGCATCAGACATTGATCGAGGTCTCCACTCGGCAAGAAGCGCTGCTGCGTGCCAACAGCGGCGCCATCCTGAAGCTGGGCAGCAGCGTGCAGACCCTGGAGCAACGGGTGACACTGACCGCCAGGCGGCAGCAGGAACTGGAAAACAAGGATGCCGGCAGCCTGACCTATGACCAGGCCAGCAAGCTGATCCAGATGGGGGCCGCCCCCGAAGATCTGGTCAAGACCTGCGGCCTGTCGCAGGCCGAGGCCAAGCTGGTGTCCCTGATAGCAGCACGAGGCGCCGGCCGGCCCGCCTGATTCCGCCCAGGGCTAGAGGATTTCCTGACAGAATGTGGTTATAATCGGCGCTCATTTTCGTAAGCCGTGCGTGCGATCGCCCCGTAACCAGCCCTATGACGCCTGATACCGCTCAATCCTCTGCAGACCGGACCAGTCCATCGAATACCGACGTTCTGTTGCAGGTCCAATCGCTATTCTGTGAGCGTGACGAACGAATACTGTTCTCTGACCTTACTTTTTCTGTCGGTCGCGGACAGCTGATGCAGGTGCTGGGTAGCAACGGCAGTGGTAAAACCACCTTGTTACGTATCATCTGTGGTCTCAACGACAGCTATGAAGGCGATATTCTGTGGCGTGGCATACCGGTGACCGCACAGCGTGAAACCTTCCTGGCGGCATTGCTTTACATCGGCCATCGCGTCGGGGTGAATCGGATACTGACGCCTCGAGAGAATTTACGCTGGAGTGCTTCGCTGCACACGCCGGTTGATGACCTTCGCATCGAGGCAGCGTTAGCGCGGGTAGGGCTGAAAGCGTTCGAAGACGTGCCGTGCCGCAACCTGTCGGCAGGCCAGAATCAGCGGGTATCACTGGCACGGCTGCTGATCAGCCCGGCAACCCTATGGATACTGGACGAACCGTTCACCACGCTGGATGTTTACGGTGTGCGTGAACTGGAACTGCTGCTGGCCGAACACATTGCCGGTGGCGGTTCGGCGCTGGTCACCACACATCACCGTCTTAATGTACCCTGCGCCGTCGAGCGCCTGAACCTGGACGGCGTGGAGCAGCCCTTATGAGTATTGCTCCCTCGCCTGAAGTCAGTACCTGGGGCGCTTTTGTTGCGACCTTGCGACGCGACTTGCTGGTGGCCTTCAAGCGCCGCAACGACCTGCTCAATCCAATCATGTTTTTTCTTATCGTGGTGACCCTGTTTCCATTGGGGGTCAGTCCCGATCCGCTGGAGCTGACCCGCATATCGGCCGGTGTGGTCTGGGTGTCAGCCTTGCTGGCCTCCATGCTGTCGCTGGACAACCTGTATCGGGCAGACTATGAAGACGGCTCTCTGGAACAGCTGTTGTTGTCGCCGCAACCGCTGTTTTTTCTGGTGCTGGCCAAGAATATCGCCCACTGGCTGATCAGCGGGCTGCCGGTCGTCGTATTATCGCCACTGCTGGCCTATATGCTGTACCTGCCCGAGGAAGCCTACTGGACACTGGTACTGACCCTGTTGATCGGCACACCGGTATTGAGCCTGTTTGGCTCGATCGGTGTCGCGCTGACGGTGGGGCTGGGCAGTCGCGGTCTGATTCTGGCCGTGATTGTTTTGCCGTTGACCATGCCGGTGCTTATAATCGGCGCGAAAGCGGTGACAGATGTCATGTTTGGTCTGCCGGTAGGCAGTCATTTTGCCTTGCTGGGTGCCATGCTGGCGGTGGCACTGAGCATTGCGCCGCTGGCGTCAGCGGCGGCTTTACGGATCAGCGTCAACTAGGGAACCTGACTGCGACAGGGGAGAGAGTGAAACTGCCCATGGTGTTACAAAGCGTAACAGGCCGGCCGTCATCTGCGTGTTATAGTCGGGCAATCAGCCGCTTAGCGTTGGTCGAGTGGTCTCCGACCCCATAAATGTAACGATAAGAGAAACTGACAACTATGTGGTTATGGTTTTCAAAACTGGGCTCGCCGCGCTGGTTCTACGAACTGTCAGGGAAATGGCTGCCGTGGCTGTACGCGGCCATGGCACTGCTGTTGTTGGTGGGACTGACCTGGGCCTTGCTGTTTGTGCCCGAGGACTACCAGCAGGGACACACGATCCGCATCATGTACGTGCACGTGCCAGTAGCAAGCATTTCGCTGGCCTGCTTCCCATTGATGGCCATCGCAGGTGCTATCACGCTGGTCTGGAAGATGAAACTGGCTGATATGGTCGCTAAATGTGTGGCACCCATCGGCCTGTGGTTTACTGGCCTGGCTTTGGCCACCGGGGCCATCTGGGGCGAGCCGATCTGGGGTACCTGGTGGGCCTGGGATGCGCGCCTGACATCCATGCTGATCCAGTTTTTCCTGTTTGTTGGGGTCATTGCCCTGCGCTCGGCCATTGAAAGCCCGGATGCGGCCGCCAAAGCCTGTGCGGTATTGGCGATCGTCGGTGCCATCAATGTGCCCATCATCAAGTATTCGGTGGAGTGGTGGAACACTTTGCATCAGCCTGCCAGTAACTTTTCCATGGAATCCACGGCGCCTAATCCGCCGGAGATCTGGGTGCCGCTGGTGATCATGATTGTGGCGGTGTACCTGCTGTTCGTGATTTCGTTGCTATTACGAACCCGCAATGAAATTCTGACTCGTGAACGCCGGTCGCAATGGGTGACCGACCTGATCGCTCGAAGTCAGGTTTAATGTTGCGCCTGGGGAGCTCCTAATACGATGCCGACACTACAATTTTCCAGTTTCAGCGAATTTCTGCAGATGGGCACCTACAGCTTTCATGTGTGGGTGGTTTATCTGCTGTTTGCGATGTTTCTCGGTTATCATCTGATTTTGCCGGGATTGCAGCGGAAACAGTTCATTCGTCTGCAAAAACGTCGTGCAGCACGCGACGCAGAACTCGCCGCCCGGGCTGCCAGTCGCCATGGCACCAACGACAGGAGTGCAGAATGAAACCGCATCGCAGAAAAACGCTTGGCATCATCATTTTTATTGCCGCCGGCCTCAGCGTAGCCATTGGTCTGTCGCTTTATGCACTGAGTTCAAATATTGACCTGTTTTTCACCCCGACACAGATTGCCGCCGGCGAAGTTCAGCCCGGTCAGCGCATCCGGGTTGGCGGCATGGTCAAGGAAGGTTCGATCAGGCACAGCGAAGAACAGCTGCAGGTCAACTTCATCACCACCGATTATGCGCATGAGGTAGATGTCCAATACAACGGTATCCTGCCTGATCTGTTTCGTGAGGGGCAGGGCATCGTTGCTGAGGGCAGCATCACCCCGGAAGGCCAGTTTCTGGCTTCCCGGGTACTGGCCAAGCATGACGAAAATTACATGTCGGTGGAGGTCAAGGCAGCGATGGACGCAGCAGAACGCCAGCGTGTGATGGGCCAGACTCAGGGGCAGAATCAGGAAGGTTTTCAATGATTCCTGAACTGGGTAACTTTTCGCTGATCCTGGCATTCTGCCTGAGCATTTTGCTGGGCGTGATTCCCATGGTGGGTGCAGCCCGCGATAATCTGTTGTGGATGAAGCTGGCACGCCCGCTAACCGCAGGCATTTTTGTGTTCCTCAGCATCAGCCTGTTGATTCTGGGTTACAGTTTTGTCACCGATGACTTTTCTGTCGCTTTTGTCGCCAATCACTCCAATACGGCATTACCGATACAATACAAGATCACGGCAGTGTGGGGCGGACACGAAGGCTCCTTCCTGTTCTGGACGTGGATGCTGGCGGCGTGGATGCTGGCAGTGACGGTATTCAGCAAGGCCATGCCAGAGGATTTTGTTGCTCGCGTACTGGCGATCATGGGCATGATCTGTGTCGGCTACACCCTGTTCATGCTGGCCACCTCGAATCCCTTTGACCGGGTGTTGCCTTTGCCTCCGGCTGATGGCGCTGACCTGAATGCTGCGTTGCAGGATTTTGCCTTTATTATTCATCCACCGTCGCTGTACATGGGTTACGTCGGCTTTTCCGTGGTCTTCGCGTTTGCCATTGCTGCGCTGATCAGTGGCCGTCTGGATGCAGCATGGGCACGCTGGTGCCGACCCTGGGCCAACGCCGCGTGGGCCATCCTGACACTTGGCCTGTCGCTGGGCTCCTGGTGGGCCTATTACGAACTTGGCTGGGGTGGCTGGTGGGCCTGGGATCCGGTCGAAAATCCGCCGCTGATCACCTGGCTTCTGGGGGCGGCCATGATTCACTCCCTGGCAGCCACGGAAAAGCGTGGTGTGTTCAAAAGCTGGACCGTGCTGCTGGCGATCATGGCGTTTGCCTCAAGCCTGCTGGGCACGTTTATCACGCGTTCCGGTCTGCTGACCTCGGTGCATGCCTTTGCCACCGATCCGACTCGCGGCGTGTATATTCTCGGCTTTCTGGGCCTGATCATTGGCGGCTCGCTGTTGCTGTACGCGATACGGGCGCCGGCATTAAAAAGTGAATTCGGATTCGGCTCCTGGTCGCGTGAGGTTTTCCTGCTGGCCAATAATATGATTCTGGTAGTCGCCAGCGCCGCAATATTGCTGGGCACTCTGTATCCGATGGTTTACCAGGCGATGTCCGGTGGCGATCTGATTTCCGTGGGCCCACCTTATTTCAACACCATCTTTATACCCCTGATGGGGATACTGGTTGTGCTGATGGGTATAGGGCCGATCAGCCGCTGGAAGAAGACGTCGGCGACCTACTTGCGCCAGCAATTGGCCCGGGTGCTTATTGCGGCACTGGTGTTGGGTGTTGCGATTCCAGTGCTGTTCACCCTGGACGTACCGGTGGCAACGATCGCAACGGCAGTACTGGCGCTGTGGGTGATCTTTGCCATGGCCCGCGACCTGTGGACGAAGTCTGCCAACAAGGCAAGCAGACTGGCCGGCCTGAAAGGGTTGTCACTGAGCTACTGGGGTATGCAGCTGGCACATTTCGGCTTTGTCATGACCATGGCCGGCGCCTGCCTGACCAGCATTTACAGCATTGAACGCAGCGTCCTGCTGCAACCCGGTCAAAGTGCCGAACTGGGCAACTACACCTTTGTGTTTAATGGCACGGAGCCGGTGCAGGGGCCCAATTATATTGCTGACGAAGCGACAATCAGAGTGATTCGCGGCGACACCTATCTGCTGGATCTGTACCCGCAGAAGCAGCTGTACACGGCCAGTGGCACACCCGCCACCAAGATGGGCATCGATGGTCGTTTCTTCCGTGACCTGTTTGTGTCGCTCGGTGATCCGCGCGCCAATGGCGCCTGGACCATGACCATGTACGTGAAGCCCTTTGTACGCTGGGTCTGGATTGGCACTATCTTCATTGCTCTGGGCGGCATTCTCGCCGTCACCGACAAACGTTACCGTCGTTATAAAGTCCGGCGCGGCGAGGCTGTCAGTATCAACGCTGAGCCGGACTCTGCTGCGTCTGCAGGATCTGTGTCTGGCGGGGGACTGACCTCATGAAAAATCTGAAACTGTATTTGCCCGTTATAGGGTTTGCAGTATTGGCCGTCTTTATGTGGCGAGGTCTGTATCTGGATTCACGCACCTTGCCATCCGTGCTGCTGGATCGCCCCTTGCCGGAATTTGAGCTCCGGACCCTTGAGGCCGGTGATCAACTGGTGACACGCGAGGATTTGCCGGACGAGCCATTTATTCTGAATATCTGGGGCAGCTACTGCCTGCCGTGCCTACAGGAAAACCCCATTTTCATGGCCGCCAGGGAAGCCGGTATCATTCCCATCGTCGGTGTTAACTACAAAGACACCGACGACGCTGCGCGTGAGTGGCTGGATGATAATGGCAATCCGTTCACCATGAGCATTGTGGACGACACCGGGCGCTATGGAATTGATCTCGGCGTTTATGGGGCACCGGAAACCTTCATTGTCGATGCACAAGGCGTGATACGCTACAAGCATATCGGTGTGATTGACTATCAGGTCTGGGATGATGAGATCATGCCGGTGATTGCTGCCGTTCAGGCTGAGGAAGGGTCGTGATGCCGACACGTGTTATCAGCAGCCTGGTGCTGGCCTTTCTGCTGGCCGTAGGTGCACAGTCGTTTACCAGCGACGTTCACGCTGCTGTCGATGTCTATGATTTCGAAACTGCAGAGCAGGAACGACGATTCCGCGAACTGTCCAACGAGTTCCGTTGTCCGATGTGCCAGAACGCCAACCTCAGCAGTTCGCCAGGTGGTGTCGCTGCAGATCTGCGTCGCGAAATCTATCGCATGATCATGGAGGGACAAACCGATCAGCAGATCGAAGAATTCATGCTGGCGCGTTATGGCGACTTCATTCTCTATCGTCCGCGTTTGACACTCCAGACGGTGCTACTGTGGTTCGGGCCATTGCTGTTTCTGGCGATGGGCATCTGGGTGGCCATTTCCATCATGCGACGCAGTGGGCACGTATCACCGGACTCCGTGTCAACACTCAGTAGTGCTGAAGAAGCGCGACTGAAAGAGTTGCTCGCGAAAAAAAAGGACAGCGCTTCTGACAGGATTTGACCTTGTCAGCCATACTCTCTCCAATTGTTAAAAAGGTGATACTTTGTTCTGGATAGTCAGTCTGTTGCTCATGGTGCTTGCGGTACTTTTTGTTGCGTTGCCGGTGCTGGTTTTCGCGCGACAACAGCACAATGCCGGTGATCGCGGTCATCAGCACCGCGATTCCGCCAATCTGATGATCTTTGAAGAAAGACTGGCAGAACTTGACGCCGAGCTGACAGCGGGCGCGCTTGATGCGGACCAGCACCAGGCACTAAAGGCAGAGCTGCAGCGCACACTGCTGGCAGATGTCAGGAATGATGAACAACCGGGCGGCCATCAGAATGCGAGATCCGCGTCGTTACTGACGCCGTCGAGGCTGATACCTGTTGTCACTGTTGTACTGATGTTGCCTCTGTCGTTTTATCTTTACGGTTTGTGGGGCTTTGAAGAGGACCTGCAGATAGCTGATGTATTTGAACGCAGTCGCGATAATCAGGGTGATCCCGAAGAGCTGCGCGACCTTATCTTCGAGCTGGGTGCGATTATTGAGGAGGATGGGGAAAATGCCTGGGCCTGGTACTACCTGGCCCGTCACCTGGTCAGTCTGGGGCAGATAAACGAAGCTGCGCGCGCCTTTGAGCGTGCTGCTGCTTTTGTCGAGAATTCACAGGATCGCGCCATCATCCTGGGGCAATATGCTCAGGCAGCCTACATTGCCGCCGGGCAACAGATTACCGACGAGGTGCAGGCCATTATCGACCAGGCCCAACGACTTGACCCGGCGGAGCAGTCTGTGCTGCAGTTGCTGGGAGCTGATGCCTTTATCAACGAGAATTATCAAAGCGCCGTGACCTACTGGCAACAGTTGCTGGGCATATCACGGCGTGAAGATGATCGTCAGTTTCTGCAACAGATGATTGCCGAAGCGCAGCAGCGCATGGAGGCCAGTGGCGTAACTCCGGCTGTTGCGTCGGGCCCCCGGCTGGAAATAAGCCTGTCCTTGGGACCTGATCTGGACCTGGCGCCGGATACCCGGGTATTTGTATCAGCCCGCAATCTCCAGCAGGCCGGGCCGCCGCTTGCTGCCAAGGTGATGACAGTGGCAGATCTGCCTGCCATAGTAACGCTGTCTGACGCAGATGCGGTCGGCCCGTTCAGCCTGTCATCAGCCGAGGAAGTCACCATTGTGGCGACGGTTTCACTCAGTGGCTCTGCCGATGTACAATCAGGGGACTTCCAGGCGCGCTCGCCGACCTTGCCGCTGAATGACGAAGAGCCTGTGCGTCTGCAGATGATGATTGCAGACCCGGTGCCCTGATCAATATCGAGTTATCCATCAACAACGAGTTACCATGTACCGATCCGACGAAACCGACAACAATGCAGCAAATGCCCTGATCGACCGCTTTGGTCGCCGGGTCGATTATGTGCGACTGTCGGTCACCGATCGCTGTGATTTTCGCTGTGTTTACTGCATGACCGAAGACATGACGTTTCTGCCCCGACAGCAGGTGTTGTCGCTGGAGGAAATCTACAGTGTCGGTCGCGCTTTTACTGAGCTGGGCGTCAGCAAGCTCAGGCTGACCGGTGGTGAGCCCCTTGTGCGCAACAATGTGATGTCCCTGATTCAGGCGCTGGGTCGCTTGCCAGGCCTTCAGGAACTATTGCTGACTACCAATGGAGCCCAACTTGACAAACTGGCCGGTCCTTTGCGTGATGCCGGTGTCAACCGTATCAATATCAGCATAGACAGTCTTGATGCCGACCGTTTCCGGCGCATCACGCGTGTCGGACGACTGGACAAGGTGCTGGCTGGCATTGACGCTGCACGTCGCGTCGGGTTCGACCGAATCCGTCTGAATGCAGTGGTCATGAAGGGTTATAACGATGACGAAGTACTGGCACTGACTGACTACGCCGTCGATCATGACATAGACATAGCCTTTATTGAGGAAATGCCGCTGGGTCAGGCCTCCGACCATAGCCGCGAAGAGACTGTATGCAGCAATGACTGGGTGCGGGAACAGATTGAATCGCGATACACCCTGGTCAACAGTGCTGCCACAACGGCAGGGCCGTCCAAATATTTCCAGATCCCCGGCCAGCAAAGCCGTATCGGCTTCATCTCTCCCATGTCGCATAATTTTTGCGCTGACTGTAACCGGGTGCGGGTGACTGTGGAAGGGCGCCTGCTGCTTTGCCTGGGTAATGAACATTCTGCGGATCTGCGTACGGTGCTGAGGCAGGGGCAGGATGTTGCTGTTCAGGACGAACTGGCCAACCTTGAACGTGCCAGTGATACACCCATCAGCGACAGCCTCAAGCAGGCGATTATCGCCGCCATGGACCTGAAGCCGGAGCGCCACCACTTCTACGAACAGGACTATGCACAGCCGGTGCGCCTGATGAACATGACAGGAGGCTGACAGCCCATTGATGACCAGTATTCCTACCCCGGTAAACGCAGTCGTGGTTACCGTGTCCGACACCCGTACCGAAGACACCGACAGCTCTGGCCGTTATCTGTCAGAGCGGTTGCAGAGCGCCGGTCACCACGTAATCAGAAAGGTCATTATCAAGGATGACACCTATAAATTGCGCGCCCTGGTTGCCACACTCATCGCTGACGACCAGGTTCAGGCGATTCTGTTGACGGGTGGCACCGGCTTTACCGCCCGAGACAATACCGTCAGGGCAGTCACACCACTGCTGGATATGCACATAGACGGTTTCGGTGAGATTTTTCGCTATCTGTCGCATGCTGAGATTGGCAGTTCAACCATCCAGTCGAGGGCTTTTGCGGGTATGAGCAACGGCACCATCGTGTTCTGCATGCCGGGTTCGACCGGAGCATGCCGCACTGCATGGGAGGGGTTGATTGCGCAACAGCTTGACAGTCGTCACAAGCCCTGTCATTTCGTGGACAAGTTAAAACAAGTGCATCAGCCCGGTAGCTGACAGGGTCAGAGGGCTGATGCAGTAAAAACCGTCCAGGCGGGTATTGCTAAAAACACAGTCACGGCCAGTGCGTTAAAACTCAATACGCCGGCAGACTCGTGGTATATCTGATCTATCATAATAAGCTCCCTGTTCGGGTGGGCTGTCTGTGTGGCCCCCTGGTGATGTTGCTCTGACGGTGGTCAGGAATATCGCCAGGTGCTTATTTTACTGTGCTGCCAGAATGGTCAGAACAGGTACAGCAACAGACGCGGTTACGATAGCTGCAGTCACTAATGCTGCTCGTGCGCTGATGATAAGTTCGCTCATGAAGTCTTCTCCTTGTGGGTTATACGATCACGTTTTTGGTTGTTTCGTTACTTTCGGCGTTGTGCACCTGAGTAACTGCGCGCATAGTAACACATATGCGTAATAAAGTAACACTGTTACAGTAAAATATTCCCAATCTCGACGAAAGGTAACGTTTAGACGATGAAAACCGGCAAACGGTTTACAATCACCACATTTAATTGCAACGGTGTGCGGTCGGCGGCCCGAAAAGGCTTCTTTCACTGGCTTGAGAAGCAGATGCCTGATGTGGTCTGCCTGCAGGAAACCAAGGCCCAAGAGCATCAATTACAGGAAGGGCCGTTTTTCCCGGAGGGGTATCATTGCCATTACTTCGATGCGGAGAAGAGAGGTTATTCGGGTGTAGCTATCTACAGCCGGCAACAACCGGACCGTGTAACCCGAGGTCTGGGGTGGGAAATCGCCGATAGGGAAGGCCGTTACCTGCAGGCAGATTTTGGCAATCTCAGCGTGATCTCCCTGTACATGCCATCTGGGTCCAGCGGTGACGCGCGGCAGACCGTCAAATTCCGCTTTCTCGATGTGTTCATGGAACATCTACAGCGCATGCGTGTTGATGGCAGGGATTACATAATCTGCGCCGACTGGAATATGTGTCACAAGGAAATCGACCTGAAAAACTGGCGGGCAAACCGCAAAAATTCCGGATTCCTTCCGGAAGAGCGGGCCTGGCTGGACCGGCTGTATGATGAGGTCGGTTTCGTGGATTCATTCCGCCTGGTGAATAAACAGTCTGAGCAGTACAGTTGGTGGTCTAATCGCGGGCAGGCACGAGCCAATAACGTGGGATGGCGGCTGGATTACCATGTGATCACACCTGCACTGGTGCCTGCAGTGAAGTCGGCATCCATATATACTGACGAATATTTCTCGGATCATGCTCCGGTTACCCTGGAGCTGGTTCGATAACATCAGTGACTGGAAGAGGCAGAATGATGAAGGTAAGTGTATTTCTGAAGGGTATTCTGTTGATGGCGGGGCTGATCGTGCTCCCGGGCGGCGCGCATGCACAGAGCCTGACCGCAGTGATCAACACCAGCAAAGGCGTCATAGAGGTAGAGCTGAATGCGCGCGCCGCCCCCACCACGGTGGCCAATTTCGTCAATCTGGCCAAGCGCGGGTTTTATGACGGCCTGACCTTTCACCGGGTTGAGCCACAGTTCATGATTCAGGGCGGCGATCCCTTGGGTACCGGCACCGGCAATCCGGGTTACCGGTTCAGCGGTGAAACGCATCTGCGCCACAATCGACCGGGCATCATCTCCATGGCCAACTCGGGTCCCGGCACTGAAGGCAGCCAGTTTTTTATTACCCACGTACGCACGCCCCATCTGGATGGTTTGCACTCGGCGTTTGGCGGCGTGACGCAGGGCATGGACGTTGTTAATCGCATTCGTCCCGGCGATGTAATTGAACAGATCACCATAACCGGTGACATCAGCTCGCTGTGGTCACAGAAGGCGGACCAGCTGGCGAGCTGGAATGCAACGCTTGATGAGAATTATCCGGATCTGCGGCCTGCACCTGCGCCGTGATCAGGGCAGCACCTGCTTGAAGGGTTTAACGGTTACCTTTTGGTAGACACCTGCCGCCACATAAGGATCGTCGGCGGCCCAGGCTTCAGCTTCGGCCAGTGACGCAAAGCTGGCAATAATCAGGCTGCCAGAGAAGCCGGCATCGCCCGGATTTTCATCATCAATGGCAGGGTGCGGGCCGGCGATGACCAGGCGGCCAGCGGCCTTGAGTGCCTCTACCCGCACCAGATGGGCAGGCCGCGCCTGCATGCGCAACGGCAGGCTGTTCTCGACATCTTCACTGATTATCGCGTAGTACATAATGTTTCCTTTTTTACAGATGCCGGCAAAGATGTCCGCGCACCAAAATTGTGGTTAAAATCAAGTCATCGACTTTGGCAAAGCGGCCTGTTATTGTTGCCGGTTTGCAGCCACAGGCATAATAGAAAAACGCCGCCACAATGGCAATTCCGGCAAATTCGCCTGGTGCCGGCAACTCCGTGGTCAGAGCGTGGCATCATTGGCAACAGGCAAGAGCACGTAGTTTGGTATGGCACAATTATTGGAAATTCACCCGGTTAACCCAGAGCCCCGCCTGATTCGGCAGGCGGCTGATGTTCTGCAGCAGGGTGGCGTTATCGTGTATCCCACAGATTCCACATATGCGCTGGCGTGTCACATGGGAGACAAAGCTGCGCTGGAACGGGTTCGGCGAATCCGTCAACTGGGCGACAAACATAATATGACGCTGATGTGCGCGGATCTGTCGGCGATCGCTACGTATGCCAAGGTCAGCAACAGCGCCTACCGATTGCTGAAAGCTTATACACCCGGCCCCTATACCTTCATTCTGGCCGCCACTGCCGAAGTACCGCGCCGCCTGATGCATCCCAAACGGAAAACCATCGGTTTGCGAATACCCGAACACCCGGTGGCGCAGGCCTTGCTGGCGGCGGTGGGTGAGCCCATTCTGAGTACCAGTCTGATCCTGCCGGACGACGATCAGCCGCTGTCCGAGATTTTTGATATCGAGGAGAAGCTGGGCAAACTGGTGGATCTGATCATCGAAAGCGGCGCCTGCGGTATTGAGCCATCGACTGTCATTGACCTGGTTGATGGCGCGCCCGTCGTGGTGCGCACCGGCAAAGGTGATCCTGAGCCATTCAGCTGATTGCCCGGTGGACATTGGCACAGTGCTGATGTGTCAGAGGCATTTCGTGCAATAATGGCGACGCATAATAACCAAGTGCTGGTATTCAGCAAGCAGAGGAAAAGGGTTTGTCTACAGTGGAATCGCAGAAACGGGTATTGTCAGGCATGCGCCCGACCGGACAACTGCATTTAGGCCATTATCATGGCGTATTGAAGAACTGGATAAAGCTGCAACACGAATATGAGTGTTTCTTTTTTGTTGCAGACTGGCACGCACTGACAACGCACTATGCAACGCCTCAGGTCATCGGAGAAAACGCCCTCAGCATGGTCATTGACTGGCTTGCGGCCGGCGTCAATCCGGGTTCGGCTTCCATCTTCATTCAGTCACGGGTGCCCGAGCACGCCGAACTGCATCTGTTGCTGTCAATGATGACGCCGCTGGGCTGGCTGGAGCGTGTGCCCAGTTACAAGGATCAGCAGGAGAAACTGCGTGACCGTGACCTGGAGACCTACGGCTTTCTGGGCTACCCCCTGCTGCAAAGCGCCGACATTCTGATTTACCGCGCGGGCCAGGTGCCTGTGGGCGCCGATCAGGTTGCCCATGTTGAATTGACCCGCGAAGTGGCGCGTCGTTTTAATCACCTGTACGGACGCGAGCCCGGCTTTGAGGACAATGCTGAAGCCGCGGTGAAAAAAATGGGCAAGAAGGCAGCCCGGCTTTACAACAATTTGCGGACCGCCTATCAGGAGCAGGGTGACCATGATGCCCTGGAGCGCGCCCAGGCCCTGATCAAGGAGCAACAGAATATCTCGCTGGGAGACCGCGAACGATTACTGGGCTATCTGGAAGGCAGCGGCAAGATGATCCTTGCCGAGCCGCAGGCGCTGTTGACGCCGGCAGCCAAAATGCCCGGCCTGGACGGGCAAAAAATGTCCAAGTCTTACGGTAACACCATTGCTCTGCGTGAGCCGATTGACGGTGTCGCCAAAAAAATCAACACCATGCCCACAGACCCGGCGCGCGTCCGTCTCAAAGACCCGGGCGACCCCGACAAATGTCCGGTCTGGCAACTGCACGAAGTATACTCTGATGAAGACACCAAAGCCTGGGTACAGCAGGGCTGCCGCACTGCCGGCATCGGTTGCCTGGCATGCAAAAAACCGGTTATTGATGCGGTCGCTGCAGAGTTGGAACCCATTCAGCAACGCGCCCGGCAGTATGAGAAGGACCCCGATATAGTCCGTACCATCATTGCCGAGGGTTGCGAACAGGCGCGCGACTCTGCTCGCGAAACCCTGCAGGATGTCCGGGAAGCCATGGGGCTGTCGTACCGCTAACGCGTACGTAACGGGAAAACATTACATGAACGATCAGGCAGAGACTTCCGGCACCGGCGATATTAAAATCGTCGCCGCGCCGCCCCAACACGAGATGCCGTTCGCCTACGTTGCGGGCAAGGCCATCACGCAGTTGCCGCAGGATCTGTATATCCCGCCGGACGCGCTGGAAGTTTTTCTGGAAGCCTTCGAAGGTCCGCTGGACTTGCTGTTGTATCTGATCAAACGCCAGAACATCGACATTCTTGATATTGATGTGTCCATGATCACCGAACAGTATATGGCCTATGTTGATCTGATGGAGGCACATCAGTTCGAGCTCGCGGCTGAATACCTGGTCATGGCGGCCATGCTGGCAGAAATCAAATCCCGTATGCTGTTGCCGCGCAGTGCCCAGGAAGATGACGAAGAAGAAGACCCGCGAGCCCGGTTGATCCGCCGTCTGCAGGAATACGAACGTTACAAGAAAGCGGCGGAAGACATTGACAGTTTGCCACGGCTTGACCGGGATATATTCCTGGCGGAAGCCCAGGGCCCGCAGCTGGAGCGCAATACGCCGGATCCGGTCGTTGAGTTACAGGAAATTCTGATGGCGCTGTCGGGCGCGCTGCGCCGTGCGGACATGTTTGAGCATCACCAGATTCAGCGTGAAACGCTGTCGACCCGGGAAAAAATGGCAGAAATTCTGGTCCGTCTGTCGTCGGAACGGTTCGTGCCACTGGTGTCGCTGCTGATGCGGGAGGAGGGTCGCCTGGGTGTGGTGGTCACTTTCCTGGCAGTGATGGAACTGATCAAGGATTCCCTGGTAGACATAGTGCAGAGTGAACCCTTTGCCCCTATTCATATCAAGGCCCGCAGCTAGAACCATGCAAATATCACATGACTGACATTAAGAGCGATGACATGACCACAGGCAATGATGCCGATATCGATACGGTGCAGGACGCCGACGATGCTTTCGAGGAAGCAACATACCCGGTGCAGGAGATTGACGCCGGGACCCTGCAACAGATCATTGAAGGTCTGTTGCTCAGCGCCGGTCGTCCGCTGTCGGTGGCGGCGCTGTCAGAGCTGTTCCTTGAAGGCGAGCGACCGACCACTGAGCAGATTCGCGATGCACTTGACGCGATTGCACAGGACAGTGAGGGCCGGGGATTCGAATTGAAGGAGGTCGCCTCCGGGTTCAGATTTCAGGTGCTACAGAAACTCAGCCCCTGGATTTCGCGACTGTCCGAAGAAAAGCCGCAACGTTATACACGGGCATTGCTGGAGACGCTGGGTCTGATTGCGTATCGTCAACCAATCACCCGTGGTGATATCGAAGAAATTCGGGGTGTTGCGGTCAGCTCCACGATCATCAGGACCCTGCTGGATCGCGAGTGGATTCGTGTGGTCGGCCACCGTGATGTGCCAGGCCGTCCGGCCATGTTCGCCACTACCCGGCACTTTCTGGATTACTTCAACCTGAAGAACCTGCAGGAACTGCCGCCGCTGGCCGAAATCCGTGATCTTGACCAGTTGAATCCGGAGCTTGATCTGAGCGATGAAGAGGGGCGGGTGCTGGTGCTCCCGGAAGAGCCTGAGCGCGATGACCTGGAAGAGGACGGCGATCGCGAGGCTGATTTGCTGGACGAAGAAGAGGCGATGGCATTGGCCAAACGTCCGCTGGATGATATTTTGGGTTACGGGCGAAAGAAAGACGATGTGACGGAAGACACTGATGTGTCGGGCTCTCGGGAAGAAAATAATGATTGATGCTGTGCAAGATGAAAAACTGCAAAAAGTGCTGGCACGCGCCGGCTTCGGATCGCGTCGCCAAATGGAGAGCTGGATCAGTCAGGGGCGTGTGCGCCTCAATGGCAACGTCGCGACATTGGGTGACCGTGCCGGTCCGGACGACAAGATTATTGTGGATGGCAAGAAAGTCTCAAATACATCGCCAGAGAATACAGAGCCACGTGTCCTGGTTTACAACAAGCCGGAAAATGAAATCTGCTCACGTCGCGATCCGGAAGGTCGTAAATCGGTTTACGTACATCTGCCGATGATCAAACACGGCCGCTGGGTCGCTGTCGGCCGACTCGACTTCAATACCAGTGGCCTGTTGCTGTTTACCACAGATGGTGAGCTGGCCAACCGCCTGATGCATCCATCGGCCAATATCGATCGGGAATATGCTGTGCGTGTGATGGGCGATGTCAGTGACGAGATGATCGCCAATCTGCAGAAAGGGGTGATGATTGAAGATCACCTGTGCCGCTTTACCGACGTGCAGTTCTTTGCCGGGGAAGGACGTAACCGCTGGTATCACGTAGTGATTATGGAAGGTCGGAACCGGGAAGTGCGCAAGCTCTGGGAGTCACAGGGCGTCAAGGTCAGTCGGCTGAAACGGGTCCGTTATGGTCCCGTGTTTATTCCCAGCCGGGTCAAGAAAGGGCAGTTCTACGAGATGAAAGCTGCCGAGATAGCCGGGCTGTACGAAACCGTTGGTATGACGCCACCGGTCACCGCCAAAAAACGGGCGCTGCCCCGCCGACGCAAGGACAATCGTCCGGGCCGCGGCTGAGGTATCAGCTGCCGGTACTGGCCAGCAGTCTGGAGCGCAGACTGTTGCGTAGCGGGTTGACCAGTGCCGGAATCAGCGCTTCAATAAGCTGCATTTCCCGCTCCGTGAATTTCCGGTTGCGCTTGAAAACAATTTCGCCCAGATACTCATCTGTACACAAAAGCCGGTAACCGCAACTGTGAGTGGACTGTTTGCCGATGCGAATGTCCACATCCAGTGCTTCGTGGTGATAGTGCAGCCCGTCAAGTGCCACGCCGCGCGTCATGCTGTTCAGCAAACGCTGTTGCAATGCTGACAGTTCCAGCGTGCCGACCAGGTTCTCGGTCAGCAATTGGCGAAGCTCCTGTTCACGTTGCTTGCGCCTGGCAGATGACTGAATCTCCTGTTTGGCCGGCTGCGCGTCGGCGTCCGGTCGGCTTTGCATATAGGCCGTCATCTAATCATTCCCCTTGGTTTTGCTGATAATAGGCGGACCCGTTGCCGCCCTGGTTTTTTATTCTGTACATGGCTTTATCTGCCCGGCCAAGCAGACTGTCGGCGCAATCGCCATCTGCATATGAAGAGGTGCCGATACTGACGGTCACCTGCAATGGTCCGGATTCGGCGCAGATCCTCAGACCGGCAACCGCTTCGCGCAGCCGTTCGGCGATCACCATGGCCCCGTATTTGTCGGTTTTGCTCAGCACAACAACAAATTCTTCACCACCATAGCGGTAACAGAGATCTGTGTTGCGATTGACCTTGTTGATCAACCGTACCAATTCCTGCAGAACGTTGTCGCCTGCAGCATGTCCTTCGCTGTCATTGATTTTTTTAAATTTATCGATATCGATGACAAGCACCGACAGTTCGTGCTGGTAGCGTCTGGCCAGGTTCAATTCGTGCTCGAGGGTGGTCATCCTGTCTCTTATACACATCTGACGCTGCCGACGATCTACTCTGTGTAGAT
>OLID01000352.1_pt1 | contig 21469 bp, 16 predicted proteins | sample 1609361 | NCBI WGS metagenome assembly OLID01 (sample SAMN05416778, study PRJEB24817) | seawater metagenome | isolation source: Sea water | place: Canada:Atlantic | collected 2013-07
GATTTCTGCCTGTCTCGTGGGCTCGGAGATGTGTATAAGAGACAGTACTTTGTATGACGGTGTGATTAAATAAACATTGCAAAAATTCATACTCCCAAACTTTGCGTTCGAGAATTAAATGTAATTAACTAAATCGATTTAACCTATGTTTTAAATGAATTATTATTGGATTCCTAAAAAAAGAGGTAGGATTCTAAAAATAAAAAAAGGTGCCGAACTACCAGCACCTTTTACAACAACAAACTAAAAAAACCTCACAATGGTTTCACCATTTTATCGGAGGGTTACCTTTCTACCGCTAGCGATGATTGTTTCATCATCGGTAATATTATTTAATCGCATTAATGACTTTATATTTAATGCATATGATTGAGAAAGTTCATTCAATGAAATTTCTTTTTCAACCACAATTTCTTCCTTTTTAAATATGCTTCCTCTTTTTTTCGCTTTAATATAAACTACATCGCCAGGAATCAACACATCTTTGTGCTTATCGAAATCATTATAGCGATACAATTGCGACAGTTTTAATCCAAATTCTGTAGCTATCGTGAAAAAAGTATCACCTTTTTTAGCAACAATGTATTTAACTCCGTTTTCATGGATATAGACTTGATGCGTATTGGTTTTTATTGTTGATTTAACCTCTGGCTTTACATTCTTTTCAGCAACTATACTTGGTAACTTTCTGGTCTCCACCTTAGAAAAGTTATCGTATTGATCCAATTTCAAATCCTCAATAATTCCAATTAATAAATCAGGATATTTTGGATTTGTCGCATAACCCGCTTGCCTTAATCCTTTTGCCCATGATTTGTAATCTGTTGATTTGTAATCAAATAAAAAGGCATATCGGTTTCCGTTTTTCAAAAACTCACTGTGATCAATATATGACTCTTCGGCTGTTTTATACACTCTGAAACATTCGTTCTTTGTATCATCATCCTTGTACATCTTCTTTCCTTGCCAATTGTGGCATTTAATACCAAAGTGATTATTACCTTTTATTGCCAAATCTGAATTTCCACTTGCACTTTCTAAAATCCCTTGTGCCAATGTAATACTAGCAGGAATATCATGAAGCATCATCTGCTCGATGGCAACACCTTTCCATTGTTCTACGTATTCTTGTTTTGAAATTTTATTACTTCCGCTCCCAGCAAAAGTAAAACCCGCAAATAACATTGCGAATGTTGTAGTTTGAATTTTCATGCTTTTTAGTTTATTGTTGTGCTCAATAATACGGAGCACATCCTTTTTGGTTACAAAAATTGTTAATAACTGACAATTTTATTGTTAACAACCTTACAACTAATTAATAAACAGGTCAATATGTCACTAAAAACACTTGATGCATGACAAATTTTCCGAAATACTCCTCCTCTATTCAACTGGTATTCTTTTTGACTAATCAATTTCAAAAAATGACAAAAACTCAAAAAAATGGATATAAATAAATTAACAATCAAAACGCAGGAGATTATTTCTTTAGGTCAGCAAGTTGCAATGAACTTAGGGCATCAATCGATTGAAACAGGACACATTTTAAAGGCGATCCTAAATAACGACAAAGATGTTACCCCATATTTATTAAATGACTTAAATGTAAATGTTCAAGTTTTAGAAATGGCTTTGGATAAAATCATTGAGAGCTATCCTAAAGTTTCCGGAGGGCAAATTTACATGTCAAACAACATGAACACTGTTTTAAATAGTGCATTTAATGAATTAAAACAATTTGGCGATGAATATGTATCAATTGAAATTCTTTTGTATGCATTGATAAACTCAAGTGACTCAGTCGGAAGCTTATTGAAAGATAGCGGTGTTACAAAACCTAAATTAAAAAGCAGTATTTCAAAATTGAGAAATGGAGAATCTGTAACTTCAAATAGCCAAGAAGGCACATATAAATCTCTTGAAAAATTCGCAAAGAATTTGAATCAATTGGCTAAAAGCGGAAAATTAGATCCGGTAATTGGTCGTGATGATGAAATTAGACGTGTTTTACAAATTCTGACGCGAAGAACAAAAAACAATCCTATTTTAATCGGTGAACCAGGTGTTGGTAAAACTGCAATCGCAGAAGGAATTGCCCATCGTATTATCGAAGGAGACGTTCCAGAAAACTTAAAATCGAAAGTTGTCTATTCTCTTGACATGGGATCATTGATTGCTGGAGCAAAGTTTAAAGGTGAATTTGAAGAGCGATTAAAGGCTGTAGTAAATGAAGTCATAAAAGCTGATGGAGAAATCATTTTATTCATCGACGAAATTCACACACTTGTTGGAGCTGGAGGTGGCGGCGAAGGAGCAATGGATGCCGCAAACATTCTGAAACCTGCACTCGCAAGAGGAGAATTACGAGCTGTAGGGGCTACAACCTTAAATGAATACCAAAAGTACTTTGAAAAAGACAAAGCTCTGGTTAGACGATTTCAAACGGTCTTAGTTGATGAACCGTCAACAGAAGATGCTGTTTCAATTCTTCGTGGTGTAAAAGAAAAGTATGAAAATCATCACAAAGTAATAATCAAAGATGCAGCAATTATTGCAGCCGTTGAACTTTCACAACGTTATATCACAGAGCGACATTTACCTGACAAGGCAATTGACTTAATTGATGAAGCGGCTTCAAAATTACGGATGGAAATTAACTCTAAACCTGAGGAGCTCGATGAAATAGAACGAAAAGTTATGCAACTCGAAATTGAAAAAGCGGCTATTAAACGTGAAAACGATACAGTCAAACTTAATCAACTAGAGAAGGAATTGGCCGACTTATCTGAACAACGCGATGCTTTTAAGGCGAAATGGCAATCAGAAAAGGACATTGTCGATAAAATTCAACAATTGAAAGAAGCAATTGAATCATATAAACTTGAAGCTGATCAGGCAGAAAGAGCCGGAGATTACGGAAAAGTAGCTGAGATTCGTTACGGAAAAATCAAGGAGTCTGAAGAAATACTTGAATCCACAAAAGCGAAGCTTGCTGAAATGCAATCTCATTCTAAGATGATTAAGGAAGAGGTGGATGCTGAAGAAATTGCTGAAGTAGTATCGAAATGGACTGGAATTCCAGTAAATAAAATGATTGAGAGTGAAAAAGTTAAATTATTGAAATTAGAAGACGAACTTTCTAAACGTGTTGTTGGACAGCAAGAAGCAATTAGCGCTCTTTCTGATGCAGTTAGGAGATCTAGAGCAGGACTACAGGACGACAAAAAACCGATTGGCTCTTTCATTTTCCTTGGTACTACCGGCGTTGGTAAGACAGAACTAGCAAAGGCTTTAGCTGATTATTTGTTTAACGATGAGAATGCTATGACCCGCATTGATATGAGTGAATTTCAAGAAAAACACTCTGTTAGTCGATTAGTCGGAGCACCTCCAGGATACGTCGGTTATGATGAAGGCGGACAATTAACAGAGGCGGTTCGAAGAAAACCATATTCTATAGTGTTATTGGATGAGATTGAAAAAGCACATCCAGATGTCTTTAATGTCTTATTGCAAGTTTTAGATGACGGTCGATTGACTGACAACAAAGGAAGAACGGTAAATTTCAAGAATACAATTATCATCATGACTTCAAATCTTGGTTCTGAAATCATTCACGAAAAGTTTGACTCGATTAAGCCTTCTGAATTTGAAAGAGCAAAGGAACAGGCCAAGAGTGGTGTTTTTGAACTATTAAAGCACACCATTCGCCCTGAATTCTTGAATCGTATTGATGAAACCGTTCTTTTCCTACCATTAACGAAAGAAGATGTTAAGGAGATTGTTGGAATTCAATTGAATCAACTTAAGAAAAAATTGTTTGCTCAAAATATTCGTTTGGTAATTAATCCTGATGCCTACGAATGGATTGCACAAACCGGTTATGATCCATTTTTTGGAGCGCGACCTGTTAAACGTGTCATACAAAAGAATGTAATGAACGAGCTATCCAAAGCAATACTTTCGGATAAAATTAACTTAGCAAAAACTGTCGTGATGGATGTTTTTGATGGACAAATCGTTTTCCGTATGCCAATAAATGAATTGGAGGAAACATATGTTGAATAACTGAAAAAACTCATTACAATAATCATCAAAACGAACCTTGTATGTCGAGGTTCGTTTTTTTTATTTTACATTTGATTGAAATGAAAGCACTAAAATTCTCAATTGTTATTTTATTTATTGCAACCGTTGTTTGGCTTTGCATTCAATCGCTTAAACTTTCGAGTAATGAAATTGGTTTTAAAGAATTCACACTGATTCCAATTACTTTGGCTTTTAGTCTTAGCCTCTTGCTTTTTATTATTAATATGAAAAAGGTTTCATTCCTTTTCCTAATTGTTAGCACACTAATATTGGTGCTCGGTTATTTCTCAATTATTTCGAATGAAAGTCTTTTTAAAATAGAGAGTACTCTGCTGTTGTTTTTTGGGGCGTTCACACTCTTCAATATAAATAAAGGGAAGTCAACAATTGCGTTAATAGTCTATTTTGGTACAGCAGTGTTTTTTTGCCTTCCTCTAATTCTGGAAAACTCCTATTGGATTCTACAAATTACACAATTGGGTTTTGGGATATCAACAACAATTCTTGCATTAATCAGCGCTTTCAAGAATTCCATTTAGTTTACATAAGTTGCAAACCCATGTAGCCTTTTCATCCAATATTCCGAGCTTTCAATATTGGTAATAATTACGCCTTTACTCGAACTAGCGTGAATCATAACTATTGGTTGTCCTTTTTCCGAAACGACGATTCCAACGTGCGATATGCCAGAGCCATTACTAAAAAAAACCAAGTCTCCTTTTTGGACATTCTTTTCTTTTACTTTTTTTCCTTCGTTATATTGATCTTCCGATCTTCTGGATAATTCTTTGCCAAAATCCTTCATTACATAACTTGTAAAACCACTGCAATCAAAACCACTTGGTGAGCTACCTGCCCAAACGTATGGAGTTCCCAGGTACTTTTGAGCATTTGCAACAATTTTACTTCGAGATGCTGCGCCACCAGAGCTTTCCTCCACCTCTTCAACATCAATAACAATTGGATCCTTTGTATCCTGAACTTCATTCATGTCCATTTCAGGAATTCCTTTGAACATTTTGATTAATGCTGCTTGAATTTCCGTAAATGCTTTGTTATTTCCGCTTCTTTTTAAATCTGATGCCCACGACATTAAATCAGATTTAATCCAACTCAGCTCGTACATATGTGCATTAAATATTTTCTCTCCATTGGGTGAATTCTTAACTTTCAAAAATAATTCTAAAGCTTCATTAATCGATTCTGAATGGCGCTTTAGCCATAAATCATTTTGTGCAAGCTGGAGCATACTCATACTTTTGTAATAAGTTGGTAGCATGGAATAATCATATGAAGGATTATCCAACAATTGATTTGATTTTCTATAAACCGTTTTGTAATTTTTTTGAGCAAAAAGCATTTCCAACTTATCAAACTCCGGCTGTTGTGCTTGAGCGCTAAAAGAAATAATCCCAACCAATAAAACTACTATACTTTTTCTCATAATTCCTTCAATCTATTGCGAAGTAAGGCATAAATTAAACTTCATTTTAGTAAAACCCAAATTTCATTCCACAACACATTGTTTATTACAACTACTCGTCGTTTAACATATTTTATCCTTTTTATATGTTCTATAATTGTTAAATTTACGTTGTAAGTAATAGAAATCACTTTCATTACATCATTAGAAAATCAAACTATGAAAATCATATCAACATTCATTTTTTCGTTAACAGTTCTTGTTACAATTGCGCAAAATGACTCTAAACTTTCCACATCCATCAAATTCGATGAAGTAATTTCTTATGTTAATCGCATGTACGTGGATGACGTGAATGCCGAAGAATTAACAAACACTGCAATTGTTGCTTTACTTGAGAAGTTGGACCCACATTCTACTTTTATTTCTAAAGATGAGGTTGATGATGCCAACGAAAAAATCAATGGAAATTTCGTTGGAGTTGGAATTCGTTTTCAAATATTAAAAGATACTTTACATGTAGTTTCAACAATTCCCGGAGGACCATCAGAGAAAATTGGTTTATTGGCTGGTGATCAAATCATACGCGTTTCTGATACATTAATTGCAGGAATTGGATTAAAAAACAGTGATGTTAGAGGAAAACTTTTAGGTGATAAGGGAACGAAAGTTCTTGTTTCCGTGAAAAGAGGTAAATCTCCAAATCTGATCAATTTCACAATTACCAGAGATGTAATCCCTGTTCATTCAGTTGACGCCGCGTATATGGTTTCATCATCCACTGGATACATTAAGTTAAATTCCTTCTCCCGTACTTCTTTGGAAGAAGTTCAAGACGGAATGAAAAAATTGAAAAAAGAGGGAATGCAGAATTTAATTCTCGATCTACAAGGAAACGGTGGTGGATTACTATACACAGCAAAGCATATTGCTGATGAATTTTTGTCTGGAAATAAATTAATCGTTTATTCTGAAGGAAGGGCTCAACCAAGAATTGATTTAAATTCAGAAACAAAGGGAATGTTTGAAACAGGTAAATTAATTATTCTTACAGATGAGTATTCTGCTTCAGCAAGTGAAATTTTATCAGGGGCTGTCCAAGATTGGGACAGAGGATTAATTGTTGGTAGAAGAACATATGGAAAAGGACTTGTTCAGCGACCAATTGATTTATCAGATGGTTCTCAAATTCGTTTAACAATTGCCCGCTACTACACACCAAGTGGACGATTTATTCAAAAGCCTTACGAAGATGTCGAGTCATACCGATCTGATATTTTGGACAGATATGAACACGGTGAATTTATGAGTCAAGATTCTATAAATTTCCCTGACTCTTTGAAAAGAACCACCCTGTTGCAAAAACGCACCGTGTTCAGTGGCGGTGGAATTATGCCAGATTATTTTGTTCCACTTGATACGGTAGGAACTTCTCCATACTTTTCTTCCATTGTGCGAGGAGGACATGTTAACCGATATTCATTAACATATGTAAATGAAAACAGAGCTTCAATTGAAAAGAAATATCCGAAATTTGAAGATTTCAAGTCGAAATTTGATATTGATAAAGAATTTATGGATAAGTTTTTCTCGTACCTAGCAGTTGAAGATCCGAAATTAGAATTCAATGAAAAAGAATACGCGACAAGTGAAAAATTATTAAAATTGCAGTTCAAAGCGATGTTGGCGCAAGATATTTGGGGATACAGCGAGTTTTATCAGATTTACAATGAGTCGAATGAAATATTGCAAAGAGCAATTCAAATCATTGAATCAAACGAATACGACAAAGCAAACTTGAGTAAAATTTAAACAACAAATTACATATGAAAAAGGTATATTTTGCAATTGGATTGGTGGTAATAGTAAGTGCTTGTTCAAGTTCTACAGATAAGATTAAAGCAAGGGACGGTGAAATAGTATCAAATGTCGCTGCAGGAGAACTTTCTGACAAGGAATTAAAAGAATCATTAAAAGAAATTCAAAAAGAAGAAGCTGCTATTCTCGCGAAAGAAAAAGCAAGCTCTACTACCCTTTCATTTGATAAAATGAAACATGACTTTGGTAATGTTAAATCTGAGGTAGAAAACACAACAGAATTCATTGTAACAAACACTGGAAACAAACCGCTAATTATTTCTGATGTTTCAGCGAGTTGTGGCTGTACAATGCCTCAAAAGCCTGAAGGTCCAATTTCACCTGGAAAGTCCGACGTAATTAAAGTCGCCTTTAAATCAAAACCAGGTCAGGAAAACGAAATCAAGAAAACCGTTACGGTTACTGCAAATACGGAAGAGAAAATTCACCTGTTAGAAATTAGGGCTTTTGTGAAGTAGTTTTTATTCTATTCAAAAACTTCTGGAGGTAGTTATTCAACTTCGGTTCCACTTTAAAAAGTAGCATTGGTACTCCGAAGGCAATAGATATTACAGACGATTTAATAAATAAATTTAAAATCACATTTTCAGCGAACGCTGGAAACATCTCTCCTATTGTTATCGCTCCTCCTATTAATGCAATAATTGCAAATTGGTTCACTTGAAAAGGATGAATCTTGTAATGGTACCAAACATAAAACAAACGCAATAGGTTGTATATAATCAATGCCATCATCGTCGAAATTGCTGCTCCCGAAATTCCATAAATAGGAATTAACAAATAATTCAAAATTCCGACTAGCAGAATAAGCACAAACGTAAAAACAATATCAGCCCTGTATTTCTTGGATGTATTCAATATCATTGCATTGATTCCCATGTACATATCAAAAAGTTTTCCAATCATTAAAAACAGGAACACAAGAATTCCTGCTTGAAATTCATCCGGAAGAAAAGAAAAAAGTTCAACTCGGCTGGCCCAAACAACAGCAAATAAATACCCTCCTATTATTAAACTCATTGTACTCACATCCTTGTACAAAGTGTTCATTTCGTCCATCTTTTTCTCCTTCCAATAAAGAGAAACAAACGGCACAGAAACACGGATTATTGATCGATAAGGAACTTGTAATGCGGAAGTTAAATAAATGACTGTACTATAAATTCCAGCTCCGGACAATCCGATCATTGAAGCAATCATTGCTATATCCAACGTTGTAACAACCATCGCTCCCAATGAATTGGTATAACTGTACAAACCATATTTTACAATAATAGATTTAAACCTTTTCGGTACTTGAATTTTGGTTTTGAAGCTTTTAATCTCGCCCAATCGAATTAAATAAAGAACAAGTAAAATCAATGGAATTGTGAAAGATAAGCTGTTTCCAATTAAAAACTCTTCAAAACTTATCAATTGGAAATAAAGCGCAAATAATAATCCAGTGACGATTAAACGCAACACAATTTCATAAACGAATGCTGGGAAAACATTTTTGTACAAACCTCTGAGGTAATTCTCAAACAACAAGTAAAACACATTTGCCACACCGATTGGAATAATCCAGAAATAGTATTTTATGAATTCTGTTGAGTTTTCTTTATAAAATGAAGTAATGGCATCATCAAATACAATCGATAACAGTGCTGTTAGAATGGAACCAATTAAGGCGATAAGAATTACCAATTTGAGAAAACCATAGTTACCTCTTGCTTCATTTCTGAAGTACGGAAAAAATTTCCATGTTGTATTCACAACGCCCAAACTAGCAAACTGAGCGAACAATAAACCAATAGAAATCAATAGGTTTATTAGTCCAATTTGATCTGTTGATAATATTATTACAAATAATACACCCTTGTTCAAATAACCCAATACCAAGCCCAGGTATGAGATTAGCATTGTACGAAAAGCGTCTCTTTGAATGATTCCCATTATCGGATTAAAACATTTAAAATAATACTCTGTTACTATTGAACTACACGAATTTAGTATAAAATACTTATTATTGTGGCGATTAAGCAATATCGAAATGACAGAAAAAAAAGAAATTGAGGATTTTTATGATTCGTTTGTAAAAACGCAAAAAAAAATTGGTGTGTCTGTGCGCCATAGATTAATTCATAAAAAACTTAAACAACTTGGTTTAACTTCAAGTTCAAATGTTTTGGAGGTGGGTTGTGGAATTGGAACAGTCAGTAGCTTAATCATTAAATCAATACCTAAAGGCAAATTCACAGGTTGCGATATTTCTCCGCACAGCATCAAATTCGCGAATGAAATGTACGCTAACAAAAATGTGAATTTTATCGTTGACGACATGAGTAACTTCAATTCCACTATTGAGTATGACTTTATAGTTTTTCCGGATGTTCTTGAGCACATTCCAGTAGAACAGCATAGCAAATTATTTGAAAACGTTTCTAAAGTTAGTAGTCCTAATGCCAAAGTGCTTATTAACATTCCTGAGCCGAACGCATTGAATTGGACAAGGAAAAATCGTCCTGAAGTTTTACAAATCATTGATCAATCGCTGTCAATGCAGGATTTATTAAACAATACATACCCTCATGGTTTTTATGTTGAGAGTATTCACCCTTATTCAATTCATACGAATGTTCCTAATTATCTCAGTATAGTTCTTGTTAGAAATCCGGAGGTGAAAAATTTGATTGTTAAAGGGAAATTTGCTCAATTGATTCAAAATTTAAAAGCGAAATACTTTTAATGGAAAAACCTAACTTGAATTATTTCCATGTTGGTCTTTCCTCCTTCGTTAAAAAGGATATTGAAATCTTATCTAAAGAGTTTAGTCTGAATATTCATTTTTTTGATCAATCATCCAAATCACGTTTGCCTCTTTCTTTTCTTAAACAATTTTTCTTTCTTCTAGCCAAACTATTTAAGTCTAAGGCTACAGTTGTTCAATTCGGAGGTTATCATTCATTCTTACCTGTACTCTTCAAGGTCATTTTCAGAAAGAAAGTAATTATCGTTCTTGGAGGAACGGATTGCGTAGGCTTTCCTTCCATTCAATACGGCTGTTTCTACAATACATATTTGAAACATTTCACTCGATTTAGTTTAAAAAATGCTTCACTCCTGTTACCAGTATCTGAAGCATTGGTACATTCTAAATACACATATAATTCAAATGATTTTCCCTTTCAGGGCTACAAACATTTCATTCCGAAAATAAAAACTAAACACCTGACAATTCCAAACGGATACAATGCAACCTTATGGAAAAATAAAATTCCTAAAACAAAAAACACATTTATCACAATTGGCGCGGATTTAGGAACTCGATTCGGCGCAAAATTAAAAGGCATAGACTTGATTATTGAGGTTGCTGAACTTATTCCAGAATGTGCGTTTTATATTATTGGAGGCGATAAAATCAAAATTGAGTTGCCGGAAAACGTACACCCAATTGGTAACATGCCACACAACGAACTTCCTGGTTTCATTGCTGACAAACAGTTTTATTTACAATTATCAATGAGTGAAGGCTTTCCTAATGCGTTATGTGAAGCAATGCTTTCAGGTTGTGTTCCTATCGTATCTGAAGTTGGCGCAATGCCTGAAATAATTGGTGAAAGTGGTTATATTTTACCTAAAAAAGATGCTCTTCAATTGAAAAAGCTCATAAAAAAAGCTTTGATTGAATATTCCGAAGAAAAATCAATCAAAGCAATAAGTCAAATTGAAACGAATTTTACAATTGAGAACAGAACTCAACTTCTAAATTCTTCTATTCTTCAATTACTGGGCTAGATTTTCCATTCGCTCTATCCTTCCAAATAAGAAGAACAAACAATAAGGCAAGAATACTTGTTCCCGCAATAGCAAACATATTTGTCGTTTTCAGTTTCGGAATATCAAACTTCATAACTACTTCGTGATTTCCAGATTCCAACTCAATTCCTCTTAACAAGTAATTTACTTTTCTTATTTCCACTTCCTTACCATCCACGAAAGCCTTCCAACCAGCTGGATAGTATATCTCAGAGAAAACTGCCAATTGTTTTTTATCTGTTGAAACAGAATATTTAATTTCATTTGGATTGTATGACTTCATCACAATTGTTCCTTCACCTGAATACGATTTGGATGTTAACTTCTGTGCTTCACTTTTCAACATAATAGCCTCAGTTGTTGGATCAAAAACATTCAAACAAGTCATTGAAACCAATGTATTGAACGAATTTGATGTATCTGCTTCTAAAGTAGATTTAGGAACAAGATTAGTAGCACCATTTACATCACTTACAAATGCTATTTCCATTCCTTTAGAAATACCATTTGTTAAAGGAACGCCAATTGTATCACTGCCAATTACATAAGCAATTTTTTCAGCTCCATAAACTTTAGTTTTCTTAACAGGTTCGCCATTTACAATTAATTGTCCATTGCTACTATTAACCAATTCAAAGCTTGCTCCCAACGCCCTAATTTCATCATTTGGCGTTTCAACAGTTCTTACACGCTTAACGAACCATGCTTGTCCAAGTGCTGTTGGATTTAGACGTATGCTTTCACCTTGAATAAAGTACTTTACATTTAGCATATCAAACACTTTATTGTTGCTCTGAGCCAATTGGAATTCAAATAAATTTTGAATGTTTCTCAATTTGGCACCATGATAACCACCCAAATTTTTATGATAATAAGAAGTCCTTGAACTTCCCCATGGATTATCGTACGTGAAAACTCTATAGTTTGTGGCAAAGTTCAAGGCAGAAAATTTATACGCATCTACAACGCGACTTTTATTTGCACCAGTATAACCCAGTTCCTCAGCTTTTGCGATTCCATCTTTTTGACCTTTTTCAATTGCTGCATTCACTTTTGGATTAACTCGTTCTGCATCCATTATCTGTTGATCAGTGGTAAGTGCAGAAATAGGATACGTTTTTTGTTCAACTGGCATCCAATGCTTGTAATTTCCTGCTGTTGTTTCTTCAGAACTCAAATAATTCAAATCCACAGGAATAAGATCAATTAAAACAAATAAACCGGCACCCGCAATTACAATAATCGAAGACACAGAAGTGTAAAAATACAATGCTACAAGACCAATAATCAGTAGTGCAAAGATCAATGAACGATTCATTGATGAACTAAAAATATCCGCTCTTACACCCTTATAAAGTACCATTTCATCTTCGTAAGATTGTACTTGTTGATCTATGATAGCTTGAATTTGTTGAGAATTATTAATGTCAATGTTGTTTTGTGCCAATTGCTCAGGTTCCATTTGGGCTAGTTGCTCCATGACCATGGAAGGAATTCCATCGGCTTGTGTTCTTTCTTTAGAATTTGTATAACCATCTCCAAGACCAACCATTTTTACTGATAGCAAAAAGACAAAAAAGACAGCTGATGTTACCAAAAATGGTTTCTTGTTGGCTTTTATACTTCCTTCTTTATCCTTTAATAGAGCATCTAAAAACCAAACTCCAATTAGTGGAACAATTAATTCAATCAACACCATGATTATAGTAACTGTTCTAAACTTATTGTAACCTGGAATAGTATCTATAAAGAATTCTGTTAATCCCATAAAGTTTTTCCCCCAAGAAAGCATCAATGCCAGTACTGCGACAAAAAACAATACCCATTTTCGGCGATCTTTCACATAAACCAATCCAAGTATCATTAAGAAAATCATAACGACACCCACATATGTTGGCCCCGATACAATAGGCTGTTCACCCCAATACATCGGAATTTGAGCATTAAATATTTGATTTATTTCAGATCTTGAACGATCGGAATTCTCAACCATTTCCTCAAATTGCGAACCCACAATTCCAGCAGAAGCTGAACCTTTAACATATGGAGAGACAAGAGTAAATGATTCTCCAATACCATAACTCCAATTGGTTATGTACTCTTTATCTAATCCACTTGTATTATTTGTGACTTCTAGTCCTTCTGGACTAATAGTTACGTCATTACCACCTCGAATTGTATGTTTTGCATAATCCTGCGTCAATGAAATATTACCGTAGTTAATAAATAAAGCTAACGCATATGCGCCAATAATTCCCAAAGTCGCAATTCCAAATGGTTTAAATTCCTTTAATCTAATTGCTTTCACCAACTCATATAAACCAAGAAAAAACAACAGGATTCCCAAATAATAGGTTACTTGTAAATGATTACTTGCCAATTCGAACGACATAAAAAGCCCAGAAAGTAAAGCTCCCCATTTCCAATTCGTGCGATAAGCCATAATAAACGCACCTAATACGGGCGCCATTAATGCAACTGTAACCGCTTTCGAATTATGTCCCGCTTGAATAATAACAATCTCGTATGTTGCAAAAGCAAATGCAAATGCTCCGACTAAAGCAACTATCGGTTTTATTCTTAAGCACAATGCAAGAATATAAAAACCGATTAAATGCAACAAAAACGTACCTGAAGGAACTCCAACTGTTCCCAAAAACCCAATAATTGCCTTTTGGAAAAAATTTCCTTCATACAAGGTTGAAATTTGAGTTGTCGGCATTCCACCAAACATCGAATTGGTCCATAGTGGTTCTTCTCCATATTTTTCACGATACATTTCAGTTTCATTCGCCATTCCTTTGAATTGTTCAACATCATGTTGTTTTAAGGAAAAACCGTCAAATTCAGGAGAAAAATAAGCGAATGTTACGATTGAAAATACTGCTAATACAGCAAAGTGTATCCAGTTTTTAGTGAAAAAAGTTTTTATTGCCATAGCTAAGTTCTAAAAGAAGCATAAATATAAAAAGTACATTGACTTGAAGCAATACAATATTAATATATTTCCAAAGTACCAATGCTTGTTTTCGGGTTTAATAGTTGATAACTAACGAAAAAATCATAAAAACCATCTTTAGAAGGAACAAACTGCCCTCCTTCAAAATAATTATAATGTGTCCATTTTGAATTTTTCAATTCCTGCTTTGTATCCGCCTGCTTATAAAAAATGATGTATTTAGAAACATTGGTACGCGGTAAATAAACATCGTAGACTTTGTTTTTTTCAAGTTGTTGAGACTTCTTAAAAAAAGTATGGGCATACTTCGCCGTTTCATAAAACTTATAGGAATAATAAGCAATATCTTTTAACTCAAATTTCTTTTTAGTTGTTATCCTTATATTTTTAAATTCATTCTCGGAAAAAATCGCAACACCTAACGAGTCTCGATAGAATGGAATATGATTCCAGTTGCCGCTAGCGTCTTTTGTCCGAAAATCAAGTTCAATAAATTTATCATTTATAAACTCCAATTGAATCGAATTTCTAGCTTCACTAAATTGTAAAAATGCTTTCTTTTTGACTAAATATGTGCTATCAAAAACTTTCATTTTCGATTCTTTTTTACCTATTAAAACAGTCGAATCTGACCTCCAGAAACTAGTAGAGTTATTATTAATTTTTGGGGAATAGAATTTCATATCTCCTTTATTTCCAGAATCTATCGTTGTTAAAGTAGAGTAAATATATTTTGGCTTCGTTAAGAAATGTAAATCTGTATCCAAACTATTCCCCATCATCATTGCCCATATCATCATTTGTCTCAACAGGCGTTCATCGCGATAAATTGAATACAAATGATCCAATTGCGTTAGTTGAATTCGCAAGTAAGACTTAGAAATTGATTTTTTGTTTCGATTATAATTCGTCCAAGTTGGAGTATCGAATTTCTCAAATAAATCTATAAAACTATTATACACCTCTGAATGGATTCTTTCAGCCATTGTATCATTAGGAAAAAAATCGCAGTACTCCTTCAAACCTACAAGACCATTTATGAACCCATTTAAAACATTTACGGATTTTTTAGATGTTGGATACTCCTCTATCCAAGTTCTACCTTCCGTCGTTTGAGAAATTGTCCCGAAATTAGTTTCAGGTTGAAGCATTAAATACGCAATTTTTTCAGTTAGCTCCAAAGCATATCCGTTTTTCGTCAGCTGGTAGTAACGCAATAAAAAAGAAATTGCAGCACCCTGGGTTAACCCTGAATACCAAGGAGCTTTTAAGTCATTGAAATTAAAATGGTACGGTAAGCCAATTCCCCTTTTCTCATAATGATAATCAAAACGAGAAGTATCTTGGAAATAATTGAATTGATTGTGCAATTCGATCATATAAGTTGAGTCACCCGTGCGAATAAAATGATCATAACACATGATTCCATATATTGAAATCGTTAAAGGGTGATATTGATTTTTTTGAAGAATTATTCCTACCGAATCGAAACTTCGCTCATATTGCTTTGTATACCCTTCAATGTTAAAGTGATCTGAGTACATTTCATAGGGATGAATCTCTTGTCCATATGAATAAAACTGTGTTAATCCTAAAAAGGCTGAGAAGATTAATTTTCTTAAAACAATCATACTTCCTCGAAATCGACATCCTCGATATCATTAACTCCCGAAGTCTTTTCAGCAATTTTCGTTTTACCTAAATTCTTAGATACACGTTCCTTTTCTGCGTTAAACTTTCTTTTCTCTTCATTTAACGCATTCAATTCATCTTGATTTCTCTTTGCTGTCGCTAATCGTCCAAAAAAACGTAAAACCATAAACAATCCAATAAGAATTAATAAGGTCCTAAAAACGCCTACAACGCTCGCTTCAGCAATCATTATTTAGACAAATGCATGTTTCGTTCAGAGTAAATCTTCATAAAGAATGGGTCTCTTAAACTATCAATAAAACGAATTGCTTCACCAGTCGATTTCATCTCAGGACCAAGTTCTTTTTTCACGTCAGGGAATTTCTCGTAGGAGAATACCGGAATTTTAATCGCATAACCGTTTTTCTTCGGTTGAAAATTAAAGTCCTTCACTTTTTTCTCTCCCAACATAACTTTGGCAGCATAATTCACATAAGGTTCATCGTACGCTTTTGCAATGAAAGGAACTGTTCTCGATGCTCTTGGATTTGCCTCAATCACGTATACTTTATCATCTTTTATGGCGAATTGAATATTCATCAATCCAACCGTTTTCAGTTCAACAGCAATCTTACGTGTAATATCCTCAATCTGTTGCATTACGAAATCCCCCAAGTTGTACGGAGGAAGCACTGCAAATGAATCTCCAGAGTGAATTCCAGCTGGTTCAATGTGTTGCATTACACCAATAATGTAAACATCTTCGCCGTCACAAATAGCATCAGCTTCTGCTTCAATAGCTCCACCTAAGAAATGGTCCAAAAGAATTTGATTTCCAGGCATTTCATTCAAAATATCGACAACATGGTGCTCCAATTCTTCACGGTTGATAACAATTTTCATTTTCTGCCCACCTAATACGTATGAAGGTCGAACCAATAATGGAAAACCAAGGTCTTCTGAAAGTACCAATGCTTGTTCTGCGCTTTCGACAACTCCATATTTAGGGAAAGGGATATTGTTTTTCTCCAAAACTTTTGAAAAACGACCTCTATCTTCAGCCAAATCTAATGCATCGAAACTTGTTCCGAAAATGTTAATTCCATAACGCTCTAACTTTTCAGCTAATTTCAACGCGGTTTGACCTCCAAGTTGAACGATAACTCCATCAGGTTTTTCATGACGAATAATATCATAGATATGTTCCCAAAAAACTGGTTCAAAATACAATTTATCAGCTGTATCAAAATCCGTGGATACCGTTTCAGGATTACAATTAATCATAATCGTTTCATAACCACATTCTTTTGCAGCCAAAACACCATGAACACAGCTGTAATCAAACTCAATCCCTTGACCAATTCGATTTGGACCTGAACCCAGAACAATTACTTTTTTCTTATCTGAAACGATACTTTCGTTCTCATATTCGAATGTTGAATAGTAATACGGTGTATGGGCTTCAAATTCAGCAGCGCATGTATCTACAATTTTATACACACGATTGATTGAAAATTCTTCGCGTTTTTTATAAACTTCAGACTCCAAACATCTCAACAAATGAGCTATTTGTCTATCGGCATACCCTTTTTGTTTCGCTTCGAATAATATTTCTTTTGGAAGTGAATCCAATTGATACTTTTCTATTCGATTTTCTAATTTAATTAAATCATCTATTTGACGTAAAAACCAAGGGTCAATTTTTGTTTTTTCATGAATTCTGTTAAACGGAATCCCTAATTTCATTGCATCGTAAACATGGAACAATCGGTTCCAACTTGGATGCTCCAAACTGTGTAGAATTTCATTTTGATTTGTCAACTCCTTTCCGTCAGCTCCCAAACCATTTCTACCAATTTCAAGCGATTGACATGCTTTTTGAAGTGCTTCTTGGAAAGAACGACCAATAGCCATTACCTCTCCAACTGACTTCATCTGCAAACCTAATTCACGATTCGTTCCTGGAAACTTATTAAAATTCCAACGAGGAATTTTTACAATTACATAATCCAACGTCGGCTCAAACAAAGCTGAAGTGGTTTTAGTAATTTGATTTTTCAATTCATCTAAATGGTAGCCTATAGCTAATTTAGCCGCAACTTTAGCAATTGGATAACCTGTTGCCTTTGAAGCCAAAGCGGACGATCGAGAAACTCGTGGGTTAATTTCAATTGCAATGATATCTTCGTTCTCATCAGGTGAAACTGCAAATTGAACGTTACATCCTCCTGCAAAATTCCCGATTGAACGCATCATGTGAATTGCCATGTCGCGCATTTTTTGATACGTTGTATCTGACAATGTCATTGCTGGAGCAACAGTTATAGAATCACCTGTATGCACTCCCATTGGATCAAAGTTTTCAATTGAACAGATAATAACAACATTATCATTCGAATCTCTCAAAAGCTCTAATTCAAACTCTTTCCATCCTAATAGCGCTTTATCTATCATCACCTCATGAATAGGTGACAATTGTAAACCTCTTTCTAAAAGTGTATCAAAATCCTTTGGATCATGAACAATTGAAGCTCCTGCCCCACCCAAAGTATAAGAAGCTCTTACACATAAAGGAAATCCAAATTCTTGCGCAATTTCTTTTCCTTGTAAAAAGGATCGAGCAGCTGCCTGAGGAGCCATTGGGACTCCAATTTTTTCCATTAAATCCCTAAAAGCCTCACGGTTCTCAGTAATTTCAATTGCAGCTATATCAACTCCAATAATATCAACGCCGTGCTCTTCCCAAATACCCATTTCATCGCATTTAATACAAAGATTTAAGGCAGTTTGACCTCCCATCGTTGGAAGTACAGCGTCTATCTGATGTTTATTTAAAATTTCAATAATACTTTCCGGCTCAAGTGGTTTCAAGTAGATGTTATCAGCAATCACTTTATCCGTCATAATCGTTGCCGGATTGGAATTGATTAAAGTAACTTCGATTCCTTCTTCTCTTAAAGATCTTGATGCTTGTGATCCTGCATAATCAAACTCGCAAGCTTGACCTATCACAATTGGTCCACTTCCGATGATAAGTATGGACTTAATTGATTCGTTTTTTGGCATTATATGCTCTAATTATTGGGGTTCAACTTTACGCTTTCACGCAACAAATTGAACGCAAATTTAGCCAAAAATCTACATTCAAACGTCATTTTTTTAATAGTTTTCGAGATGTTGTTAACAACTTAAGTGAATAACTTTGGAATTATTCGACTTGTTTCGAAAATCAGTTTTATTTTTGAGGAAGATATACTAATTTTTACAAGTACTCATTATGCAAGGGACCTTGGAGCGTAAAAAACCAATCTTTACAAGCATCTTAACCGTTACATGCTTTGCCCTATTTCTATTGCTTCAGTTAGACACAACTTCATTAGGAACTGCTGAATCATATAGTCGTTTAGGTGCGCCTTATGCTACTCAAATTTATCAAGGCCAATTTTGGGGTGTTATTACGAACAGTTTACTTCACATTAATTATTACCATTTGATAATTAATATCATTGGTCTTTGGACATTAGGTGCTTTTATTGAACGAAGAGTTGGATTAATTAACTTCATTTTATTGGGTTTATATGCATCAATGGTGACCTCGATTGCTCAATTAACACTGTCTGATGACGCAGGCATTGGCTTAACTGGAGTAAACTATTTTTTTGTTGCGTACATTTTTATAAAATCAGCTAAAGACAATCGATTTGAACTTAGAGCCAAATACATGTATCTTATAGTGGCAATCACAGGAATAATAACGGCTTACTACCTAAATTCTATCAAATCATACAATATCGGAATAGCGGCTATGGTGTCAGGAATGTTTTTTGGGATAATTACTGCTATCACAACGTTTAACACCAAAAAATCAACTCCTGTAATTTTTGCCTTGGTTTTATTAATTTGCTCAAGCATTACACTGTTATATGCTCCATGGTCTGCGGAATGGAATTATTTCAAAGGCTATTCTGCGCACGAAAAAGGCAATTATGCAGAGGCAAAATTATATTATAAAGAAGCTATCACTATTGATCCAACCAACACTGCAAGTTTCGACAATCTGAAATTGATCAGTATCGATGAAATTAGCGATGCCGCGCTAAAAGCACATAAGAACAAGGAATACCTGCGAGCTCGAAAATTCTATCAACGAGTGCTTAAGCTTGATCCAAATAACCAATGGGCAAAACAAAACATGGCAAAATTGCCTTAATAAGTAACTCGAGTAGTATATTTGTTTTTCAAGATTCAACATCATGCAAGAAATACTTTCCAAACAAGACATCGAAAAAAAAATTAATAGATTGGCTTTTCAACTTCTAGAAAATTGCTTCGAAGAAAAGACTTTATTCCTTGGCGGGATTGTTGGAAACGGCATCGTATTGGCAAATCGAATTGCAAAAATAATTCAAGATAATTCGGATCTTACCGTTGTTGTCTTTGAAATTAAAATCAATAAATCAGAACCATGGGCGGAGAAAACGGTTCTAACAGCGAGTAAAGACGACTTGAAAAATGGTTATATCGTACTAATAGATGACGTATTGAATTCAGGAAAAACAATGCAATATGCGCTAATGGAAGTACTTCAATTTCCAACAAAAGCCATTAAAACGCTCACATTAGTTGATCGAACACACAGACGCTTTCCAATAAAGGCAAACTTCATAGGACTAAGTCTTTCTACAACTTTAAAAGACCGAGTTGAAGTAATTCTTTCTGAAAATGAGGAAAAAGCTTATTTGGTATGATAGAACGAATTACAGAATCTTCTTCAAACCACAACAATTTGGAGAAAATGTCAACGAGAGAGTTGCTTCATGGAATTAATTCCGAGGACCAAAAAGTTGCAACCGCAATTCACCAAATTATTCCAGAAATTGAACTTTTTATTGACGAATGCTACTTACGCATGAAAAACGGCGGTCGTTTGTTTTATATTGGCGCAGGAACAAGTGGACGACTGGGTGTTGTGGATGCAAGTGAATGTCCACCTACATTTGGCGTTGACCAAGGGGTTGTTGTAGGAATAATTGCAGGAGGCGATTTAGCTATTCGAAAAGCAGTTGAATTTGCTGAAGACGATACAGAACAGTGCTGGAATGATTTAATGGAGCACAATATAAATTCAAACGATACACTAATTGGAATTGCGGCATCTGGATCAACACCATATGTTATTGGCGCAATCAAAAAAGCCAACACATTGGGAATATTGACAGGAGGAATATCATGTAATCCTGGCTCTCCTCTTGAAGTTGAAGCAAAATTTCCAATGACCGCTATTGTTGGACCTGAATTCGTTACTGGAAGTACACGTATGAAGTCAGGAACAGCGCAAAAGTTAATTCTTAACATGATAAGTACTTCATTAATGATAAAACTTGGCCATGTTAAGGGAAATAAAATGGTTGATATGCAGTTAAGCAATAAAAAACTGGTTGACAGAGGAGCAAAAATGATCCAACAAGAAATTCCTGTGGATTATGATACTGCTTTGTATTTACTTCAGAAATTTGGTAGTGTTCGATCTGCCGTTGAGAATTATAAGAAGTAAGAAAAAAAATTCTTAACAGTAGATTATACGTTAATTAAACGTGTAATTATACACTTAATACACTACTACTTTTAAAACAACTCTGCATCTGTCTCTTATACACATCTCCGAGCCCACGAGACAGGCAGAAATCTCG
>OLID01000356.1_pt1 | contig 21242 bp, 19 predicted proteins | sample 1609361 | NCBI WGS metagenome assembly OLID01 (sample SAMN05416778, study PRJEB24817) | seawater metagenome | isolation source: Sea water | place: Canada:Atlantic | collected 2013-07
TCTACACAGAGTAGATCGTCGGCAGCGTCAGATGTGTATAAGAGACAGGCATGGCGTGGATTTCATCAATGATCACCGAGGTCACGCCGCGCAGCATATTGCGGCCATGGATGCTGGTCAGCAGCAGGTACAGCGATTCTGGTGTGGTCACCAGGATATGCGGCGGATTTTTCAGCATTTTCTGCCGCTCGGCCTGCGGGGTGTCGCCGGAGCGCACCGCGACGCGGATGCCGGCCGGATGACAGCCCTGCAGGAACAGCTCGTCTTCAATGCCCGCCAGTGGTGCCTGCAGATTGCGCTCGATGTCGTTGCTCAGTGCTTTCAGCGGGGAAACATACAGGATACGGGTCTGCGCGGGCAGCGGCGCCTGTTGTGCCTCCTGCACCAGGATATCGATGGCGGCATAAAACGCCGCCAGGGTCTTACCGCTTCCCGTGGGCGCGGCCACCAGGGTATGCCGGCCGTCGCGGATCGCCGGCCACGCCTCGGCCTGGGCAGCAGTGGGCGTACCCAGATTGTGCTCGAACCAGGCCCGGCAGGCGGGGTGAAATGACGACAACGGCATGATTGAGTCCGGCGTTAACAACAACATCAGCAGCTATTATCGCAAAATATACGTTATTTATCGCATCAGTACAGCACAATCAGCCTGTCAGCGTTGACCGGCGCCGGCGATACGGCTAACGTTAGCAGTTGGCGCAGTCTGCAACCGGACGATCAGCAACCAGGCAGGGAACTATAGTAACCGTGAAATTTCTGGGTTTATCAAAAACGTATCTCGCCGCGTTCTGGCGCGAAAACCGAAAATTCCTGCTGATCCTGGCCAGCATTCTGTGTTTCAAGAGCGCGGTGGCTGACCTCAACTCGATTTCCGGTCGCTCCATGCAGCCCACGCTGCTTGATGGCGACAAGGTCTGGGTCAACAAACTGGCCTACGATGTCAAACTGCCCTTCACCGGCATCTCCGTGCTGGAGCTAGCCGAGCCCACCCGTGGCGATATTGTTATCATTGATTCGGAAGTAGCCGGCAAACGCCTGGTCAAACGCATTATTGGCCAGCCCGGCGATACCGTCTACATGCGCAACAACCTGCTGGTCGTCAATGACGAAGTCGTCGATTTCGAAATCCTCTCCGAAAGCCGCGAAGGCACCATCGTGGTGGAGCATCTGTTCGACGAAACCCACCAGGCGCTGCTGTCCGCGCAGCGCGGCAATCGCTCAACCCGCAGCTATGGCCCGGCACAGGTACCGGAAGATCACTTTTTTGTGCTCGGTGACAACCGCGACAACAGCGCCGACAGCCGACTGTACAGCTTTATCCCCCGCGACCAGATCGTCGGGCGTTCAAGTTCCGTAGTGTTCTCCATGGACAGCGATCACGCCTTCCGTCCGCGCAGTGGTCGTTTCATGGCCACTCTTGATTGACCCGTCATCGCTGAGCTACAGGCGGCGAACCGCAAATAATCAGTAAAAGCCACACCGCTCGCCTGTTAAATCCGCCTGTCAGACAGTAAACTACCCGTCTTTTCCAAAGCTGAAATCACGCGCTGCCATCACGCATCACGACCACGCCGGGGGACTCACCTGTGGGACAACAGACTGCACTGTACGCCAAGCACCTTGAGGCCGGGGCCAAAATCGTCGATTTCGGTGGCTGGGACATGCCCATTCAGTACAAATCCCTGATTGAGGAACACACCGCGGTACGCGAGCAGGCGGGGGTGTTCGACGTCTCGCACATGACCATTGTCGATATCGATGGGGCCGACGCCGAGCGCTGGCTGCGCTACCTGCTGGCCAACGACGTCGCCCGGCTCAAGGACACGGGCCACGCTCTGTATACCGGCATGCTCAATGAGAATGGCGGCGTGATTGATGACCTGATTGTGTACCGCATGGCTTCGGGCTTCCGGCTGGTGGTCAATTGCGCCACCCGCGAAAAAGATCTGGCCTGGATGCAAAGCCAGCAGGCCGGTTTTACGGTTACCCTGACCGAGCGCCCGGAACTGGCCATTCTTGCGGTGCAGGGCCCGAAAGCTATTGATATTGTGTGCCGTATCATCGGGCAGCGTTTTTCTTCCGACGATTCCGCATCAGTGGGTGGTCTGAAAAATTTTTACGGCGTAAAACTGGATGACTGGTTCGTGGCGCGCACCGGTTACACCGGCGAAAACGGCGTGGAAATCATGTTACCCAACACGGAGGCTCCGGCCATCTGGGATCTGCTGCTGGACGCCGGCGTCAAACCCATCGGCCTGGGCGCACGTGACACGCTGCGTCTGGAAGCAGGCATGAATCTTTATGGCCATGACATGGATGAGAGCATTTCGCCGCTGTCCGCCAACATGGCCTGGACCATCGCCTGGGAGCCGGCCGACCGCGACTTTATCGGCCGCCGGGCGCTGGAAGCACAGCGCCAGCACCGCGATACCCTGCCCGTACTGACCGGCCTGGTGATGGAAGAACGCGGGGTGCTGCGCGAGGGCCTGCGCGTGGAGTGTACCTTGAGCGATGGCACGACACAGGATGGCGTGATTACCAGCGGCACCTTCTCGCCCACGTTGAAGCACGCTATTGCATTGGCTAGAATCCCGGCAGATGCGCAACAATGCGCTGTCGACATCCGCGGCAAGCTGGTGCCCGTGCGCCTGGTCAAACCCGGGTTTGTGCGTCATGGTAAAAAAGTGTTCTCTTGATCAAAACGTAAATCCACAACAGCCACGAGGAACCTCCAGTGAGCGAATTCCCTGATGATTTGAAATATGCCGCCACCCACGAATGGGTGCGCGTAGAAGAAGACGGCAGTGTCACCATCGGCATTTCCGATCATGCCCAGGAGCTGCTGGGTGACATCGTGTTTATCGAGCTGCCGGAAGAAGGTGCGGTAGTCAGTGCCAAGGACGAGATGAGTGTGGTCGAGTCCGTGAAAGCGGCATCCGATATCTATGCGCCCATTTCGGGCGAAGTCATCGCCGTCAACGAAGACCTGGCTGACGCGCCGGAAACCATGAACTCCTCCCCCTACACTGACGGCTGGTTGTGCCGTATTCTGCCCAGCAATCCAAGTGAACTGGAAGAGCTGCTGGACGCCGACACCTATGCCGGAATGTGTGAATGAACATCAATACGCCCCTGCGATCCCTGCAAGACAACGACACGTTTATTGGCCGCCATATCGGCCCCGATGAACCGCAGATCCAGACCATGCTGGACGCTCTCGGTTACCGCTCCCTGAGCGAACTGACGCGCGCCACCGTGCCTGGCAGCATTGCGTTGAACCGTCCGCTGGCGCTGGCCGAGCCACGCAGCGAACAGCAGGCATTGGGTCGCCTCAAACAACTTGCGCAACAGAACGTGCTGCACCGCTCCTATATCGGACTGGGGTATTACGACACGGTGACTCCACCGGTGATCCTGCGCAATGTGCTTGAGAATCCGGGTTGGTATACGGCGTATACGCCCTACCAGCCGGAGATTTCCCAGGGGCGTCTGGAAACCCTGCTGGCTTACCAGCAGATGGTGCTGGACCTGACCGGTATGGAGCTGGCCAACGCCTCCCTGCTCGACGAAGCCACCGCCGCGGCCGAGGCCATGGCACTGGCCAAACGGGTCAGCAAGGCACGCAGCGCCAATGCCTTTTTTGTTGATCAGCGCTGCCTGCCGCAGACCATCGACGTCATCCGCACCCGCGCCGAGAGTTTTGGTTTTGACCTGATCGTCGGCCCGGCCAGGGATGCTGCCTCGCACCCGGTGTTCGGCGCCATCCTGCAATATCCGGATGCCGATGGTCATATAGAAGACCTCAGTGGCATCATCAAGGCCCTGCAGGCGAACCAGGCCATCGCCTGCGTCGCCGCTGACCTGATGAGTCTGGCGCTGCTGACTGCGCCCGGCGAGATGGGTGCCGATGTGGTAGTTGGTAATACCCAGCGTTTTGGTGTGCCTATGGGTTTTGGTGGCCCGCATGCCGCCTATTTTGCTACCAGGGATGACTACAAGCGGGCCGTACCGGGTCGTATCATCGGAGTCTCCATTGACGCCCGTGGCAAGCAGGCCTTCCGCATGTCGCTGCAGACCCGCGAGCAGCATATCCGCCGCGAGAAAGCCAACAGCAACATCTGTACCGCGCAGGTATTGCTGGCCAATATTGCTGCCATGTATGCCATGTACCACGGCCCCGAAGGCGTGCGCCGTATCGCGCTGCGCATCCACCGCCTGACCCGCGTACTGGCCAGCGGTCTGTACAAAAAAGGCATCAAGGGCAACCAGAGTTTCTTTGATACGCTGACACTGGAATTGTCCGCCGATCAGCGCACTGAGGTACTGGCGCGCGCTGCACAACACGGTATCAACCTGCGCACACAGACCAGCGACACCAGTATTGGCATCAGCCTGGATGAGTGCGCCACCGAGCACGATATTGAGGTGCTGTGGCAGGTTATGCTGGGCGCCGACGCTACCGACCTCAGCGTGGCCGGTGTTGACGCGGAGTTGAGTGACAGCAGCAAGCTGGGTATTCCGCCCGCGTTGCAACGTCAGTCTGACTATCTGCAGCACCCGATGTTCAACCGTTACCACAATGAAACCGACATGCTGCGTTACCTCAAGCGCATGGAGAACCGCGACCTGTCGCTGGCACACGCGATGATCCCGCTGGGTTCCTGCACCATGAAGCTGAACGCTACCGCCGAAATGCTGCCGGTCACCTGGCCCGAATTCAGCAAGCCGCATCCGTTTGTGCCTCGCGAGCAGGTGACCGGTTATGTACAAATGATTCAGGAACTGGAAGCCATGCTGGCCGAGATCTGCGGTTTTGACGCCGTCAGCATGCAACCCAACTCCGGCGCCCAGGGTGAATACGCCGGCCTGCTGGCGATCCGCAAATATCTGGACAGCAAGGGCGAGCAGCAGCGCAATGTGTGCCTGATTCCCAGCTCCGCCCACGGCACCAACCCGGCCAGTGCACAGATGCTGAGCATGAAGGTGGTCGTGGTTGCCTGCGACAGCAAGGGCAACATCGACGTTGAAGACTTGCGTGCCAAGGCCGACAAACACAAGGACACGCTGGCGGCGTTGATGATCACCTATCCGTCCACACACGGCGTGTTCGAGGAAGCCGTGCGCGAAATCTGTCAGATCGTGCATGACCACGGCGGTCAGGTCTACATGGATGGCGCCAACCTCAACGCTCAGGTCGGCGTGTCACGCCCGGGCGACATCGGCGCTGATGTCTCCCACGTCAACCTGCACAAGACTTTCTGTATTCCGCACGGCGGTGGTGGCCCGGGTATGGGCCCTATCGGCATCAAGCAACACCTGGCGCCTTTTGTGGCCAATCATGCTGTGGTTAAACTTGAAGGCCCGCAGGCCGGCAACAGCGCCGTGTCGGCTGCGCCCTGGGGCAGCGCCAGTATTCTGCCGATTTCCTGGATGTATATCAGCATGATGGGCGCCGCCGGACTGTTAAAAGCAACCCAGGTTGCCATCCTTAGCGCCAATTACATTGCCCAGCGTCTGAATGGTCACTACCCGGTCCTGTACACTGGCCAGAACGGCCGTGTCGCACACGAATGCATCATTGATCTGCGACCGTTAAAAGCCAGTTCCGGAATCACCGAGGAAGATATAGCCAAGCGCCTGATGGACTATGGTTTCCATGCGCCCACCATGTCATTTCCGGTACCGGGCACGCTGATGATCGAGCCTACCGAAAGCGAACCGCTGGAAGAAGTCGATCGTTTCATCGAAGCCATGATCAGCATCCGCCAGGAAATCACCCGGGTCGAGTCGGGCGAACTGGACGCTGACAACAATATGCTCAAGCATGCGCCGCATACCCTGGCCGACATCATGGATGAAAACTGGGAGCGGCCATACAGCAAGCAGGAAGCCGCTTTTCCGGTCGCAGCACTGCGCGACAACAAGTTCTGGCCGGCGGTGAATCGCATCGACAACGTTTATGGCGACCGTAACCTGTTCTGTGCCTGCCCGGCCATGGACACCTATACCTGACAGTCTGCGCTGGCACAGCAGTTGATTCTTTGAGGAAGTACAGATGAGCCAGAGCCTGAGGCAACGGATTGCGGACTGGATAGAAAGTCCGGTGGTGCAGAACTTCATCATCGCAGTCATCATCTTCAACGCCATCACGCTGGGCCTGGAAACGTCGACCACGATCATGCGGGCTGCCGGTGGCATACTGCGTGCCATCGAGCAGATTGTGCTGGTGATCTTTGTGATCGAGATTGCCCTCAAACTGTTTGCCCACGGCCCGCGTTTTTTCCGCAGTGGCTGGAACGTGTTCGACTTTATCATCGTCGGCATTGCGCTGGTGCCCTCGTCCGGGCCTTTTGCCATTCTGCGGGCCTTGCGCATCCTGCGGGTGCTGCGCCTGCTCACCAAGATCAAACGCCTGCGCATGATCATCGAGTCCCTGCTGGCAGCTTTGCCCAGTATCGGCTGGATCGTGTTTCTGCTTGGCATGGTGTTTTATATCTTTGGTGTCATGGGCACGCAACTGTTCGCCTCAGCGTTCCCTGATGACTTCGGCACGCTGGGCCGCACTCTGTACACCCTGTTCCAGGTGATGACGCTGGAAAGCTGGTCCGAGGGTGTGTCACGACCGGTGATGGCCGTGTATCCCTATGCCTGGATTTACTTCATCAGCTTCGTGCTGGTGACAGCGTTTGTGGTACTCAACCTGTTTATCGGTATCATCGTCAGCACCATGCAGGAGCGTCACTTCGAGGACGAGTCCCAGCGGCAGGCCGAGCAGGACGAACGCGCCCACAGCGAGCGCGAGGAGATGTTGCGTCTGATCCGGGAACTGAACGAAAAAGTCGACCGCCTGCAGCGCTGACTGCAGGTTAACAGGCTGTTAAAGGAAGGCGTCGGGCATCTTGGCCTTCACACGGGCATCATCCTTGCTGACCACACCCGCCTGCACCAGCTCCTTCAGGTGCTGGTCCAGCGTTTTCATGCCGGTGTTGGAACCGGTCTGAATCGCCGAATACATCTGGGCCACCTTGTCCTCACGGATCAGATTGCGGATGGCCGGTGTCCCCATCATGATTTCAAAGGCCGCCACGCGGCCACCACCGGTCTTCTTCAACAGCGACTGTGATACCACCGCCTGCAGTGACTCTGACAGCATGGATCGCACCATGCTCTTTTCACCCGCCGGAAACACATCAATCATACGGTCGATGGTCTTCGCCGCGGATGTTGTGTGCAGCGTAGCAAACACCAGGTGTCCGGTTTCGGCGGCCGTCAGCGCCAGCCGGATGGTCTCCAGGTCGCGCAATTCGCCGACCAGGATGATGTCGGGGTCTTCACGCAGTGCCGAACGCAAGGCTTCATTGAACCCCTTGGTATCACGGTGCACCTCGCGCTGATTGATCAGGCACTTTTTACTCTCGTGGACAAACTCAATGGGATCCTCAATAGTCAGGATGTGTTCATACCGAGTGTTATTGATGTAATCCATCATGGCGGCCAGCGTGGTGCTCTTGCCTGAACCCGTCGGACCGGTCACGACCACCAGGCCGCGCGGAAAGCTGGCGATCTGCTCAAACACCTTGCCCATGGACAGCTGCTCCATGGTCATTACCTCGGCCGGTATGGTCCGGAATACCGCGGCTGCACCCCGGTTCTGGTTAAAGGCATTGACCCGGAAGCGCGCCAGACCGGGAATCTCGAAGGAAAAATCAGTTTCAAAGAACTCCTCAAAATCCTTGCGCTGCTTGTCGGTCATGATTTCGTAGATCAGTGCGTGAACCGTTTTGTGGTCCATCTGCGGCGCATCGACACGCCTGATATCACCGTCCACCCGGATCACCGGCGGCATGCCTGCGGTCAGGTGCAGGTCGGAGGCGCCGTTTTGCACGGCAAAGGTCAATAGTTTGCTGATATCCATGGTCACGCCCTGTTCTGTTGTTGAAATAACTATAGCATCTTGCCACAAACAGCACAGCCGCAATGCCGACAGGACATGTTATGCTAGGTTATGGCCCAAACCCGAGACGACAACACCATTGCCGGCAACTACCGCCGCATCCTCGCCCGCATTCGCACACAGGAAGAACACTTCCGGCGTAAGCCCGGCAGCGTGCTGCTGCTTGCCGTCAGCAAGACCCATGGCGCCGACCGGGTGCGTGAAGCCTATGCCGCCGGCGCCAGGGACTTCGGCGAGAACTACGTGCAGGAGGCGCTGGATAAAATGGCGCTGCTGGAGCAGACGCCACATCCCCTGACCGACATCACCTGGCACTTCATTGGTCCGATCCAGTCCAACAAGACCCGGGACATCGCCGCTTCCTTTGACTGGGTGCACAGCGTCGACCGGCTGAAAATTGCCCGCCGCCTGAACGATCAGCGCCCGGAACTTCTGCCCGCCCTGAACGTCTGTATTCAGGTCAATCTGTCAAACGAAGACAGCAAATCCGGCGTGCCCCTGAGCGAGGTCGAGTCGCTGTGCGCCGATGTCGCCCGGCTGCCCCGCCTGCAATTGCGCGGGCTGATGGCAATACCGGCGCCCTGTCAGGATCACGCGCAGCAACGCGCCGCATTTAAACCGCTGGCCACTGAGTTTTACCGGCTGCAGCAGCAGTTCCCGTCTCTGGATACGCTGTCCATTGGCATGAGTGATGATTTTGATGCTGCCATTGCCGAGGGCTCAACCATGATCCGCATTGGCACCGCGATCTTCGGCGCCCGCGGCTAGGCTGCTTTCGACACCCGGACAAGATCGACCAGATCACTGACCGTATCGACCTGGAATAACGCGTGCTCGGGTATTTCGATGCCAAAATCCACTTCAATTTCAAACACAATCTGTATCATTTTTAATGAATCGATCATCAGCGATTTCACCGTCGTGTCAGCGCCAATCGCCTGCTCTGCCGTGCCGGGTTCCACACAATCCCGAATGATCGCAACTATCCGGTTTTCCATTTTTGTCTCTCCGTAACAGTGCCGGGGGCCTGCAATAAACATCCGACTCTCCTCTTGGAAAAGTCTAGTTCATGGCACTGGCACCTTCCACTTTTTGTGCCATACTTGAGATCAATGAATTCGACCAGAAAGCCAGCCCAGGGGACAGAATGAAAAAAATCATCGCCACGGCCATCATCGTATTCGCCCTCGCGTTCGCCTTCGCCAGTGGCATCACCCCGACCTACGTCGTCAACGCGCCCGGTGTCGCCACAGGCATTGGCGCCAAGCTGTTGTGCAGCTCACGTTACGTCAGCGGTCTGTCGCCACAACAGTCGTATGATGATCTGGTCCAGTACTCGTCCATCCTGCAATACCTGGATGTCGACTACGATGAATCAGAGAAAACCGTTACCACTTCGCTGTTCGGTCTGGGCCGCACCACGGCAAGCTACTATCCGGGGGTAGGCTGTTACACGGACTTCGAGGGATTCGAGGCACGGGCCAATGCCAATCTGCAACCGATGCCGGTGTTCAACAGCCGATGGCCGCATGGTACGCGTGTCGACACCATTGACGTTGAGATGCAACGGCAGTTGAGCGCGATGGTGTCGCAGGACAATGGCAACGGGCTCGATACCCGCGCATTGCTGGTGGTCAAGAACGGCGATATCGTCGCCGAAGCCTATGCGCAGGGCGCCGGTCCTGAGACGCCGCTATTGGGCTGGTCAATGGCCAAAAGTCTGATGTCGGTGATGCTGGGCAATCTGGCCTGGCGCGGCCTGCTGGATGTTGATGAAGCGCCGGGCCTGGAGGGCTGGGCCGGCGATGAACGTGCCGACATCCGTATTCGCGATCTGCTGACCATGACCGACGGCCTGGACTTCTCTGAAGTCTATGAACCGGGAAGCGATGCCACCTCCATGCTGTTCACCGAACCCTCCGCCTCCGGTTATGCTATTGGCCGACCGGCGCTGCACCCACCCGGCACACAGTTCAACTACAGCTCGGGCACGGCCAATATTCTGTCACGCATCTACTTCAACCGTACCGGAGGCACACTGGCGTCAAGTCTGGCCGATTACCGGCAGCACATTGCTGGACCGCTGAGTTTTCAGCACACGGTGTTCGAACCCGATGCACGCGGTGTACTGGTGGGCAGCTCGTATTTTTATGCGTCTGCCCGCGACTGGGCGCGTTTGGGGCAGATGATGCTGCAGGGCGGGGTACTTAACGGCAAACGTATTGTCAGCGAAGCGTGGGTGGAGCAGTCCACGCGTCCGAACAGCTCCCGCAACCAGAAGGATTACGGTTATCAGTGGTGGCTGAATACCGGTGAGTCATCGCCGCGCTGGCCTGATTTGCCGGCCGATGCCTATGCCGCTCAGGGCAATCGGCAACAAAGTCTGATGGTGATCCCGTCAGAGAACCTGGTGATTGTGCGGCTGGGGTGGACATCAGGCGAGTATCCGGCCAATGAGCGTTTTGCACAAATCGTCGAGGCGCTACGGTAGCGCCTCACGACATTGACGCATATTAGCTGGTCATGCAAAAAACGGTCAGTTTGTTGCCATCCAGATCCCTGAAGTAGCCAGCATAAAAGCCGTCGGTACCGCGTGGGCCGGCCGCGCCTTCGTCCTGCGCATTCAGCTCCAGTGCCTTTTTGTGAACCCGGTCCACCGTTTCCGGACTGTCAGCCGCCAGTGCCACCATGACGCCATTACCGACGGTAGCGGGCTTGCCGTCATAGGGTTTAATGATGGATATCATGGGTTGCCCCGGCTGGTTACCCCAGGCGATAAAGCTCTCCATTTCCATAAAACGCTTGCCACCCAGCTCTGCCAGCAGGGTGTCGTAAAAAGCGGCCGCGCGCGGCATGTCGTTCGTCCCAACGCATACATATCCAATCATGGTTTACCCCGGTTCAGTGGTTATTGTTTATAAGGCAATCCGCAGTGCGCACAGTCGCGTCGGAACGGATTGAGGAAGTACTTTTTCACATAAAACTGTTCGTGGCAACGCGGACAGCGCCGCACCGACATATTGATACCGAAACCGGCATACAGTGCCATGTACGCCAGCATCAGCCAGGTGATGTCCTGACCCTGGCCAACCAGTCGACCGACGGCGTACACATAGATGGGAAAAGTCAGAAAACACACCATCAGTCGGTTTCTGGATGTGCGGATTTTACGCAGGGCGTCGCTGAACGCGTCCTCGGTAGGGGCCGTCATAGTTCGTGCTCTTGGCTGTCAATAATGGGCGATACCCTACCATGAAGCCGCCATTCATGCATTGTCGGCGACAAAACTGAGGACCTCGCGGATATGGGTGGCACCGGCAGCGAGCATCACCAGCCGGTCAAAACCCAGCGCCACTCCCGCGCAGAGTGGCAGGCCATGTTCCAGGGCAGCCAGCAACCGGGCATCCACCGGGCGCACGGGCAAACCGGCGGCCTTGCGCTGATGGTTGTCAGCGGCAAAGCGGCGCGCCTGCTCAGTACTATCGGTCAGTTCCAGATAACCATTGGCCAGTTCCATGCCGGCAACAAACAGTTCGAATCGTCGTGCCACCGGGCTGCCGTGCTGATCCTGGATAATCTGCGCCAGCGCCGCCTGACTGGCGGGAAACTCCACGACAAATACCGGTTCCTGCAGTTGCGGTTCGATCACCAGTGCCATCAGCAGATTCAGCGTATCGTCGCGGCTCAGCGACATCCCCTCAACATCAGTATGGCGGCGCGCACACGCCAGCAACTCAGTGTCGCTGGCGCTAAACGGATCGATCTGCAGTGATTGCCGAAACAGGTCACGGTAGGAAATGCGGGCAATCTCGCCAGCATCAGGCAGGGACGATGGCAGGCAGGTCGCCATTAGCGCCGCCACCTCGTCAATCAGCTGGCCGTCATCAAATCCCGGCCGGTACCACTCCAGCATGGTGAATTCCGGATTGTGCCGTTGCCCCGACTCGTCGCGGCGGAAGGCCTTGCACAGTTGGTAGATCGGCCCGCTGCCGGCGGCCAGCAAACGTTTCATGGCAAATTCGGGAGAGGTTTGCAGGTAACGCCAATCGCCTGGCGCCAGCTCCAGCGCCAGTGCATCCAAGTGTGGGTCAGTGCCGGTAGCCTGACACATCAGCGGCGTTTCCACCTCAAGCACATCGCGCTCGGCAAAAAAGTCCCGTACGCGCGCCAGCAATCGCGCCCGCAGCCGCAGGGTATTCAGCGCCGCATCGGGCTGCCAGCGCATGGTTTATCGGACCCGGTTCTGGTATTCGCCGGTGCGCGTATCGACTCGCAGCACATCACCAATATTGACAAACAGCGGCACCTTGACCACAGCGCCGGAGGCCAGCGTCGCCGGTTTGCTGCCACCCTGGGCGGTGTCGCCTTTCAGACCCGGGTCGGTTTCCACCACCTCGATTTCGACAAAATTGGGTGGCGTCACACTGATCGGATTGCCGTTATAAAGAGTCACCACGTACACGTCTTCCTCTTTCAGCCAGTTCAGCGCATCGGCGACGGCGGCCTTGTCAGCGGGGAACTGTTCGAAACTGCCGTCGGTCTTCATGAAGTGCCAGAACTCGCCGTCGCTGTACAGGTAGGACATGTCCGTTTCCATGACATCGGCTGCTTCCAGCGACTCACCGGACTTGAAGGTGCGCTCCCATACCCGGCCATTGAGCAGATTACGCAGCTTGACGCGGTTGAAGGCCTGGCCTTTGCCCGGTTTGACAAACTCGTTGTCCAGAATGCTACAGGGATCGCCGTCCAGTAACACCTTTAAACCGGGTTTGAACTCGTTGGTTGAAAATGTCGCCATGATGCCCTCTCTATTTTAACCTTGGTAATGCCTGGCAGCCGGTTTAACATGGCCGCCATGTTAATTGTCTGTTTGTTAATTGGTTCTGTTAATAGTGGCCTGTTCGCTAACAGCCTGTTCACCCTCACGCGGATAAATATTGTCGATGTCGTCCCTAGTGCTGGCCCAGCGCCACCCTGATGACAGCGCGAGACGCTGGCAACAGGAACTGTCCAACCTGATCACGGAACCGGAGGAGTTGCTGCAACTGCTGGGGCTGAGCCCCGATGATGTCAGCATTCCAACCGACGTACTGCGCGCCTTCCCCCTGAAAGTACCCCGACCGTTCGTCGCCAGAATGCGTCCTGGTGATGCCCGCGACCCGTTGTTGCTGCAGGTACTGCCGTCGGCTCCGGAAAGCGATGATACCCCCGGATACGGCTTCGATCCACTTTCGGAGGCCGATTTTAATCCGCAGCCCGGCATTCTCCACAAATACCAGGGCCGCGTGCTGGTGCTGGCCGCCCCGCATTGTGCAGTGCATTGCCGCTATTGTTTTCGGCGCCACTTCCCATACCAGGACAAAGTGCCCAGCCGTCAGGTCTGGGAACAGAGCCTGCAGTGGCTTGCCGGGCAGCCGCAGATCACCGAAGTCATCTACAGTGGCGGCGACCCCCTGGCCGCCAGCGACAAACATCTGGCCTGGCTGACAGATCGCATTTCAGGAATTCCCCACATCGGCCGATTACGTATACATACGCGCACGCCGGTGCTGGTGCCGGCGCGGGTGGACGACAATCTGCTGGCCTGGCTGGGCGGTACCCGGTTGCAAAAGGTCATGGTGATTCACTGCAACCATGCCAACGAGATTGATGCCGAGGTCATTGCCGCCATGCAGCACCTGCGTGAAGCTGGTGTAACGCTGCTGAACCAGAGCGTGCTGCTGCGTGGTGTCAATGACTCCGTGCCGGCGCTGGCGCAGCTCAGTGAGGCGCTGTTTGCAGCTGGCGTGCTGCCGTACTACCTGCACGCCCTGGACAAGGTACAGGGGGTCGCGCATTTTGACGTCAGTGAAGAACGGGCCAGGGATTTGATAACAGCCATGAAACAACGATTACCCGGTTATCTTGTGCCCAGGCTGGTGCGGGAAATACCCGGTGAAGCGTCCAAAACCGGACTAATATAGAGCTATGGCCACGACAGTAACGCATCACATTCTGATCAATCAGAGCCCGGCCGGCAAGGCAGACAAGGTCGTCGGCCTGCTGCGTCGCGCCGGCTTGGGCATTCGTGCGCGCGAATTTGAAGGTAACCATCTGCCCGATAACGTGCCCGGCTGCGATCCCCATGATCTGATCCTGCTGTTCGCTGATGTGCCCGGGCAGGCCAATGAAGCCCTGCTGCGCCAGCTGCAGTCTTCACGTCGCGACATTCCCTGCCTGCTGATTTGCCGGGCCCCTGCGCGCTGGCTGCCGATGCTGAACCTGGGCGCTGCCGGGCTGATCAACGAAACCCTGCTTGAGTCAGCGGCCGGCCAGGTGGAGTTTGTCTATCGCGTCAAGCGAGAACTGGAGCAGCTGCGACAACGTCGGGACGCCAGGCGTGCAGACAGCACACTGCGTGAGCTGCACCAACGCCTGCAAAGTTTCATGGACGCCACCACGGATGCCATCGCCTGCCTGCAGGACGGTCTGCATCAGTATGCCAACCAGGGCTGGTTAAGGTTTTTCGGCTTTCAGAACCAGTCCGCGCTGCTGGCGGTACCGTTTCTCGATCTGGTCGCCGACGAAGATGTGGAGAAGGTTCGCCAGTTCCTGCGCAACCGTCTGGACGCCGGCGACCAACGCTGTGAATTTACCGCGCTGCGTCGCGACGGCTCGGAGATTCGCGCAACTCTGGACCGCTCGGCCATCAGCATCAATGGCGACAACAGCCTGCAGTTGCTGATCCAGCCGGCCAAGGGCAACGCCGACCATGAAAATGCCATTCGTGCCGCGCGCAGCAAGGACATGCAAAGCGGGCTGCTGAACGAAACCAGCCTCGGTCGCATGCTCAATCAGGCCATCAGCGGAGCTGTGTATCAGGGCCGCTACAGTGCCGTGGTCATGCTCAGCGCCCCGAACCTGTCGGATATTGCCGTGGTGCTGGGCAGGACCGACATGCACCTGCTGCTGGGCGAAATCGCCTCCCTGCTGGCCTCGGCATGCCCAACCCAGGCTGTGCTCGGCCGTCTCGATGCCGGTGACTTTATTGTGCTGCTACCCGATGCTGACACTGAAAGCTGCCAGCAATTGATTGCCCGACTGGAGAACCAGCGCGATCTGCTGGCTCGGCTGGCCCCCGAAGGCACCCGCCTGCATTTCAGCATTGGCGCCGCCATGATCACCGATGAGGCACCGGATGCCGACACTCTATTGATCCGCGCCCGGCAGCATCAGATCCTGCGACAACATCAGCACGAAGGTGCCTCTGATGCCGGTGAAGCTGGCTCCACCCTCAAGCTGCTGCGTCAATCGCTGCTTGAGGAATCACTGATGCTGGTCTACCAGCCCACGGTCAGCCTGAAAGCCGATGCCAACGAATACTATGAGGTGAGGATCAGGCTGCCCATGGCAGACCGGATCATCTATCCCGGCGAATTTCTGGATGCCGCGAATCAGCACGGTTATGGTGAACGTATTGACCGTTATGTCATCAGCCACGCCTTGCGTGCCATTAATGAACACAGCGACGTAAAGCTGCGCCTGACCATCAACCTGACGCCAAACTCTCTGCTCAGCCAGACCCTGCTTTCCTGGCTGACCCAGGAACTGCGTCGGCAAAAACAAAGTCCACGCCAGCTGATTCTGCAGATCAGCGAAATGGACGTACTCAGCGCCCCGGAAGAAGCCCGGCGCTTCTGTCTGCAGGTTCGCGAGCTGGGCTTTGAGCTGTCGCTGACTCACTTCGGTTGCAGTCTGGATCCGTTCCGCGTGCTGAGCCAGGTACAGGCTGATTACGTGAAACTGGACCGGTCGTTGCTGCAACACATCAACCTGGATGCCGATCAGCGCGAACGCCTGCACGACGTGGTAAGCACCCTGCATTCGCAGGGTGTCAGGGTCATTGCGCCGATGGTGGAAGATATCGAAGCACTACCTTTGCTGTGGCAGAGCAACGTCAATTTTGTGCAGGGCAACTGTCTGCAACAACCCAGCCAAAGCATGACGTTCGGGATGTTCCAGGAGCAGGAGCTCACTCTGGAGTCAGTGGGCTGAGCTCCTGGAGCCAGTGGGCTGAGCGCCTGCAACCAGCGGGCTGGGCGCCCGGACTCAGACAGCCACCTCTACCCGGTCAACATTCTGGAACCCGCGCGGCAGTTTATTGCCTCTGCGTCCACGTTCGCCATGGTAGTGTGCCAGATCACCCGCTTTCAGGGTCAGGTGTCGACGTCCGGCGTAAACAGTCACCGCGCCTTCGGCGGGCAGCACGGTCATCGAGACCACAAACTCCAGTCGATCGGCGACCCGCCCTGACGGAATGCCGATAATCTTGTTGCCTTTGCCACGCGCCAGTACCGGCAACTCTGCTACCGGGAAGCACAACATGCGGCCTTCGTTGGTCACTGCCACCAGCAGATCCGTCTCCGGATTCTGAATCAGCGTTGGCGTCAGTACCCGCGCACCCTTGGGCAGGCTCAGCACCGACTTGCCCGCCTTGTTCTTGCTTTGCAGATCACCGACGGTGGCGACAAAACCATAACCGGCATCACTGGCCATCAGCACAGGCTGTTTGTCATCCGCCATCAACACGCCTTCAAAGGAAGCGCCTGAAGGAGGCGCCAGACGTCCCGTTAATGGCTCACCCTGCCCGCGTGCTGACGGCAATGTATGGGTCTGCACGCTGTAGGCCCGGCCGGTAGAGTCCAGGAACACCGCTGATTGATTGCTCTTGCCCTTGGCGGCAATCTTGAAACTGTCGCCGGACTTGTACTGCAAGGCTTCAGGGTCAACATCATGGCCCTTGGCCGCCCGCACCCAGCCGCTTTTCGACAACACGACGGTCACCGGCTCTGACGAAATCAGTTCCACTTCGCTGAACGCCTGGGCTTCAGTGCGCTGAACCAGGGGCGAACGACGATCATCCCCGTACTGCTCAGCGTCGGCGATCAGCTCCTTTTTGATCAGCGTCTTCAGCTTGCGCTCGGAGCCCAACAGACCCTCCAGATGTTCGCGCTCTTTGGCCAGCTCATCCTGCTCGCCGCGGATCTTCATCTCCTCCAGCTTGGCCAGGTGACGCAGTTTTAATTCCAGGATGGACTCGGCCTGCACATCATCCAGCCCGAAGCGCGCCATCAGCACCGGCTTGGGTTTGTCCTCGGTGCGGATGATATGAATCACTTCATCAATGTTCAGGAACGCCACCAGCAGGCCTTCCAGGATATGTAACCGGTCCAGCACCTTCTGCAGGCGATACTGCAATCGGCGACGTACGGTCTCGGTACGGAAGGACAACCACTCTGATACGATCATGCGCAGGTCTTTCACCTGCGGCCGGCCGTTGGTGCCGATCATGTTGAAATTGACGCGGTAACTTTTTTCCAGGTCCGTGGTGGCAAACAGGTGCAGCATGGTCTCATCGGCATCGATGCGGTTGGAGCGCGGCACAATGACAATACGGGTCGGATTTTCGTGATCGGATTCATCGCGCAGATCCACCACCATGGGCAGCTTTTTCTTCTGCATCTGCGCAGCAATCTGTTCCAGCACCTTGGCGCCGGACACCTGATACGGCAAAGCCGTGATGACAATGTCGCCGTCTTCCACTTTATACACCGCGCGCGCCTTCACCGAACCGCGCCCGGTTTCATACATCGTGCGCAGGTCAGCCAACGGCGTGATGATCTCCGCCTCGGTAGGAAAATCCGGGCCTTTGACATGCATCAGCAGATCGGCGAGCGTGGCCTTGGGCTCATCCAGCAGGTGGACACAGGCACTCACCACCTCGCGCATATTGTGCGGCGGAATATCGGTGGCCATGCCGACCGCGATACCGCTGCCGCCGTTGAGCAGCACATTCGGCACCCGTGCCGGCAGCAACGCCGGCTCGTCCATGGTGCCGTCAAAATTGGGTTTCCACTCCACCGTGCCCTGCCCCAGTTCGGACAACAGCAGCTCGGCATATTTCTGCAGCTTGGACTCGGTATATCGCATGGCAGCGAAGGACTTGGGATCGTCGGGCGAGCCCCAGTTGCCCTGGCCGTCCACCAGCGGATAACGGTAACTGAACGGCTGCGCCATCAGTACCATGGCCTCGTAACAGGCCGAATCGCCGTGCGGATGGAACTTACCAATCACGTCACCGATGGTGCGCGCCGACTTCTTGAACTTGGACGAGGCTTTCAGGCCCAGCTCCGACATGGCGTAAACAATACGGCGCTGCACCGGCTTCAGGCCGTCGCCGATATACGGCAGCGCGCGATCATTGATCACATACATGGAGTAGTTCAGGTAGGCCTGACGGGTATAACTGCTGAGCGCGATCTGCTCGGTGCCGTCAGCGTTGATGGTGATGTTCATGGTCATAGGCGGGCCAACTGTAAAATTTGTTCTGGGAACAGGCTTTTAAAACAATGCGCTGTTATAGCACATTCAGGCGCCGTGACTGTAGTCCCCGGGCGCTTGCAGCTGATAGCAGCGACGGCTATGATACTGTTTATACATACAGTATCATAGCGCATATGAAACCGCCTTTCCTCACTGACAAGCCACGAACCCAGAGCCCGCTCAAAGGCCGCGGCGCCCTGTCCAATCTGCAGGGCCGCTTTGAACACCAGCTGCGCGAGGATTTCGACGATGGCTGGGACATTCCGGAAGACGAAGCCTCCGCGCCACAAACCCACGTCACCGAAGAAATCGCGCGCAGCATCCTGACCCGCAACCAGTCGCCGGACATTCCGTTTAACGTGTCGCTGAATCCTTACCGTGGCTGCGAACATGGCTGTGTCTACTGCTTTGCCCGGCCCACACACAGCTATCTGGAGCTGTCGCCAGGGCTGGATTTCGAAACGCGCCTGTTTGCCAAGGTCAATGCTGCCGAGCTGCTGCGACGCGAACTGGCCAGCCCCTCCTGGCATCCGGAAGGAATAGCCCTGGGGGTTAACACCGATGCCTATCAGCCGTGCGAGCGCAAACTGGGCATCACCCGGCAGGTACTGGAAGTCATGCAGGAATGCGGGCAGCCAGTGGGCCTGATCACCAAGTCGGCGCTGATCGAGCGCGACATTGATATCCTGGCGGCAATGGCCCGCAAACGCCAGGTGACAGTCACCATCACCATAACCTCGCTGGACCACGAGCTGTCGCGCAAACTGGAACCGCGCGCTGCGTCGCCGACCCGACGCCTGAAAACTGTGGCGCGGCTGGCCGCCGCGGGCGTTCCTGTGGGCGTGAATGTGGCTCCCATTATTCCGTTTGTCACCGACCAGGACTTTGAACAGGTTTTGTTTGCCGCTGCCGAAGCGGGCGCCGGTACCGCCGGTTATATCGTGCTGCGCCTGCCCTGGGAGGTTAACCCGCTGTTCCAGCAGTGGCTGCAGACACATTTCCCCGATCGACGGGAACGGGTCATGGAACGGCTGCGTGATATGCGCGGCGGCAAGGATTACGACGCCAGCTACGGTACCCGCATGCGCGGTGAAGGCATCTGGGCGGAACTGATCCGGCAGCGCTACGACGCCGCCATGCGTCGGTGCGGCCTGGCCAATCGGCAACACAAGTATGCCGGGCTCGACTGCAGCGGTTTCACCCGTCCCCGCTATGTCCCCGCCGCATCAGTCAAAGCCGATGGTTCGCCTCAACAATTGGATATGTTTTAATGCTGACCTGAGCTGCTCACAATGCAAAAGGACCAATACTCATGCGACTGATTTCATGGAACGTAAACGGCATCCGCGCCGCGGTTAAAAAGGACTTCCTGACCTCACTGGAACAGATGCAGCCCGACATGCTGTGCATTCAGGAGACCAAGGCGCAGGATGAACAGGTAATCACTGCCTTGGGCGAGGAGCATGGTTACCATGTCGTGCCACACTCAGCCGTGCGCCCCGGTTATTCAGGCACCGCCATGTTCAGCCGCCAGCAACCGCTGTCAGTGGAGTTTGGTCTGGATATCGAGCAACACGATCAGGAAGGCCGCGTGATCACTGCCGAGTTCGAGGACTTTTTCCTGATCACCGTGTACACACCCAACTCCGGCAGTGAACTGAAGCGCCTGGAATACCGCGAGCAATGGGACCGGGATTTCCGCAAGCATGTCGAGCAGCTGGAAATCAAAAAACCGGTGATAATCTGCGGTGACCTCAATGTCTGTCATCAGCCCATTGATATTGCCAGACCCGAGGCCAACTACAACAAAAGTGCCGGGTATACCCAAATAGAGATTGATGGCATCAGCAGCCTGCTCAAAGCCGGCTACATCGACAGTTTCCGCCACCTGCATCCTGACACCGTCAAATACAGCTGGTGGAGCATGCGTGGCGGCGCCCGGGCCCGGAACGTGGGCTGGCGGCTGGATTATTTTCTGGTGTCAGAAAAGCTGGCAGAGCGCATCAAGGGGGCTGAAATTCTCAGTGATGTGTACGGCTCGGATCACTGCCCGGTGGTGCTGGAACTGGAATGACCTGCCCGACCTCAGTCGCCCAGGAGTATACGGGCTTCCTTGATGACAATGGCGATCACCTGCTCTGAGCGATTCACCAGCGTATATTGCTGCCCTTCGGCAAGCACTGACCAGTGTCCGGCTGCCTGCAGTTCCTCGGTGATCCCATCACTGCGCAGCACCTGCACTTCCCCGGCTGACGCCTGCACCACATAGGCCGGGTGCTGATGCCGAATGATACCAGTGGTGGCACCCGGCGCCAGCGTCAATCGCCATGCCCGGAACCACCCATTGCTGATATCCGGCGCTTGCGCCAGGCCCGTGGGCAAGGTGCTGGCATCGTCCTCACTGACCGGCGTCGCGTAACTGGTCAGGGCAATGATACGGAACAGCCCCGGCCCGGGATTGCTGACGCGGTGGGTATACGCTTCATCAACGTAGCGGGTCACGCTGGACAGGCGCCCGTTCAGCGGCCCTTCGCCGTTGCTGATAAAGGTGTAGAGAATCGCGGCATCGTGGGTGTGCGGCAGCGTCATATCACCCGGGTTAATCTGCACGTCCAGCAACCTGACGTCGGCACCAGTGTCTGTCTGCAGGCGATGCACGGTGCGGTGACGCGGCTCCTGCAGAATCGGCACTACCCGCACCGGATCGGTGAGACCGATAAAGTCTTCGGGCGCGCCCTCTGTCAGTGTCGTCGGGGCCGGCGTCAGCGTTTCGGGCGTCAGGGCATCCGGCTGTGCATGCGCGACCGTCGTATACAGCATGGCTGCATACAAGGCCGCGGCGAATACCTTGGTTTCAGTGCAAAATTTCATCATTGAATTAAACAACCCCTGTCTCTTATACACATCTGACGCTGCCGACGATCTA
>OLID01000357.1_pt1 | contig 21214 bp, 26 predicted proteins | sample 1609361 | NCBI WGS metagenome assembly OLID01 (sample SAMN05416778, study PRJEB24817) | seawater metagenome | isolation source: Sea water | place: Canada:Atlantic | collected 2013-07
TCTACACAGAGTAGATCGTCGGCAGCGTCAGATGTGTATAAGAGACAGCAGCAGAAAAAATGCCTCAAGCGAGCAAAAGCCCTCCTCCGAAGAGCAGAGCGAGGGAACATCGCCGAGCTTAAAATTAGTACATAGCCGCCCTTCCCCTCGGCGCAACCCTAAAGGGAAAGAAGTTTCTCTTAGGAAAGTTGCGGGAGTTTGGTATCTTTCTCGTTTAAGCGACTCTCTTGAGATGCCTGAAGCAGAGTTCGAAGAAAATACAGGAGGAGTTTGTTCTTTTTGTCGTGAACCCATTGGCGGTTTAGAAGAAGTCCACACTATTCTTAATCGCTGTTCTTTCATCTGTGACGATTGTGGAAATATTGGAGATTGATAAAATGGATTTTACTATTGGTTGTGACCCTGAAATCTTCGTGAAGGACAAGACCACCGGAAAGGCGGTCTCGGCTCACGGACTTATCGAAGGCACGAAAGAAGCCCCCTTCAAAGTCAACGGAGGGGCGTATCAAGTCGACGGCATGGCTGTCGAATTCAACACCGATCCTATTGTTATGGACACCTCCTCGGCTGTGTTTTCTCAAAATGTGTTGAGAGTAATGGACCGGCTTAAGGCAGACGTTCAGGCTTCGAACAAGGAGTTGACTTTCGACTTCTCGGCCACCGCAGACTTCGACAAGGATTATCTCGACAGCCAGCCTGACGAAGCCAAGGAGCTTGGGTGTGATCCCGACTTCAACGCTTACACTCTTGAGCAGAACTCTCCCCCTGACGCGGAGAACGTTTTGTTCCGGACTGCCGCAGGCCATGTTCACGTCGGGTGGACTAGTGGAGCTCCTACGGATCACCCGGATCACCTTGAGATTTGCGCCAATGCAGTAAAAGCTCTCGATGCTTCCGTCGGTCTCGTGTCCCTTATCTATGAGCCGGACAATCGCCGCAGAGAACTTTATGGCAAGGCTGGTGCTTTCCGCCCCAAAGAATACGGCGTCGAATACCGCACTCCGTCTAACTTCTGGATTGTGAACCACGAACACCGTAGAGCAATGTTCTTGACGGTCAAGAGAACGATGAACAATCTTATGCGGTACAGGGGAGATGTCGATGCTTGCGTCAAATACATGACTTCAGAGACGCCCGACAATATCCGATCTATCATTGATAACAATGAGATTGGTATTGCAAAGCGTATTCTTTCCATGAGGTGTATCGCGTCTCTGGAGGGAAAATGGAGAAGTGACGCGGCACTTGGTTGGGAGTAACACTCATGTTTTGGGAAAGCGCAGATCAAGCCCAGCAACGTCTCTCCCGAACTGTCGTGATGCTCGGAGACGACCCTGTTTATATTGACAGGGTAGAGTTTTCGGACAGGAAGGATGAGCTGGTTGCTTATGTGAAAACTACTGCTGACCAACCAAGGGGTGAGGCAATTTCTCTGGAAGACCCTCGGTGGAACAACTTTCGGAAGTTGCCTGCCCTAGGCCTGATTAACACACCAACTGATCTCTTTCTCATCGAAAGGTTCCCCGCCCGAACAGTTAAACACGGGTATGGAAGAGAGAATTGTGGGGTTCGAGTTTACCGGAGAGACGCCGGTAGGGCAAATCTTTGGACTGCGTCCCCTTTTAATATTTTCTCTTTTCCTTTGAATACGGAGCTTAAAGATTGGTACGCAATGGCCTCAAGAAAAGAGTTCCCGAGTTTCGAACAAGCTTTGGAAATTGTTTCGGAAGTTGAAAATCGTCCTATTGCGTTCAGCCCGAAACACTATATAGTGAAAACGTCTTCCGGGTTGATCGAAATGTACCGGTCGAAGATGTTGATCGGGTTTATCATTGACGACTCTCTTCTTTTGCAGCGCCCTGCAAGGTGTTATCGCGAAGAGTTGGCCGAAGTCTACAACATTCAGAATATTATGGAGGCCTAAAATGGCAACAACTGATGACTTCCTTAAGGTTTTCTCCAAGGGAGTTAAAAAATCGGCTAAGAAGAAGGTCTTTCCTCTAAGGCTCAAGCCTAACGCTCCTCTCCGGGAAAAGACGACCGGGGGTGACATTGGTATCGAGCTTGAAATCGAGGGCAGAAATCTTCCTCGCGGTCCCGCTGTTCGAGGTGGTCCTAAAATGGCTCCCAAGAGCGGTGCTTTGTGGACCGTGCATGACGACGGCTCTCTTCGTGGAGAAAGTGCTGAATACGTCCTGTCAACTCCAGTGTTCAAAGAAGAGGTCAAGCCCTGTCTCGATCACATTTGGGGAAAGCTGTCGAATGACGTAACCGAGGTGATCCCTTCCAACAGGACTTCCACTCACGTTCACATAAACGCCCAAGGTTTGCGCCTCAATCAGTTCGTGTCGTGGATTGTTCTGTGGACTATGTACGAAGAGGCGATGGTTTCCGTCTGTGGTGAAGAAAGAAAATCAAATCACTTCTGCCTTACCAATCTGGAGACTGATGGTTGGCTTGTGGAGTCGGTTTTCTCTCACCTGTCGAAAGGCAAGACGAGTTGGAGTCGTGACACTAAGTACAGCTCTCTCAATCTTGGAGCTTTCACGACCTTCGGCTCCTTGGAGTTTCGTTCGATGGGGACCATGCAAAGTGTCGAACAAGTCCTTGATTGGGCCTTCGCTCTTTACGGCCTTCGAGAAAAGGCTTCCAGCCGTCCTTTCAACGATCCCTCGCGCATCCCCGCTCTCGTGAGTGAAATGGGTGCGGCCAACCTGTTCAGAGAAATTTGTCTCGAAAATGGAGTGAGTGAAGCCTTCGTTGAAAAGGTCTTCGGTTCTTACAACAACGACGAGGCGGCGTTCAATGCAGTCTGTCTTGAAGGATTGAGAGACGCTCAACGGCTGTGCTACTTAATTGATTGGACGGAGTGGCTTCCAGACATTGAGAAAGCTTACGTAAAGGACCCTTTCGCATCAAAAAAAGCTTTGCGGGGGTAAACCCCGCTGCCGAGATAGTCTTTCCTAGAGGACTGAGGGAAGAGCCTGTTGTTGATGAAGAGCCCCGCTTTAGGAGAGCAATTCCTGAAGGTTTCGTCATTGATCACGACGGAGTAGTAAGAGAAGGTCCTATTGCTCCTGGGCCTGGTTTTGACCGTGGACCTGTTTTCGAAAATGATCCATTTGCTGAAGATTAATAAAAGGACTTGACACATGCCAAGAATTCGTGTACTCCCTTATCGCGGTGGTAGTCGTGGTGCTACTGCTCTCTCTCGTGGCCTTGGAGGAATGTGCCTCCGCCTTAACGGCAGTCGCTTTCGCCCTCGCCGAGACGACGTGATTATCAATTGGGGCAATACCAACAACCCTGATCTGGTGCGCCAATGCACTCTCAACAACGTCGATCTACGTGACGTTACCAACAAACGAAGCTTTTTCGAAAGAATGGTGAGAACTGGCAATGAGAATATTATCCCGCGCTTCTGGACTGCTCGCGCGAATATTCCTGAAGACGCCTTCCCAATCGTATGTCGAACCGTCTTGGCGGGACATAGCGGAGAGGGCATTGTTATCGCTGATACTCGCAATGATCTTGTTGATGCTCCTCTATATGTTCAATACGTAAAGAAGGAGCAGGAGTGGCGCGTCCACGTTGGTCGTCGTGCAGATGGCGAGGGAGTTGTTATCGCTAAGCAGCGTAAGGCTCGCTCTAGGGAGGTCCCTGATGATCAAGTCAACTGGCAGGTGCGCAACCACCAGAACGGCTTCATCTACGCACGGAACGACGGTCAGGAGCCTCCCCAAGCAGTAATTGCTGCTGCCACCCAAGCATTGCTGGCCACCAACCTCGATTTTGGGGCTGTTGATGTAATCTATCATAGTCGTACTCGGGTCGCTCACGTTCTTGAGATCAATACTGCGCCGGGTCTCGAAGGCGAAACCGTTAACGACTACGTGCGCTTCTTTACTGCTGATGGAGAATGACACATGACATCTGATGAACAACGTCTTGCTGATCTTTACCACGAACATCGCCACGGAGCGCGGTAATGTGGAGGGCTAGATACAATCACAATTGGGGATTACGGTTTCCGAGTAAGTACACTGAACTCTTCTTCACTGTCAAACCTAACGACTTCGAGATCGAAGAAGCCTTCGAGAAAGCCGGTGTTGCTATGAACGAAGGGTGGAACAGTGAAGAAAACAGCGGCCTAGTCACGCTTGATGAAATTATTCCGGTGTGGTGACAACAAAGACTTTTCCTAAACGCTAATAATAACAAGGAGTTAACCATGCGTTGTAAGATATGTGATGCGACCCTCAATCCGAGTGAAATCGCATTCAACCCAGACCACGAGGAATTTGATCCGTGCGGCGTTTGTCTAGACGTTATCGACAGCGTCTTTGAGGACCACGTTGACGAGGACCTAGTGAGAACTGCTGTTGAAGAAGATGAGCAGCAGATGTACGGTGAAAAGGACGATGACTATGACTTCGAAGAGCCTGATTAAGAACCTTGGGTTCACTGGTCTGGGAGATTTTCTCCATTTCTGGCTGGTTGTAACTCCGGCGGTGTGTTTAGTCCTCTTAAGTTTCGCTATTTATGAAGGACTTATCAAAACCCGTAATTTTTTCCTTGACAAACTACCTCGCCCTTGATATAATATCTTATAAGGTACGAGGGAGGTAATGGAGCCTATGAATATGGTTAAGCAATCCAAGAATATCAACTACACTACTGTTCCTTACACTAAGTGGAAAGAGGAATATGCCATTCCAGCTCATTTTGATGTGACTGGAAAACTGGTTCCCTTGGCCTACGGGACTTTCGAACCTCTTGTCCTACTGACTGCAAAAGCTCTAGAGCAGCACAGGAAGAGTTACCCGATTGCATTGCCGGAAGTAGTGATCGCCGGAGGGCTTCTTAGAGACGCTGTCTTCAATACGGGACCTAAAGACGTGGATATTTTTGTCCTCGCTGGTCCTGACGAGGATAATCCTAGTGATACAGGTCTTCGGTGTATTCCAGATGGGAAAAACATTACGGAAGCTCTAAAGGACGACGACAACTACTCCCATAACGTCGAGTCTGCCGAAAACGAATTCAAGGTTTTTGACAGTTTTGACTTCGTTGACTTTGCAGCAGAAAACGTTCCTCAAGAACAGCAGTATTGGGCGAATACTCAATTCATCGTCCGGAAAGAGAAGGACGTAGAAAGCCTTCTTGACAGTTTTGATTACGACCTTTGCAGAATTGCCTACCGACCTTCCACGGATGAAATTATTTTCTACAAGGAAGCGTTCGACAAGGTTATCAAGACCAAGAAGTTTACTTTCCCTAACGAAGCTTCCTATGATCGTGCCCGACGGTTTGGCCGACACCTGCTTGCTTGCGGAGTGACTATTGGCAAGAAGGGCGGGGCAGTCCGCATCCCTTCTAACAAGGCTCCGAAGAGCCCTTTCTACCAAAAGAAGATCAAAAACATTCCTTACGAGGCCTACAATATCCCAGTCTAAAATAACCCATCAGCCGTGTCCTTGCGGTAAATCAAGTGACGCCTGTACCTACTTTCCTGAAACTGGAAACGCTTTTTGTCATTCGTGTGGAGAAAGAAAATACAACGTGACGATGCCTGATAACAATACTAAGAAGGTTGTGCCTATTGAGGGTAGCACCCGTAAATTCTCTTCTTTGTCCTCTGAAGGATACCGTGACTGGCCGGAGAGGTCCCTTAGCAAAAACACCCTAGCAACTTACAAGGTTATTCTAGGGAAGGAAAAGGACCCTTACGTTGCCAAGTACGCGAGATTTGACGAGAACTTCCAGCACGTAGGTAACAAGGTTCGGCTGAAGTCGCAACCGGGCAGGCCCGAAAACAAAGGGTTTATCTACGAAGGCGACCATTCTAAGATGACGCTGTTTGGTATGCAGGCTTTCGAGCCGGGCAGTGCCAAGTATCTTACCATCACGGAAGGTCAGGACGACGCTATGGCAGCGTATGAAATGATGGGGTCAAAATATCCTGTCGTTTCTATTGACAGCGCCGCCACCGCCGCTGAAGAAATCCGCAAAAACTTCGAGTGGATTAACAGCTTCGAGAATATCGTCTTTGCATTTGACAATGATGAGCCCGGTCGCAATGCGGCCAAGGCAGCAGCGTCTGTAGAATTTCCTCTTGGGAAGGTTAAAGTCCTCAACCTCCGTAGGCACAAGGACGCCAACGACTACAAGAAGGCTGGAGATGTAGAACATTTTACCCGTGAATGGTGGAATGCCCCTGCGTATAAGCCTGACGGTCTGAAGCTCGGCTCGGATATGTGGGATGAGATCATTGATCGGAAAGAACACTTCACCGCTCCGTATCCGTTTGAAGGGATTAATCGTCTCACGTTCGGTCTGCGGCTAAGTGAAATGGTCATTCTGACTGCCGATACTGGTGTGGGTAAGACATCTATCATCAAGTCCATCGAGCACAGCCTGCTTACCAACCCCGAAATTGTGGAGAAGAATTATGGAGTCGGCTTTCTACATTTGGAAGAGCCTAATGGAGACACCGCTCTGGGTCTTCTTTCTATCCATAATCGCGTTCCTTATCACATCCCCGGTGTGGACAGACCGAAAGATGAGCTTCGTAAAGCGTACGAGGAACTTCTTGATAACGGTCGTGTTGTTATCTGGGACCACTTTGGTTCAAATTCAGTCGACGCTGTGGTCAATAAAATTCGGCACATGGTTGCCCTTGGCTGCAAGTACATTGTCCTTGACCACCTTAGTATCATTGTCTCTGATCAATCTGGGGATGAAAGAAAGCAGCTAGATGAAATTGCGACCAAAATTAAAACGCTGGCAATGGAACTGGACGTCGCCATTATTGCGGTTATCCATACAAATAGACAAGGACAGATACGAGGAACGGCGGGCGTCGAACAGCTTGCTAACATCGTCATGCGCCTTGAACGTAACAAGACGGACCCTAACGAATGGCGTAGGAACGTCACTAAGATTACGGTGGAGAAAAACCGGTTTACCGGCTACACAGGTCCTGCTTCTTACCTTTGGTATAACAAGGACACCGGCACCCTGACAGAACTTAGCGAAGAAGATATGCAAACTTACGATAACGGAGGCGCGGCGAACGACGAGCCCTTCTGATAATGTACCTTAACTATAACGATAATTATTGGGCCATCGACATTGAAGGCAATGACCTGTACCCGAAGGTCTCTAAAGTATGGTGTGCGTGTTTAATCAACATTCACACCGCCGAAGAACGTGTCTTCACAGATATGGCCGAACTCAAGACTTTTATTGAAAATGAAAAAAATAAAAATAAAGCAAAATTCATCGCGCATAACGGTCTCGGCTACGACTTCCCCGTCCTACGGGACTTGGTCGGTATTGTCCTTGCTAGGAATGATGTTCTGGACACCCTTGTTTATTCTCAGCTATATTCTCCGTCCCTTAAAGGCGGACACAGTTTGGGAGCGTGGGGTGAGAGACTCAAGTTCCCCAAAGGAGAGTTCAATGACTTCTCCCATCTAAGTGATGAAATGATCGAGTATTGTCTTCAGGACACTAGACTGTGCCGGAAGATTTTCCTCGAACTGCTGCGCCGTATGAACCGTCTTGGTTTTACCGAGGTCGGTCTTGAAATCGAACACTACGCGTGGGGGCTTATTCAGAAGCAGAAAGTTTCTGGATTTGCCTTTGATTACAAACGAGCGCACATGCTTTATTGCACCCTACGAGCTAAAGAAAAAGAAATAAAGGACAAGCTCTATGAACACTGGCCCCCAGAACTCCTCCCAATCAGAGAGTTTCGACGACCTTTTAAAAAGGACGGAACGCCAAGCGCAAATTTTGAGAGACACTGCGAACTCTATCAGAAAGTCGAAGTATCGGAAGACCGGGAGGCCTACACGGTATATGACTTTGTTGAGTTTAACATTGGAAGCCCCAATCAGCGAATTGAAAAGCTCCTTGAAGTAGGATGGGAGCCTAGGGAGTTTACTCCTACCGGCAACCCTAAGCCGACAAACAAGGGCAAGCTCACTCCGTCCCTGCAAGAATTTGTGGAAACTTCCGGTCTGGAAGAACCTAAGCTGATTGCACGGTGGATTGAGACTAACTCTCGCGCTAACATGGTCAACACTTGGATGGAGGCATATAACGATGACACTGGTTGTATCCACGGCAGTCTATGGCTTGCTAACACTTTGCGCTATCGTCACTCTGGTCCCAACACTGCTAACATCCCTGCTGTGCGCCTCGACAATCGAGATGCTCCCCTTCTTGCGGAAGAGGGGGCCTTTACTTACGAGGCTCGTGACCTGTGGACTGTCCGTTCTTCTGATCGGCAGTTGGTTGGTGTTGACGCTAAGGGCATTCAGCTCCGCGTCCTAGCACACTATCTCAATAACCCTGAATTTACGGAGGCCGTCCTTGCAGGAGACCCACACGGTTACAACCAAAAGATTGGAGGCTTTGCAACTAAGCCTATCGCAAAAACTTTCATCTATGCTTTCCTATTGGGAGCAGGAGATGCAAAAACCGGGGAAATCATTGGAGGCTCGTCGAGAGATGGGCGAGAGATTAAAAAACGATTTATTGGCAACTTTGATGGACTCGAAAATCTACTTAATGACCTTGAACGACAGGTGGAACGAACTGGAAGAATTATCCTTTGCGACGGGACTCCCCTTGCCGTTGACTCACCACATACAAGGCTTGGGTATCTTCTCCAAGGAGACGAGTCCAGAATAATGAAGAAGGCGGCTATCTTCACCGCTGAAGAAGTCTACAAACGTAAACTTGACGTTATCAAAGTAGGAGATATTCACGATGAGTGGCAAAGCGACGTTATCAAAAACCACGTCGAAGAACTTACCGAAGATGTTTACCCTTCGGTCTTTGCTAGAAGTGGTGAGTTTTTTCGGTATAATCTTCCTATTGAGTGTGATAGCAAGGTAGGAATGACATGGGCGGAGACCCACTAAAGGGCTCGCTAGGAGAGTAATAATGGTTAAAACATGGGTTTACAGTGATCCTCACTTTTATCACAACAACATTGTGAAGTTCACCAATTACGATGGTTCTAAAGTTCGTCCTTGGGATGACGCAGAAAAAATGACTGATCAAATGGTTGATTGGTACAATGAGCTCGTCAAACCTGAAGACCGAGTGTATATTCTAGGTGACGTGGCATTTACAGCTCGCAACATGCGTAACTCTGTGTCTCGTTTGACGGGCCGTAAGGTACTGATTAAAGGAAATCACGATCCTGACAAGCACCGAGAAATGTACATGGAGTTGTTTGATGACGTTAGAGCCTACGTAATTAAGAAAGGTTTCATCATGTCCCACATCCCTATCCATGAGCAGTCTCTTGGTCGATGGGATTACAATATTCACGGACACTTGCACGCAAATCGAGTTCTTGACAGCAAGGGTGAACCAGATACCCGGTACATTAATGCTTGTGTAGAACACCACAACTTTCGACCTGTGCTTTTGTCAAAACTTTTGGAAAATAGAGCTTGACAAATAGTAAATCCCTTGCTATAATGTGTGTATAGGGTAAGGGTTAGTATTCGCCCTACGTAATTGAATACGTCTAATAACATAAGGAATAACTAGTAATATATGGCTGACAATAGAAGTACTGAAGTAATCCGAGGTAAGACCTCCTACGCCAAAATCCTTGGTGATCCTGTCCTGAACTATAGTGGTGACGGCAAGGAATGGAAGATGGACCTTGAGATTACCAATGAAACCAAGAAAGAGCTTAAGGCTCTGGGCATCGCTGATCGCGTAAAGACTAAGGCCGAATACCTTGACGGTAAGCCCTTTATCACTTTCCGACAGCGCGAACTCCGCCCGACTGGTGAACCTAACCGTCCTATTACCGTGGTTGATGCCGCTGGTAATGCATGGCCGGAAGATAGGCTTATCGGCAATGGCTCGACCGTTGACGTTAAGTTTACCGTTGTCGATTATGGCAAGGGCAAGATGAAGGGCGTCTATATTTCTGACGTTCGTGTTCTTGAACTGGTGCCGTATGCAAAGACTGCTTTTGAACCGCTGGATGAAACTGATGAGTTCTACCAGAATGCGCAGAAGCAGGCAGAGCGCCAACGTGACATCGACATGCTGTCCGGCCAGAAGGCCAACACCGACAGTGATGAAGGTGAAACTGAAGATTTGACGGACGATGAAATTCCGTTCTAAGTAAGTCTCTCGTCTGTGGCCACCGCTGGCGCAGTCGTAGTATAAGGGGGCAGGGGAGCGTTCCTCGCTTAAAAATCCTTACCGGCGGTCTTATAATAAGGAAGAAAATGGCTAAACAGACCATTCGCATCTCTTTTAAAAGACTTGCTCGTATCGCAGAAGAAGGCAAAGCGGATATTGTGGTCAACGACCCAACCGATGCCGAAGAGATAGAGCAAGCACTCTCCCAACATAACTTTAAAGGCTTCATTGTCAACAGTCGAGAATACCTTGACACCGAATGGCAGTGGGAAAAAGAATGAAAAATAAACACTACGTCAATCTAGGCAGGGTTAACTACCTTGGCCAACCAATGCTGCAAAGAGTTAGTCATTGCGAAGCCATTCCTCGGCCAGTAGTCTATAGGTCGAAGGCGAGCAATGCCTGAACTTAAAACACTGCCAGAGGACATTCTTGGTCTTTTTGATCCGAATGTAACTCACGAACCTAACGAAGAAAATCTACAGTGGCTCGCAGAGAACCTTAAGGGGATCATGCGGACCCGCCTTGCGGAAAGAGAAAAGGTAGACAACCCCCTTCGGTTCTCGTCGCTCGGTCGCCCAGATCGTCAGATTTGGTACATGGCTAACAGTAATGAAGCCAAAGAAGACCTAAATGCAAAGACTTATTTCAAGTTTCTGTATGGAGACGTAATCGAACTGCTCGTTTTGTTCCTCGCCAAAGAGTCGGGGCACAAGGTAGAAAGGATGCAGGAAGAAGTTGAAGTTGATGGCGTTCTTGGACATATTGATGCCGTTGTTGATGATGTTGTGGTTGACGTTAAGTCTGCGTCTCCGTTCGGGTACAAGAAGTTTGCATCTTCGTCCGTAATAGAAGACGACCCGTTTGGGTACGTACAGCAGCTTGCGGGCTACTCTACTGTTCTCAATCCGGGCAAGCAAGCAGCGTGGGTGGCCTTTGATAAGGTCCACGGCGATGTATGTGTGAGTAATCTATCATCGTCCGTCATTGCTGACTACGACCCCGGAAAGCGCATTCAGGAGCTTAAGGAAGTCATCGAACTACCTGCTCCTCCTAAGCGTTGTTATCCGGACAAGGAAGACGGCAAGGCAGGGAACAGAGTTCTTAGTATCGGCTGCTCCTATTGTCCCTTTAAGCACGAGTGTTGGCCGGGTCTGCGGACCTTCCTTTACAGCAACGGGCCGAAGTTCTTTACCCACGTTGTAAAAGAGCCAAACGTTCCGGAAGCAAAAGCACCTAATGAAGTTTAGAAGTAAATTTGAAAAGAGTGTATATGAAGCCCTCGGCAAACTCAAGAAATCTGTGGACTATGAACCACAAGACGCCATTATCCGTTACGTTACGCCTTCCCGGTACATCCCGGACTTTAGGCTCCCAAATGGAATATACATTGAATGTAAAGGATATTTCGACGCCCGAGCTAGAGGAAAAATGCGCCGAGTTAGAAAGGACAATCCATCTCTCGATATTAGGTTTGTTTTCCAAAGAGCTAATAACCGCATCACCAAGTCAAAGAACTCGATGATGTACTGGCAGTGGGCTGAAAAGCACGGCTTCCCTTGGGCAGAAGGAACAATTCCGCAGGAGTGGTTTGATGAATAATTTTATTAGTGTGTGTAAGAACGTAATCGGAAGCAACAACAAAAAGGACTGGAAAGACCCCGACCCCGCTATCCGAGTCTCTCGCACCCCGGCAGGCAAGGTGACAAACAGGGCACACACCCTTGCTATCAAAGATAAGGCCGGTAACGTGGTGGCTCGTGTCGTTAGTACTACTGACGGCAAACCAGTGATTAAGTGTGGCGCTAAGGTTGCCATCATCACTGAATATGAAACAGAGGTTATTGATGGTTAAACGTAAAAATAGTGTCGCTAAAGTTCTAGTAATAGACATTGAGTGGCAGCCCGCCCTCCTTGGGCAGAAGGTACGATACCTAAGGAATGGTTTGATGAGTAACAGATTCAAACTAGAGATACTTTACAACGATTACTCTGTCTCTGTTAAAAGATTTAAAACGAGACAGGAAGCAGAGTGGTTTGCTCGTAACGAGGGTGACCACGTCTGGGACTACAACATTAAGGAATTAGATAAAGATGAGTAACAAACGTAAAGACAGTGTTGCTAAAGTTCTAGTAATAGACATCGAGTGGCAACCTGCGCTAGCGTATGTGTGGCGAATGTGGGACCAAAACATTCAACCCGACATGCTAGTAGACCACGGTGGTATGCTTTGTTTCTGTGCCCACTGGGACGGAACGAGTGACTACTTGTTCTACAGTAAATGGGAACACGGACAAAAGGGTATGGCAGAAGCCGCCCTTCAACTCATGGAAGAGGCTGACGCCGTTGTTACGTACAACGGTGACAGGTACGACATCCCCAAGATTACGGGTGAAATCATGCTTGCTGGTCTGACCCCTCCTCCTGTTGTTGCCAGCATCGACCTTATCAAGACGGTCAAGAAGTTTGGATTTAACATGAACCGTATGGCTTATGTTGCTCCTCGTCTTGGTATTGGTGAGAAGCTTAAGCACGAAGGCTTTAACTTGTGGAAGTCCGTAATGGCCGGAGACAAGAAAGCTCAAGAACGGATGAAAAAGTACTGTATTCAGGATGTCCGCATCACTGCTAAGATGTACTCCAAGATCAAGCCGTTCATTCGCAACCACCCTCACCTTGACCCAAGTGTCAAGACCCGGTGCCCTGCGTGTAACAGTCCCAAGACCCAGAAACGAGGTCCACGGTATACTCGTTGCTTCCGTATTCAGCGGAACGCTTGTACTAACTGTGGCCACTGGTTCGAAACCACTAGATCAAAGATTATGTAAATGGATGATGAACTGAAGAAAGCCATTTGTGATAGGCTAGAAGGTTGGGAACTTGTGGACTTTCTTCAGGTTTCCATCGAAGAAATCCTTGATGCATTCGAGGATAAAGTAGAGGACTCCCTAGATGATGTCCTTGATTTTTGTAACCTAAGAGAACATAATAATAACAATGACCAATAATAATAATATCGACCTATACTTTTGGATCGGTGAGGACGCAGACAGTGACGAAATTGAGCAGCTTACAGAGCAAGAGTTCAAGAAGAGAGTCGAAGAGGAAAGAGCCAAAGCCTTGGAGGCTGATAGTGACGCCGAACCAGAGCTGCCTTTCGATACCAAATGCCCCATCTGCGGAGACGAAAAAGGTGAGTGCTAAGGAAACCACTGTAGACAGTGCTGAAGCCCAAGCTTCTGGTGCTTTTAAAATGGATGCAGGTAAGCCCGGCATCTACCAAGGTCTTATTAAAAGATTTCCTAGAGCCCTTTGGGGCGTTGCAGAAATTTCTACCTTTGGCAAGGACAAGTACGGTACTTGGGATGGCTGGGAAAACGTAGAAGACGCTCTCAACAGGTATAGAGATGCAGAAGGTCGACATCTGTTGAAGGAAGCTATGGGTGAAGAAATTGACCCGGATAGTAAACTGCTTCATCTAAAGCACAAAGCTTGGGGAGCCCTTGCGACTCTTGAACTTTATGAAAGAGAAAAAGGTGGAACAAACTAAGAGTTCTATCTCAACGGTTTCGGGGAGGTTTTTTGACCTCCTCAAACCCGAGGAGTATGGTTATGACATCGAAGAGATTGCTCATGCGTTGTCTCATATTTGTCGCTATACTGGCCATAGTAATAGTTTCTATAGCGTCGCCGAACATTCAGTACTCGTTAGCAGACTGGTTCCAGAACGGTTGGCTCTTTGCGGTCTTCTGCATGATGCTTCTGAGGCGTTTGTAGGAGATGTAAGCAGTCCTCTAAAGAAATTGCTTCCTGAATACCGAGATATTGAAGAAGGAATTCAACGTGCTATCTCTGTTCACTTTGGACTGGAGTATCCTTTTCCGAAGGAAATCCACGAAGCTGACAAACGTATGTACTGGCAAGAGCGTCAAGAAATCGCTGATAACGGTATTCGAGACAAACTCTGGCATCAAGACTTGCGTGCAGCTCGAAAGGTAGAAGCCAAGGGGATGAACCCCAACATGGCTAAAAGAATGTTTATGTCACGGTATAATGAGATTGTGAAAGAAAATGACAAAAGGAATGAACAAGGTCGACGACAAGAACCGTCGAAAGCAGCGGCGTAGGAACCACATTGCTCGTGATCTTGCAAAACCAGAATTTAGACAGAAACGTAGGGAAGGGAAACCAAGAGACAATCCTCCCGAAATTGACGAGTGGGACTATTAATGTCAACCAATCTTAAGAACCCTTTTCCTACTGCTTACGAAGAGTTTATCTTCAAAAGTCGGTATGCCCGATGGCTAGACGAAGAGAAGCGTAGAGAAAATTGGGACGAGACTGTAACTAGGTTGGTTGAGTATTACTACAACACCGCTTTGTCTAGTCACGTCTCCGAGGATGAGTCTATCTTGTCCTCTCTCTACGAAGCAATTTATAACCTAGAAGTCATGCCCTCTATGAGAGCCCTTATGACTGCGGGTCCCGCCCTTGACCGGTGCCATGTCCCTGCTTATAATTGCGCCTATCTTCCCGTAGACAGCCCTCGCTCGTTTGATGAAGCCATGTACATCCTTATGTGTGGCACGGGTGTCGGCTACAGTGTAGAGAATAAATATGTCGAGCAACTCCCAAAAATCAACGAAGCGTTCGAAGATACAGAAACTGTCATTACAGTTCGAGATAGCAAAGAGGGATGGGCCAAATCTTTCAGGGAAATCGTATCCCTACTCATTGCAGGTCAAATACCCAAATGGGACGTGTCAAACGTTCGCCCTGCTGGAGCCAGACTTAAAACGTTTGGAGGCAGAGCTTCAGGGCCAGAGCCCCTTGAGGATTTGTTCCGCTTTTCAATTGATCTCTTTAAGGGCGCGGCTGGACGAAGACTGACATCTATTGAGTGTCACGACCTTATGTGCAAAGTCGGGGATGTAGTTGTTGTAGGGGGCGTTCGCCGCTCTGCAATGATCTCTCTCTTCGACGTTACTGACGACCGTATGAATAAAGCTAAGCACGGCGCTTGGTGGGAAGCAAACGGGGTTCGTCGCCTAGCTAATAACTCGGCTGTCTACGAACACAGACGCCCTGATATTGGCTTCTTCATGGAAAAATGGAAAGACCTTTATGACAGTAAATCAGGAGAGCCCGGACTCTTCAGTCGATATGCTTGTCAAGCAATTGCGGAAAGAAATAATCGCCGCGACGCGTCACACGACTTTGGCACTAACCCTTGTTCGGAAATTATCCTCCGACCATTCCAATTCTGCAACCTTACAGAAATTGTTGTCAGAGAAGGAGACACTCTTAAGTCTCTCAAACGAAAAGCACGCCTTGCTGCTATACTGGGCACAATCCAAAGCTCCTTCACAGACTTCAAATACCTCCGAAAGAAATGGAGAGCCACCTGTGAAGAAGAACGACTCCTCGGAGTAAGCCTCACCGGCATCTGTGACAATCTCAATCTACTAACAAAGGAAAACTTGAATGAACTACGTGACGTCGTTATACGAACAAACGCTGAATGGGCTGACAAACTTGGCATCAACCCTTCGACAGCGACTACTTGCGTCAAACCCTCTGGGACCGTTTCCCAATTGGTTGGCGCTGCTAGTGGCCTACACGCTCGGCATTCTGACTACTATCTTCGTACTGTAAGAGGCGACAACAAAGACCCTCTTACTCAATTCCTTATTGCGCAAGGAGTTTACCATGAAGCCGACAACATGGCTTCAGACACTACAACGGTATTCTACTTCCCAATTAAAGGCTCTGAAAATGGCCACACTCGGGAGAACGAGACGGCCCTTGACGCCCTTAACCGATGGGAATTGCTGCAAGACGAATGGTGTGAACATAAACCGTCATGTACTATAAACGTCCGCGAAGAAGAGTGGATGGAAGTAGGTGCTTGGGTTTATGAAAAGTTTGATAAGGTAAGCGGTATTTCGTTCCTTCCCTATGGGGGTGGATCGTATAAACAGGCTCCTTACCAAGAACTCACCGAGGGAGAGTACGAAGCTTGGATACAGAAAAACCCGACCCCAGACATTGACTGGAGCGGGCTGACTGAATTCGAAAAGGAAGATACTACTACCGGTTCACAGGAACTCGCCTGCACTGGCAACTCTTGTGAGGTAACCGACATACTTGGAGGCAGCAATGGCTGACCAACAGAAAATTCTTCAGACCGGCCTTTTCTCAAAGGACGCTAAGGAGACGGAAAGGATGATTGAACGAGTTAATAAGTTCAACATCAACAACATTGGGCAGCCCGTTAAGCTCGATGTAATTCCATACGAAAAGGGGGACGAGTTTGTACCCGCCCCTCATTACAAGTTCAGATTTCTATTCCCGAACCGACAGGTTCAGATGGCTTTCTGGACTAAGTAACATACTAAGAACCCCGGAGCGCCTTAATTGGTACTCCGGGGTTTTCTTTTATCAAAGTTTGTTACGTTCTACATTCTGAACCCTCTCATAGGTTCTAGCAGCGCCTAGGCCAAGGATGCCGAGCAAGATGGTCATTAACATCGTAGTGTCAAGTACCGGCAGCTCTCCTTGATAGCCCCCAACTACGCGGGCCAGCCAATTGCCAACGGGCTGAACGACAGAAGCGTAAGCAAAGCCCGCAGCGCCAGTCCAACCAACAGCAGGACGCCAACCTGCAACAAAAACACTTGAATGTTTAGCTTCAATTTTGTTAACTTCAATTTGACCCATGTTGGCTTCGTGGAAGCGGTCATTCGCCTTGTCTCTAAGTTCTTCAAGCTTAAACTCTAGCTCCCTCTTTTTGTCTTTGTCGACAACAGCTTTGCCGACTAGACCACCAACAGTATCAATGATGTCTCCGATGATGGGAATTGCCATTATACTACCTTTCCTTTATATCCGCCCTTCAACAGGGCACTCTGGAATTTATCAGCGTAACTAGCGATTAGTTCTGCCTTATCCATAATGTTTACAGTCCGCCTAGCTTGACGGAATTCTTCGTGAGAAGCTACGGGACGGGGCAGGTAGTTATTAAGGGGCTTAGGCCCGAACCAACCTTTCTCCAATCCCCTGTCGAGAACCTTTGCCGACAGCTCTGTTTCAAGAGCCTTGTCAGGATTAAGGATCAACGCCCCGCCGAGGCCAAACTCTTCGTCTACCTTTCGGTAGTTAGTTTCCCACGTAAGCTGAACGTCGCCCCTGCCATACCAAGGGTAATACCGAAGGTTCTTCTTGCGCCAGTTGTCACTAGCACTAAGGCCTTCTCTTACAGGCTGCATCCGTTGAGCTGTCTCGTGAAAAGACGTGGCAAGTTTGTAGGCCGAGTGGCTTAGAGGATTGTCAGAGCGAACAAACACTTCCAGCTTGGTCTCAATGCCGCTTACCTGTTTGGCAGTGAGCTTGTTTCCTGCAAACATCGACCTAATCTCATCGAAAAAGATAGACGGATATTTTAGGGAAGGATGCTCCCCGCTGTTGTCCACGTTGACAGGGGCCTCAGGAAGGTCCCCCGTCTCTTTCCTAATTTCAGTGAGCAGTTCCAGAAGCTCAATAAGAACTTCCATCTGTTCGTCAGTTAACTCCACGGTGTTTCTCCTCCGCGATAATGGTTCTTAGAGTGTTGTAGTGTCCCATATACGTAGGATAAATCTCCTTGAATATTTGGTTGGGACACCACATCCCTTTTCTTAGCAGTCGCCGAACTTCGGCTCTAGTAGTATCCATTTAGCTTCCAAACAAAGTGTTGTAGTAAAGACCAGCGGTCTTGCCTCTAGCCGGGTCGACCTTCAGAGGACGTTCGTAATACTTCTGAATAAGCATTGCTGCCTCCTTAGCGTCCTTAGCGTTCTTGATTTCATTGGCTTGCGCCGCAGTCATCCCTGCCTTAGACGGATTGTCGAGTTCCCACTTGAAGAACTGTACAGCCTGTTGAGGAGTGGCCTGCGAAGGATGCGTTCCAGTAACCTCAACAAAGTTGTCTACTCGGTCCAGCCTGTGCTGGAAGTAGCCATGAGCCGTGCCATTGTCGCCTGATCTAGCCGGGTCAAACGAGGACTCGTGCTGGACGTTAGCGAGAATACCTGCAACTACATGAGGACTAAACCCTTCTGCCTGCGCTGCTTCAGCAAAGGCGCTAGACGCTCCAGTCATAGAGGCGTTACCAGTTGCATCGACAGGAGTTCCTTCTGCATTCATAATAGCCGGAATGTCGAAGTCGAACCCAAGCTCTCGGATATTGTTCCGGAAACTTTCGATACCCTTGAGGATATTCGCAGGGGTAGCTTTACTCTGCTTCTCCTGCTGTGCCATTTCTTCCTGAACTTTCTTCGGGATTTTATTGGCCGAATACCACATCGACAGCTCTTTCTCATTGAGACCCTGCGGGGTTGCCTCATCAAGGGAAGCAGTCTGGACAAGGAAACTTTGAGCGTTGTTCAAAGCCGTACTCATTGCCCTAGCTTCCGCAGGAACTTCAGGAGGTCTGCCAAGAGGCGGACGAATACCAAGCTTCCTGTCCATAGGATCGCCTACAGCGCCACGGGCACCGGGACTAGCTTCCCAAGCCTTACGGTTGAACGAGATTTCCCACTTAAGGCTCTTCTCGTTGTAGTCAACACTGTGGAAACCAAACTTACGGTTCTTCATCTTAAGACCGTTAAGGACGTTAGCCATACCGGCACGAGAGCCAAGAGCGATAGCTTGAGCGTACTCTTGATCTACCGAGTCCCCTCCCTTACCGTTAGCAAGGTTTACAAGGACTCTCGCCGAAGCACCGCCTAGCGAAGACGAAGCATTTACCAGAGCTTTCCAGTTAGCCGTAGGACTAAGCTCACCAGCAGCAACAGCAACTTCTGCCATACCGTTCAGGTAGGCCGGAGCTTCCGAGTAATCGCCCCCGTCAAGCTGGTTCCGCAGTTCCTTCACCGTCTTGTTGACGTGCTGGAAGATTTGCGAAGCCTGCTGTGGAGAGATGTCCAACTGCTTAAGCGTTTTGTTCCCCATAAGGATGCTAGAGATTTCAGCAACTTGCAGCATACCGCTGTTGCGTTCGATCAGGTCATACATATTAAAGCCACTGAGCTTGCCGATTTCTCGGGCGATACGGTCTCTAGTGGGGCCGTCAGCGGTTTCAATAAGAACGTCAGTTAGCTGCATTGAGATGCCGAGCTGCTTCATAGCCGAGATAAACGGATAAGCCTGTGTCATGTTCAGACCAACACGGTCTTCCAGCTTCTTAAGCAGATTAGCCGTTCTCTTGTCCCTGTTTTCGATAGGGGCCAGAACAGTGTTCTTATACGACTCTTCGAACTGACCAACGATCTTGTCAGCAAGTTCAGGACTGCCTGCCGGATGAGCAAGAACTTCAGCACGCATTTGCTCTTTGACAATCTGCATGTGAGTGTTCATCTCGTCCATTGCAATCTGGAAGCGTTCTTCAAGAGCCGGGTTGGCACCTGCTTCAGGCATCATCCCGATAATTTCGTTTACCGATTTGATAAACGGAGTCATCTTGTGGTAGAACTGCTGGGTCATAACCGAGCGCATTCCATCCGCAGCTTCTCTGTTAGCCTGTTCCATCTGCTTTTCAGACAGATCAGCCTGCGACTTTGCAATTTCAAGCGAGGTCTTAGTAGCTTCCAGCTCACCTTCTAGGCGCAGAGCTTCCCAACCGGCTGCGATGACTTGCGAGTCTTCCAGACCAGCGGCCTTGGAGCCGAGGACTTCCATCCCCTTTTCCTGTGCCTTAGCCATGAAGTCTCTGCGGCCCTTTTCACGAGCGTTAAAGTCGTCAATGTCCTTACCGAGGTAACGGAACAGATGGCTCTTGACGCCTGCCTTTTCAAGGACAGCAAGAATAACCGTAGCGTCTACATCAGGGAACCTTGCACGAGTTTCCTGCACGATGCGGTCTACGTGGGCTCTTTGGGCAGTCGAAGGGAGTGTTCCCTGCTCTACCGAAGTCTGCGTGTTCTGGTAAGCTTCTGCGTCACCTTTAACGGACTCGGCAAGTTCAGAAACAGTGGCCTGATCTATAGAACCAGATGCAAGCGCACTTTCTACAACCGCGCCCGCTGGATCAAGAGTTCCTACAGGACCTGCTTCATTGCCGCCACCGGGGGAAAGGTTCCCTGCCGGAGGAGTGCCTGTAGCGAAGTCAAGGAACGGATCAACGGCCTGCTCATTTCCTTCTACGGCGTTGGCCTGAAGAAGTTTGTCGACAATAAAGCCACCGGCATCCTGTTCACGGGCCTCCTTCTTGGCTTTCGCGTCTTCCTTCTTCTTAGCGGCCCTCTCTTTCATGTCTTGGCCAAATTGCGAGACACCTTGAGAGATCGTATTTAGAATAGGTACAAGAGGGCTCGGCCCCACTTCCAAGACGGGAGCGGGGACAAGACCATTTGCATCCGGCAACTGTACACTAAAGTTTGCCATGATTATTCAGTTTCCTTTTCAGCTTCTTCCTCAATTAGAGGAACCATTTCATCAATGAAGCCCGATCTACGGACATCTTCTTCCCAATTTCTTTTAAGGGCGTTGTACATATCGACGTTCTCTACCGAACGAGCTCTCTGCCTGATCTTCACCTGAATGTGAGGAGGGTAAAGAGACATAAGGGCTGCGGCCTTCTGCATGTTCTCTTCTCTAGTGTCTGGGCGAGTGAACGCCTGCTGACGCCAGTTGGAGAGCTGGTTAGCTGCTTCCTTGATCATTTCGGTATCGTCCTGACCATTAAAGTAGAACGACAGCTTATCTTCTGTGCCCGGAGTAAAAGTCAGAGCAAGGAAGAATGCCGAAGCCTCTGGCAGATCACTGTCTACTAGAGACCCACTACGAGAGTAATACTCATTGTAGCGGTGAGCAAGGTAGGCCCTGTGGGCACCACGGAACGAAGCGACTTCATCACCAAGTTTGATCCATGCGTCCTTTGCAAGAGGCCCTGCTTCAGCCCCGAGTATCTCGTAAGCCGAATATTCAAGGGCGTTATAACTGTCTCTTATACACATCTGACGCTGCCGACGATCTACTCTGTGTAGA
>OLID01000358.1_pt1 | contig 21211 bp, 27 predicted proteins | sample 1609361 | NCBI WGS metagenome assembly OLID01 (sample SAMN05416778, study PRJEB24817) | seawater metagenome | isolation source: Sea water | place: Canada:Atlantic | collected 2013-07
GATTTCTGCCTGTCTCGTGGGCTCGGAGATGTGTATAAGAGACAGATATAAAAAAGTGTTGACTTTTGTTGACTTTTGTTGATTGAATTTTATATGAATCAACAAATCCAGTCAACAGACCGCTAAAAGTCAACAGCGACTTGTTGACCATACAAGCCAATAAAAACAACTATTAAGGTTAAAAGTCAACAAGTCAACATCGAAAAAAGAAATTATCAATCTTAAAAAATATTTTTTCTCTTCACTTTTTTAGGAATCCGATAATTATAACAGTTGCTTTCAAATAATCCGCCGACTTGCATTCACTTATTGCATTCAACTGAATTCAACAGCATTTTTGTTGAAATCATTGAAAGCAATAAAAAATGTTTGTATTAAAAAATAGAACAACTTCAATTACTTGTAACGAGGAAGAAAGAAACATCTTTAACCAGTCTTTAATTGAGGTTCAAGAGAAAGAAGGTATTATTTTTTCCAGTGTAAAAGACAGCTTTTCGAGACTGCTTTCAATTGCCTTAAAAGCTGAAAGCAATGAAAGCAACGAAACTGAACAAGTAGAAAAACCTGAAAGCATACTTGAATTCACTGAAAGCGATGAGAATTTAACAAAGCTAAAATCTTTACTAGATGAATTCCGAGAAAATCAAGGTCTATCAGAGGGTTACCTTGTTGAAGGACTAATAATTAAAGCGGTGCATTTAGCCATGAAAGCACCTGAAGTCAAAGAAGTTGAAAAAGAGGTAATAAAAGAAGTGCCGCTTTCAATTGGAGAAAACCAACTGTTACTTACAATTACAGATCAACCGAAACTACCAATCGAGAAAAAGAAAATTCTACTTGATGAAATCCATTCCCGTCGAAAAACGAAAAAAGGCATTTCAGAAACAAAAGAACAAATGCTCGAGAAAATGATCTTCAATGATAATAACATTTTCAATCTTGGCGGTGAATTTTTCACAGGATTTTAAAACTCAATATAATTATGAAAGTAGAATTACCTATGATTTCCAGAATAATTGGAATGGAAGAAATTGAATCTAAAGAAGGATTCATAACATTACCAGTTGAAAGTTTTCTTTTGTTAGAAAAAACCATTTTTGATGAAGTTGGTTCAAGGTTAGAAGAAAGATTAGAAAAAATCTTAACTGAAGAAACTGAAGAAACCCAAGAAACTGAAGAAATTCTTACAAAGGTAGAAGAAATAAAGGAAGCCTTAACACCTGAATTTATTCTCGTAAGAGAGTTTAAAGCGGTGGAAAGTGGAACTGGATTTTGCATTCCGAATGAATCACTTCCAAAAATAAAAGAAAATATTCCTGATTATTTAAAAGAAGGCTTTCCTTCATCAGTATTTGGAAAAGAAGGTTATCCAATGATCGGTGGACTGAAATACTACAACCTTGAAAGATTGAAAGTATTGTACAAAATTATTAATGATAAAATTTCCAAATAGTCATGACTGAAAAAGAACAAATAGAGCAGCTTCATACTAAGCTTGCAACAATGGAAGGTGATATTAGAACGACAGTTTCTGTTTTTATTGGAGTAACAAAAGCGCTCGATTTAAACCTTGCAGATTTGCAAGGAGGTGAAGGAAATGATATCATGTCAAAACTTCCTCAAATACTTACTAAAGTAATGATGAAAGTTACAACGGGAGGTCTTGATACAGGTTTATTTTCTGAAATGAAATCGTTAGCTCCAATTATGGACAAATACAAATATTTAGTTGAAGATATAATTCAAGAGTAAAAATGCAAGAGAATCCAAGATTAGAGAAGTTATTTGAAGCGGTTGATTTAACAAAAATCATTGCCGAGCCCACGGAAAACAAAGGTTCGGCAAGTGATTTCTTCAAGCCTATTCTTCAGGAAAACAATAGTTTTCACGAGGCTGAAGATGAGGATTTTGACGAAGTTGAAGAGCTGGAAGACGAAGAACTGGAAGAAATCGAGGAATACGATGCGGAAAGAAACGCTCGTTCGCTTGTTTATGGAATGCAGGCAATTGAAACTATTGTTTTACTTCCAATTGCAACCTATAAAACAAAAAAACGAGTTGGAGGAAAGTCAGTCATTGAGAAAATGCGAAAAGCATACACAAAGAAAATGAACGGACAAAAGCTAAATGAGCGTGAAGAACTACTAGTTAAAAGCTTGGAAGATTACGAGCGTAAAATGATGCTTTTGTCCGATGACTTTATTTCTACACCATCACAAACAGAAAAATTAATTCAGGCTGCCATTCCGTGGTGTCAAGAATCAAAAATGAAAATTGGACCAGGAGTTGGATTTTGGGCAGAATATGCAGGGCAATTAATTGGTAAGGCTGCAAAAATAATGTTGAAGTAATGAGTACAGGATATATACTTGCAATTGTTCATATTGCGCTGTTTTTGTTTGTTAGACGAAAACTAAAGAAAAAAGCACTTAGGCTGGAGGGGGAAAATTCAATGCTACGTCGACAAAATCAAAAGTTAACTGGAGAAAGAGAATATTACAAACGTGAATTATCAAAAAAATAGTTTTGGAAAAAAGAACGAATGTAATATCAATTGTGGTTGGAAGACGTGGAACTGGTAAAACCGATTTTATTAAATCGGTTATTAATTCAACACAGCTACCAAAAACATTGATTGTTGACACGTTTGACAATCCTCCATGGCGAAACATGAAAACGCATAGCAATCCTGAAGGTGTAAACCGTTCTATTCAAATAATGGAAATACAAAACCTTTCAAGATGGAACAAAGGGGTTTTTAGATTTTTTTCAAAAGACCGTCACCAGTTGTTTACTGAAATCGAAGCCAATTCATGGGATACGTTAATCGTTTTTGAGGATGCAACAAAATATATTAAGCGCACACTTTCTCCTGAAATCAACGATTTAATTATTGATTCCAAACAGAAGAACTTAGACTTAATTTTTGTTTTCCATTCATTAACTGCCGTTCCTCCTGATTTAGTAAGAGCTGCCGATTTATTAACGCTATTTAAAACTGCTGATGGAAAAGTATCACTAGAAAAATACCCATGGGCGGAAATTCCTCACATGATGGATCACCTAAGGAAGTCTTCAAACCGCTTTGAGAATATTACAATTCAATTACAATGATGGGATTAGAATCATTTTCACCTACAAAAGCAGAACTCGCAGAACTTTACGGAGTTTCTGCAAGTTACTTGCGTCAATTGATGAATGTTAGATACTATGAAGATTTAAAGGAAGTCGGTTATATAAAAACAGATTCAATTGTACCTCCTAGAGTTTTGAGGAAATTCTTTGAGCTTCACGATAAGCCAGTATTAAAAAATGAACTTTTCGATAATGAAATATAGATCCATCATAGCTATTATATTACTAATCGTTCTTAGTGGTTGTGCTTCTAAGCGTATGGCTAGAATTTTACGAAATCATCCCGAATTAATTGAAAATAAAACGGTCATTATTCGAGATTCAGTGAAATATGAATCTAAAGGCATTGCCTTTGCCGGCTCCTTTCCTTTTACAAATTTTAGAGATACTGTTCTTTTTATTGATGTTGATTCTACAATTATAGTTGATCTACGAAAGAGTGTTACTGGTGATTCATTAAATGTTTCAGTAAATCAACAACCAAGAACAATTTATATTCCATTTGAAAAGAAAATAGAAGTACCAACTATTTGTACACATAAGCCTAGAGACAAATTGCATTGGTTGTGGTTACTTATTTCAGTTTTATTGAATATTCTGTTCATAGTACTTCTGTTTAAGAAATAGAATTGAAATATTTTAGATAAACGAAAGCCTTTGCAAATTACTGCAAAGGCTTTTTCATTTTATGAGTGTTTACCTATTGCATTCAACTGAATTCAACAAAATAAGACTTCATTTTATTGTGTCATTCAATATTCGCTAACCGACAAAAACAAGTGCTTCATCTTTGGAATCGAAACAAACGCAAATTTAAAAATTGAAGCGATGAACATTAAAGTATTAGCATGGATTATCATAGTTCTAGTTGTAGCAACTATCGCAATCCAACTTTTCGTGCCAAAGAAAATTGACACAGCAAATTCAAAAATCACAACGTTTGGCAATCCAGCGCCAGTTGTTGAAGATGAAGAAATCGTAGGGTAAGAATTTATTTTTAGAACAATATGAAAACAGTTAACAGCGCACAAAACGCAAAATTAGTTGGAGAGGTTTTAGCAAAAACACAGCCAATCACAATTGACCTTAACAGAGAGCTTTCTCAAGGTCCAAATGGAGGAAAATCAATGTTGTCTGAAGGGCAAGCAAATTTGACTTTTGGAGTTAGTATCGTTAACCCAACAGTGGTTGATATTAAAGTCGCAATCGGATCATTGAACAACGTTCTTGGTTTAGGACTTGATCCTTTACTTCAAAAAGTAGGTGCAACTTGCTTGCTTGCCAGTGGAGATATCTTCACGGAAGGTGCAGATACTGCAACAGCCTCGATTCTTGATTCTGATAAAGACTTAGATGTTATCTTGTCTTATATGCAGAAAAATCCAACAAGAATGATCTCGGCTGCTTTCCAATCTGCATTGATTAACGGAACGCCTGAAAGTTCTAACTTCTCAGGATCAATCAAATCTGTTTATTTGACGCCTTGGGAAAATTCAACGCCACAATCATTGAATTTAGCGCAGTTCTTGCGTAGAGATTCGGCTGCTTCTCAGTTCATGAATGTTGATTTCAGAGCAAAACAATTCCCGTTAATCGTTTCTGAAGCTCATGTTCCAGTATTTGTTATCAAAGCAGGTACTCAACTGGCAATCACATTCAACGTTGGTGTACAGGATTCACGTCCACAACGTTTTTGGAGAGCGATCAAAAAAAGTGATGCGCTTTTAGCTGGTGGAAACATCACTGAAGATTGTAGCTGTTAAGAAAAACAACTCGAAGTAAAAATATGAAGCGCCCTCCCTAGTTAGGGTAGGGCGCTTTTTTAATATCAAAACATGGCAGTATTAGACCTTTCATTTATTGGTGACATTGTAAATGCAGCTGAAGGAATTTCAGGGCAATACAATACCAATTTTCAAAATTCACAAGTTGCAATAGCTGAAGCTGAAGCAAGAGCCGCTGAGGCAAATGCTGCTGGCGCAAATGCTTCTCCAAAATCGAATACCATTATTTGGGTTTCAGTAATTGGAGCTATCATAGTTATTGCAATTGTTGTAATGCTCAAAAAAAAATAAAATGGCAGAATTTCAAACAAACCTAGATAAACTAGCAGCTTCACAAACTGCTTTAGTAAAGGCAAATAATAAGCTAGTTGAAACAAAGGCTACTTATGACAGCACCCGCTTAGCGTGGCAAACAACAGCCGCTAAAAGGGACGGAGGTTATTGTCAGACGACATATAACAAAGCTTCTGAAAGGTCATCTTGTCAAAGTAAACTGAACAGTGAAGCAACAGCGGCCGAAAGTGCATATACTGCAGCACTAACTGCATATCAAAATGCAGCTGCAGCAGTTCCAGTTGCGAAAGCATTAGTCGAAAAGTACGAAGACCTTGTAGATTCTGATATTAAGAACTCAGGAACTCTAGCACAACAAGGACTTACTTCAACAGCAGTTGAACAAGCGGCAATTGTAGCAGCTCAAGGTCAAGCACAGGCATTGGTGGCCACAGGCAATGCCCAAGCTGAGGCAATTAAAAACACAAGCTCAGCACAGGCAAAATCTATTGAAGAAAACGCAACTGCCGATGCAGCCAACAAGAAAACAATGAAGTACATCATCATTGCAGTTTCAGCGGTTGTAGTTGTTGGTATTGCATTATTTATTTACTCAAAATTTAAAAAATAGTCATGGCTTACGAAATGATTGAATTACAGGAAATTGAAAGCTACGTGAACGGATCAGCTTCAAAAGAATCGGCAGGCGGTACAACTTGGTTTGAAATAAATCTTCCAAATGGTGGTGCGAGCAATCCAGCACCAACAACTACGGTTACAACTCAAGAGGAAGAAAAAGCCAAAATGCGAAGAACATTGTATATCATGGGCGGAATTTTCGCAGCGTTGATTGTACTTGTTATTGTACTTGCAAAAACTAAAAAGTAGGAATCATGTTGAACGCAAATTTAGATATCACACCAAAAATTGAAACAGAAACAATTATTCTTGTTGCATTAGCCTTGGCTCTTGTTGGAGTTGTGATTGTATTTGTTGCGATGTTGGCTAGAAAATAGATCGTATGAAGGCAATATTAGACTCTTGGAAAAGAATGACAACCATTCAACAAGTAATTACAATTGTAATAATTGCCGTGATACTTTGGTTCGTTGTCAAATGGCTTAAGGAACAGAAAGTTGTTGCTGATAGAATAGTTACTGAAAAAGCTGAAGTAAAAGTTTTACAGGAATCAGGAATGAAGCAATCATACACCGATTCTAAATTTGAAAGCTGGGCAAACGAGCTAGAAAATTATATGAACGGAGGCGGAACTAAAATTACTGGAATAAATAGAATTTTTGGTTACCTACATAATGATTTGGATTTCGTGAAGCTTGAAAAAGCGTTTGGTCTTCGTCTTTCTTCTTATTCGTGGTCTTGGTTTACTTCTCCTTCCGATTTGATGGACTGGTTGAAAGGCGACCTTGATCCTGATGAAATTAAGGCAATTAACAAACAATTAAAGTTGCAAGGACTTACAAAACAAATTTAAAATGAATCATACTCTAATTACCGTTGCTAAAATGGGTGTCAATGCAGCTGCAGGAATTGCAGTTTCGTATTCTGATGTTGAAGCCAGTCTTCGTATCACATCCGTATTAATAACAACGACATTGAGTGTTATAGTATTTGTTCGAGATTCAAAACGCAGACGTAATGAAAAAAAGAATAATTGACATATTCAACGGTATTGCTGATGGCATTTTGCCGAACGTGAAAAATTCAATTTCCAAAAATGCAAATGACGGCAAGGAAATTAATCGCGCACGGCTTACAGCTTCAATATTGTCATTTCTAATTTTCATAGCAATGCTTCGGGGGTGGATTACTTGGAATAATCTAGTTTCACTTTTGAAAATGATTTTCACACTAAACCTCAATGAATTTTGAAACATGAATCAACAATTAATAAAAACATTCTTATTCCTTGCCATTGTTGTTACAATAATGGTAATCGGAATGAACAAATTATTTAAAGTTATGGGAGTAGATGTTACAGGATTAAGCTCATTTAAGTACAAGGGTGGCTCAACGACAAAACAAGATTGGTACAATTGGATCACACCACTGGCAAAAGTGGTTGGTGCAAAATACGGGATTCCATATCAAGCAATTATTGTGCAAACAGCACTTGAAACTGGCTGGGGTAAAAGTAGCTTGCTTCAGAAGTACAACAACTTTGGAGGAATAAAAGCTTCAAAGGGTGATAATTCTGTTCCGCTTGCTACAAAAGAGTTTATCAACGGTCAAATGGTTACAATTACTGACAAGTTCGCCGTTTGGAAAACACCTTATGAGGGATTAATCGGTTATGCGAATTTCTTTCACAGATATTCTCGCTATGCTCCAGCTTTAAAATATCCTAATGATCCTTACAAGTTTATTGAGGAAATTAAAAAAGCTGGATACGCCACTGATCCAAATTATATTGCAAAACTACATGGAATGTTAGATTCCTTAAAAGCTTAAAGATGACGAAGAAAACGAAACAAATATTTATTGGAGTTGGAATTCTTGTCGTGGTAATAGCCATTGTCTATTTCATAAAGAAAAAACCAAACGCTGACAATAAAGAGATAGGTAATTCAGCTTCACTTTTTATTGATGAAGACCGCCTATTAAAGCGTGGTGATGTTGGCTCGGATGTTGAAAGCCTTCAGCGTGGGTACAACAACTATGAAGCAATTCCAAAAGGACTTACAAAACTAGTTGAAGACGGTCAGTTTGGCGCAAAAACTGAAGCGGCAATATACACTGCAACTGGCAGAAAGCAAATAAGGCTTTCACAATTCAATAATTTATACAATTAATCATTTTTCAAAATGGCAACAAAGAAAAAAGCATCTAAAAAAAGAGCTACGCCTAAACAGGCAGCAGCACGAAAGAAATTCGCAGCGAACGCAAAAAAAGCAGCTGGATTAGTAAAATCAGGTAAGGCTAAAAATATGAAAGCCGCTTGGAAAAAAATTAAATAAAAAAAGTATCATGAAAATTTTTACAGAAGAAAACTATTCAAAGTCAATAATAGTGACTGGTGCCGAAATGCAAGATTTAAAAAACAACTGGATAAGTGTTTTACCACAACTTCCTAATAATTTTTATTATGAAGTATCAGAAATCGTTGAAGAAATGACACCAGGAACAACTGGAATGACTTTTAATGGTTCATATGTTGACGGAGTTGGATTTCATTATGCGAATTCAGGAACAACTAAAGGTCTTTTATCAGGTCTTCAAAAGTTGAATCCTGCTGGTGGCGTTTGCATCAAACGACCTTCATTCGATAAAACCGATTACGAAGCTAGCGCCACTCTTGGAGATTTCATACAAAGTATACAAGGGAGTGGAGTCGTTTTATCAGCTACTAACGCAGAGGAAATGTATACTGCAGGAAATGGCGTGTTTCGTTTTATTTTTGAATACACAGTAAAGCGGTTTGGAAGTTCTACGAGAACAATGTTAGAAGTTGACGGACTTTAATTGAAACGATCATGAAAAAAGCAATTATTATTATTGTAGTAATTTCTACAATCGCCACAATTGGATATTTTATTTATATGGCGGCAATGAAGAAGAAAAAATCACAAGAAACAACCTCTACGGAGGTTATTTCTGAAGATGTGCGGTTATTAATGGAAAACTTCGGTTATACAGAAGAGGAGGCAACTCAGATTTTTAACTCTCCATTGTACGCTGAAGGTAAATATTAATCAAAATGAAAGCAGGAAAAGTAATTTTAATTGTTGTCATAACAATTGTAGTGCTTCTAATCATTTTTTATATGATAGGAAGAGCCACAATTTCAGGTTATGAAGTTGGTAAAAACGAGCAGAATAAAACTAAATCAACTTCACCGGTTGAACCAAGCATTCCTTCTGTACCAAGAACAATGTCAGATACTGAAATTGATGCTTTATTAAACCTTTAGTTATGCTAGATAAAACACTAACATCATTGACAATGAAACAACTAATTATTGCGGCGGTCATTATCGCCGCAATAATTTTAATCGTCAAAAATTGGGATAGTATTAAGTCAAAGTTTTCCTCAAATGATTAATACAAAAGAAATAGTCACCTACATTATTCTAGGAATAATCGTTTCGGTACTTTCAAGAGTTGTTTACGACTGGATTACAAAAAAACCTTGGGAGGTTTAAGATATTCTTTTCATCATTTCATTTTCTATTCTCGATGTACTTTCGCCAAGGTAGTATATTTCGGTAGTTCTTATTGAACGGTGTCCAAGCATTTTGGACACCGTTTCTCTTGTCCAGCCGTCCGCATCTCTTAACGTTGCAAATGTTTTCCGTCCTACGTGTGTGGTAAGATGTTTATATACTCCACAAATCGCCCCAATTAGTTTAATTTTTTCGTTGTATGTTTCATTACAATATCGAGGTAATTTGTAATTGTATTTTTCAAGCAATTCAATTACATCTTTATCAATCGGAATAAAGTAGGCTTGATTGTTTTTTGTCCTAGAACCGATTAAAATTGTAGAACCTTCCATTTCCTTAATTTCCCAATTGCTCCATATATCACCAAACGATAAACCAGTATAGCACTGAAATAAAAATAAATCCTTTATTCGATGAAGTGTCAAATCTTGGAAGTTCTGATTTTTAATTTTTTGCAGCTCCTCCACAGTCAAAAAAATAGCTGGTTTTGTTTTATCCTTTTCTCCAGTATAGTTTATAAGTGAATGACTGCTGATTATTCCTTTCTGCAAAGCGCAATCCATTGCCGATTTAAAAAACAGAACATTTCTACTAGCTGTACTAACGTTTTCTGTATTCGCCCTATTTTTGTACCACGTTTTAAACCGTTCTGCCTCTACAATGTCAAAACTATTCGTTGTGAATTCATTTTTTGTTTGATCTTGATACGCTTTTAAATTCTTAAACTTTATTTCATGATTACGTATTGTTGAAGGTTTCACTTTCGACTGTACTGAAGCAATATAATTTTCGACTGTACTGATTAACGACGGCAACGGTTTTTTCTTATCTCGAAGCGACTGGAGCAATTCCTTTGCCGTAGTGAAGTTATTCATCAAAGCAATAGTTTTAAGGTTGTAGGACAGCGTTTCTTTGAGAGTTTCAATAAATGCAGTCTTTCGTTTGGAGGAAATTACCTTTTGCGTTGATTGCTCCCATTCCTTGGGCATTAATTTTTCACCAGTAGAAAACTCGGTTTTCGTTCCATTATAGGTAATTCTACAATACAAACTGTGTGTATTGTTTTTATCGTGATTTGCACGTACAAAAAAAGAAGTTTTAGGCATATTGAAAAGCATAGTGTGAGGTTAAAAATTAACTCTCTTTTACCCTCACGATTTAATAAATGTTTCATAATAAAAAAACCCGCTGGAACTCAGCGGGTTTGACTTTAAAACTGGCATTTACTGCCTTTCGTGACCTCGTCAGGATTCAAACCTGAAACCTCTACAGCCGTAATGTAGTGCTCTATTCAGTTGAGCTACGAAGCCATTTTCGCTATTACTTTCGTTGTTAGCGAGTGCAAATATAAGTCGTTTTTTCCTTACCACAAGGGAAAGGAGAAAAAATTATTGTATTTCTGCCGTAATACCTCTGTTAAGCAATCCGGTACACATTGCTTCTAGTTCTTCGTAATCGCCTTTTTTAACCTGACATTTACCTTTGTAATGTACCAACCAAGTACATTGTTCAGCTTGGATAACATCATGCTTACACACCATAACAAGTGATTCTATAACGTGATCAAATGAATTTACATGATCATTAAAGACAATTAAATTTTTCTGCTCTACCACCTGGTCGAGAACCATTTCTTCAAATGCAGTTTCTACTTGTGACATATTATTTTAATTTTCAATTTCAAAATCGGAAGCATTATGTAACTCCGACTCTACTACAAATGTAAGACATTCTTCCTGTACCTTCAAAATATCGGTTAATTCAATTCCTCTTAAGCAAATTTCAATTCTGTCGTCGTAAAGCGTAAATTCACGTTTAAAAGACTGCTTCATCAACCAATCCATAAAATCTCCTGGTAATATTGTTGAATTCACTTTGATTAGCAGAACTTGCTCATCAGAATCGATTTCTAAAGTAATTATTTCCAATTCACTGCTGTAGGATAAACCTTTTGGAAGATCTTCTTCACTTTTGTATAAAATTGATTTTACATGATTATCTGTTGAATCGTAATAATAAAATCCTTGCAAATTATAGCCATTTATTACTTCATCTGGAAAGGAATCATATTGATTAAATGAGACATATTGAACACGACTTGGTTTCTTTACTTCAACTATTTCTTCCTCAACAACAGTTTCAATAACTTCGACTTTTAGCTTATTCTTTTCAATTTCAGATTGCAGTATTCCGTTTCCATTGGCTGCTAATAATCGCTTCGCTTCTGATATACTTATTCTCTCGCCTTTATAATATGCCGTAATAAATGCACCTCGAACACCATTATTCAAAGCCAAACTTCTTCTTGGTTTAGCATCATCGATACTGGAGAAAACTCCAGAAGAGTAACGAACTTGACCATCAGGTAACTTTAAGTTGATCACTTCATTCATTCCGTGTAAATGACTTTCGTCGACATAACTGATGTATACACCTATTTGAACAGTATAAAAAAGGCCATCCATGGTTTCAATTGGTGTATATTTTTCATTCAATCCCGCAGAGTTATTTAATTGAGAGGACAATTTCGTACTCTCGTTTCTTTGGGATTGACCGGAATTCATACCGCTCTCGCCTTGCGCAGTTACATTGGAGTTTTGACTATTTCTTATAGTTGAATTTTGATTAGAAACACCATTGTTCGTCTGTTCAATTGATCCATCTGCGTTGAAAATTGTTTCGCCATTCGAAACGCATGTACCTTGAGATTGTCTTCTTTTAGCTTCCCCAATCGAAATTCTCTCGCCGTTACAGTATGCAACAACAAACGCATCGCTATATCCAAAACCTCTAATCTTGGATTGAGCATTATAAGCATCAGTACTATTGGCAAAATAACCAGCCATGTATCGAGTAATATTTGTACCCTTTATCACCTCTCCACTTACCGGGTCAAATTCACTGTACATCGTAGAAGGAATCGAATTTGAAAACGCTCCTACTTGAACTCGATAAATTAGACCACTTTTACTCTCTTCACCAACTGGAATCACGCTTTTTTCAACTTCATTTCCTTTTTCATGAATTGTGAAATCTGAATTTCCTGTTGTTTGATTGACACTTTTATCGGTAGTCGTTTTATCGCTAGACTTGTCGTTGTTTTTACTGTTATTACCGTTGCTTGCAAGAGAAGAAGTTTCATTGGTCGGTTCTGTTCCTTGAGCAACCATCGCTTGCATTTTAGACGCTTCTATTTTATTGCTAGGCAAATTCTTATTGGCTAAGATTTTCGCCTCATTAAATTGTTTCTCCGTCTCTTTATACGCAGTTTCTGCTGACTTTATTTCAGCTTGTTTCTCCTTAACTTCAGGACTTGACAATGAAGCACCAGATTCGATTAGTTTTACTAATTCTGATTTCGAAGCGGATAAGTCCTTCGATTTTTTAATCAATTCATTTTCAAGTTCAATTGCCTTGTTCGCATCTGAATAATACTTTTCGTATTTCGAATTAGACGCAATTGTTGTTTTATCTTCTTGAGAAACGGATTGATTCTTCGCATCATTATCAATTACTGTTTCCACCTCTTGAATTTGAGATGGTCTATTTTTCATTAACTCTTCTAAACGTAATTCCAATAAAGATTTTTCACGAGTGAGGCTCTCCTTTTTCTGTTGTGCTTGAATTTTATTGCTACCAGTTGCGACTTTTATTTCTTCATTCGTCTTTTCAATTTCAGTAGTCAATTCACCAATTTCAATAGTGAACTTTATTTTTAATTTGTTCAATTCTTCATCCGAATGCAAAGAAACACCAGATTCATTTTCCAACGTCTTTATCTTATTTTCAGCAAGTACTTCTTTCAATGTTGTGTTCAATTCTTGCTGCTCTTTTGAAACTTTATTTAATAATCTAGCTTTTTCTTGTGGCGAATTTTCATTTTCAGCCTTTATACGCATGGATTCGATTTCAGCTTGTTTCTCCGTGTTATAATTTGACGCCAAGGCCAATGACTCATTTGAAGGAGATTCATTAATCGCTATTAATAACGCTTCAGTACTTTCTTTATTCTCTTTTTCATTCTCCACCAGTTCGACATGTAATTTATCGATTGTTTCGTCTGAATTAGTTGAAACTATCTCAGTTTCAAGCTCACCAAGTGAAACACTAAACTGACGTCGTTTTTGTTGTACTGACTCAAGTTCATTTTCTAACCACTCTTTCTTTTCTTTCAATTCATTTGAATCTGTGGATTTCAATTCGCTTTCAATCGATTCAATACGGCTCTGAAGTTCAGATTCGTAACTTTCCAGAACCGCATCTGCTTTTTCCAATTCCGCTTTTGTTGAAGGATTAGAGGTTAACGCACTTTCTATTTGTTGCTTATTCGAAGAGCGGACTTCAGATATAAATGACGTTTTTTCCTGCGTCGAAGAAACGGAGCTTTCACTATTAGCTTCACGCGCCTTGCTTTCAGTTAACGCTTTTTCAAAGACCGCTTTTTCCAACTCTACCGTCACAGAATAGCTTTTACTTAGCGTTTTTTCCTTCTCTTCAATTGTCGCCTGCAATTTCCCCTGTAATTCGCGCTCGCGTTCTTTTAACTCCTCAGATTTCGTTTCTGTAGATTGGTTTTGGATTGTTACCACATCACTCGAATACGTTTTATCTATGGAATTGATTTTTTCTACAATTACGTCCGCCGAAATCACTTTATCAACTGATGACTTTAAGGTTTCAATTGCATTTTTTTGGTCGGTAATAAGCGCTTCGACTGCTTGTTTTTCAACAGTTAATTTTTCATCCGCTGAATTTCGTTTTAATGCTTTGTCAATCTCAGCTTTTTTACTTTCCAATTTCGCCAGATGTTCAATTTCTAATTCAAGCAAAGCCTCTAACTTTTCGTATTCTGTTGAATTCGACGTGTTGAACGTGTTCTTCTCAGATTCGTATTCAGGGTTAATTGTTTTAACTAACTCAACTTTTACAGATTCCACATCAACAACTGAAGATGCGTTGTTTTTTGCATTAATTATCTGAGCACGCTCCTCTATTTCATTTTGTTTTTCAGCAATTAAATCAGCAAGAATTTCTTTTTTACTCTGCAACTCTTTTTCTTCAGGACGTTTAGACAAGGCTTTGTCATTTGATGCTGTTTCCTTTTTAAGAACTGAAATTAGTTCTTCATCCAACGATTGTAATTGATTCAATTTTTCAACTTCAGAAAGAGAAGTATTGGTTTTTACCGCCTGAACATCACTTTGATAATCGTCCTGCACAGAACTTAATACTTCTTCTTTCGTTAATGGATTAATGTTTTCATTTGTATTTGAAGGATTAAGCGCATCTAATCTTTCTGCTAATACCGTGTTTTCTTGTTCTAATGTTGTTTTATAAAGAATTAAGGCCAATTGTTCTTCCAGTAAAGCTGTGTTGTCTGGTTCGCTTGACAATTGAGATTCAATACTATTGATTCGTTTATCAATTTGTGCGATACCTTCGTTATTCAATTGTTGTTGAGCCTTAATCTTTTGTTCCTCTGTTGTTGAATTATTTGATTTTATTTCATTCGCTTTATTGCTCAAACTAGTTTGGATTTTTTCCAATTCACTTGTTAATGGTGTATTTCCATTATTCAATGCAATCAAGTCTGAATTTAAACTTAGGTTATTTGACTGAAGGGCAGACTTATACTCTTCCAATTGGTTTAGCTCATCCTTAAGAACCGTATTATTTGGGTCACTCGCTAAGGAAGATTTCACCTCATTCAAGCGCTTATCAATTTGAGATATACTTTCATTATTCGCCTGTTGCTGTGATTTTAATTTTTGTTCCTCGGTAGTCGCTGGATCGGATTTTATACGTTCAATTTTCTCATTCAAGCTAGTCTCAATACTTGCCAACTGACTTGATTGCTGAGTAGAATTATTCAACGCCAATAATTCCGCCGACAAACGATCGTTTTCTATTCCAATTTCTGATTTATATTCTATTAATGCTTCTTTTTCGTTTATCAAGGAAACATTATTCGGTTCAATTTGCAACTGTTTTTCAAGTTCACTAAGCCTAGTTTTAATCGCTGTAAGACTTTCATTGTTGGCCAATTGCTGAGCCTCCAGTTTCCCCTCTGGCGATAGCGAATTATTGTTTGAAATGGTTTCCTTTTTCTGATTTAATTGATTTTGAATTACAACAATATCATTTTCGGATAAAGCTGATTTCAACAACTCCAATTCTTTCGTTAATTCAGCCTTTGTTGCTTCCAATTCTGATTTAAACGCATTCAATTTGCGCTGTTCCTCTTTTAAACTAGAGCTATTCGGATTGGACTGTATTTCTTTTTGAACCTCCGATAATCTTGCTTCAATTGACGCAATACTTTCAGATAACGCTTCTTGTTTTAACTCAATTTTATCTTTTGGAGATGTTGTACCATTTGAATTTATTTCATCCAAAATCACTTCCAGGGAAGATCTAATTTCTTCCGACTTGTTACTGTTATTTGATGCCAAAGAATTTAGTGTAGATAATTCTTCCTCAAAACGCGCATTTTCTTTTTCTAATTTTTCTCGGTGCGCAATTAATCCAGCTTTTTCTTCAATCAGCTCATTGTTTCCTGGTGAGCTCTCCAATTCTCGTTCAATAGCGCTAACTCGTTTTTCAGCAGTTGAGATACTCTCATTCGCTATTTTTTGCTGTTGTAGTAATTTTTCTTTTGACGTCAATTGCTGATTATTAGCAATTTCACTCATCTCATTTTGATAATCGTTTTGAAGCTCAACTAACGTATTTTCTTTGGTATCGGTTGTATTGCTTTCTTGATTCAATTCTGGATTGTTACGCTCAATTTCAACAATCTGATTTTCAATACCTCTAGACAGTGCTTCATTCTCAACACTAATCGCTTTTTTAATAGCAACATCCACATCAGGTTTATTGTACGCTGCTAAATCAGTATTATACATTGCTTGCTTCAATGCTTCAATACTATTATTTAATCCGTTTAGTTCTTTATTTTTTTCTAAAATTCTCGCATTTGTTTTCTTCAGAAGATCCTTCACCATCTCCAATTCCTTTTCTTTTTCAAGAATTTCGGATTTTATTTGTTCAGCGTCCTTCTTTTTCGCGCCAGACAATTGAGATGTTAACTGATTAATTTGCGCTTCTAGTGCATTTTGATTCAACTCAAGATCAACCTGTTGCTTTTTTAATGCATTGATTGCTTCGGTCAAACTTATACTCTTCTCTACTAAATTGGAGACGTATTTTTCTGCAGATTCGTTTTTCGCTCGTTGTATTACATCTTTATTTTTAATCAATAATGCAATTGCGTCATCTTCTTTTCCTGCAGATACCAATGAATTAAATTGATTTTCTATCACATTCATCTTCCCTACACCATTCGCAGATGGTGCTCCAACTTGTTGAATCACTTCATTTTTCATGGTGTTTATGATCGTCATTTCACTGTTTATTTGAGCAATTGAAGATTCTAACTTCCGCGCCTCCATCAACAGGGAGTGTTTTTCCAATGGATCCGTGGTGGCTTCCACTTTGGCCATTATTTCATTTAATTCAGAATTCAATTTTGCTAATTCCTCAGACTTCGCGAGAATGGCTAAATCCAGATTAGATTCAATTCGAACTACCATTTCAGAACGCTGTTTATCAGCAGCAACAAGATCAGTTAAACGTTCACCTACCTCGACAATTGACAAGTTGTTAAATCCAATCTCAGCCAATATTTTATTTCGTTGTTCTAATTTTTCCAGTTCTTTTAAGTCAAAATTATTGACGTTCACTTCAAGTTCTGCCTTTTTGCGAATAACCTCTGCAATTAAAGCCTCAGCTCCCTCAACATTTTCATCAAATAAGTTTATAATGGTAACAATTTCTTGTCCATCAACCATTTTGTGAATTGCCTTTTGTTTTAAAGGTCTAAATTCATCCAGATAGGGTAAATCTACAATGTACTTGTATATGTTGTTTTCATTGCCATCTACAGTAATTTCATAAGTGTATTTTCCTCCTTTCGGAAATACAAATGAATATTTACCCTGTTCATTCGAAACAATTTTTCCAACCTCCGATCCGTTCGAATTTGAAGTGATATTAATTCTCATAGTTGCATTGTTCGGGTTTATTTCCGATAGAAAATTACCCATCACAATTATCTCTTGAATTGGAACACGCGCTACTTTTACATTATAAACATGATACTTTCCATCTTCACTTTGTCTTGATGAGGCGAAATATGCATTTTGAAAAAGAGAGTCGACAACATAAAACAAGTCGTCGTCAGGAGAACTTATGGCAAAATCCACATTTTCTGGTGTAAAAAAACTATTGCTTTCGGTATCAAAGCGCGACATAAAAACATCGTATCCTCCCATTGAATTATGCCCATTGGAACTAAAATAGAGGAAATTTCCCGAAGGATGAAGATACGGAAAATCTTCGTTTTCACTTGTATTTACTTGACCTGGAAGAAGTTGTGGATCTCCCCAGCTACCATCAGGCAGCCTTCTACGAATATAAATATCCAAACCAGTTGAACCCTCTTCACCGTAGCTCGAATAATAAATGGCTTTAGCGTTTGGAGGAAAATGCACCACAGGTACGTGATTCATTTTTTTATCAATCTTGGATTGAAATTTTGCAACAACTAATATCTCTCCCCCTATTGTTTTAGAATCAGAATAAATTTTGTAGAAATTATCTTTGCCGATTTCTTGTTTATTCGTTACAATAATATCAGTAAACGATGAAAGTAATTTCTTTCCACTTTCGCACATTTTTATCGACAATTCCGCATTATAGCGTTGGTCTTTTTTCGTTCTTTTTTCCTGATAAACAATATAGCTTTGCTTCGCCTTTTCAAACTGATAATCCAAGTGCAATGCTTTACCATTAAAAAAGTAAGCTCTCGGGTCGATTTCAGCATTTTTCACTGAATAACTCAAATATCGTAACGCCTTATTCTTATTCGTTGAATTATATAATAAACACGTTCCATATTTAAAGTTTAAATCCGAATCAGTTGGATTTAATGACAGTAAATGCAAATAATCCTTAGTGGCCTCAACATATTTTTCGGATTCAAAAAAATCATCAGCTCTCTTCCGAATTTCATCATTTGTTTGACCGTAAGATACAGTACAAATCAAGCACAAAATTACACTGAAGTATTTTTGAATTAAATTTGTCATATGTATTTTAAAGGCTTTGTTCTTCATTAACAGTTAAGTACGGCTAATATTCAAAAAGGTTCAATTTTACTTATTAAATAATTCCAATAACTTATTCATATAAATGGTTTGAGATGAAGATTCATACCTGAAATTTTTAGACTTAAGTTTTTCTTCCTTAATCGCTGCTATTTCTGTATTGAATTCAGTATCGTTTGTAATAATCCTCAGCGTACCATCCTTTTTGGCCATTCCATAATGGAAAAAGTAATTGAAATTTCCTGGAATATCTGTTGAAATCGAGAATTGATCTCCATCATTCCCATAGATTTGTTGGAAAAAGGCCTTGAATGGAACATATTTCATTATTGGTTCTCCAAAGAAATTTACTAGCACTGCAGATTCCACGCTGGAAATCAAACCACGGTTATTATCATCGTCAGAATAGGATTCTAAACGAACGCCTGTAAGCACGATTGATTCTTTTAGACCAGAAGGAACTTTTTTGATTGCCCCATCTATTGTGTATTTCGATTTCGTTTCTTCAGCTGCCTCTCTTGAATCCCACTCTACAATTGCCTGTTCCAAAGTAGACGAATTAAATGCCATTGGTTGTAAACCTTCTACCAATTGAATTCGTTTCGCTGCATTTTGAAAGATACCTTTATCAATTTCAGCAGTATATCTCAAACTTACATTCATAGATGTTTTACCTGTACTCTGATTGTAATTCACAACACCAACTGCGTCCATTTTCGCTTCGCCATAATTCATACCTAGGTTAATTACTCCATCACCATTCAATGAACAACTTTCGGTATGCAACGCTAAATAATTTCCTTTTTCACCACGATTGACAAGTTTTTCTTTCGATCCAATTTGATATTCTTTAGAGATATCATTGTACTGTAGAAAACCGGAGGCTGTGATTACAATTGGATCGTTTGCCGATGTCAATGCAGATAAAAATGTTGGATACAATTTTAAACTGTCTACAGCAGGAGAATCTCTCCAAACAATTCCTGCAGAAATTGGACCGCCATTCAAATCAGTCATTTTCTCAGACACTGGAATTTGAATGTTAGTTGGATCGATTTCAGTTTTAAATGACATCCAATTACGATCAAATTTATCACACGTATGATTAATTCTTGTCGCACCATCAAACAGAACAGATGGCTTAGATGCTTCTATTGAAAACTTACCATAAAAATCAAAATGCTCACTTAATTTAAACCCATAATCCGCGTCAATTATTCCTTCAGCAATCGTTTGATAAGCCGTGTCTAAACTGATACTTTTCATCGGAATTAAACTCTTTAGACTGTCCTTGTCATAATAGACATAATCTGCTTGGGCTTCGTATTTTCTTCTGGCCAATACTTGAACAATTCCATTTTCAAATTGATGGTATTTCGTGATATAATTGGCAACTATTTTTGAATTTTTCAACGGGTCAATTTTCGCCTTTTTACGAATATAAAGTTCCATGCTGTCAGGGAAAATTCGCGCATCGGCTATATCCAAATATTCTACTTTTTGACAATGAATAATTTTCTCCTTTACATTGAATTTCGCCCGAGGTGCTCTAAACTGTAACGAATCCTGTTTTGAATTCAATGAGAAGAAATTGGCTCCTTTCAAATCTACACCAGCTTCAATGGCTAAATCACGATCTTTTTGACGTTCCATGTCGATATCATAACTATCCATCCACCAAGTGAAATTATCCATTTTACATACGTACTCATTAACAGGGAAATGCACAACTGACTCTCCTCTATTGGAACGGAATTCACCTTTTCTTTTGTTAAAATCAACGTGAACATTTACGTCATCCGTTCTAAAAGCCAAAGGCGCCTCTGTTACATCGAGATCTTCATTCCTTAAACTAAAACTAGCTGTATCTGCCAAGATTTCCTGATTCTTAAACTCAAAAATTTCGGAAATTAAAGTAGCCGTTAAAAAAGTCATTAGACCGTTTCCTGTCATTCCACTTTCTTGAACATACGCCGTTCCTTTAAACTGCGAATTCCCGTCGAAAAAGTTTAAATGTTTCTGAGGCATTGACTTTGCCTTCAATAGTTTTTGTTTTGGAATATAAACGATATACGCTTCTTCCGCTTCTACATTTGGAAATTCAATTCCTGTTTTAACCCCTTTGTTCGAAAATTGAGCAATCCCAATAGTAGAATCTGGCAAAAACGCTAAAGACTTCGAAATTGACTTTGAATGAACGAAATTAATTGTTCCTGTTCCTTGAAGTCCATTGTGAGATAAAACTATCTTATTATCGTATTTTGCATCCGCCCCATAAAAATCATATCCACCAGGAGGTGCTTGAATTCCAAATCCAAATGAATAATCAGGCATAATTTTAAGTTCCTCTTTAATTTTAGGGAAAATTCCGGCAGAAGTTAATTCTCCTTTAAATCGCAAACTTGATTCTTTGAATGTGTTCAAGCTATCCAATTCAAAAGGTGCAATCGTGTAATAAAACCTAGTACTATCGTATACTCCACGAAAAACATCTTTCGAATTATAAAACACCTTTGATGAAGTAGTTGATTTTAAGTAAGGATACTTTTCATATCCTTTTTTATTTCCAGATCTATTTCCTGGATCATCAATCAATATTTCTCCCGAAATACCAGATATTGTACCTGTCTCTTATACACATCTGACGCTGCCGACGATCTACTCTGTGTAGA
>OLID01000364.1_pt1 | contig 20865 bp, 18 predicted proteins | sample 1609361 | NCBI WGS metagenome assembly OLID01 (sample SAMN05416778, study PRJEB24817) | seawater metagenome | isolation source: Sea water | place: Canada:Atlantic | collected 2013-07
AGATTTCTGCCTGTCTCGTGGGCTCGGAGATGTGTATAAGAGACAGAAACTATACAACTCCACAAAAAAAAGCACTCACAAAATGTGAATGCCTTTTCATATATTATGAAACTAAGAATTACTTTTTCTCGTCCACCTCTTCGAAGTCAACATCTGTAACTTCGTCTTGTGGATTTCCTTCAGTTTTACCCTCTGCCCCTGCGTCTGCACCACCTGCATTAGCAGCGTTGTACATTTCTTCAGACGCAGCTTGGAATACTTGGTTTAATTTTTCCATTGCTGGTTCCAAATTAGCCATGTTTTTCGCATCGAATTCTTTTTTCAATTCAGCCAAAGCATCTTCGATAGGTTGTTTCTTTTCCGCTGGAATTTTATCTCCGTATTCTTTCAATTGACGTTCTGTTTGAAAAATCAATGAATCCGCTTTATTGATAACCTCTACCTCTTCTCTCTTCTTTTTATCCGCTTCTGCATTCGCTTCAGCTTCAGCTTTCATTTTTTCAATCTCCGCTTCAGAAAGTCCTGATGAAGCCTCAATTTTAATTGATTGCTCTTTTCCAGTTCCTTTATCTTTTGCTGAAATATTCATGATACCATTCGCATCAATATCAAATGTCACTTCGATTTGCGGCATTCCTCTTTGCGCAGGTGGAATATCTGTCAATTGGAAACGACCCAATGTTTTGTTATCTGCAGCCATTGAACGCTCACCTTGTAAAACGTGAATATCAACTGACGGCTGATTGTCTGAAGCTGTAGAGAACACCTCAGATTTCTTTGTAGGAATCGTTGTATTCGCTTCAATCAATTTTGTTAAAACTCCACCCATTGTTTCAATTCCCAATGATAAAGGAATAACATCTAGCAATAGTACATCTTTCACCTCTCCTGTCAATACACCACCTTGAATAGCGGCACCAATTGCAACAACCTCATCTGGATTAACACCTTTAGAAGCTTCTTTTCCGAAGAAATTTTTCACTGCATCCTGGATTACTGGAATACGAGTCGATCCACCAACCAATATTACTTCATCAATATCACTTGTTGACAATCCAGCACTTTTCAAAGCAGAACGACATGGAGCAATAGTTCTTTCAACGATAGAAGAAATCAACTGCTCGAATTTCGAACGTTGTAATGTTCTCACTAAGTGTTTTGGCACACCGTCAACTGGCATGATATACGGCAAGTTAATTTCAGTTGAAGTTGTAGAAGAAAGTTCAATTTTAGCTTTCTCTGCTGCTTCTTTCAAACGTTGAAGTGCCATTGGATCTTGAGTCAAGTCCAATCCTTCATCATTCTTAAATTCTGATGCTAACCAATCAATGATTGCGTTATCAACATCATCACCACCTAAGTGCGTATCTCCGTCTGTTGACAATACCTCAAATACTCCATCTCCCAATTCAAGGATAGAAACATCATGTGTACCACCACCAAAATCGAATACAACAATTTTTTGGTCAACTCCTTTCTTATCCAATCCATAAGCTAAAGCTGCTGCCGTAGGCTCATTAATGATACGCTTGATTGTTAAACCAGCGATTTCACCAGCTTCCTTCGTCGCTTGACGTTGTGAATCGTTAAAGTATGCTGGAACAGTTACAACTGCTTCTGTCACTTCTTGACCTAAGTAATCTTCAGCTGTCTTCTTCATTTTTTGAAGAATCATTGCAGAAATTTCTTGTGGAGTATATTTTCTATCGTCAATTTCAACACGTGGTGTATTATTATCACCTTTAACTACCTTGTAAGGCACACGACCCGTTTCATCTTTCACTTCATCAAATGAAGATCCCATAAAACGTTTGATCGAATAGATTGTTTTTGTAGGGTTAGTAATGGCTTGACGTTTCGCTGGATCACCAACTTTACGCTCTCCTCCATCAACAAACGCTACAATAGAAGGCGTTGTTCTCTTACCTTCAGAGTTCGCGATTACTACTGGCTCATTTCCTTCCATTACTGAAACACATGAGTTCGTAGTTCCTAAATCAATTCCAATTATTTTTCCCATGATCTATTTTACTTTAATGTTTTTTTGTTTGATTTCCTTAAGTCAATGATTATGCCAACGCCAAAAAGCGACAATTTCATGACAAAAATGACAGAATCGGTGTTGAATCAGCGGAAATCTCACGCTGAAATGACAGCCAAAATGTCAGTTATTTGATTTTTAGTCCATTGATTGATGTGAGTTTTCACTCATTTCTAACAATTGTTCAAACTGTTCAGGTGATAAATCCGAATGGTAATAACCAATTGGATTTACTTTTTCTCCATTGACTTCGACTTCATAATGCAAATGGGGACCAGTAGACTTTCCCGTTGAGCCAACCAATCCAATTAATTCACCACGTTTTAGCTTCTGTCCAACTTTCACCTTAATTGCGCTCAAATGTGCATAACGCGTTTTATAGCCATAACCATGATTAATAACTATACAATTTCCATAACCCCATTTCTTCCGTTCAATCTCCTCTACCACTCCATCTCCTGTTACGTAAACATCCGAACCTGCATCTGCAGTAAAATCCATTCCTGTATGTTTTTGGCGCGTTTTATAAATTGGATCAATACGAAAACCAAAGCCGGAAATACGCTTTTTCAAATCTTTATTTCGAACAGGCTGAATTGCTGGAATAGATGCCAACAGCTTTTCTTTATCTTTAGCTAACTTTAATAATTCTCGAAAGGACATACTCTGCGCGTTTAAGCGTCTTTCTAACTTATCCATTTGCTCCGAAGTAGAAATCAACAATTCAGCATTCGACAATTTAGACAAATAGGCATATCTATCGCTACCACCTACGCCCATCATCCTTAGTTCTTCAGGAAACTTATCTGCATAAAGGGCAGCGCGGTATAAATCTTCATCGCGACTTTGCAGGACGTCTAAAACTTCGTTTACCAATTTCATGTCATTCTGTAAACGGTTCAATTCTCTTTGATTTTCTAATAGTTCAGATTTCAATTCCTTCTCGCGTGGAGAATCAATCCTTCGTGTGATAACAATCGCAAGCAACAATCCCAAAACTACACTTGGGGCAATCCACAACAATACACGTAGTACGCGTTTCCATGGACCAATTTCAACTTTGTCATAAGACAATGTAGCGGGATTGTATTTATACTTTTGCTTTGACACACGGCAAAGATAAGACTAAATTGCGTTTTGAATTGTTAATTAATCTTAGCAAAATCATTTGAGACGAAGAACAGTCTCTTCAATCAACGCTTTATCTATCTCATCAACAATGTAATATTTCACAGCGATTTGATTCACCTTTGCTTTAAATGGTTCAGATTCATCCAATCCAACATAATTACCGTACAACCCTATAATTGCTGTAGCCTGAGGTGTTTTTTCTAAGGTTTCAAACGCTAAATCGCGAAATTCGTTTGTTCGTTCTTTCTCACTAAAAAATGTCCCAGGAATTGATCTTCCGTATAAATAATTCCATTTCCATTGGAGAACCGGATCTGCTACAAATACTGCTTTAATGTTTCTTGAATTCACTTCTTCATACAATTCAGAAATCATTTTCATTTCGTTTTGATCCACAAAATACCAATCTCGTTTCATGTCTCGAGATGCAACCAAACCAATACAATATAGTATAGCAATCCCAATTACTACCCTCCTACTATTTCTTGAATCGGAATGAATTACGGCAAAACAAAATAAGAATAGAATGCCGGTGAAAAATCCGAGCCAATACCTAGGAGAATACAATGAAACAGATGAAATTAAAAAGACAGAAAGCATTAAACATAACGTCATCAATAAAACAACACGTTTGTTTCGGGTAGTAGTTTTTAAAGTGAAATAAACAATGAAAGCGACGATAATAATCAACGAAACAATAAGCAGTACGTACCACCAAATAGCAATAGGAACATTCATCGTGAAAAAGAAGAAGTTCGAATAACCATAAATAATTCCCTCGGACTGTACTTTTAGATTTTGAAATTGACTAAAATCAAAAAGTATCGATTTAGGTGCCGACCAAACTTCATCATTAGCTCCAAAATAATGTAGAATTAAACTTATAAAAATTGCAATACCTAAAAAAACTGCCAAGCTTTTCAAACTGATCTTTTGAATTTGCATCCAGCTTATTATAAATGGCAATAAAGGAATAAAAATCAATGGTTGTGCCTCATACGCGCAAACCCCAATCACTGAAGAAATTATCACCCATTTCCAATTCGCCTCTTTCACTTGAGTGATGTAAAACATTATTCCAAAACACATAAAAGCAGTAACGTAACCACCTCTAACCATTCCTCCCCATAAAATCCATGTCGGTGCTGTTATTAGCAAAATCAAAACAGAAATAGAAATTACTTTTGAGGTTTTGGTTTCATTTAAGGTCTTCCAAATGAATGTCAACCCAACCGAAAAAAGCAAAAGTCCTCCAAGTCTTAATGCCCAAATTCCACTACCAAACAACTTAATAAAGAATGCAGTTGAAAATACTTCTAAAGTCGAAAAACCGTAATTCTGACCATAAAAATAAATAGGAATACCCTTTCCCAATAAAAAATCTTGAGCCATGATTCCTACAATTCCCTCATCTCCATCAAAGAAGAAATCATTCGACAAAAAGTGAGGAAGGCGAACAAGAATACAACTGGCCAAAATAATCAAAACGACAAGAGAAAAAGAACTACTATTTTTTACAATTTGTTTCACTTGATTTTTTTTAAGAATTCACAGATTAGGTCGTCAATAGTTGAATCTTGACAAAGATACCATTATCTTCGCAGAGAAATTTAAAACAATAAATACAATGAAGGAATTTCTAAATAAAACTTTTTATGGCAACACAATTAGTTCATGGGCCATTTCCTTGGGAATACTAGTTGGAGCAATAATTGTTGCGAAAATTTGTTACTGGGCAATTGGTAAATATGTGAAAAAGTTGACTGCGAAAACAAAGTCAAACTTGGATGATTTATTGGTTGACAAACTAGAAGAACCTATTGTTTATGCTATCGGCATTCTAGGATTTTATTGGGGATTTCAGCGCTTAACGTTTGGTGATAACATTGACAACTTTTTCGCGCATGTATTTACTTTCATTTTCACCTTAAATGTTACATGGTTAATCGTTCGGACGATAGATGCCATTATTGTTGAATACTTGACGCCCATGGTTTCAAAATCCGAGAGTGATTTGGACGATCAATTGCTTCCTTTGCTTAGGAAGCTCTTTAAAATCATTTTATGGGCGCTTGGAATTGTTATTGGATTGAACAATGTTGGTTTTGATGTTGGTGCTGTTATTGCCGGTTTAGGAATTGGAGGTCTAGCTTTAGCTTTGGCTGCTCAAGATACGGTTAAAAATATTTTTGGTGGTATAATGGTTTATGTGGATAAGCCATTCAAAGTAGGAGATCGAATCCAAATTCATGGTTACGATGGTTTTGTAGAAGAAGTAGGAATAAGAAGCACGCGTTTGAGAACATTAGAAGGTCGATTGGTTACATTGCCAAATGCCCACTTTAGTGACGAAGCTGTGGAAAATGTAACTTTGGAACCTTCACGAAAAGTAGTTACAAACTTAGGCTTAACCTACGAAACGTCTCCTGAAAAAATGGAACGTGCAATACAAATTTTAAAGGAAATAAGTACTTCAAATCCTGATTTAGAAGAAAATCACTTGGTATCTTTTAATAATTGGGGAGATTTTTCAATGGGAATCATGTATATCTATTTCATTAAACCAACATCAGATATTCTTCAAACACAAACCAACATCAATATGGCGATTTTAAAACGCTTCAATGAAGAAGGACTTGATTTTGCTTATCCAACTCAAATGATTTACAAAAAAGAGGTTAAATAATTGACAATAAATCATGGAAAATGGAAAAATGCAATACTCATTAGAAAATAATACTCTAAAACTATCAGTTAAAAAACCTCCATTTTTTGTTAGAGTAACATTTTACTTTTTTACTGTTATTGCCATATCGATTCCATTTTTCATGACCATTTATATGATATCTTCTAGAGTAGGATTACAGTTTGGTTACTTTATTGGAGTTCTACTTTCAGGTTTAATTTTTTTTTATTTTTTAAGAGTTTCATTATGGAATACATTCGGAGTAGAAATTATAAAATTTGACACTAATTCAATCAAATATGAAGCAGATTACAGATGGTTTAAAGACGGTAAAAAGTCGATTATAAATCAAAATATAATTTTAAGTATTCTTCCAGTTGGATACGAAGAAGATAAATCAGGAGTTTTAATTATCCGCAATCATGAGAATCATATTTACTGCTCATCAAAAATCCCTATTGATGAGTTACACATAATTATTAATAAACTCAATCAAAAATTAAAAATTCAATAATTGTCGATTTTACATTGTCAATTATCAATTAATAATAAAGTACATTTGCAGAGTTACAAAACGATTTTACGCAAACAATGACAGTATCTGAAATTAGAAAAGCATACTTTGATTATTTTGAATCAAAAGGACATGAAATTGTACCGAGCGCTTCAATGGTCGTGAAAAACGATCCTACTTTGATGTTTATCAACGCCGGCATGAATCAATTCAAAGATTTTTTCCTTGGTAATGCAGTTCCGAAAAATAGACGTGTCGCTAATTCACAAAAGTGTTTGCGTGTTTCTGGAAAACACAATGATTTAGAAGAAGTTGGTGTTGATACGTATCATCACACGATGTTCGAGATGCTTGGAAATTGGTCGTTTGGTGACTACTTCAAAGAAGAAGCTATCGAATGGGCTTGGGATTTATTAACCGAAGTGTATAAAATACCAGTAGATCGTTTATACGTTACTGTTTTTGAAGGTGACGAACAAGATGGCGTTCCAGTTGACACTGAAAGTATTGAAATTTGGAAAAAATACATTTCTGAAGACCGAATTATCCTAGCGAACAAGAAAGATAATTTCTGGGAAATGGGTGACATCGGACCATGTGGACCATGTACTGAAATCCATGTGGACTTAAGAAATGAAGATGAACGTTCAAAAATTGATGGTAAATCATTGGTGAACGAAGATCATCCTCAAGTCATCGAAATATGGAACAATGTTTTCATGCAATTCAATAGAAAGGCAAATGGATCTTTAGAGCCGCTTCCTGAAAAACACGTTGACACAGGAATGGGATTAGAGCGTTTAGCAATGGCACTTCAGGGGAAACAATCCAATTATGATTCCGACCTTTTCCAAACGTTAATCCAACACATGGAAAAAGTTTCAGGGAAAAAATATAAAGTTACCGAAGAAACGGATATCGCATTGCGCGTTATTGCAGATCATGTGCGCGCAATTTCTTTTTCAATTGCAGACGGCCAACTTCCTTCAAATACTGGCGCAGGTTATGTGATCCGTCGTATTTTAAGACGAGCTGTTCGTTACGGTTACCAAACACTAGAATTAAAGGAATCATTTTTAGCAGATCTTTCTACAGTTTTAGCAAAAGAAATGGGTGGCGCATTTCCAGAGTTGAATAAGCAAAAAGAACTGATACATAAAGTTATCACCGAGGAGGAGAATAGCTTTTTTAGAACATTGGAGCAAGGGTTAAAACGTATTGAAATTGTAATTAACGACACAAAAAAAAGCGGGTCAAAGTTAATAGACGGAACAGTTGTTTTCGAATTGTATGACACTTTTGGATTTCCTGTTGACTTAACATCACTAATCGCGCGCGAAAACGGATTAGAAATCGATGAGAAGGTCTTTGAGGAAGAATTAACGAAGCAAAAGGATCGTTCGAGAGCAGCTACGGCAATCGAAACAGATGATTGGGTGGAATTGTTGGAGGACAATGTTGAAGAATTCGTTGGTTACGATATTCTTTCAACTACTGTTAAAATTGTAAAATACCGAAAGGTTTCTCAAAAACAAAAAGAATTCTTCCAAGTAGTTTTCAATTTAACTCCTTTTTATCCTGAAGGAGGTGGTCAAGTTGGAGACACGGGATACATTGAAGCAAAAGGAATTAAATCAAGCATATTTGACACAAAAAAAGAGAACAATTTAATTGTTCACTTAATGAAAGATTTACCGAGTGATGTGAGTGCCACTTTTGAAGCAGTAGTTTCTAAAAGTAAGCGTCAAGCATCGGCGAACAATCACTCAGCAACTCACCTACTTCATCATGCGCTTAGGACTGTTCTTGGAACGCATGTAGAGCAAAAAGGTTCATTAGTAAATTCGGACTATCTGCGTTTTGATTTCTCTCACTTTTCAAAGGTTACGGATGAAGAATTAGCCAAAATTCAAGAATTGGTTTCTACTCAAATAAAAGCGAGTATTGCGTTGGAAGAAAAGCGAAATGCACCAATGGAAATAGCACAAGAAATGGGTGCCATGGCTTTATTTGGCGAGAAATATGGTGATACTGTTCGTATCATTAAATTCGGTGAATCAGTGGAGCTATGTGGAGGCACACATGTTCAAAATACTGGAGAAATTGGTTTATTCATCATTACATCTGAATCTGCTGTGGCGGCAGGTGTCCGAAGAATCGAGGCAATTACTTCTTCAACTGCAGAAGCGTACTTCCAAAAGAAAGCAAATTTGTTAGATGAAATTGCCGTTTCATTGAAAAACCCAAAAGACATTGTAAAAGCTGTTAATGACTTATTGACTAAAAATGCTGCTTTGTCAAAAGAGATTGAACAATTTCAAAGAGACAAAGCGAAAAACGTCAAAGGCAATCTGAAAAATGCGATTTCGCAATTTGGTGACATTCAATTGTTGAACGAAATTGTTGAGTTGGACGGAGATTCGATCAAAGATATTTTATTCCAGTTCAAAGGTGAAATTGATAATTTCGTAGGAGTTATCGGTGGAAAAGATGGTGATAAATGCACATTAAGCGTAATAATTTCTGACAACCTAACGAAAGAAAAAGAATTGCACGCGGGAAACATAATTCGTGAAGTTTCAAAGCTGATTCAAGGAGGCGGAGGCGGACAACCTTTCTTCGCTACAGCAGGAGGTAAAAACCCTGATGGATTGAAAGACGCGATGGATGCTATTTTGGAGAAATTGAATTAAATTGGAAAACGAGAAAAACGTTCTATTAATTACCTATTATTGGCCTCCTTCTGGTGGCGCTGGAGTTCATCGATGGTTACGCTTTTCAAACTATTTCAAAGAAAACAACTGCAATCTTACCGTATATTGCCCTCACGATGCTGCCTGGCCTGCAATTGACGTAAATTTAAATGAGGAAGTCAGTAACGATGTAACCGTAATTCGTAGAAAGATATTTGAACCAAACAAATTTCTACAACGTGGAAAAAAGGCTGGTGTTGGATTTACCCAATCAAAGAAACAATCCTTCTTTCAAAAAGTAATGATTTGGGTACGCGGCAATTTATTTATCCCAGATTCACGGGTTTTCTGGATAAAACCAAGTGCGCGGTTCTTAACAATCTATTTGAAAAATCACCCAGAAATAACAACGATTATCTCCACAGGACCTCCTCACAGTACTCACCTAATAGCGCTGCGGCTAAAGGAACAGTTTGCCGTAAAATGGATTGCTGATTTTCGTGATCCGTGGACCCAGATTGACTTTTACAGTGACTTACTTCCAGGTAAAAGAGCTGATAGCAAGCACAGACGCTTAGAAAAATTAGTTCTACAGAAAGCTGATGAAGTTGTAACCGTTTCGAATGCTTGTGCGGAAGGGCTTGAAGAAATTGCCAAGCGAAAAATTCATGTCGTAACCAATGGATATAATTTCCCTGAATTTGATAAATCGACAATTGAGTTAGACAAAGACTTTACAATTTCTCACTTTGGTTCGATGCCATTTACGCGAAATCCCCTGGTTTTATGGAAGGCACTGAATAAGTTAATTGAAACGAACAATGCACTTTCAACTCAATTAAAAATAAATTTAATTGGAACAGTCGACTACCAGGTAATCAATTCATTAAAAGAATATGGTTTGGAAAAATACGTGACAATCATTCCTCCCATTCCCCATTCTGAAAGTATTCTATTGCAACGATCTTCACAATTGTTATTGTTAGTAGCAAATAACTCAGGAAATGTCAAAGGCATTTTAACTGGAAAGTTTTTTGAGTACTTAGGTGCAAAGCGGCCAATAGTGGCAATTGGAGAAAAAGATAGCGATCTAAACGTTATTGTTAATAGAACAGAATGTGGCTGCTTTGTGGATTATTTGGATGTAGAAACTCTAATTGCATTTCTTAATCAATCATTTATTGATTATCAGAATGGAAATTTATCAAACGTTGCTGTCAACACAAAGGAATTCAGTTCTTCTATTTTGGTGAAAAAGATCATTGAACTGGTGCAATAAAAAGATCATTCCGTTTTGAACCTTTTATTGAACTAATTGTATCCAATTAAAACCATTCGTTATGAAATCAATTTTAGCTCTCTTTTTATTGCACATTGCATTTATCTCCAACTCGATACAATCACCGGAATATGTCCCACAGATAATGCTTAAATCATCCGTAAAGAACACGAAGCTTCAAAGCAATGAAGCGGTTTACGTGTTTGAGTTCATTGGTGATTTCAATAAAAATTCCGAAATAGTCATCATGTATAGTATCGATAATGTGAATGGAACACAAAAATTAGATGCTAAAAACCAATTGTCGATTAAATCCACTCCTGGTTCACATATCTTTCAATTTTATTACAACCACCAATATGAAGAAGTTTACACTGATTCGTTAGCAATAAAGCCTCATCATGTAAATACATATGAAGTACAATTGTATAATGCGAATTACCCAATTCAAGTGGAAAAGCCTGTAATTTATCTATACCCTGAAAAAGAAATCACGTTCAAATTAAGTGTAAAACCAAAAGGGACATTGGCGTTTACTTATCCCACTTACAACGAATTCTGGAAAGGAATTGCTCTGCCAAATGGAGACATTTTAATCAATAAAGAAATGTATAATTATTTATTTTGGGAAGCAGACCAAACAATAACATCTGAAATCATTAATTCAAGAGAAGGATCTATTGTAAGTGGCGCAGACGCAACAAGTTTTCTATCTAATCAATTGAATTCTTTCGGATTAAACTCCAAAGAAAAAGCGGATTTTATAACGTTTTGGGGACCAAAATTAACAAAGAATGAATTCAATTATGTATGCTTTGTGATGAACGAAGATGCTGATTATTTTGGAGAATTGAATATTACCCCTCGTCCTGATAATGTTTATCGATTGTATATTTTGACTTGCCCAATAAAGGACCCAAATCAAACTGGTCCACTTCAAGCTCAAGAAATTAAGCCAATTTCACGAAATGGTTTTACGGTTATTGAATGGGGTGGATCTGAAATCGACCCACAGATGATTGAGAAAAATATGAACCTATAAATAATCAATTATGAAACTCTTTTTTTCTATTGTCTTAATTCAATTCTCACTTCTAGCATTTTCGAGTGAAAAAGGTATTTTGATTCCTGAAGTTACACTTGTCTCTTCAGAAAAAAGTGAAAGTTTAATTTCAAACGAGTCATTGTTTATCTTTCAATTTAAAGGTTTTATAGACAATGTTTCTGATCGTACCGTTCTATATAGTATTGATGGAGTAAATAACTCTAAAAATCTAGATGTACACAACGAGTTTAGAATTCAAACAACGCCGGGAATTCATAGTTTTCAATTCTTCTACAACGACTTGTATTATGAAATATATGCTGACTCATTAAACATAAAAGAACAATTTGTCGATACGTATGCGATTCGGTTTGAGTCAAGCGAATTTCCAGTTGTTGTAGACAAACCAGTTATCTATCTTTATCCAGAAAGTGAAATTGATTTTTCATTAACCATTCGTCCTAAAGGTAAACTGGCATTTACTTACCCTTTCTATAATGAAGCTTGGAAAGGAAGTGCGCTACCAAATGGAGACATTACAATAGAAAACGAAACATTCAATTATCTCTTTTGGGAAGCTGACCAAACACTTTCGTTGAACATTATCAGTCCTGAAAAAGGTGCGGTCATTAACCGAGAAGAAACGATTCGCTTTTTGGAAAAGCAATTGAACGCATTTGGATTTAATTCAAAAGAAAAAGCGGACTTCATCACATTTTGGGGACCTCAACTTGTTCAAAACGAGTTCAATTATATTTATTTTGTTTTAAATGAAGAAGCGATCAATTTTGCGGAATTAGTGGTAAATCCTGAGCCCGATAACGTTTTTCGTTTTTACATCCTCACATGTCCTGTTGCAAATCCGATGGATTATCATTATCTTGAGCCCCAGTTAATTGAGTCGATAAAGCGAGAAGGATTTACACTTCTTGAATGGGGTGGCTCGGTTATTGATGTTAATTACTTAAAAAAACGTTTACAGTATTTATGAAATTTAGAATGCTTTCCTTGTTGTCAATAATTCTTGCTTTAACTGTAAAAAGCATGGAAATATCAGCCAAAGATTACAATGAATTACGTGTATTTGTTAATGCAATTCCATCAACAACTACTCAAAATTTTATGGCCTATCGACTTGAAAACAAATTAGATAGTGTTGTATTTCATATTATTCAAACATCAACTGTTACGGATGTTTTTGAACCGAACACCGACCTTTCAAGTGACAATTACTCTAGTTTCAATGAATTAAAGAAATCGGCGAATGAAAATGAGTTAAATGCCCTATTGTCACATCAATCAGCTCCTGTTAAAGTTTATGCTTACCGCGCCTTACTTTCGCAGTCGATGAATGTAAACAGTGATTTCGAAATTGCATTATTAAATGACACGAGTTGCGTTAACCTTTTATCAAATAATAAGTTGATATCATCTACTGTGATGGAAATTGCTGAAAACGATTACCGAATTTATAAGTAAATCGTTAACTTCTTGGATTAGAAAATGCTTTTACGTCGCTTTCTGTTATTACCGATCCACTAAGTATAATTAAGCGTTCAACAATATTTCGTAATTCACGAATATTTCCTGTCCAATTTGTTTTTTGCAATTCATCCAGCGCCTTCGTATCGAATGACTTGCGTGCAATTCCATGTTCAGCACAAACCAATGTCATGAAATGCTCTGCTAAAATTGGAATATCGTCTCTTCTATCGTTTAACGAAGGAACGTGCATTAAAATTACTGCCAATCGATGGTATAAATCTTCTCTAAAATTCCCTGCTTCAATTTCTTTTCTTAAATCTTTATTTGTTGCAGCTACAATTCGAGCATTTACCTTAATATCTTTTTCACCTCCTACACGCTGAATTACATTTTCCTGCAGAGCTCTTAGCACTTTTGCCTGAGCGCTTGCAGACATATCGCCTATTTCATCTAGGAACAAAGTACCTCCAGAAGCCAATTCAAATTTCCCTTTCTTTTGCTTTACGGCTGAGGTAAAAGCACCTTTTTCATGACCAAACAACTCACTTTCTATCAATTCGGATGGTATCGCGGCACAATTTACTTCAATAAAAGGCATTTCCTTTCGCTCGCTATTATCGTGTAACGAACGCGCAACCAATTCTTTTCCAGTTCCATTTTCACCAGTAACCAAAACTCGGGCATCAGAAGGAGCTACCTTTTCAATCATTTCCTTGATTTGAATTATTCCATCCGTTTCTCCAATAATTGAAGACCCTTTAAAACTCTTCACAGTTTTCTTTAGTACTTTTTTCTCTTCGATAAGCACCGTTTTGTCCTTCGCGTTTCGTATAGTAACTAAAATTCGATTTAGATCCAGTGGTTTTTCAATGAAATCAAAGGCACCTTTCTTTATTGCTTGCACGGCTGTTTCAATATTACCGTGCCCGCTAATCATAATTACAGGAGAATCAATTTTTTCAGCCAACAACCCGTCCAAAACTTCCATTCCGTCCAATTCCGGCATTTTGATATCGCAAAATATTATATCATACGAACCTGATTTTGCTTTATCTAACCCTTCTTTCCCGTTTTCAGCCTCTTCAACTTCGTACTCCTCAAATTCCAAAATTTCACGCAATGCTCTTCGAATTGCTCTTTCATCGTCTATGACTAATATTTTACTCATCTAAATTGAATTTTGCATAAAGATAATAAGACTTAACTTACTTTTTATCGTGCAGTTAGATTAATATGTGGAAAAGTTGTTAATGAAAGCTCGTCAATTTCTTTCGAATCTACATTTTGAGAAGTTATCTTGTGCCTGCTAAACAAACCTAAAACAACATGCGTATATTTCTGCTTTCTGCTTTATTGACATTTTTTTATAGTTCCACTGCACAGACAGTAATTGGTGTTCCACCTCAGGATCATCCGTTTATTCAGGCAATTGAATGGAAAGGAAAAGGTGGTCTGCTTTTAAGTCAAAGTTCGAAAGAATATATGAACCAAATCAACTTGACCTTGGTCGGTGAAGAAGATTCAAAAATGTGGGAGCAAAAATTCAACCCTGAGAATCATACACCGCATTTTTTATTCAATGAGAATACAAATTACATTTATTTCATCGATAATTTGGATTTAAAAAATAACGGACGTTTTTACTTCAACCAAATCAATACTGCAGGAAATGCCAAGTCTGGCACCTTGGATATTGGAATAAAAGTTAAGCGATTTGAAGGTTATTACGACTATAACATTTTTGAATTTCAGGACGCTACAGTAACCGACAAGGTCCTCATTTCTCAATACCGTTATTATGACAAAAAAGCGAAAGAATATCATGAATTTGCCATGCTCATGACACATCACAATTTGACTCACAACGTTATCAAATTAGGACATGTTGACGCTGATGCCATTAAATCTGAAACAAGTGGACAATGGAATTTTGTTGGGTTTGACAACGAAATATCGCACTTTTCATGGCGTGAAAATAAAGCAGATGCCTTGGGATATACGATCAAAGGATATTCACCTAAGGCAGAATTAGTCTCAGATTTGTTTTTGCCTGAACCCAAAAACTGTGTTAAATTCAAAAATTTCGGATACGGAAATATGGGGAAATATTACTTGACTGACGAATCAAGATATGGGGTAGAAACTGGACTGATTTCGATTTCAAATGGTGAGTATTATCTACTGACATTGAAAGCTGATGGCGAGGACAATAAAATTACTTTGCACCAATTAAAAAATGAAAAATGGAGCGAAATCAACTCAATGTCAGTAGGGAAATTGGCTGAAAAATCGACTGTTTATTTGGGTTCATTTCCTATAAATGAAGGAATTACTTACCACTATAAAAATGGTGATAAGGATATAGTCGGAATTCTCTATTATGAAGAAGAAAAGGAAGGAAAAACAGAACCATTCACTTCACAAAGTGCATTCAATCCTAGTCGTCTTTTACTAGATGCTCAACCAATGGAATTCATTACACAAGTCTCAACAGGAATTTTAACTTGTGATTTACAACAATTCGCTAGAAATGGTGGTATTACATTTATGCGCAACTAATATTTAAATTTCATCCAAGTTTGACATAAACACACCTTCCTTTAATGAATATGGTGAAACGAACACTTGTTTTATATCCATTTTCTCAATTATCCATTTTATTTTAAGCGCTGCAATCGGCATCATTTTTTTTCGAATTGAATCAATCCATTCGTTATTCATTCGTTCTTCGAGTGTTGAAGAAATCAACCAGTTCAACTCCTTCATTACTAAATCCAATGGTAATTCAAATGAATTTCCGGTTGCAGGGAATTCCATTTTATTTACCATTTCAAAAATAGTTTCAAAGCTGCCAGATGACCCCACTAAAACAGAGACATTTGCCGAACTAAAAAAGCTAGATTCTTGCTTATTTAAATACGCATTAATAAATTTTATGTCATCAAGCGAATATTCCTCCGGCTTATTTAACAATTGGTAGATCCTTGAAACGCCAATATCTAAACTTACGGCATTAATTAACCCTGACTGATCTGCCTGAATTAACTCTGTGCTTCCTCCTCCAATATCCATAATTAGAGTCGCATCAGTTATAAGATGACAATAACGCACTCCATTGTAAATCAATTTAGCCTCATCAACACCGGAAATAATTGAAATTGGAATTCGCAATGAGTGTAAAGCATACTCAACCAAGACCGTTGAATTTCTTGCTTCTCGTAGAGCCGAAGTGCCAATACCTTCAATCGATTGAACTGACAACTCTTCACACTTTAACTTAAACTGCAGAAGGGTTAATTTGGCCCTTTCCATTGCGTCATCTGCAATGAACCCATCATTAATTCCTCCCATACCAAGAAGGACAGCTACCTTTTCGGAGTAAATGTATTCTAATCTGGATAGACCAATTTCAGCAATCAATAGATTGAAGGTATTGGTCCCTAGGTCGATAACCGCAATTCTCCTTAATTCTTTTTCAACCATTTGAATACGTGTTTTAACCGAACACGATGTCCAAACTGCAATATTCCATTTTTATACAATCGTGCTGCAATTGCCATCATCATAAATGCCGAAATTAATAGGACAAAGAATGACATGTAAATTTCATACGCTTCTCCGGGTTGATATCCCTGAGATAATTTTACCATAACAACAACGGGCGATGTAAATGGAATATAATGCAACCATGTTGACATTGTATTCTCTGGATAATTTAAAACAAAATAGCCAGAGTACAAAGCTAAGAACAGTAAAAATATCAATGGCAATACAAATTGTTGACCATCACTTTCAGATCCCATCGTTGCACCTATTGCAGCAAACAAGGCGCCATAAAACAAATATCCTCCAACGAAAAAGAGTAGGAAAAAGCCTGTCATATTAACAAATTGAACCTGTCCAAATATTAAATCAACAAACTTGTTATACTCATGAGATGCAAATTGCGATTCTTGATAAGTAGCATCTGCAGCATTTAGCGTTAATTGTTGAATGTTCATATTGGATGCATCTAATAAATCTGGAAATAGATTCTCACGCATGAAGTAGAGTCCAAAACCTATTACAACAGTCCAAATCACAAATTGGAAAAACGCAGCAAATCCAATTCCCAGAATTTTACCCACCATCAATTGATTCGGTGAAGCGGAAGCCAATAACACTTCTACAATTCGATTGCTCTTTTCGCGAGATACACTTCTTAAAATTGTCATTCCAAAAAGAAAAATGAACACAAAAATTAAGGTCCCGTAGAAAAACCCAACCCACCCAGACAAATCGGATGCCTTGTTCTCAGGATCATAAACATCCGAAAAACTTACGGTGATTGGTTGTTTAATTTTTCTAAAATCCGATAACGATAGGTCCGTGAATTGTTTAATTAAAATCTCTTCCAATCTTCTTTCATAGTAATATTGGACACGCGTTTGCATACGAACAGACGGTTCATTTCTATAAAAAACGTGGCTGATCTTATTTGTCAGAACTTTCTCATTCACTTCAAGCAAGGCATCAAACTCTTGATACTTTTTCCCATTGGCGAACTCCTCCGTTTCAATATATCCGTCAGCAAAAGAATAATCAATGGAAATGTCTTTTCCTGCCATAATTTTATTTTCCATCAACCCAGCAGGATCGGCAATTAGGACATTCCAATGTTGCTTCGGTTGGCTTCCAAGCGCAAAGAGTACGTAAATCATTCCTAAAACGACCACTGGTCCTAAAATTGACATCAAAACAAAGGAACGAGAGCCGATACGCTCTTTCCACTCTCGCATTGCAATTAACAGACTGTTACGCATTGTTTACCTCCTCTTGTTTTGGTTGAACGACATCAATAAATACATCCTGCATAGACGGAAGCATTTCCCATGCTGCTTCCATTTGAACTTGTCCAATTAACACTTTTAATAAATCATCAAAAGAATTGTCTCCGCGCATTTTTAAGCTCACTTCGAATCGATCATCTCCCAAGATTGTTTTATCAACTATTTCAAAGCCTGTCCACAATGCGTTTACAAAAGCAATCATACTTCCTCTAAATCGAACCGCGTACAACCCAAGCTTTCGCTCAGCTTGTAATTCTGATATTTTGCCTTCCGCCACCTTTTTCGATTGATGAATAAGCGCCACTCTATCACAAATCTCTTCTACACTCTTCATATTATGTGTAGAAAGAATTATCGTTTTTCCAGCAGCTTTCATTTCGATTAACTCTTGCTTAATCAATTCAATATTTATTGGGTCAAATCCACTAAAAGGTTCATCTAATATCAATAATTTAGGTTCATGTAAGACCGTACAAATAAATTGTACTTTTTGCGCCATTCCTTTCGATAGTTCTTCAATACGCTTTTTTCTCCAATCGTTAATATTGAAGCGATCAAACCAATAATCGATTTTAATTTTAATGTCCGCTTTTGACAGCCCTCTCAATCGTCCTAAAAAAACGGCATGTGCCTCAACAGTCATGTTTTTATACAATCCTCTCTCTTCTGGTAAATAACCAATTGATTGAAGATCATTTTGTGTCATTAAATTTCCATCAAATCGAACCGAACCACTGTCTTGTTGAATGATTCGATTTATCACGCGAATTAAGGTTGTTTTTCCAGCTCCATTTGGCCCTAATAAACCAAAAACTTCTCCTTTATTTACATGTAGAGACACATCATTGAGTGCTTCATGCTTATAAAAAGACTTGGATATATTTTTTACTTCTAGCATAAAAATGTTGTTGAGGTGAAGATAGTAAATCCTCGGATATTCATTTGTAATAATTTATATATATCCTCAAGAAATTGAATTCACCAGAGATTGGTTGTACATTTGAAACTATGAAAACAGCATTAGTTACAGGAGCATCAAGTGGAATCGGAGTTGAATTTGCTAAATTATTGGCAAAAGACAATTATGATTTAATTTTAACTGCGAGAAGCAAAGAAACATTGAACGCAATTGCCGAAGAGTTAAGGCGCCAGTATTCAATTAACATTACAGTCATTCCTCATGATTTATCTCTTCCTGGAGCAGGAATTGAATTAAGTCAAAAAGTAGCCGAAAAAGGACTTGAAGTGGATATTCTAATTAATAATGCCGGTTTTGGTGACCATGGCCAATTTGTGGAATCTGACATGTCCAAAACGGTCGATATGATTAATTTGAATGTGGTAAACTTAACGGAGTTATCATTGATTTACGGTAAACAATTTGCGGATAAAAAAACTGGAATGTTGCTCAATGTTGCTTCAACTGCTGCTTTTCAGCCAATTCCTAAAATGTCTGTTTATGCTGCAACAAAATCGTATGTTTTACACTTTACAGAAGCAATGCACTTTGAATTAAAAAATTCTGGTGTTTTGGTAAGTGCCTTATGTCCGGGAGCGACACGAACAGGTTTTATTCAAGCAGCGAATATGGAAGACTCCCCTCTCTTCGAAAAAACTGCAATGTCTGCTAAAACTGTTGCAGAAAAGGCCTACAAAGGATTGAAAAATAATAAAGCTGTAATCATTACCGGATTTAAAAATGCTTTTTTAGCACGAATAGCAGACATGACACCTTTTAGAAAACTTAAGGTTTGGATTGCAAGTAAAATGGTTTAGTTCTTCTGAACTTTCCATTTATTTAATACAGGATTGGCGTACATCTGTATGAAGTATGGACGTAGCTCAGGAGCGAAACTGTTGTATCTTTCATTGAATTCCTCACGTTTCGCATCCATTTGAGTAAGATCGATTTTTAATTCATCCAAACTAGGTCCAACAGAACTGTCTTCTTTAATAAGAATCTCGTATGCAAAATAATTTGAAGGATGTAATTTATAACTCCCAATAATCTGTTGATCAATTTGTTCGGCGATGTTAACTGGATCATCATCATTTGCGACAATCTTTGTCCCAAAATGTAAATGAATATTTCCCTTATACCCTTCAACACCTTTACCAATACTTATTACATCACTTTTTTCGTCTTTTTCAAAAGAACCATTTGTTTCTATTTCATACAATTCACGAGCAATCAACTCGTCGCATGGATTGTACTCATAGGAAATTGACACTGGAATAATATTCATACCATTAATTGCCTTTTGAAGGCTAATGTTTTCATCACGTTTTCCCATATGAAACATTTTAATGATTGTTGGATCCGTTTTATCTAGACCATTTTTTGCACGACCTTCACGTTGTGCAATCCAGACATTATTTCCAGAATCGATTGAATGATGTATATACTCCGACAATAATTTTGTTGCTAATAACTTCTCTCTGCCTTTCGCCGAGCGTTTCACAATGAAACTTTTATTCAAGCGCATTAACTTTGAAACAAATTCTTTTTTCAATAGATTATCACCAATGGCAATTTCTGTTGTTCCATGGTTATCAAAATGCAACAAATAACTAATCAACGCTGGATCCATTGCGATATCACGGTGATTACTAATAAACAAATATGGTTCTTTATTAGACAAAGAATTCAAACCTTCATGCGTAAGTGAATTTGCGCTTTTTTTAAGCACTTTATTCACATAGCCCGCAACCATGTCTTGAAATTCATATACAGTTTTTAAATCACCTAACCGTTGTTTCAACCCCTTCTTAACCAGGTATTTTGTAAATCCCGGCATAACATACATTAACCGTGGATATTGATATTTAGTAATCGCACGAATAAACTCTTTATCGACAATTAGCATTCCAATTACATCGGCTACTTCTTTATCTCTATAAGGTCGAATTTCTTCAAATATATCCATGTATAACAGTTCATTTGGAGGTCAAAATTAAGCATTTTTAATGAAACCGCATTTACAATTGACGCTAAGCGAAAGGGAGAGCAAATAGATTTCGTGAAATTAAATCATTCATTTTTTATTTCTATAACAATTGCATTAATTGCGTTTATAATTTAACAGACCGATTTATTATTGCGTAATTAACCAATACCTGTCTCTTATACACATCTGACGCTGCCGACGATCTACTCTGTGT
>OLID01000365.1_pt1 | contig 20836 bp, 17 predicted proteins | sample 1609361 | NCBI WGS metagenome assembly OLID01 (sample SAMN05416778, study PRJEB24817) | seawater metagenome | isolation source: Sea water | place: Canada:Atlantic | collected 2013-07
CTCCATAGTCTGATACTGCAAATTTAGCAATTCCTACACTTTTAATATTTTCTTCTATATGCAGGTCTACTTCATTTCTTTCTAGAAGTTGAAAACTATTTGAAGATAAAAATACCTTGTCTATTTTATTAAAAAAACCCATCTATTCAGCTTAAATTTCAAGCGTAAAAATAGCATAAAAAAACGCAAACCTTACGGTGTGCGTTTTATGATATTAAATTAGCTGTATTGTCTTGCTTTAGTAATACCTAAAACTATTCTTCTATAAATTTATCCATGACAGCATCACTTACGCCCATATTAGAGAAGCCTCCATCATGAAATAAATTTTGTAAGGTTACTTTTTTTGTTAAATCAGAAAACATAGATATTGTATAATCTGCACATTCTAAGGCAGTTGCATTTCCTAAAGGAGACATTTTATCTGCATAGGCTAAAAACCCTTCAAACCCTTTTACACCACTACCTGCAGTAGTTGGTGTTGGAGATTGAGAAATAGTATTTACGCGTACTTTATGATCTCTTCCAAAGAAGTACCCAAAACTACGTGCAATACTCTCTAAATATGCTTTGTTGTCTGCCATATCATTATAATCTGGAAAAACACGTTGCGCAGCCATATAGGTAAGTGCTACCACACTACCCCACTCATTCATAGCTTCTTTGTTATATAGCACATTCATTACTTTATGAAAAGAAACAGCAGAAACATCCCAACCTTTGGTGGTGAAATCATACTTAGGGTCTGTATAAAGCTTCCCTTTTCGTACGTTTACAGACATTCCAATAGAATGCAATACAAAGTCTATTTTACCTCCTAAAATCTCCATAGATTTTTCCACTAAATTTTCCAGGTCTTCCATAGAAGTTGCATCTGCAGGAATAATTTGAGATCCTGTTTTTGCTGCTAGGTCTTTAATAGTACCCATTCTCATGGCAATAGGTGCGTTTGTTAACACAAACTCAGCTCCTTCTTCATGTGCTCTTTCAGCAGTTTTCCAAGCAATAGAGTTTTCGTCTAAAGCTCCAAAAATAATTCCCTTTTTTCCTTTTAATAAATTATAAGACATCTCTTAAATTGTTAGTTTTTTGTTCGTGGGCAAATATAATCGTTTAATTTTTACCTTTCAATTTTTTAAATACCCAAAAACAAGAGTGCTCTTGTTTCTTAAGTTTAAAATTGCTTTGTTTAATTCAGTAATTCTCTGGCATGCGTTAGGGCACTGTCTGAAATATTTTTACCACTTAACATTTCTGCAATCTCAACAATTCTCTCATCTTCAGACAATTGTTTTAAACTAGTAGTGGTGGTATTGTTTAGCTCTTCTTTATACACTTTATAATGCTGATTTCCTTTGGCAGCAATCTGTGGCAAATGGGTAATGGTAATAACTTGCATTTGCTGGCTCATCTGAGACATGATATGCGCCATTTTATTAGAAATTTCTCCAGAAACACCGCTGTCTATTTCATCAAATATAATGGTTGGTAACTGGCTGTTTTCAGACATTACTTTTTTAATAGCCAACATAATACGAGACAATTCTCCACCAGAAGCTACTTTTTTTAACTCCCCAAATTGCCCTCCTTTATTGGCTGAAAACAAAAATGATAAAACATCTTTTCCGTTTTTGTAATAGTGTTCAGTTATGTTATTTTGTATTTGAAAACGAGCATGAGACATTCCTAAATTGTCTAATATGGCTTCTAATTGTTTTGATACAGTTGGAATAATTTTTTTTCTAGCTTCAGATATTTTTAAAGCAATAGCATCTAATTTGTTTGCTATTTCTGTTACAATAGTTTCTTGGTCTAACAAGCGTTGTTCTGCGTTTTCTACAGTACTTACTTTTGTAGACAACTCCTCTAGTATTATTAATAACGCTGAAATAGAATTAACATAGTGTTTTTTTTGTAAATTATAGATTAACTGCAAACGGTCATTTAACTGTGTTGCTTCTAATGGGTTAAAATCTACCTGTTCGTTGGCAGATTCTAGTTCACTAACAATATCATCTAATTCAATTTTTACACTAGAAATTCTTTCTGAGAGTTCTTGGTATTCTTTTGAATACGGAGCAATTTTAGTTAATTTATTTTCTAATGAATATAGAAGGTTTTGAATACCAATAGTATCATCAGTTGTTAGTTGAAGTGCTTCTGATAAATTTTGTTTGATTTCTTCTACATTATTTATTTTCTCTAATTTCTCCTCCAGCGCCTCTTGTTCATCTTCTACAAGATTGGCCTCAAGCAACTCATTGTATAAGTGAGAATTATAATCGTACTGAAGATTAGCCTCTCGTTGAGCTTGTAAAATTTCTTCTAATTTCTTTTTCTCACTGGTATACTGTGTTAAACCTCTTTGATAAGAAGCTAGCTTGCTCTCATTATTTGCAAAAACATCTAACAGCTGAAACTGAAACTGTTGGTCTGAGACTTGTAAGGTTTGATGCTGCGAATGAATGTCTATAAGCTTAGACCTTAATGCTGTTAACACCGAAAGTGTTACGGGAGTATCATTTACAAAAGCTCTAGACTTTCCTGAAGGAAGAATTTCTCTTCTAATAATGGTATTTATTTCATAATCTATGTCTTCGGTTTCAAAAAAGTCTTGCAAATTGTATTTCTTTACAGATAAAACAGCCTCTACAACACACTTTCTAGTGGTGTTTTTTAAGGTAGATGAATCTGCTCTATTTCCTAAAACCAAGCCAAGCGCGCCTAATAAAATAGATTTTCCTGCTCCTGTTTCTCCAGTGATAATGGAAAGACCAGAAGAAAAATCAATGTGTAATTCATTGATTAAGGCATAATTTTTTATAGATATTGATGCTAGCAAATACTCAAGTTTTTAAAGAAATAAATGTAATTAATTTTTTGGATAATAAACCTCTTTACTGTGAAGATTAGCCTTGATTTTTTCTTTGCTATAGTACAATTCAAAAAATGTATCATTTGCCCAGTCTTCATATAAATTTCTATAAAAAACACTGTTGGGGTTTCCAGATTGTCCGGGAGAATTGGTGGCTTTAGAATTGTCCCAATCTTTTGTATCTATCACTACTCTAAAACTTGCACCAGAAGACTGACGTAAGTTTGAACCAGAAGAACCAGGTGTGTAGGAGTTTCCTCCTCTAGGGTAGGTTTTAAAACTTACCAAATCATAAATTGAATCATTCACAACGTTTTCAAGTGGATGCTTTATTTTTATATGCTTATAATCTTTCTGCCCATATAGCCATAGATTTATATCTTTCCCAAACCTTGCTTCTAGCTCTTTCACAGAAGAAATAAAGGTGCTTTTTAAGAAGTTATCTCTTTCATTAGTGTTGAGTTTGTTTAGGTTTTCAATTATTTTAAATAGTTGAATTCTTAACAAGCCTTTTATAGTATCTGGCACATATTTTTTATGAAACTCTCTAATAATAGCTCTTTCCCAATTTACATAAATGGTTGCTTCAACAGAGGTAGTTGTGAGTTTATTATTCCAAGTAAGGAGCCTCTCAAAATATTTTTTACTTATTGCATCTAAGGTGTTAGGATCTATCATTTTTATGAACTTCTCTGAAGGGTACGAATGATAATCTACTTGTAAGTCCATCATTTCTTGCATGGTAAACTTATGACTAGAGTTCTTAGAAAGCACCTCACTTACTCTATCTCCTCTGTAAGGATCTGACCATGAAAACCCAACAGCGTTCCAATGCTTATAAGATGCTGGTGTTACATTTTGATTGGCTGATGCAAAGAAATTCTCTGGAGGATTTACCACATGAGGCTTATCTGTAATAGGAAGATAGCCATCCCATTCGTAATTTCCATCACCTAGTACAGGCACCAATCCACTGTGTGTATTTCTGATGGGGGCTATGCCAACTGCCTGCCATCCAATAGTTCCGTTCTTATCTGCCCAGACCATATTTTCTCCAGGAATATGGCTATAATTACAAGCCTCTCTAAATTCTTCCCAAGATTGAGATTGATTCATACGTAAAGAAGCTAGGTATGGAGAGCCTCCTACCTCTAACCAACCACATTTTACAGCATATGCTCTATTTCTTTTTTCATCTACAAAAGTTACAGGACCATGAATAGAATACTGTAACACTATTTCATGATTTTCTTTCCCTTTTACAACAATAGTTTCTTTTATTTCTTTAAAATCTAACCATTCTCCCTTATGCCAGTACTGGTTTGAATTTTTAGGATTTATTTCATACACATACAAGTCTTCAGCATCGGTTCTAAAAACGGTTAGGCCCCAGGCTCCAAAGCCATTATGACCAATTGAAATTCCTGGAATTTCTGGCTCTCCTCCTCCAATAACATTCCAACCTGGCGCTACCAAATGAGTAATATATCTTAAAGATGGTGCTACAATACTTCTATGTGGATCATTTGCTAAAATAGGAGATCCGTTAAATGATTTTTTTCCTGAAATGGCCCAATTATTACTACCTATACTAAACTCATCTTCTAAATCTTCTATCTTTTCTGAAAATGCAATGGCAAGCGCTTCTTTTTTCTGAAACTTCTCTAGTAGATACTCTTTTTTAAATTTTATGGGTGTTCTATACGCATTATACAAACCCAATATATCTTGGTCTAAATCTTCTTTTCTAATTTTTTTATGGAGTTTTAAGGAAGGTTCTTTTGGATGAAGCCATAACAACTCTTTTACCTTGTCTTCACCAATCTTAGAAACTGCTCTCCCAATATTTAATTCTTGGCCAATATTTCCTAAAAGCCCCTGATGTCTGGAAATAACGTCTGCTGGTGTCCAAAATTCTGGTTGTATATCTAGCAAGGTAAATTCTATGGGAAGTTTCTCTGGTTGGTTTTTTACTTCTTCTATATAGGCATTAACTCCTTGGGTATAAGAGCTAATAATTTCATAACCATCTTCATGATAATGATTTAATTCATCTTTTATATTTCCTCTAAATTTAAAGAGTCTGGTACCTATATCTCTTTTTAATTCAGATTCTCCAAAAATTTCAGCAACGGTTCCTGTGGCCTGTCTTCTCCAAATTTCAAATTGAAAAAGTCTGTCTTTAGCTGCTAAATACCCTTGCATAAAAAAAAGATCTTCCTGATTATTAGCATAAATATGATTAATACCGTGTTTATCTCTTAGAACTTCTACCTCCTCATTTAATTGTAATTGTTTTTTTGGAGTACAAGAGGTAAAAAAAATAAAGAATATAAGTATTGAACCTAAACAAATATGGTTCATTCTAATAAGACCTTCTTTGTTTAAAAGACGAAAAAAATGTGTATCATTCATAAGTGACTATAATTTTCTGGAAGATAATTATAATATCATGAAGATAAAAATAGTTGGTAAAGATAGAACAGCTAATTCAAACGAAAAGCTCGGTAGTCTTCCAAAAATACTATTCTATTATAATAATTACAATCAGAGGTCTTACTGAATACTTAATTAATCTTACGCCACTTAGCACTGTTATTTGGAGATATTTTTTGAAGTACTACTAGTAAACGTTGTTTACTTCGGGTATTGGGCCCATCTGAATAAAGATTTACAATTTCGTCTGCTTTTGCATCAAAAAATAGTCTTAGCAAAGGATTTCCAATCACTTTATTGTACAACCTATCTAAAGAGATAAGAGAATTTTCTATGGCTGCCTTTCCTTTTGTGTTATTTTCTGCCATTTCATCAAAGCCATTTCTATGATACTCATACATGGTAGTTCTAAACTGATTTAAACCGGGTGATAATAAATTATCTATAATTTGAAATCTGTTCTGAACACCTACTTGATTAGACCATGCCGAAAGGCCACTTTGCTGTGCTTGCAGTGTTACATTTTCTGCTTCCTTTAAATAAGTATCTCCACCATTTAAAGCAAAAGTATCTGCATCTACTCCTAAAATTACATACACATAAAATGTAATCATAGAAATTAAATTAGAATCAAATCTGGTTGGATTGTAGATGAACTGATCAAATTCATTATACTTAAAATTAAAATCGTTGTCTCTAATATTTAAAATTGGTGCTTCATAAGAAGTGCCATACACAGGCCTAGTAGACTGTATTTGAATAGAGCCTTCAAAAATATTATTGTCTCTTTTTGTAATGATAATATTAATGGCACAATTAATACGTTCTTGTGCTTTTACTGTTTTATCTGTCCATTTTTTTTGATTCACAAACTCAGATATAGCTGTTTCTAGAGTTGTAAAAACCTGTCTATTTGAACCGCGTATTTGATCAAAATTGATAGAAACCTGGCAATTTAATTCTTGCGAACTAATTGATGTTGAAGTTAGAAAAATAAAAATTACAAGAATACTACGCATCTATTTTTTTTAATATTTCATTCATTATGTCTATAGCTACCTCAGGTTTTGGTTTCAGTTCAAAAGCTACTTGATGTGTATCTTTATCTATAAACGTAACTTTATTGGTGTCTGTTGCAAACCCTGCGCCTTTGTCTTTTAACGAATTTAAAACAATGGCATCTAAATTCTTTTGTTCTAATTTAGCCAATGCATTGGCTAACTCATTATTAGTTTCTAAGGCAAAGCCTACTAGAAATTGTTCTTTTTTAATAAGTCCTAAAGATGCTAAAATATCTTTGTTAGGTTCTAATTCAATATCTAACGTAGCATCCTTCTTTTTTATTTTCTCAGTAAGCACATTTTTTGGTCTATAATCTGCAACTGCAGCAGATAAAATAGCAATGGCAACCTCAGGAAATTGTTCATGACAGGCTAGATACATTTCTTCTGCACTCACAACATCTATTCTATGAATAGAGGCATGGTCTACCTTTTCATTACTTGGGCCGGCTACTAGAAACACTTTAGCACCCAAATTTGCGGCAGCCTTAGCAATTTCAAAACCCATTTTCCCTGAAGAATGATTTCCTATAAAACGAACAGGGTCTATGGCCTCATAGGTTGGCCCTGCAGTAATGAGTACTTTTTTTCCATATAAAGGCAGGCTAGACAGAATATCGTTTTCCATAAAAGAAACAATGTCTTGGGGTTCTGCCATTCTTCCTTCACCAACCAAACCACTTGCCAATTCACCACGAGTTGCAGGAATCATCTTATTTCCAAAAGCTTGAAGCCTTTCTAAGCTAGTTACAGTAGAAGGATGAATGTACATATCTAAATCCATTGCTGGCGCAAAATATACAGGACATTTTGCAGATAGGTAGGTGGCTATTAATAAATTATCGCAGGTACCGTTGGTCATTTTAGACAAGGTATTTGCCGTTGCTGGTGCAATAAGCATATAATCTGCCCATAGGCCTAAATCTACATGATTGTTCCACAATTCATTTTCTTCTTCCTTTTCGTAAAAGGTAGAATGAACTGGGTTTTTAGAAAGTGTAGATAAGGTAAGAGGTGTAATAAAATCTTTTGAGGCAGGTGTCATAATAACTTGAACTTCTGCCCCAGATTTTATAAGTAAACGAACCAAACTGGCTGTTTTATAAGCGGCTATTCCGGCAGTAATGCCTAAGAGAATTTTTTTGCCGCTTACAATAGACATTATTCTGTCTCTGGAGTTCTATGGTATACTTTACCTTCTAACCATTCTTCAACAGCAATTGCTGTAGGTTTTGGTAATTTTTCATAAAACTTAGATACTTCTATTTGTTCTTTGTTTTCGAAAACTTCTTCCAAACTATCGTTGTAAGTAGCAAACTCCTCTAATTTTTCAACTAATTCTGTTTTTAAATCAGTATTAATTTGAACTGCTCTTTTTGAAATGATAGAGATTGCCTCATAGATATTCTCTGTTTGAGACTCTATAATGTCTTTATCATAGGTAACCGTAGTTACAGGAGCTTTTGTTTCTTTATAATTCATAATTAACTCTTTACTAACTGTTTTTGTTCGTTTTTTATCTCTGATAACAACTTATCTGAATCTTTTAAAAATTTAGACTCTGGGAAGTTTCTTATTAACTTATCATAGGCTGCAAATGCATCCTTGATTCTTGTTGGTTTTTTTCTTTCTGTACTAACAATCACTAAATCATGATAGGCTTTAAATCTATAATATAAGGCTTCTTCTTTTAATTCTGATCCTAAATAATCATTTATTAGATTGTCAAAAGCTACAATGGCAGATTTATAATTTCTAAAGTCTGTTAGAGCTGTTTTATAATAGGTTTTACCAATTTCAAAAGCTTTTGTCTCTAACTTAAATTGAAGTTCTCTATAATGCTTGTTTGCTTCAACAACTCTTTCAGAATCTGGGTATTCGTCTATAAACATCTGAAAGGCTAGTAGCGCTTTGTTGGTGTCTAATTGATCTAAACTAAAAATAGGTGAAGCTAACTTATAACTATATGCAGATAAAAAAGCTCCTTCTTCTTTCTTAGAACTATTTGGATAATTTTTTGTAAATCTATCAAAATAATAGGCGGCTGTCGCATAATTTTTTTCGTTAAAATTAGACTGCGCTACCATAAATTGAATACGCTCCATTTGAGGTTTCCCTCTGTAAGAAGGTGTTACTAATTCAAATAACCTTAGAGCTTTACTATACTCTTTGGCTTCGTATTTTTTTACGGCTAACTTATATCTTTCTAACATGGTACCCTTTCCAGCGATACGTTGGTACTCTCCACAAGAATTTAATAGTAGAGATACAGAAAAAATTAGTGCTAAAATGTTGATTTTTCGCATTTGGCAAAAATAAGGTATTTAAATGGATTACTAAAACGCTTTTTTATATTTAGATTCCTATGTTTCGGAAACTTTTATCCCAATTTTTAATACTAAACTTCTTTTTAAGGATAAAGGAGTTTTGTCTTTAATTTTAGGAGTTAAAAAAAACTTGGTTTTTACTTGATTATTACTAGACTTTTAAATCTTTCATAACCACTGCAAGAAAGCACAAAAAGTCTTAATTGAAAACTAATAAATTATTAAAAGTTTGTTAATTTGATTCTGTTGCTGCTTGAGGGCCAATAAGCCTTTTTACATCGTTATCAAACAAGTACAAACCACCTTTATCGTCTCCAATTAGATTAATTTTATCTAAAATATTTCTGGCAAGTGCTTCTTCTTCAATTTGCTCAGAAACATACCATTGTAAGAAATTATGAGTTGCATAATCTTTTTGCTGTAGGGTAATGTCTACCAAGTCATTAATAGATTTAGAAACTTTTACTTCATGCTCAAATAAATTTTGAAACATTTCTTTGAAAGAACCAAATTCTGCTGGTGGTGCGTTTAAGTGAGATACTTTTGCGTGTCCGCCACGTTCATTAATAAATTTCACAAGTTTTAACATGTGTTCTCTTTCTTCATCTGAATGTGCATACATAAAAGTAGCTACACCTTCAAAACCAAGAGTTTCTGCCCAAGAAGCCATGGCTAAATATACTTGTGATGATGCTGCTTCTACCGTTATTTGCTTATTTAAAGCATCTTCAATAATTTTTGATAACATAGTTTCTATTCTAAATTTTTTACAAAATTAACAATTTCTTTTTGAAGTTCCTCAGATGCTTTCACCAAAGGCAGTCTTACTTCGTCTTTGGTAAGATGTAAGGCTTGAAGTACTGCTTTAATTCCTGCAGGATTATTTTCGGAAAATATTAGGCTGATAACCTCCATTAGTTTAAAATGAATTTCATAAGCTTCTTTATTATTTCCTCGCAATCCTAGTTTAATTAAGGTTGAAAATTCTTTAGGAAATGCTTGCCCTATTACTGAGATGACACCAGATGCACCAGCCAAAACAACATCTAAAGCCAAATCATCATCTCCAGATATAATTAAAAAATCTTTGGGTTTATTTTTAATTAACTCTAGGTATTGTTGTACGTTATTTCCTGCTTCTTTTACAGCTATAATATTAGAAAAGTCTGTTGCCAAACGAATTGTTGTAGAAGACTCCATATTTTTAGAAGTTCTTCCTGGAACATTGTATAGAATAATTGGTTTTGGGCTTGCCAACGCTATGGCTTTAAAATGCTGATAGAACCCTTCTTGGGTTGGTTTGCTATAATAAGGAGCCACAGATAAAATAGCATCTATAAGCGATAGGTCTTCTGATTGAATTTCTTCAATAACTGCAGCGGTATTGTTTCCTCCAATTCCTAAAACCAAAGGCAGCCTTTCTTGGTTTATGGAAGCAACAACTTCAATAATTTTTTGTCTTTCTTTTTTTGAAACGGTAGGGCTCTCTCCAGTTGTTCCGTTAATTACTAGGTAATTAATACCGTTATCAATATTAAATTCTACTAGTTTTGCCAAGGCCACAAAATCAACAGACTTATCTGTGTTAAAAGGTGTGACAAGGGCAACTCCTGTTCCTATAAATTTCTGCATACAACCAGTATTTTATTTTGTGTAAAAATACATTATTCAATAGAGTTTTAGCTGTCTAATTAGCTAATAAGTCTAAATTTTACCCATTTATAGACTTTGTTAAATTTTAAACAATGTAGTGATGTAAACTTTTTTTAATTAAAATTTGTGAAGAATTTCTAAGTATTTTTTCATTTCATCAAAGAACAGGTCTACTTTCTGAATATCGCAAGCAATATCTAAATCAAAAAAACCAGTACTTGCTTTAGAAAAACCAACTTTAAAGACGGCCTCAGAAGAAGCTTCTACATATTCTAAAAAAATATTTTTTTTAGCATAGAAGCAAATTAACAAATCAAATGGCTCTTCTAGAAAACTTTGCAAACTAGTATCTAGAATATCTCCTTTCCAGTTAAAGTCTTTTTCAGAAAAATGCTTGTAAGATTTTTGATCATCTTTAGAAAACTTTCTATAACTGTATATTTTTGGATTTCTACGTTGTAATTTTTGAATTAAAATCTGAGAGAAATCATGTTCTTTAGAAAAACAATCTAGGGTAATAATACCTACCGTTTTAATTTTCTGAGATGATTCATCGCTTAAAGAAGACCGTGTTTGAGAAAACTTACTGATCTTTTTTTTAATAAAATGGTGTTTAAATTTGGCTGTTAGCATAGATTCTATGGTACAAAAAAACTATCTTGTCCTCACAAATATAATTAAAACGAATTGTGTTCTTATGAAAAAACTCTGGATTCTTTTCTTGTTCATCTTCTTGTCTATAGCATGTAAAAACAGCTCTTATGAAGTTTCTAAAATTAAGGCAACACAAATTACTCTCATTCCTGAGATAAAACAAGACAGTACTATCATACAAGTCTTTCAACCCTATAAAGATAAAATGACTGAAGAAATTACCAAGTCTCTTTCTTATGCTCCTCTGCAATTAGAAAGAACAGACGGAAATCTTCAAAGCACACTTGGAAATTTAATTGCCGATTTATCTTACCAAAAAGCCAACGAACTTTTTAAGAAAAAAACTGGAAATACTGTTGATTTTTCGATGTCTAATTATGGCGGAATTAGAGCTGCTATTATGAAAGGTAAGGTTACAGTTTCTAACGCTTTTGAGTTAATGCCTTTTGATAATACGCTTGTAGTAGTAGAACTTAGTGCTGAAAAAATTGATGCCTTATTTGCATATTTTATGGCTAAAAAAAGAGCACATCCGCTATCTAGACAGGTTGAATTGAAAATAAAAAATGACGGATACAGCCTACGAATCAATGGAAAACCCATCTCTAAAAAAAAGACCTATTTTGTGGCTACTTCTAATTATTTACAAAAAGGAGGTGACGGCATGAACTTTTTTGAAAACCCTATAAGTTTGTATGATAGTAATTATTTAATTCGCAATGCAATTGTAGATTATTTTAAAAGCAAAGACACTTTAACAGCTGTTCTAGATAATAGGGTGCTTATTACCAAGTAACCAATGGTAAATTAAACAGCTTAAAATTATATATATAATGAAGAGAAGAAAATTTATTAAACAAACCTCCGCTGGAGTTGCCCTTGCTAGTTTAGGCGCGCTTTCTTTAAACTCTTGTAAAACATCACAAAGACACATCACCATTCTTCACACCAATGATACCCATAGCCAAATAGAACCTTTTGGTGCAGATCATCACAGATATGCCAACAAAGGAGGTGTGGCTAAAAGAGCTATTATGGTAGAAAAAGTGAGAAAAGAAAACCCAAACACCCTGTTATTAGATGCTGGTGATATTTTTCAGGGAACCCCTTATTTTAATTATTTTGGTGGCGAAATAGAGTTTAAGCTCATGAGCATGTTAAAGTATGATGCTGCCACCCTAGGAAATCATGATTTTGACAATTCTATAGAGGGTTTTCATAAACAACTACCCAATGCTTCATTTGATTTTGTTTGTGCTAACTACGATTTTAAAAACACGGTCTTAGACACCTTGGTAAAACCTTATAAAATTTTCTTTAAAGACGGTATTAAAATTGGAATTTTTGGACTAGGAATAGAATTACTACATCTTGTAAGTCCAGATTTGTATAAAGAAACCAAGTACTTAAATCCCATTGAAATTGCCCAAGACATTTCTAGAGATTTAAAAGACAAAGAAGCCTGCGATTTGGTAATATGCCTGTCTCATTTGGGATATAATTACAAAAATTCTGATAAAATATCAGATTTAAAATTGGCTGCTGCTACAAAAAATATAGATTTAATTATTGGAGGGCATACCCATACCTTTTTACCAAAACCAACCTTAGTGAAAAATTTAAATAATGAAAACGTGTTGGTAAATCAAGTAGGTGCTTATGGAGTTCATTTGGGAAGAGTAGACTTTTATTTTGATGAACAGCATCAAAGAGAAACATCTAACAAAACAATTATTTTGTAGTTTTTAATAAAAAACATGCTAATAACTACCCGTGCTCACTCATAGGAATTTTTATTTGAACAGTGGTTCCCTTTGTTTTCTCAGACAAAACTTGAATACTTCCTCCTATTTTCTGTGCACGAACTTGTATGTTCTTTAATCCAATTCCTCTAAACTGCTGGTTAGTATTAAATCCAATACCATCATCAACCAATTCAATAAGAAGCTGTTTATTAGCTAGTTTAAAATCTAGCAGAACCTTACTAGGCTTTGCGTGTTTTAGAATATTTTGAAAACATTCTTGTAAGATCCTATAAAGTTCTAATTTTATATCACTAGCTATGTTTTCCCAAGACAACTTTTTATCGATCTGCAATTTATAGCTAAAATTCCCTAGAAGACTTTTCTCTTGTAACTGCAGGTCTATATTTTTTATAAAATAAACTTCTACACTGCTAAAATTGTAGTGTAATTTATGAGAAACATCTCTTATTTCTTGTTCTATATGCTGCAATTCATTTAAAAGTGATTCGTATTTTAGTTGAGTTTCTGTACTTGCTTGTAATTCTAGATAGCCCAAACCCATTCTACTGCCAAAAAGCTTGCCCAAAATACCATCATGTAGTTCTTGAGAAATTTGTTTTCGTGCTGTTTCCTCTCCTGCCAAAGTAGCATTTAAAACTTCTAGTTGAGAAGCTGTTTCTTTATTTATTAACTGCAAGCTTAAGTTTTGTTGCCGAAGCTTGTACTGGTTTAAGAAAAAAGCCAACAACAAAATAATAGCAACACTACTAATGCTAATAATCCAGGTGAGGTTTTCAGCTTTTTGCTTTTCAAATTCTCCTGCTTTTCGCACCACATCTACATTATACTCACCGGTAACACGCTCTAACATTTCTTTAGTTTCTGTGTCTCGAAGCTCATCTTCCATATCATATGAGATTTCCTGATAATCATAGGCTTCATACTCTTTTAAATTACGCATGGCCCAAGCCAAATTATAATATAAGTCTGCTTTAATCGAAATGGACAATGAACTCGTATCCCTTTTGATGAGTTTTATCCCCTCTAAATAAGTTTTTTTAGATTTTTCAAAATCATCTTGCAGTAAATACACATTGGCCAAATTATTAATAGCAGAAGCTTGACTAATGAAATTATTCCTTTTTTTATGAACTTCAATAGCTCTTTCGGCAAATTCAATAGCTTTCTCATAATGATTTAACATGGTGGTATCTTTTTGATAAATACCAGCTAAATTAGAATACGAAGAGGCTTGAAAACCTAATACTTCATCAGTTAAGGAATTTAACTTAGCCAATTTATAATAATAAAAAATAGCACTATCATTTTTTTTTAGTAATTGATATCTACCACCTAACCTAAGTAAATTTTCAGCTAAGTATTTTTGATAGCTATAATCCATTTTTTGACCATCTAATAAAATACTATCTAGCTGCTTTAAAGAGTTCTTATAATAAGATATGGCTTTATCATGGTTGCTGTTTTTCCTATGAATTTCTCCAATTAAAAAGATTGTCTTGTATTGAAGCCATTTATTTTGTGTTTTTTTAACAGATTCATTAAGCTCCAGAAGTAATTTAAGTCCTTCAACGTATTTTTTGTTTTCAAATAGAGTTTCTGCTTTTTTATATTGCTGCTCTAGAATAGAATCTTTTTGAGACAAATTTACCGGTGTTGCTGTTCTTGTTGGGAGAAAAAAGGCTGTAGCTTTTAAACTACCTTTATGAGCAGACATGCCTATACTACTCATACTTACAAACAGTACTATCATTTTTAAATACCTCTGCAGGTTTTGGGGCAATCGCTTGTTTTTTTTTCTAAAAATTGTCTTTGTATTTTGTATAATAGCCAAAACAAAAGGGGTATTAAGACTTATTTTCATACCATTTTAGTGTTTTATTTTTTACAATATCTCATACTTCTCTAAAAACCCTACAAAAGTTTTCTAATACTGAACGCATAGATGTTTTCTAGATAAATCATTAATTTTATTGTATCATCTCAATAAAATCATCTTCGTTAATTATGGCTACTCCTAAATCTTCTGCTTTTGTTTTTTTACTAGGCCCCATTTTGTCTCCTGCCACAACATAGGTTGTCTTTTTTGAAATACCAGCACTTACTTTTCCACCATTGTCTTCAATGGCTTTTTTAAGCTCATTTCTAGTCATTTTATAAAAAACTCCAGATACCACAAATACTTTTCCCTGAAGTTTGTCTGTTTGCCCAAGTAAATCTTCTTCAGAAACTTGCAATTGCACCCCGTGGTATTGTAATCTATTAATTAGCTGCATATTTCCTATATCATTAGAAAATTCTAAAATACTTTCTGCTATTCTATCGCCAATTTCATCAACAGCAATTAAAGCTTCTAAGTTGGCTGTCATTAAATTGTCTATGGATTTAAAATGCTTGGCTAGTTTTTTTGCCACCGTTTCTCCAACAAATCTTATTCCTAAGGCAAAGAGTACTTTTTCAAACGGAATTTCTTTTGATTTTTTAATTCCATCAATCATATTTTGAGCAGATTTTTCTGCCATTCGTTCTAAAGGAATTACTTGAGCTACTTGTAAATCATAAAGGTCTGCATAATTTTCAATGAGGCCTTCTTTGCGTAATAGATCTACTGTTTCACCACCCAAACCATCTATATCCATAGCTTTTCTGCTAATAAAGTGCTGAATTCTTCCAGTAATTTGTGGAGCACAACCATAAACGTTTGGGCAATAATGCTTTGCATCACCTTCTGATCTAACCAAGGCTGTATGACATTCCGGACAGTGGGTTGCATACATAGTTGGCTGAGAATAGTCTTGCCTTTTAGAAAAGTCTACGGCAATAATTTTTGGAATAATTTCGCCTCCTTTTTCAACAAAAACCGTGTCATGCACTCTAATATCTAATTTTTCTATTTGATCTGCATTGTGCAAAGAAGCTCTTTTTACAGTAGTTCCTGCCAACTGAACAGGTTCCAGATTTGCTACCGGAGTTATCGCTCCAGTTCTACCTACTTGGTATGTTATTTCCTTGAGAACTGTTGAAACTTGGGCAGCTTTAAATTTGTAGGCAATAGCCCAACGCGGAGATTTAGCAGTATAACCTAGTTCTTCTTGTTGTTGTAAATTATTCACTTTAATAACAACACCGTCTGTTTCATAGGGTAATTGATGACGTTTTAAATCCCAATCATTTACAAAATTAAATACTTCTTCTATAGACCTGGCTAATAAGATGGTCTTTGGTACTTTAAATCCTGCTTTTCTTGCTGCTTCTAAACTTTCAAAATGAGTAGTATAAGTTCGTTCATTGGTAACTACCTGATACAACAAACAATCTAAGGGTCTTTTTGCTACCTCTGCACTGTCTTGAAGTTTTAAACTTCCGCTGGCTGTATTTCTTGGGTTTCTGTAGGTTTCTTCTCCGTTTTCTAAACGTTCTTGATTCATTTTATGAAATCCGTCTAGGGGTAAAATAATTTCACCTCTCATCTCAAAATTAGTGAGAAATTTTGTGGATAATGTTAACGGAATAGATCTAATGGTTCTAATGTTTGAAGTAACTTCATCACCCTGAAAACCATCACCACGAGTAACCGCTTTTATAAACTTACCATTTTCATAGGTGAGGTTAATAGATGCTCCGTCATATTTTAGCTCACAGGTATATTCTATAACTTCTGCACCCAAGTTTTTTTGGAGTCTTTTTTCCCAATCTAATAAATCTTCTTTGGAATACGAATTGTCTAAAGAATACATTCTGTTTTTATGCAGTAAGGTTTCAAAGTTTTTTGTAATGCTACCGCCAACTCTTTGAGAAGGAGAATTTGCATCGTAAAATTCTGGATGAGCAGCTTCTAATGCTTCTAATTCTTTTAGTTTTATATCAAAATCATAATCAGAAATAGTAGCGTTGTCTAAAACGTAATAATAATGGTTATGACGATTAAGCGCTTCACGTAAAGAATTAATTTGCTGCTGTACAGAATTCATGAATACTAAAATTTGATTGGTTAAAAATAAGTAAAAGAAAACCCGAAACAAAGATGTTTCGGGTTAAAAAAAAAAGCAACTAAATGCTAATTTTAAACGGGGAAATTTCGTAGAATTAATCAACTAAACGTTGTATTAAAATAACTAGAAATTATTTAAAACAGTGGCTTTTTAGACTGCTAATAGTAAGTATACCTTCTAACTTTAGCAATATACTTGGCCAAACGAATTACTTGATGGCTATAGCCATATTCATTATCATACCAAACATATAAGACAACTGAATCTCCGTCTGTAATGGTAGCTTTGCTATCAAAAATAGATGGAGCAGTTGTTCCAATAATATCAGAAGAAACCAACTCGGCGTCTAAAGAATATTGAATCTGCTCTACCAAGGCCCCTTCTAAAGCATTGTGTTTCATTATTGCATTAATAGCATCAGTAGTTATTTCTGAACCTAATTTAAGGTGTAAGATGGCCAAAGAACCATTGGGTACAGGAACACGTATTGCATTGGATGTTAACTTTCCTTTTAATGCAGGCAATGCTTTAGCCACCGCTTTTCCAGCACCTGTTTCTGTAATAACCATATTTAATGCTGCAGCTCTACCCCTACGGTTTTTACTGTGCATATTGTCTACTAAATTTTGGTCGTTTGTGTATGCATGAATGGTCTCTAAATGTCCTTTTATAATCCCATAATTATCTTCCAGTACTTTTAAAACAGGTGTAATTGCATTGGTAGTACAAGAAGCTGCTGAGAAGATATCTACAATATCTGGATGGTGATTTTTATGATTAACACCATGAACAATATTTGGAATTCCTTTTGCTGGAGCTGTTAATAATACTTTACTTGCTCCTGTAGCTTTTAAATGTCTGCTAAGCGCTTCCTTATCTCTAAAAGCCCCGGTATTATCTATTATTAGGGCATCATGAATACTGTAAGCTGTATAATCTATTTCTTCAGGTGCATTGGCAGCTATCATGGTAACTGTAGTACCATTAATAATTAATGCATTGTTTTCTATATCTGTTTGAACGGTTCCCAAAAAGTCTCCATGAACAGAATCTATGCGTAATAAAGAAGCTCTTTTTTCTAACACACTTTCAGTAATAGCTCCTCTAGTAACTACGGCTCTTAAACGCAGTTGAGACCCTTTTCCCATTTTAGACATGAGCTCTCTAGCTAACAATCTTCCTATTCTACCAAAACCATACAACACTACGTCTTTGGGTTGAATGTCTTTAGAAATAGTAGCATCCTTTAACTGATGTCTTACAAAAGCAACTTTATCTTTACTTCCATTAACGTCTAAATAACATTCATAAGCTAATTTACCAATGTCTAATTTAGACGATGGTAATTTAATTTCCTGAATAGCTTTGGCAATATCTAAAGCATCATCAATAGAAATTGGTTTGGCAACAAACTCTTTTGCATAATTGATGAGATTTAATATTTCACTGGCTCGTTTATCTACTAAAGTGTTTCTAAATAGCACCAACTCAATAGATTTATCATACCATAAATCATTTATAATATTGATAAATTCTGTAGTTGCTCTTCTTGTTTTAGCTTGGGCAATAACTTCTTTTTCGTAATTTTTTGCTTTTGACATATCTGTTTGTCTTACCGTTAAATTTGTGCAAAAGTATTTCTTTTTTTTACAATACGAAATCGATTTCGTTTAAATTTATTAATAAATATTTACACTAGTATAAAGAACCCTGCTAATGAAAATACAGCAGTCTATATTAGGGTAATTACTCAAATATAGACTGCTGTTGTAAGTTTGTAAGTACTAAAAGAAGTAGGCGCCAATTTCGCCATTTAGATCAATCATTTTTACTTTCACCCGATAGCCATTTCTAGACAAACCATCTAGTAATGCAACTGCTTCAGAAGCCGATGCTATTTTCTGATCGTTAATTTCTGTAATCACATAGCCAACTAAACTAGAGGAATTATACCTGCTAGAAGCTTCTCTAATTATTTTTGCCCCCAAAACATCGTCTTGAAATTCAAGACCGTATGATCTAGAAATAAAACGTTCTATTCTTTTAATTAATTGAATGTTTTTAGTGAACACTTCTCCTTCTCTATTAATTGTTAGATTGACAGACTCTCCAGGTCTTTTGGCAGATAACTGCCCACTTAATTCGGAAAATTTAGAGATTTTTACATCATCTATTTGTACAATAACATCTCCTTTTTTTAATCCAGCTTTTTCAGCATTACTGTTCTCAGCAAAATCACCAATTCTGACACCTTCAATATCATCTTCTCTTAAATCTGGCACAAAGCCAATAATGGCCTCTTGCACCTTTCCAAATTCAAGAATATCATCAATAATTTTTTTAGCAATATTTGAGGGAACTGCAAAAGAATAACCAATATAAGACCCTGTTTTTGAGGAGATAGCCGTATTAATTCCTACCAGCTCTCCACGGGTGTTCACTAGAGCTCCTCCACTATTTCCTGGGTTTACTGCAGCATCTGTTTGAATAAATGAATCTGTAGCTGAATTTCCTTGTAAATCTCTTCCTTTGGCACTAACAATACCAGCGGTAACTGTAGATGTTAGATTGTACGGGTTACCAACAGCCAACACCCATTCACCAATTTTTATAGTATCTGAATCTGAGAAAGGAATGTAAGGCAAGGCTTCTGTTGCTTCAATTTTAAGCAAAGCAATATCATTCTTTACATCAGTACCCACTAGTGTTGCTTTGTATTTTTTTCTATTGTTTAATGTAATTTCAAGTTCTGATGCACCATCTATTACATGGTTATTGGTCACAATATATCCGTCAGAAGAAATAATAACACCACTGCCTGTACCAACTTGCTGGTATTTTCTTGAACCATTAAATAAATCTGATATTGAGTTTATTCCTGAAGAAACCGCCGTGTTTTTTACATGCACAACGGCATGAACTGTTTTCTCTGCCGCTTCTGTAAAATTTGTTGGTGCATAGGTAGCCGTATTTAAATCAAACGCTGTTGAATTGTAGTTTGTTTGAAATGTTTGAATTGGCATCGTGTCATTTGTGAGCACTGTTTGAGTTTTTTCTATAAAAGTACTGTATCCTAGTAATGAAATAACACCACCAAGAATAGCCATGCTTAAAAAACTTAAAAATTTTTTCATCTTATATACATTTTAAATACATTCAAAAATACTAATTATCTTAATTCAATCATCAGACTTAACAGTTCTTAACGCATTTTAACCCTCTTTTAACAATCTAAAGTTTCTTGGCTTTTGTGTATCTTTGAAACTTATGATGATGAGCTTTTACAAATACCAAGGAACCGGAAATGATTTTATTATTCTAGACAATAGAGATTGTCTTTTTCCAAAGAAAAATAACTCATTAATTGCGTCTTTGTGTAATAGAAATTTTGGAATTGGCGCAGATGGTTTAATTCTTCTTGAAGACGATGAAAACTCAGATTTTAAAATGGTATATTTTAATGCTGACGGAAATGAAAGTACCATGTGTGGAAACGGTGGAAGATGTATGGTAGCGTTTGCTAAGAAGTTAAAATTGTTTGAGAAAACAACTAAATTTTTGGCAATTGATGGGGTTCATCATGCTACAATTGAGACTGGTACAGTTTCACTTCAAATGATAGATGTAGATAAGGTTAAAGTCTCAGAAAAATCAGTTTTCACTGATACTGGTTCGCCACATCATGTTGAAATTGTTGATCGTTTAGATGATTTTTCAGTTGTTGAGCAAGCAAGAAAAATTATAAATACTAACTACTCAACTCAAGGCTGTAATATTAATTTTGTTGAACAGCTAAACGAAGAAACATTTAAAGTAAGAACATACGAGCGTGGTGTTGAAGACGAAACTCTTGCATGTGGTACTGGTGTTACAGCGGTTGCAATTGCCATGCATAAGATGAACAAAACTTCAAGCAATCATATTAAATTGGCTGTTCTTGGTGGTCATTTAGAGGTGCAGTTTAACGCACATCAAGGAAGGTATACCAATATTGTTTTATCTGGGCCTGCAACATTTGTATTTGAAGGAACTATAGCCATATCATGATGATTTTACACGGAGAAAAAGTTAGATT
>OLID01000366.1_pt1 | contig 20764 bp, 17 predicted proteins | sample 1609361 | NCBI WGS metagenome assembly OLID01 (sample SAMN05416778, study PRJEB24817) | seawater metagenome | isolation source: Sea water | place: Canada:Atlantic | collected 2013-07
CGAGATTTCTGCCTGTCTCGTGGGCTCGGAGATGTGTATAAGAGACAGGTACATTGGTCAAACCATATTTTCGTTTCTTTTGATTGTAGGATTGACGCTTCCATCATTTATGATAAATGAAGAATTGGAAACTTTTGAAGCAGAAGTTGAATCTTCTGTTTCCAATAAAAAAGACGAACAAGTTGTTCAAGCGCGAATTTTGGACTTAAAAGAAATTGTAGGTTCATATAAATTAGACCCATCCGCGTCAAATGTTCTGTTTCATCTTGGAAAGAAAGGAGAAACAAAAGGCGCTTTTAAAAATGTGAACGGTAAAGTTGTTTTGGCAGAGGACATTACTACATCAACTTTTGAAATTGAACTTTCAATGGAAAACTTCACAACGTTCAACGGTTTCAGAGATGAATCGTTGAGAGGCGATGAATATTTTAAAGTAGACAAATTCCCTGTAATGAGTTATAAAGCAAGTTCCATAGTTGACAAAGGAAATGACAACTATGAAATCAATGGAGAATTCACGATGTTGGGAGTAACAAAAGATATCATTGTGAGCTTAAACCGCATTGAAAAAAACGGAAAAAACGTTATTTCAGGAAAAGGTGTCATCGACCGAAGAGATTTTGGAATGACACCAAGCGCAACAGAAGGTAATGTTGTTACTTTTGAATATGAAGCTTTATTGAAATAGTTCACGCTCCGACAAGCTCAGTTTAAATAATTCAAGGAGTTCATAGATTTTGTTTCACAGAATTAATTCGTCACAATCGAGTAAGTCTTAATATCTTGTGTCTTGAAGTCTTGGTATCCTAAACTTAATATCCTAATATACTTCCAAAGACTTTCCCGTTCCGAAGTCCAACGGCAGGAAAAGGAACTTTGAGATAGTTAAATTGTTTCAGTAAGGTTTTTAACCACGGTTTTTTAACGGGTATTTTACTAAAGTCAATATCGATAGATAGCAAGACTTCGCGCGAGGAAAAATATTCATTCCCTGTCGCAGGATCCAAATAATACTCTTCTGAACCTACTAATTTTTGATTGATTCCATAACCAATTGATATACATGCCCATTTTGGAAATTTGCTGTCTTTCATAAATGTACCAGGACTGAAACTGAGCCAGTAGGTTTGACCATTGTAATCTTTCAATACAGATTCAGCGAAATTACTTCCCAGTATTTCTGGTCGTACAGCTGCGTATTTAGTTGGATAGTATGAGAATTTTGGGATAAAGCGTTCTTCGTCCCAAATTAATTGCTGTGTCATGTATGAAGCAGTTCCTAAACCGTTCGCTAACATATCGGCCCAAGAAAACCCCCAATCGGCACTATATGCATCCAGCATTTCTAAGGTTGTTTGATACCCCAAGCTCACACCAGTTCCTATCCACAGTGATTTTCTTCTGTTGAAGCCTGTCCAGCGAAACATGTCGGTTGTCAATTGATTTAATTTGTACGCCGTATAATAATGACCTACCTTATCCATCTGAAGCCAATCTTTAGAATCATTAAACGCATGCCACTTCGTTTTCTCAGAATCAGCATACCAAACTTGAGACAGCCCAATCATACTTCCAGCCCAAACAGAACCAACACCGACAGAAACACCAATTAATCGTCCTTTATTCAAAGAATCAGGTGTGGCAAAAAAAGAACCTTGCGTTTTCCCCAAAAAAGAAAAGGATAGAATGAGAATAATGAAGGTAAACCGGATCATGTTGACCAAGTTAATGCATTTGATTTAATCTTCTTTGATTCAATCATAATTTTAACGTTAAAACTGCGTTATAGTCTATATAATACTATTTTTGTTAGTCAAGATTAAAAAAATATAGTGGAAGACTAATCCTAAGAAGACACAGCATACCACTGCGAATACTGAAAATCACACATGAATAAAATTATAAAAGACTGGAACGATATTAAAATCAACGATAGTTGGGCAATTTTCAAAATTTTGGCTGAATTCGTTGAAGGGTATGAGAGAATGGCGAAAATCGGTCCGTGTATTTCTGTTTTTGGATCTGCACGTACAAAGCCAGATAATAAATATTACCAACTAGGAGTCGAAGTTTCTCGTTTATTAGCTGAAGGAGGTTACGGAGTAATAACTGGTGGTGGTCCTGGAATTATGGAAGCGGGAAATAAAGGTGCGCAAGAAGGCGGTGGAAAATCTGTTGGATTGAATATTGACCTTCCGTTCGAGCAAAACCACAATCCATTTATCGACCAAGAACACAACTTGTCGTTCGACTATTTCTTCGTTCGAAAAGTAATGTTCGTAAAATATGCACAAGGATTTGTTGTGCTTCCTGGTGGATTTGGAACATTGGATGAATTGTTTGAAGCATTAACCTTAATGCAAACACATAAAATTAATAAACGACCAGTTGTGTTAATTGGTTCGACTTATTGGACAGGACTAGTTGAGTGGGTGAAGTCAGCAATGTTGGAACAAGAAAACAACATTTCTGCAGCTGATATGGATTATTTAAAAATTGTCGATACCGCAAAAGAAGCGTATGACGCAATTGAAGATTTTTATAAGTCTCATCAGCTTTCTCCGAACTTCTAAAAACGTATATTTGCAGATGTAAATTTTGTTATGATACTACTTAAAAAACTTGGGAATTTTATTTGGAGCAAACGCTTTTTAATCAATTTTGGATTAATTCTGGTTGTATATATTGTTGGCGGCCTAATTTTGAAGGGATGTTTGAGCTATTCAACCAACAATGGACAAAAGCTTGAAGTGCCCAATTTAATTGGCAAGAACCAAAATAACTTGTCTAATTTAATGGCAGATTCTGAGTTGCTCTACGAAGTATTGGATTCTATTTATGATCCTACAAAAGTGGCAGGAACGATTTTGGAGCAAGATCCGTCGCCAACGTCTAAATCGAATATTTATGTAAAAGAAGGCCGCACAATTAAATTGCGTGTTTCAAAAAGAACGCTTTTAGTTGAAATGCCTGGTCTAGTGGATAAATCCCAACGCTTTGCAGAAGGTATTCTTCGAAATAGAGAATTTAGATATCAATTGGAATATCAACCATCAAAGGAAGCGCATGGTGCAGTAATTGAACAACGCTACAAAGGTAAACCAATTGCTGCAGGAACGAAAATTCCAATCGGTTCAAAAGTGGTTTTAATTATTGGTAGAAACGAGGTTGGGACAATTCAACCGTTGCCAAATTTATATGGATTAACAATTCCTGAAGCACGCATGCGCGTTCGAAATATGTTGAACATGGAGTTTGTTGTAGCCTGCCCATCATGTATCACAGCAGCAGATAGTTCCATTGCGCGAGTTACATCTCAATCTCCTGAATTTGAAGAGGAAGGAGTGGTAATGTCTGGAGCCTCAATTTCTGTATTCGCTGATAAGAATTTTACTGGTTCACCGGATTAATAAGATGAGTATGAAAAATGTATTAATTATTGTAAACTTTTTGTTAGTTGGGTTTTTGTCGTTTTCTCAAGGGGAAGAAGTAGGACCAATTATGGCTAATCCACACTTACTAAAAACAAAAACACCTCAATTAAAAGCCAACCCAAACACGTTTGACAGTACATTTATTTATACTTCTGATACTATAACATTACCTATTTTTGATGAGTTTAGTTCGAGTAAATTCCAGACCTATAATGCAGATTATCTAGATGCTGGAGTTACTTCTGATAAAGTGTATCATTTACTCGATATGTCTGATGTAAAATTGGACAATGATGAGTTGTATACGTTGCAGCAAACGTTTCACAGAACAGTTAATGTAGCTGCCGGAGTTGTAACTGATGTAAACTTTGCGCCAATTCAAATTAAAATCGGCGATTTAAGCTCCTACCCAGTTACTCATGTTCCTACAAATGTTTATCCCCCTTTTAATATTATAGACACTGTCGATTATCCGAATCCATCAGATACTTTATGGATTGTTGATGCTGAAATTTTTCAAGATTCTGCAACGCAGTTTTTTGCGAACGTTGTTGACCCTGAATTGATTTGGTTGGATAGCGAAGTTTATCATAACTTTTCTATGGCGCTGAATCCATGGTCATTGGGAGTGGCAACTTTTGATGGACTCGATGAAAATGGTTTTCCGTATGCTTTTGGAACCTCAACTGTTGGATACGCAGATCATTTGACTTCAAAGCCAATTGACATGTCAATAAACTCTCCAGGAGATTCAATTTATCTGACTTTTCTATATCAGCCAAAAGGATTAGGCGATCAACCGGAAGCATCTGATTCGTTGGTATTAGAGTTTTACGCAAAGGACTTGGATCAATGGAATCGAATTTGGAGTGCACAAGGAGAAGTATTTGACGGTTTTAAACAAGCGCATATCGCAATTAAAAATTCTGATTATTTCAAAAAAGGATTCCAATTTAGATTTAAAAATTATGGTGGATTATCTGGAAGCTTGGATCACTTTCATTTGGATTATGTGAATTTGGAAGCCAAAGGACCTGGACCTGGTGGTCACAGCGACACAGTAATTCACGATTTCGCTTTTGTATACCCGTTATACACATTATTGGAGACTTTTACAGCCGTGCCTTGGGATCATTACAAGAACAACCCTATTGGGAAAATGTCTAGCAATGTAAAAGTTGTTGTGCGCAATAGCGATAATGTTCCAGAAAACGAGGAAGACGGAAATACTACCATATATTATTCAGGTCTGCCAGAAGGAAGTTTTTTATTAAGTGAAAACTTATTGAACAATGGCGATTTGAATTATTTGCCTTGGACAACGTACACTTCTTTGCACGATTTTTCTGGAGGAAATAGATATGATGAAACGAAGCCTGGAATGAGAGAGGAGTTTGAGTTTATTTCAACAGCGACTCATCAAAATTCAAGCTTTACACAAAATGATTCAACAACATCTACTCAAATTTTTGAAAATTATTATAGTTATGATGATGGATCTGCAGAATTGGCCTATGGACCAACAGGCACTCAATCAAGATTGGCAATTAAATACACTCCATATGAAGCGGATTCGTTAATTGGAGCTAGAATTCATTTTGTTCCTTCTGTTTACGATGTTCGTGACAAATTGTTTTTACTGACCGTTTGGGCCGATAATGGCGGAGTTCCTGGTTCAGTTATTTATGAAGATCAATTATTTTTCCCACGTTCACCAGAATATCAATACCAACGAAACCTGTTCACAACGTATCTTTTTCAAGATACTATGAAAGTACCAGTAACAGGAACGTTTCATATTGGTTGGAGGCAATTTGATGCAGAACGATTAAATGTAGGTTTAGACATGAATATTGTGAATAACGACAAGACGCATTATAGTGTTGATAACGGAGCGAGTTGGCTACAATCATCATTTGAAGGCTCAGTAATGATTCATCCTATATTTTCTACAGAACTTGATGTTACATTGGGAATAAAAGAAAAGGAAAGAAAAGAATTGAAAATTAATGTTTTCCCGAATCCGACAAGTGGTCAGGTTAAAATTGAAGTGGAAGACAGTGCGTTCACTGGTGTTGAAGTTCTTTCAATTCAAGGAAAGAAAATTATTGAATCAGATCAACCAATTGTTGATTTAAGTGACTTCCCAAGTGGTATGTACTTCTTCAAAGTCAATGGTTCAGGAAAAACAATTAAAATAATTAAGCAATAATGGCTGAAGATATCGAAGAGATTGAGGATGACTCAAGCTCTGAAGAACTTTATGAACATTATCGATTTGTGGCTGATCCTGGACAGGAGACACTTCGAATTGATAAGTTTTTAATGGATCGCGTTCCAAATACATCACGCAATAAAATTCAAATCGCTGCCAAGAATGGGAATATTCTTGTGAATAATGAAAAGGTAAAGCAGAATTATAAGATCAAAGCGCGTGACGAAGTTTCAATCGTTTTACCCTTTCCAGTGCGGGAAATTGAGTTAATTCCTGAAGATATTCCTCTGGATATTGCCTATGAAGACGAAGATTTGATTGTCGTGAATAAGCCGGCAAACATGGTTGTTCATCCGGGGTACGGGAATTATACAGGAACCATGGTCAATGCATTAGTTTATCATTTTGAAAACTTACCGCAACGCAATCAAGATTATTTTGGGAGACCAGGCTTGGTTCATCGCTTAGATAAACACACAACAGGATTGTTGGTTGTAGCTAAAACCGAACATTCACTTACCCATTTGGCAAAGCAATTTTACGATAGAACAACGGAACGTCGTTATTGGGCATTGGTTTGGGGTGATATTGAAGAAGATGGAACCATAACAGGGCATTTAGGAAGATCACTTAAAAACAGAAAAGTAATGAGTGTTTTCCCGGACGGTGATATGGGGAAACATGCCGTGACACATTATAAAGTGATAAAGCGATACGGTTATGTTACTTTGGTGGAATGTAAGCTTGAAACTGGCAGGACCCACCAAATTCGTGTGCACATGAAATACATTGGTCATCCACTGTTTCACGATCTTGAATACGGTGGTGATTCTATTCTCAAAGGCACGACGAATTCGAAGTATAAAAAGTTCATAGAGAATTGTTTTGCACTGTTACCAGGACAAGCTTTACATGCAAAAACGTTAGGATTTCAACATCCTGAAAAAAATGAACAGATCCAATTGACATCAGAATTACCTGCTGGATTCGCTGCAGTCCTTGAAAAATGGGATAAGTTCACTGGAGCGGAGTAATTAACCTTTGGTAAATCGGTTTTGTGATTTGAAATAATTTGTACAGAGTTTTATTCAATTAGAAATTTTGTTACTTTTACATTCTTGTAAACTAAATCTAATTCATTCGTTGAATTAGTACCAACCAATTTGAAAAAGACATTTTATGAAGATTAAAATAGCCTTAACGTTTTTTTTGATGAGCTTTACTACTGCGATACTTGCTCAAAGTAAGTATGTGGTTAAGGCTGATTTATCCTATGCAAGTGAGAACTTTTTTGAGTCTGCAGAGTTGTGTGCTTTGGCATATACTAAATTGACGAGAAAAGGAGGAGGAGCACTTAAGAAAAAAGCTGATATGGCTTTTAAAACAGCAGAATCATTTCGTTTAACAGAACGTTATAGAGATGCGAATGAATGGTATGATCGTTGTATTTTATTGGAATACCAAAAAGTAGTTCCTGAAGTGTTTTTATACAATGGTGAAATGCTATTGATGATGGCTGAGTATTCTAAATCTCAAAAGAATTTCGAAGAATATTTAAAATTAGTCCCAGGTGAACAACGCGCATTAGCAGGTGTTGAGTCTTGCAAGAGAAATAAGGATTTTATTGCTGAAAAAACTAGACACATTATAGAGAACCAAGCAACTTTAAACAAAAAAGAGTTCGATATGGCTCCAATGTTTGGTGATAGAAAAACGTCTCAATTGTATTATGGTTCTAGTAGACCAGGTGGAGTGGGAACGGATAAAGATCCAAGAACAGGAGAAGCATATATGGATTTATGGGTTTCAGCATTGGATAAAAAAGGAAACTGGACGGAACCGTTTTTAGTGAATGGTGAAGGAATTAATACGGAAGACAATGAAGGAACAGTTTGTTTTGATGGACGATTCAAGACAATGTTTTTTACTCGTTGTCCAAACCTTAAAAAACAAAACTTAGGTTGTGATATCTGGATGTCTGAGGCAAAAGGAAGAGATGAATGGAAAGAGCCGGTTAAATTACCGTTGAAAAATCATGATTCGATTTCAGTTGGACACCCTTGTACGGAAGATGGAAAGTTTTTAATTTTCGCATCTGATATGCCTGGAGGATTTGGAGGCCGAGATTTATGGTATACAACTTACGATAAGAAAGGCGATACTTGGACGGCACCTGTAAACTTGGGAGCTGAAATCAATACAAAAGGAAATGAATTGTTTCCTACGTTCGCATTGAATGGTGACTTGATATACGCTACAGATGGAATGCCAGGTTTAGGAGGTCTAGATATTGTTCGTGCTGCTCGAATTGGAGAGGAAAACAAATGGGAAAACCCTAAAAATGTTGGAGCTCCAATTAACGGTATTAACAATGATTACGCACTTGTAGAATTAACTGACAAAAAAGGATACTTCACATCAGAAAGAAAAAGTGGAAATGGTGAATATGTTCCAGATATTTACTCGTATGAATTGCCTCCAAATATTTTCGATTTGAAAGTAATTGTTAGTGAATTAGGAAATAAAGACAAGAAAATTCCAGAAGTAAAAGTTGTCGTTACAGATAACAAAAATGGATCTTGGGAAGGTTATACGGATAAATCAGGAGCTGTGTTTTGGGATAAAAAACCAACAGGTGATCGATATATCAATGAAGAGTCTGGTTACAAAATCAACATTTCAAAAGAAGGATACCACGAGGATAAAAACGGTTCGTCATTCACTACTGAAGGACTAAACTACAATCAAAACTTCATTATCGATATGGCATTGTTGCCTAAAAAACCAATTCGTTTGCCAGAGGTACGTTATCCTTTGAACAAATGGGATTTATTGGTTGATTCAACAATTAATTCACCGGATTCATTGTTATTCGTATTTGATTTATTAGAAGAATATCCAGGAATGGTACTTGAGTTGAGTTCACATACGGATTCACGTGGTAGTAATGCAGCCAATCAGAAACTGTCTGAAAATCGTGCTAAAGCTTGTTACAAGTATTTGGTTGAGCAAAAAGGTGTTGATCCAAGAAGAATCGTTCCAGTTGGAAAAGGTGAAGTTGAACCAAGAACAGTTTATTTGAAAGATGGAATGTACTTGGTAGATGAGCCAGTGGAAATGGAAGGAGTAGAAACAATTGTCTTGACTGAGGCTTATATTAACAAGTTCAGATCATCGAACAAGGCTACTTTCGAAATGCTTCACCAGTTCAACAGACGTACTGAAGGTCGAGTAATTACGATGGATTTTGATCCAGCTACTGCGCCTGCAGCTGACTCAGAGCATTTGAAATTTGTTAAATATCCTTGATATTTAAACGATAAAAAGTTAAAGGCGCTCTTTTTTGAGCGCCTTTTTTTGTATCTTCAGATAAAGACGAAATAAATGACTGAAGATTATCTACATCTACTATGGAAAAGTAAACGAGTGCCTTTTCATAAAATCTCACCAATTAACGCCAAGGAGATTATCGTTAAGAATAGTGGTGAGCACAATGAAAGTCAGAAAGGACCAGATTTCACCTTTGGTTCAGTGAACATTGATGGAATAGATTTCTACGGGAATATTGAAATCCATGTGAAAAGTTCAGATTGGTATAGGCACCAACATCAATCTGACAATGCTTATAACAATGTAATATTGCATGTAGTTTATGTATACGACAAACCCGTTTATCAAAATGGTGTATTACTTCCCACTATCGAATTAAAAAGCCACATCGATAAAGAGCATTTCTTAAAATATCAATTAGGTAAATTAAACAAAAGCGAGTTTCCATGTGAAAACCTCCTCACACAAATTGATGTCGTCCATTTGGAAACAATGAAAATTAGTGCCTTTACTAAAAGAATGGAGGCTAAATCTAGAATTCTTCGAGATTTAAATTTACCAAATGATTCAGTTTTCTACCATTTAATTGCTTCTGCTTTTGGGTCCTCAATCAACAAGAAGGGATTTATAGAGTTAACTCAAAAAATTCCATTTCAACAATTGAAACAAATTTCTTCGAAACAACAACAATTTCAACTTTTACTAGCTGAAAGCGGATTAATGCAATCGTCCTCCAAAGAAAAAAGCACTAGTATATGGCATTTCAAAGGAACGCGACCAGGAAACTTCCCCGATATTCGACTAAAACAATTCGCACAATTCGTCTCAAAGTATGACTTTGATACGTCCTTCATATATTTTACTCCAGACAAGATTCAAGAAGAGTTTTATAAAATGGTGGACGATTTTTGGAAAGATGATTTTAAACAATCAAAAAAAATCAGCCGTTCATTTTCTAATTTAATACTAATTAATGCGGTTGTGCCATTTATGTGGTTTATAGGTTGTCAGCAAGAAGATGAACGATTACAGGGCAAATCGATTGAGTTACTGGAAAGATTGTCATCAGAAAAGAACAAATACATGAATAAATGGAAAAAATGTGGAGTAACGATAAAAAATGCGTTTGATTCACAAAGTCTTCTAAGTTTATATCAGTATCATTGCAGTAGAAAAAAATGCCTAACTTGTGGTGTTGGTATTAAGTTGTTAGAAGAATAGAAATGATACAAAAAATTGTTTTCTTTTTTGAAATGCGCTCTTTTGGAGTTTGTGCTTGGTGGGCAAGAAAACTGGGTATTAGCAGTTCAAAAGTACGATTGGGATTTATTTATTCGTCGTTTATAGCATTGGGTTCTCCCTTGTTGGTTTATTTAATAATGGCATGGATTCTTGAGCATAAACACTACTTTAAGTTGCAACGGAAAAAAAGAAATACGATCTGGGAATTATAAGTTATGCTATTAAATTATCGATTTTTTTATAGAATTTATTACTTCATTTTTCTGTTACTTCTCATAACCACGGGAGGAACAGTAGGTTATATGTTGATTGAAGATTGGAATTTGATTGACTCGTTTTACATGACCATTATTACAATTTCCACTGTTGGTTTTAGTGAAGTAGGAGATTTGTCCATTTATGGAAAGTTGTTTACTTCTTTTTTGATTATTTCAAGTTTTGGTACGTTCGCTTATGTACTTTCAGCGATTACAAAATATCTTGTAGGGGGAGAATATAAAAAGTATTTTAAAGAATATAAAACAATAAAAAAAGTAAACAAGATGGAAAATCATGTTATTATTTGTGGTTTTGGACGAGTTGGTAAACAAGTTGCTGAAGATTTACATTCCCAAGGAAGTATGTTCGTCATTATCGAAAGTAATCAAGAGCTGATTGAAGAATATTCCATGAAACATGATTACATTTTTGTAAATGGTGACGCTACTCATGATGAGGATTTAAAGAAAGCAGGTATTGAAACTGCTCGTGGCTTGATAACCTGTTTACCGAAAGATGCTGATAACTTATATGCTGTACTAGCGGGAAGGGAATTTAACAGTAGCGTTTTAATTATTTCAAGAGCGTCTTATTATTCTGCTGTTAGTAAGTTAAAGTTGGCAGGCGCAAACAATATTATAATGCCTGATTCAATAGGTGGATCCCATATGGCATCTTTGATTGTGAATGCTGATGTCATGGAATTTTTAGATATAATACGGGTTCAAGGAAATCGTGGAGCAAATGTTGAGTCTATTACCTTCGAACAACTCCCTTCTGAATTACAAGGTAAGACGATTGAGGAATTGGATTCAAAAAAAATTACTGGTGTAACAATTATTGGATACAAAACAAAAGATGGTGATTATCAAATTAACCCGGATATTGATATTGTAGTGGTTCCAGGGTCTAAAATATTTGTATTGGGTAAAAGTGAACAAATAGATCATCTTCACGATCATTACGGGATAAATTAATCATGAAAATATTAATTACAGGTTCAAATGGGCTTTTGGGTCAAAAATTAGTTGAATTTTGCATTGAAAAGTCAATAGATTTTATCGCTACTTCTTCGGGAGACAATCGAAATCCATTGTGCCCGTTGATGAATTACAAATCAATGGATATTACAAATGGCGATGCGGTTGAGCAAATCATATTCGAATCGAGTCCAACGCATGTAATTCATACTGCAGCCATTACTAATGTCGATTATTGTCAACTTCATCCCGATGAATGTGAAAAAGTAAACAACAATGCAGCACAATTCCTTGCCGAAACGTGCGAAAAATTAAACATCCACTTTCAGTTTTTATCAACGGATTTCGTTTTTGACGGCGAAAAAGGAAATTATTCAGAAGAGGACGAGGTCAATCCTCTTAGTATTTATGGAGCTTCGAAAGCTGCGACTGAAAACTTTTTAATTCATGGAGACTACAAGAATTGGTCTATTGTAAGAACCATTATAGTTTATGGGAAAGGGAATAATTTATCTAGATCAAATCTCATTGTTTGGGCAAAAGAATCGTTGGAGAATGGAATAGCAATGAAAATCATTGACGATCAATTTCGAGCACCAACCTTTGTAGATGATTTAGCACAGGCGTGTCTTGAAATAATTACCAGAGAAGCAACAGGAATTTATAATATTTCCGGGCCTGAGACGTATTCGATTTTTGAAATTGTATCTAAGATTGCGGCGCATTTTGATTATTCTCTAGAGAACGTTGAACGAATATCTAGTTTAACCTTGAATCAACCGGCAAAGCGACCTTCTAAAACAGGGTTTAATATAGCTAAAGCGAAAAATGAGCTAAATTATTCACCAAGAACAATAGAAGAATCACTGGAATTGATCTTTCATTAAGCCTATTTGCCACTTATCAATCTCATAGATAATGCAATGATTAAATTGTTATATTTGTGTGAAACATGAAAACTAATACTCAAGAACTTTTATGAAATTACTTTTAGGACTAATCGCTACCGTTTTACCATTTATTAATTTTGCTCAAGAGCAGACGATTGATCAAAAAATTGACTCATTTTTTCGACCAATAGCGGATGCTGTTGGCTCGGTGATTTTCTACCCGGTGAGCATTGGTTCGCACAGTGTGCCTGTGGTTCTTTTGGTTTTGATTGGTGGGGCCATGTTTTTCACCTTATACTTTAAGTTTGCGAACTTTACCTTAGTAGGTAAAGCAATAAAAGTAGTAAAAGGAGATTTCGATGAATTGGAAAAGAGATCAACAGATCCTGCAGAAGGTGATTCAACACCAGGAGGTGACGTTTTTGAAACTATTAAAGTAGATGATGCTGAAGGCGAAGTAACACATTTTCAAGCGTTAACAGCAGCATTGTCAGCGACTGTTGGTCTCGGAAACATTGCAGGTGTCGCGGTAGCAATCGCAGTTGGGGGGCCTGGAGCAACATTTTGGATGATTTTAGCTGGTTTCCTCGGGATGGCTTCAAAATTTGTAGAATGCACTTTGGGAGTAAAGTATAGAGAAGTGACTGAAGACGGTACGGTTCATGGAGGACCAATGTACTACCTTTCTAAAGGATTGAAGGAAAAAGGATTGGCAAAACTAGGGAAGGTATTGGCAATCTTTTTTGCAATAATGTGTGTAGGAGGTTCATTTGGTGGTGGAAATATGTTTCAGGCGAATCAAGCTGCAGCACAAATTACAGAACGTTTTGGAATCGAAGGTGGTGCAGCAGGCCTCATATTTGGGATAATAATGGCAATATTAGTCGGAGTGGTAATTATTGGAGGTATTAAAAGAATTGGTTCGGTTACAGAAAAGGTTGTTCCTTTTATGGCTGTGATTTATGTAGGTGCCGCGTTAATAATTATAGGAATGAATTATTCGCTAATTCCTACTGCATTTGGAATGATATTCGATGGTGCATTTAACTCTTCAGCTGCATTGGGTGGAGTTATCGGTGTTTTGATCGTTGGTTTTCAGCGTGCAGCATTTTCGAATGAGGCTGGGGTTGGATCTGCGGCAATTGCCCACTCTGCGGTGAAAACAAAATATGCTGCAAGTGAAGGTATTGTTGCATTGTTGGAACCATTTATAGACACCGTTGTAATCTGTACAATGACAGCATTAGTTATAGTTATTACAAATATTGATGGGGAATTTTTAGTGTATGGTGCGCAGGGTGTACAAGGTGTTCGCTTGACAACGACTGCTTTTGAGACAGCTATTCCTGGATTCTCATGGGTACTGACGATAGCTGTTGTTTTGTTTGCGATTTCTACAATGTTGTCTTGGTCTTATTATGGTTTACAGGCTTGGAAGTTCTTATTTGGTCGTGGAAGAATCGCAGATATTATCTATAAAGTTCTTTTCCTTTTATTTATTGTTGTTGGGGCTTCAATTAGCTTGGGGGCGGTAATCGATTTTTCTGATGCTATGATTTTCGCAATGGTATTTCCAAATGTGATTGGTCTAGTTATACTTGCACCGAAGGTGAAGGAAGAATTATCAAGATTTTTGACAGCAATTAAAAAGGCTTAAAACCTGTAATGTCACTTTCAAAAAGAAATAGACGAGGACTATTAGGACTGATTTTAATTTGTCTTTTTAGTGCAATAACACCGCGTATTTTAAGTGCGATGTTTAGTGTTGATGAACCAATTATTTCATTTGAAGAAGCGCAAAAGATCCATGAAGATTTATCAATAAAAAAGAATAATTCAAAAAAACAAAAAGCACAGTATTCAAAATCGAGGTATACTATTCCAAGGTTAAAATTCAATCCAAAAGAGTACGACCTAAAAAACTGGATGTCTCTTGGCCTTTCTGAAAAGCAAGCGGCCATTGTTCTTAAATTTACGGAAAGAGGAATTGCAAATGAAGAAGAACTTAAACGAATTTTTGTACTGCCCGATGAATTGGTTAAGCTGATTAAAGATTCAATTATTTATACTCCAAAAGAATATTCCAGAGCGAATAAGGAATTAGTTGCTGAACGGAAAATTGAAATTATAGATATTAATAAATGCAATGAAATTGAACTCCAAGATCTTCCCGGAATTGGTCCTTATTATGCGAAGAAAATTGTGGAGTATAGAGAACAGTTAGGCGGATATCACTCAACAAGCCAACTTTTGGAGATTTGGAAGTTTGAAAGTGAATTGTATGATAAAATTAGTCCGTTTATTTCTTGTTCGAACACAAATAAAAAATTGGATATAAATAATGCGAGCCTTGAGGAATTGAAGGCTCACCCTTATATTTCTTATGGAATTTCAAATTCGATTGTTAAAATGAGAGCGCAAAGTAGATTCAAAACAATAGAAGATATCAAACGTTCCAAATTAATAGATGAAGAATTTTTTGATAAAATAAAAGCTTATTTAGAGTGCAAATGACAATTGAAGAAGAAATAAAATTAGCGATACGCGACGTGCCAGATTTCCCCAAAAAGGGAATTGTGTTTAAAGATATCACACCGATAATGATGAACCCTTCTCTATCCAATAAAGTGGTCGATCATTTAGCGAATCTGTATAAAGATCAAAAAATTGATTTGATTGCGGGAATTGAAAGCCGTGGCTTCTTGTTCGGTTATCCCTTGGCTATGCGGTTAGGGATTCCTTTTGTTTTAATTCGCAAAAAAGGGAAATTACCGTATGATAAAATTAGTCATGAATATACCCTTGAATACGGTACTTCTACGATTGAGATGCATACCGATGCTGTTTCTAAAAATCAACGTGTTTTAATACATGACGACTTATTGGCGACAGGCGGCTCAGCTGAAGCTGCGGCAATACTTATCCAACAATCAGGGGGAGAAATTGCAGGATTCAACTTTCTTGTCGGACTAAATTTTTTGAATGGAAAGGAAAAATTGCTGAATTTTTCTCACAATATTATTAATTTAGCCGATTATTAAAAATAACTCTACACATCAAAAATAGAATTAGATGAATTTCGATTTAAACGAAAATCAAAAAATGATTGCACAAATGGTGCGTGATTTTGCTGAAAAAGAAATCCGTCCTCACATGAATAAGTGGGATGACGAAGAGTACTTTCCTGTTGAAACCATGAAAAAAATGGGCGAATTAGGATTGTTAGGAATTTATATTCCAGAACAATATGGAGGAAGTGGATTTGGTTATTTCGAATACGCAACAGCTTTAATGGAATTAGGGAAGGTTTGTGGAGGAGTAGGTCTGAGTGTGGCTGCTCATAATTCGTTATGTACAGGTCATATTTACTACCATGGATCCGAAGAACAAAAACAGCGTTTCTTGCCAAAATTAACATCTGGTGAGTTTATTGGTGCTTGGGGGTTGACAGAGCCAAACACTGGTTCTGACGCTATGCGAATGAAAACCACAGCTGTTAGAGACGGTAACGATTGGATTATTAACGGAGCTAAAAACTGGATTACACATGGTCTTTCGGGAGATGTTGCAGTAGTTTTGGTACGTACAGGTGAATTATTGGACAGTAAAGGAATCACTGCATTTATAATTGAAAAAGGAATGCCAGGATTTTCAGCAGTTAAAATCAAAGATAAATTGGGAGTTCGCGCGAGTGAAACTGCGGAATTAATTTTTGATAATGTTCGTGTACCAAACGAAAATGTTATCGGTGAAGTAGGAATGGGGTTTGTTCAAGCGATGCAAATTTTAGATGGTGGACGTATTTCAATCGCGGCATTAAGTTGTGGAGTTGCACGTGGTGCATATGAAGCTTCTGTTAAATACGCGAAAGAAAGAGAGCAATTTGGAAAGCCAATTTCCCAGTTTCAGGCGATTGCATTTAAATTGGCAGATATGGCAACTGAAGTTGAAGCGGCAGAGCTCTTAACTTTCCAAGCGGCATATTTAAAGAACAACAAATTGCCAATGACGCGAGAAGGAGCATTTGCAAAATATTTCTCGAGTGAAGTTTCAGTGAAATGTGGAAACGAAGCGGTTCAAATTATGGGAGGTTATGGATACACGAAAGAATATCCAGCTGAAAAGTTTTTACGTGATGCTAAGTTAATGACAATTGGAGAAGGGACTTCGGAAATTCAAAAGGTAGTAATATCTAGAGAGATTTTAAAGTAGGCAAGAAATAAGTTTATTTTTTACAAGAAGAGTGGTTTTAAAATAATAATTGTATATTTGCCGTCCGAATTAGAGAAAGAAAACAATAAAATCCGAAAGGATAAATAAGATTTAAATAAATAGAAATATGTTAATTATTCCAGTTAAAGAAGGAGAAAACATCGAAAGAGCGATTAAAAAGTATAAGAAAAAATACGAAAAAACTAAGGTCATGAGAGAGCTTAGAGATCGTCGTGAATTCACTAAACCTTCTGTCACGAATAGACAAGCTAACATCAAAGCGGCTTACAAACAAAGAATGCAATCTGCTGAAATGTAATTTTGAAACTATTTCAAAAAATAAAACGTTAAAGGAGCTATACAGCTCCTTTTTTTATGCTCGATAAATTTTTAAAATACGCGATTACTGAGAAACGATTTTCTGAACATACAGTAATTGCATACGAAAAAGATTTACGTCAATTTTTGGATTTTGTTGAATTAGAATCTGACATGGAAATTGTCGAGGTGAAAAACTCCCTTATCCGAAATTGGATGGTATCACTATTGGAGAACGATTATTCTGCTATTTCAGTACACAGAAAATTATCGACCCTAAGGACTTTTTTTAAATGGCTTCAGAAAGAAGGGGTGATTCACACCAACCCGATGAAAACCATCGCGGGACCAAAAGTAAAAAAGAAGTTGCCCGCATTTGCGCAACAAGGTGAATTGCTCAATGAGAAAATTGACCCATTATTTTCAAACGATTTTGAAGGGGTAAGAGACAGGTTGATGTTTGAGATATTATATCAAACTGGAATTCGATCAAGTGAATTGGTTCAATTGAAAACCAAAGACGTACAAAACAACAGAATCAAAGTTATTGGTAAAAGGAATAAAGAGCGCTTTGTACCAATAGATCAAGGGCTAATGAATTCAATTGAGCTGTATTTAACTTTTCGAGCGGAAATTGCGTTTCAATCTGAATTTCTTTTAGTGTTAAAAAGTGGTAAAAAATTATACCCGAAGTTTGTCTATAGAAAAATAAATAGCTATCTTGGAAAGGCGACAGGGTTGAGTAAAAAAAGTCCGCATGTGTTAAGGCATACTTTTGCTACACACATGTTAAATAATGGAGCTGAATTGGAAGTATTGAAAGATATATTAGGACATGCCAATTTATCAGCTACACAAATTTACACACACAACTCCTTTGCGCAGTTAACAAATATTTATTCACAGTCTCATCCTAGGGGGCATAAAAAGTAAAGAAAATGGATTTTAAAGTAAACACCGTAAATTTTTCAGCAGATGAAAAGTTAGTAGAATTCATTCGTGAGAAAGTTAAAAAACTCGAATTAATTTATGATAACATAATAGCCAGTGAGGTATACTTAAAGGTGGATAAAAGTGAAAGTAAGGAAAACAAGGTGGCTGAGGTAAAGATTTTATTACCAGGAAACGAATTGTTCGCTAGTAAGCAGTGCAAAAGTTTTGAAGAGGCAACAGATTTGGCTGTTCAGGCATTAAAAAAACAGGTGGCTCGCCATAAGGAAAAAGTCGCATGATACCTGAAAATAAAGCAATTAGAAATGAGAGTAAAAAATACTCTCATTTTTTTTTGAAAATTTTCAACTTTATTATTGCGGTAAAGAAAATGTTTCGTAGATTTGCACTCCCAATACGAGGGGAAACATTAAAAGTTCTTTAAAATATTGATATAAAAACATTATGTGCCGATGTAGCTCAGCTGGCTAGAGCAGCTGATTTGTAATCAGCAGGTCGGGGGTTCGAGTCCCTTCATCGGCTCAAAAAAATAAAAAAGTTCATTGAAACAATGGTGAGATACTCAAGCGGCCAACGAGGGCGGACTGTAAATCCGCTGACTACGTCTTCGCAGGTTCGAATCCTGCTCTCACCACATTTTAAAAAGCAGTTTACTTTTAGTAAACTGTTTTTTTTATTTCAAAAATTAAACGTACTTTTGTTTAATTAATTTAGACTATAATTAAACAAAATGAAAAAAATATTTATACTCATACTATTGTCAATAAGTTCATTTCAATTGTTTTCTCAAGGAACAATAAAAGGAAAAGTAATTGATGGTAAAACTAGAGAAGCATTACCTTTTGTTTCTGTTCTCATTTTAAACACGCAAAAAGGAGCTACAACAGATAATGATGGTAATTTTTCAATTACTAACTCACCTTTAGGGTATTTTAAATTACAAGCTTCTTTTGTTGGCTATGAAACCATTATTACAGAAGATTATTTAGTTACAAATGATAAAATGCCATTTGTAACGATCGAACTTTTTGAAACTGCATCAAAATTAGAGGAAGTAGTGATAAAAAGTAAATTATTTAAGAAGCCCTTAACGAGTCCTTTATCTCTTCAGACTTTAGGGGTTGTAGAAATCGAAAAAAACCCTGGAGGAAATAGAGATATTTTAAAAGTAATTCAATCTTTACCAGGAGTTGCATCGAACCCAGGTTTTAGAAATGATATTATTGTTAGAGGTGGAGCAACTTCTGAAAATAAATTTTATGTTGACGGAATTGAAGTGCCAGTTATTAACCACTTTCAAACGCAAGGAGCAACAGGAGGACCAGTTGGATTGATTAATGCCGATTTAATTAGAAATGTAGATTTTTATACAAGTGCTTTTCCTGCAAATAGAGGTAATGCCTTAAGTTCTGTAATTGAGTTTACTCAGAAAAGAGGAAATCCTACTTCTTTAAATGCAAGAACAACTTTAGGAACTTCTGATGCTGGTATTACATTAGATGGTCCGTTAGGAGAGAACACAACTTTTATGGCTTCTGTTCGTCAGTCATATTTACAGTTTTTATTTAAGTTACTTAAGCTTCCTTTTTTACCAACATATACTGATTTTCAGTTGAATTTAAATTCCAATATTTCAGACAACAACCAGCTTTCTTTTCTCTTTATAGGAGCGATTGATGATTTTAACCTAAATGAAGAGGTGAATGATGATGTAACAGATTTAGAGACAATTAAAAGAAACAGATATTCGTTAAGTAATATACCTGAGCAAGATCAATGGAATTATACAGTTGGAACAAGTTTAAAGCACTATGCAGAAAACTCGAATCAATTATATACTTTAAGTAGAAGTGTATTAAATAATTCTGCGATTAAGTATTTTAATAATTCTGGTTTGCAAAACGATTTATTATTTAACTATAATTCTGTTGAAGTTGAAAACAAATTTAGATTTGAAAACAATACAAATGTAAACTCGTTTCAAATAAATTTTGGAGCAGGAATAGAACAATCAAGTTATTCAAACTCAACATTTCAAGAACAGGCAAATTCACAAGGTGCAAGTACAATTAATTTTTCTTCTGAATTAGACATGTTTAAATATGCTTTTTTTGGACAAGTTTCTAAAGAGTACTTAGATTCAAAATTAGGATTATCATTTGGTTTTAGATTGGATGGAAATAATTACAATTCATCAATGAAAAACGCTTTAAATCAATTTTCTCCAAGATTTTCAGCAACATATAGTTTAACAGATAAATGGTCAGTTAATTCATCAATTGGTGTGTATTATCAATTGCCGTCTTATACAATACTTGGATTTAGAGATGTTTCTAGTACTTTGGTAAATCAACAAAGTTTAAAATATATTAGATCAAATCATCTTGTTTCTGGTTTAGAATTTAAAGCAGATTCGAGTTCGAAAATTACATTAGAAGGTTTTTATAAATCTTATAGTAACTACCCGTTTTCAATTAGAAACCAAATAAGTTTGGCAAATTTGGGTGCAGATTTTGGAGTTGTAGGTAATGAAGCTGTTACTTCTACATCAAAAGGAAAAGCATACGGATTTGAGCTTTTAGCACAGAAAAGATCATACAAAGGTTTGTACGGAATTTTATCGTACACATTTGTTAGAAGTGAGTTTCAAGATGCATTAAATAATTACATTCCATCTTCTTGGGACAACGAACATTTATTAACAATAACTGCTGGTAAAAAGTTTAATAATAATTGGGAAGCTGGAGCGAAATTTAGATTGGTTGGAGGAAAACCTTATACGCCTTACGATTTAGATGCATCTTCTTTAATAGCGAATTATGATGTTGAAAACAAAGGGGTTTTTGATTATAATCGATTAAATTCTGAAAGATTTGAAACCTATACACCTGTCTCTTATACACATCTCCGAGCCCACGAGACAGGCAGAAATCT
>OLID01000368.1_pt1 | contig 20718 bp, 17 predicted proteins | sample 1609361 | NCBI WGS metagenome assembly OLID01 (sample SAMN05416778, study PRJEB24817) | seawater metagenome | isolation source: Sea water | place: Canada:Atlantic | collected 2013-07
CAGGAGGACAGCACAAGGTGGCGAGTCGCGGCGTAAACAAAGTGATATTGGTAGGTAATGTAGGCAAGGACCCGGAAACACGCTATTTGCCCAGCGGTGGCGCGGTAACTAACGTGGCGCTGGCCACCAGCGAAACCTGGAAAGACAAGAACACCGGCCAGGCTCAGGAAAAGACTGAATGGCACCGTATCGTGTTCTTTAATCGGCTGGCGGAAATCGTCAACGAGTACGTGCGCAAGGGCAGCAAGCTCTACATTGAGGGCCGGTTGCAGACACGCAGCTGGGAACAGGACGGTATTACCCGCTATGCCACTGAGATTGTTGCCAACGAAATGCAGATGCTGGATTCCCGGGGCGGCGGCGGTGGCGGTCAGGACGATCAGTTCGGCCAGAACAGCCGCCAGGAACCGCAATCTTCCTATGGCGGGGGGCCCTCAGGTGGCAATGCCGGCGCCGCGCGCGGTGGCCAGCCCCAACAGCCTGCCGGCAACAATCCCTCGCGTCCGGCTGACTTTGACAATTTTGATGACGATATACCGTTCTAGCCCTGAAAATGCGACAGCGAGGGGTCAACGCTTATCCAACACCTGTCGCACCTTGGTTGCCAGTTCCGAACGGGTGTAGGGCTTGCTCAGCAGGTCTACACCCGGATCCAGCCGTCCGTGGTGGACAATGGCGTTCTCGGTGTAGCCGGAGGTGTACAGTACCTTTAGTGAAGGGTAGATGGCCCGCGCTCGGTCGGAAAGTTGTCGGCCATTCAAGCCGCCCGGCATGATGACGTCCGTGAGCAGCAGGTCAATATCACGGTGGCTTGACAGAGCATTCAGCGCTTCGGGGCCCGACCGAGTGACCGTTACGCGGTAGCCGAGCGAGTGCAATTGTCCCTCTAGATGCTCGAGGACCTGATCATCGTCCTCAGCAATCAGAATGTGCTCAGTCCCGCCGTGCACTGTTAATTTGGCGATCGGTTGGTAACTGGATGGCTGCGAACCGCGAACTCTGGGGAAGTACAGTTTGACAGCGGTTCCCTCGCCTGGCTCTGAGTAAATCTTGATGTGCCCACCCGACTGCTTCACGAATCCGAACACCATGCTCAAGCCGAGACCACTGCCTTTGTTCGGGCCTTTGGTAGTAAAGAAGGGCTCGAAAGCCTGATCGATCGTTTTTGGGTCCATGCCAGTGCCCGTGTCAGAAACACAAATCATGACGTATTCGCCTGGAGTGACTTCGGAATGCTGGTCAGCATAATCATGGTCCAGCAAGGCATTGGCGGTTTCGACGGTTACTTTGCCCCCGCCTGTCACTGCATCGCGGGCGTTAACGACCAGGTTCAGCAAGGCTGTGTCCAGTTCGTCCGCATCGAGTTCGGCAACGCCCAGTTCAGGGTCGGGCACGATTTCCAGTTCAATGTTTTCAGGCAGGGCACGGCGAATAAGTCCGTGTATTGCATCAACCAATTGATTGAGATCCGTTGGTTTCGGGTCCAGGGGCTGGCGACGGGAAAATGCTAACAGGCGATTTGTCAGTTCGGCACCTCGTTGTGCCGCGGACATGGTGATTTCGACCAAGGGACGTAACTTCGGATCAACCACCAGTTCCGTCAGCATTTCCGAATTACCCAAGATGACAGTCAACAGATTGTTGAAATCATGGGCGACACTGCCGGTCAGCTGACCCACGGCCTCCAGCCTCTGCGACTCCCGCATCCGCTTTTCCATATCCATTCGCTCGGTAATGTCCAGCATGCTGCCGACCATTCGGATTGCTGTCCCTGCGTTGTCCCGAATGACAAAACCCCGGTCTATGATATGGGCGCTCCTGCCGTCACGCCGGATAAAACGATATTCACACTGCCAGAGCTCCTTGTCACTTTTGATTACGTCGTGCACACTTTTGACAACAAGCTCTGAGTCCTCCGGATGGATACGTTTGACCCATGAGTCCGAATCCGGCTGCAGCTCGGACAATTCGTACCCAAATACCGTCGTCATGGCGTCATTCCACCAGATTTCATCGGTAACTAGATTCCAGTCCCAGATCACGTCGTTGGTGGCCCGGGAAAGCAATTGAAAACGTTCCTGGGCCTGTTGAAGCTCAGCTTGGGCTTCATACAAAGAGGTGATATCCTGGAACGCCCCCTGGACAGCGACCACCGTCCCCTGGCTGTCTCGTTCGGCTACGCCAATAGCTCTTATCCAGGGGCGCCGCCCGTCAGGCGTCTGAAGCTGACAGGACACATCGAACTCTTTACCCAGGTGAACACATTTATCAAATGCTGCTTTCACGAGGTCCCGGTACTCAGGGGCATAGAACTGCACAGCTGCGGAGACGTTGGGTGGAGAGTAGCTGGGGGGCATGCCATGGATGGCCGCTGTCTCTGGTGTCCAGGTAATCGTCTCAGAGGCCAATTCAATGCGCCAGGCGCCGAATTCCGCCATTTCGCCCGCGAGCCGCAGCATTTGCTCGGCCTGAGTCAATCGGCGCCTTGCCATTAACAGGGGAGTAATATCCTGTACATATCCGACAACGATTTCGCCGTCCGTTGATACGTGGCGCTCACCCACGCCTCTAATGTACTTTACCCCCCCATCCTGACGAATCAAACGATGCTCAAAATCGATGTGAGATTTACTATGCTGGATAAACTCTTTGTAAATGTCGCGTGTTGCGGGTCGGTCTTCCGGATGCACCATTGCCAGATATTCTTCCAAATCCGGAGTCGCTTGTTTGTCTGACACGTCATAAATGTCGAACGTCTGTTCAGACCAACTGAGTTGCCCGGAGTGCACATCAAGCTCCCAGGCACCCAGCGTTAGCATGCGCTCGGCAGTGCGCATTCGCGCTTCATGTTCCTGTTGCTTGGAAAGGGCCCGTCTGAGGTCCCGGGCTTGCATAATGACGTCCTGAACCGCCACCGAATTGTCATTATCGATGGCTTGTAATACCGCCCCTTCGGTGCTGCCTTGAACGATCGCAGTAATATCTTCTGCCCGGTGCATGATAAATTCAATGTCACCGTCTTCATCAAGGACAGGCGTGTTTACCGGACTCCAGAATCGGTCTTCAAACTTGCCATCCGGCAGGCGGATCGGATAACGTTGTACACCCATGTTATCCGGGACTTTCTGGGATTGGACACGCTGCAGGGATTCAGACAGACTTCGAACCCCATCCGCCTGCGTATCCTCTGGATCATCGGGAAACACCTCGAATATCGTCTTGCCGACAATATCGTCCTCGTGCGTCATCGTCGCCCTCAGGTATTCCTCCGTGGCGGTGATGATCCTAAAGTTTCCGGGCTGTAGTACCAATATTTTGCCTGGCGAGGCCTTGAACAGTCGTTTGTAAAGGAGGCTCGAGACTGGTTTCATTGCGTTGTTTTCCACGAAAACCCTTTCCAGGCAGTAGCGGCAAGCTTGTCTTTGGGTTCGGCAATGAAAAATCCTTGTGCTGTATCACAACCAATGTCCCGTAAAAAATCCAGCGTCCATGCATCTTCCACGCCTTCGGCCACCACAGTCAGGCCCAGAGAATTACCCAGGCCGACGACTGCCGTGACAATTTTTCGGGACTCTTCCGAATCGACCAGTGTCTTGACGAACATTTGATCAATTTTCAGCTCCGAAAAGGGTAGCCGTGCCAATTGGACAAGGGAGGAGTAGCCGACACCAAAGTCATCGATAGACAGCTGAAAGCCTCGGATACGGAACTGAGTCAGATTCTCCAGCAGTGCTAATGGGTTATTCATGCTGGCGGTTTCAGTAACCTCGAGGATGATTTGCGACGGTGCTATACCACGGCCCTGGCATTGGCTTAGCAGCCAGGGTGGGAAGGTCTCATCATTGAGATTGGTTGGAGATAGATTTAGGGCGAACTTCAGTTCGGCTTCAACAACCTGACCAGGGAGATTGCTCAGGGCGTAGTGATAGATTTGCCGTGTCAGCTCATGGATCTGTCCGGTTCGTTCAGCTAGAGCGATAAACACATCGGGTGGTATCATGTCCCCCCCTTGTTGATTCCAGCGCGCCAGGCACTCAAATCCCACCAGCTCCCCGCTGGCACATGATATTTTGGGCTGAAAGTGGGCGACAAAGACTTCGGCTTGCAATGCTTCGGCGAGTTTTGCCTCAGAAATGGGGGGGAAGGACGCCCCCAGTGCGGGCTTCTCGTCGGGTAAAGTCTCTGACGTATCGCAGGTCAACAATGCCACTAAATCGGCGCGGAAAAATGGCTTTGACAGCGTGCCTATCAAACGAAGCCCGTTCTCGGAAGCGGCACGAGCAGAAGAGTCGAGGATGCGACCTCCCAGGCCGGAAATGATAATGAGTGCCGCCGTACAATTCATCTTGGCGAGCTGATGAATAACCTCAATACCGTCGCGATGTGCCAGTTGTAAATCTATAGCCAAGTGAGTTGGTGCCCAGCTTGTTACTTTTCCAAGAAAGGTATCGGCGTCGTCTGTGTGGTCAGTCTCATAGCCCGTCATTGCAGCCATCATGCAGATTGTAGTGGCCACATCATTCTCGTCATCGAGCACCAGAAGACGGCGCTTACTGTTCAATTCCGACATAGACGTGCCCCCGTCTTGAGAGGGAAAGGCATAGAATAGAGGTTCCAAAACCATCCGTTTGCTTGAGCTTCAAGTGGGCTTTTTAAGTTATTGGCGGACCAATTATGTCTGTGGGTAGCTATCGCAAACGCTGCTGTCATTGAAAACACTCCATGTTGATAACAATGCTTCGCTGCAGGGAACTCTGCCTTTTGTCACTCCGTTTGGATCAGGCGCTTTTCCGAGATCCTCCAATTTTTTGATGTCTGAACATTATAGCTATCATTGCAGATTTAGGGAAACGCGGCTTCGAGAGGCATCCAATGACATGACTGCTTTGCGGTAAACCCTTCAGCTGCGGACGCATGGGAGGTTTGAATGGTCAGCACTCTGCGGTGCTGTCCGTGGTGACGGCCCGGGCGCCTGCAAAACCCATCTGGGGTTTGAAAATGCATTTTATTGCGATGATATCTTGTTAGAATGCAGGTATTGGTCCGGAACAAATTCCGAGCTTTGAAATACCTTTTTTCTGATTCTTGTTGGTAGTGTCGTCTGAGTTGGCCAGAAGCGTTGTTAAAAGTGTTAAGATTCCATCCTTACTCGAGCATGCCAATATTCAAACATTGCCATCCCAGAGAATTAGCGTTATCGCGTTTAACGTTACAAATTTTGGTTATTCCATCGGAAACTTTAATATTATCATTAGGTTGAGAACTTATTTTTCCGCCTTATGCAAACTACCGTTCTGACAGGCGGGCCGGAGCAGACACCGCAGGTGAAGCTATTAATTATTGGTGCCGACAGTGGTGTCGGTGTGGAACTAGGCAAACTTCTTGAAGAGCGCCGGATCAGCTGGGTAGCACCGGACGCCGGTGCTATGCTGGCGAAAGATCCGCTGGGTGTCGCTAAAACCATCACCCAGGCTGCCCCCGATCAGGTAGTCAACCTGGCGGCATTTGCAGCGGGTAGCCAACATGCCGTCCTGAAGGCCGAAAATCACCCCGGCGAATGCGAGCTGATCAACCTGAAACAAACCGAGCTGGTTGCCCAGGTATGTGACCATTTGCATATTCCGCTGATTCATCTGTCCACAGCCCACGTTTTTGGTGGTGACAAAAAGCTCGCCTATAACGAACAGGATCTGCCCAAACCCCTGGGACTCTACGGGGCAACCGCGCTGGCCGCCGAGCAGGCCATTGTGGCAACCACCAAACAGCATATTATCGTGCGAGCGGGCTGGTTGTTCGGACGTCAACAGGATGAAATGCTGCGCCACTGGCTGGATGAACTCAAGAAAGCGGATGGTAGCGTCACGGTTTATCGGCGCAAGTTTGCGCCCACTCCCGTTGAGGACCTCGCACGCGTGCTGCTGGCCATCTGTCAGCAGGTAGACTGCCAGGCTGACGTCTGGGGCGTCTACCATTATGCCGCGCTGGAGCCATTGCGCGAAAGCGAGTTTGTCCAGCAATTGGTCAAGTTTGCCGCCCAGCACGATGAATCGGTTTACCGGTTGCTTGACCATTTGACAATCAATTTGAGTCGCACCGAAGCACCTCAGATTGCCAATGCCACACTGGCGACCAAAAAAATATTCGAAACCTTTGGCATCAAGCCAAGACCATGGCACGGCAGCCTGCAGAGGCTGGTCAAATCCTGGTACAAGGCACGTAGTGATGGCTGAATCCGCGATGTCCTCTCTGATGCCCGTAGCCCAGGCGCTGGCAACGCTGCTCGACGAAGCCAGAACGCGAGTGACGCGGGAAGCCGTGGCACTGGCGCAAGCAGATGGCAGAGTGTTAGTGGATGATGTGCGGGCCACATGTGATGTTCCTCCATGGCACAACAGTGCCATGGATGGTTATGCGGTTGACAGTACCGCGTTGTCGCCAGGGAAACCTCTGGCAGTCAGTCAACGTATTGCCGCAGGTCAAACGCCCGCTCCTCTTGCGGTTGGCAGCGCGGCCCGGATATTCACCGGTGCGCCATTGCCGCAGGGTGCCGATGCCGTGGTCATGCAGGAGAATTGCCAGCGACAGGGTGATCAGGTAATTGTGACTGTGCCGGTTGCGGCAGGTGAAAATATCCGCCGGCAAGGCGCGGATATCGCACAAGGCAGTACGTTGCTCACAGCCGGGCACCGTCTGCGTCCGCAGGATATAGGCCTGTTGGCGTCCATCGGACAAGCCAGTGTGATGGTGGGTAAACGGCCCCGGGTCGCGCTGATGACGACCGGTGATGAGCTGGTTGAGCCTGGGCAGCCACTGTTGCCGGGGCAAATTTATAACAGTAATTTTTATACCCTGGCCGCGTTGCTGCGGGTTCTGGGTATAGAACCGATAGATGCCGGCCGCGTTCCGGATTCCCTGGCGGAAACTGAAGCAGCCTTGCGTCGTACTGCGCAGCAGGCTGACTGTATCATCACCAGTGGCGGGGTTTCTGCCGGTGAAGAGGACCATGTGCGCATCGCTCTGCAGCGCTGCGGCGAACTGGCTATATGGAAGCTGGCGTTGAAGCCCGGTAAACCGTTTGCCTTCGGCAAAATCGACAATACGCTTCTGTTCGGATTGCCAGGTAACCCAGTGTCCGCGTTTGTGACTTTCCTGTTGTTGGTGCGGCCGGCATTGCTGGCGATGATGGGCGCCTCTGAGTGCAGTCTGCCCGAACGCCTTGAACGTGCTGGTTTCTCCCTGCCCGCGTCCGGTGAGCGACAGGCTTACTTGCGGGTATGCCTCCAGGATGAGGCCGGCGAACGGCGTTTACGACTCCTGGCAGAACAAAGCTCTGGCGTGCTCAGTTCGGTCGCGCGCGCCGATGGCCTGGCGATCATGCCGGCGTTTACCGCAGTAGCCGTTGGTGATCAGTTGAGATTCCTGGCGTTTAGTGACATAGTTTAAGTTATCAGTACAGCGAGCAATGTCCCCATGGCAGTCCCCGGTCGGTTTGATATGAGTATTATTCTTCCCGGTGTACGCATAATTTCGATAATGGCGTTAATTCTCTCGCTTATCGGTTGTGAGATGTCAGCTCCTGCGCCTGAAACCCCGGCTACGCCGGTGGCAGAGGCGCCGAGCACCGCAAGCGCTTCGGTGGAAGAACAGCTGGCGGCCGAAGCCGCACGTGAAGACGCCGAACGCCACAGGCGCTACATCGCCGATATTCTCTATGATGGTATGCGGGCACTACGCGCAGACCGACTGATGACGCCGGCGGATAATAGCGCCTATCACTATTTCAGCCGGGTGTTGGCATTGGAGCCGGACAATGCGGTTGCCCGTGATGGCATGCGCGACATCGCGCTGCGTTATCTGCAGCTTGCCGATACGGCGTCACGACAGGGACAGTTCGACAATGCTGAAACCTTTCTGCGGCGGGCAGAAAGCGTAGACGACGAGCTGCCGGCAATTGCGGCGGCCAGGCAAACCCTGGCAACTGCCCGGGCCCAGACTCACAGTGTGCATACCCTTGATAATCGAGACCTGGCGCAACGTCAGCAGGCCGTCGTGCGGCAGCTCGAAGATATTGCCCGACTCGCGGCAGAGCACAATACCTTTGTGTTGATTACCGCACCCAATGACGAGCTTGGCCGATGGATCTATGCACAATTGCAGGCATCCATGACGGATGCGCGGTTACGAGCGGATATCGAAATTGGCGAGCAGGCCTCGGTGCGCCTCGTGCTTCCGCGGACCAGCTGACGGCAGGGAGCTGCCGATCACCACACAGGTTGCCGCAGGAGAATCGCCCGCGCTTCATCAATCTGTAATATTCCCCTGATAGGATACTTTCATCGGCAGAGCAGGGCGCTACCCTGCTTCTCCGAGTGACAGGATAGTGACTCTTCGTGGAAGGTGAGTGATTAGCATCGTCAGGTTTCAAACCGATTGATAGTAGTGGTTTTCTTCATTTTGAACCGGGTCTGTCCTGCAAGCAGGATCTGCCCGGTTTTTTTATGGCTGTGCGCGCGACCAGAAAAGCATGGTCAGGATCAGGACGAAGCGCCAAGTTTGCGAATGCCCGCCAGAATCTGCCGACAGGTAATCTGACCAACCAGCCGGTTGTTGTCAGAAACTACCGGCCGGCGGCGTTGGCCTTTGGCCAGCATGTCGGTGGCGACATTGATAATGTCATCGCTGATGCGTGCGGAATTGATGTTCTCGGTGACCATGTGCTCATGCACTTGCCCGACTGTGCCCTGACTGTAGGTGGCGTCGAGGATTCCACGCAGGCAATCAAGTTCCGACAGAATTCCCAGCAGAGTACCGTCTGCATCGACAACACAAAGTCCGGAGACCCGGTTATGGGTAATCAGGTCTACCGCCTCAATCAAAGACGCACCCGGTGCAACAGTGACTGGCTTTTCCAGCATATAGTCTTTCAGATCGACAGAACGCAGCATGATTATTTCTCTTGTTATTTGAACGAGGCGTTCGGCGCCAGGCATCCCGTGACGGCATTTTTCAGGTGACGTTTTCCAGTGTACCCGTGAGCCGGAGCTGATTCAAGAATACCTGGTTTTCAAAACCGCCCGGAATGGGTTATGGTTATGTGCCCTAAATGGATTTGAGGGTTCTATGATCTGGGTTCTGTTCCTGCATATCATGTCTCTGCTGACCTGGTGTGCCTCATTGCTGTTCCTGCTCAGCCTCACCGCTGCCCGTTGTCCTTCGCGGCGTTTTATCGACGATGATATGACCCCGCGACGACATGACTCGGTGGTGAGGCTTTTGTTTACGGTCCTGTCAACACCTGCTGCACTCCTGACCATTGCCTCCGGTACAGCGGTGTTTTTACTGCAGGCAAGATTTGACGCCTGGCTGATCGTGAAGCTGACGCTGGTGACGTTACTGGTCGTGTGTCATGCCTTGAGCGGCGGCATGATACTCCGCATCGAGTCGGGGCGTAGCGTGCGTTTGCCGAGCCTGTTGCTGACAGCCGCGTCGGCAACGCTCATGCTGATGATCATCTGGCTTGTGCTGGCCAAACCGCTTCAGGGAGAGCTGCTGTGATACTGTCCCGACGTTTGTCAGACTCTTGGACGCTTGGCGGCAGCGTCGTCAAGATCAACGCCCACGGCATGTTCATACACCAATTGGGAACCAAGAAATGCGGTCGCCCCGATCAGCATCACACTGAGGCCCGACAGATAGATGCCCCAGGGGAATATCGCGCTTTCGGGGGACGAACCTATTCGCAGCAGCCAGTTCAGCGCTGCCAGCGACAGCAGCATGACCGCCAGCGCTGCGTGGCACCAGGCGGTAATCAGGCGCCGGATGCGGCTGACCAGAAGCATGTCGAGCAGTCCCGCCGTTCCGGATACCGCGCCGCCGGCGGCCCCGATACCTGCCAGCCACAGTCCCGCCCTTGCCCAGAAGTAGTCACTGGTCACGATGTAAGCGACATCCGTGGCCAGCAGCCCGATCAGCGCGGCGACAGGAAAATGGACCAGGGCCGGGTGCACCGGGTGGCCCATAACAGCAATGCGGCTGTTGATGGATGCAAGCGTTTTTCTGGTCATGGTCACGAACCAATCCATTGGCAATACGTCCACAATAGCTTAGCAGTCTTAACACCGAACATCATCATTAAATGGCCGCTGCTCCTCGCGACACTGGCGTTGACGGCCTGCAGTGGTCCGCTGTCCACACTGGACCCGGCGGGTCCGGCGGCGGACTCGGCATCCCTGTTGTGGTGGGGGATGATGGCGTTTTTTACGCTGGTGCTGATATTGGTGTCTGCGTTATGGATTTATGCCATGCGCAGACAACCGGAGCGTGACAATGCAGGCCGTCAGGAAAAGGCGTGGATTATAGGTGGTGGCATCATACTGCCTTCAGTGTCGATTCTGGTATTGCTGCTGGTCAGTATTCCGGTCGGCAATCTCATGTCGACGTTGCCGACTGCGGCTGACGATGCGCTGCAGATCAGGGTAACGGCTCACCAATGGTGGTGGCAGATCGATTATCCGGGCGGGGATGCGGAAAATACCTTGGCAACATCGCAGAATATTGTGCACATGCCTGCGGATGTGCCGGTGCATCTCTATCTGACCAGCGCTGATGTCATTCATTCGTTCTGGGTGCCGCGTCTGGCGGGGAAACTGGATATGATTCCGGGGCGGATCAACGAATTACAGATCCAGGCCGACGAACCCGGCATCTACCGGGGCGTGTGTGCAGAGTTCTGCGGTCTGGCGCATGCCAGTATGAGATTCGAAGTCCATGTGCATAGTCGCGAAGACTTTGCGCGATGGCTGGCGGACGCGCAAAGGCAGCAGAGCGGCAATGCGCAGTCCCGGGCGGAGGACATGGAGGACATACCTGGTGAATAAGGTGCCTACCGACAATGCGCAGCAGCCCCGGGGCACGGGGCAAGCGGACGCAGAGCTGCGACTGCGACAGGTATGGGCAAATCTGCCCGGCTGGGGCGCCCTGGCTGCAGTCAATCACAGCACCGTCGGTTTACGCTTCATGCTGACCGGCGCAGGATTTTTCCTGGTTGGCGGTTTGCTGGCGATGTTAATGCGCAGTCAGCTGGCGCTGCCGGGTAACACGCTGCTGAATGCCGCTCAGTACAACCAGATTTTTACCATGCATGGCACCGTGATGATGTTCCTGTTTGCCATCCCGGTGCTTGAGGGGATGGCCATCTACATGATCCCCAAAATGATCGGGGCGCGGGATCTGCTGTTCCCACGCTTGAGTGCGTTTGGTTACTACTGCTACCTGTTTGGCGGCCTTATTGTACTGAGCAGCCTGTTCGCCGGTGTCGCACCTGACACGGGCTGGTTCATGTATACACCGTTGAGCGATGCCGAATATTCTCCCGGCCCCGGCCCGGATTTCTGGCTGCTGGGTATTACCTTTGTGGAAATCTCCGCCATGTCCGCCGGGGTGGAACTGACGGTATCCATTCTGCGCAGTCGGGCGCCCGGGATGACCCTGAAGTCGATGCCGATTCTGGCCTGGTATATCCTTGCTGTGGCGCTGATGATCATCTTCGGTTTCCCGCCGCTGATACTCGCCAGTGTCATGCTGGAGATTGAGCGTGCCAGCGGCATGCCGTTTTTTTCCGTTGCCGGTGGCAGTGATCCACTGCTTTGGCAACACCTGTTCTGGCTATTCGGGCATCCAGAGGTCTACATCATTTTTCTGCCTGCGGCCGGGGTTGTTTCCACATTGATCCCGGTATTCGCACAGCGGCCGCTGGTGGGATATGGCTGGCTGATATTCTCCCTCGTACTGATCGGCTTTATCAGTTTTGCGCTATGGGTGCATCACATGTTTACGGTCGGTATTCCACCATTGGCGCAGGCATTTTTCTCCATTTCCAGCATGCTGATCGCCATTCCTACGGGCATCCAGCTTTTCGTCTGGTTAGCCACGTTGTGGAACGGACGCGTGGTTTTTGCGTTGCCCATGTTGTGGATCTTCGGTTTCCTCGTGATTTTTGTTTGTGGCGGGCTGACAGGCGTGATGCTGGCGCTGGTGCCGTTCAACTGGCAGGTCCACGACACTCATTTTGTGGTGGCACATATGCACTATGTGCTGGTCGGGGGCATGTTTTTTCCGATGATCGCGGGCCTGTATTACTGGCTGCCGCATTTTTCCGGCCGCATGCCCTCGGAAACATTGGGGCGTTGGGCGTTCTGGCTGGTCTTCATCGGGTTTAACATGACCTTTCTGCTGATGCATCTGACCGGTCTGCTGGGCATGCCCCGGCGGGTATTCACGTATGAAACCGGCATGGGTTGGGACTGGCTTAATTTGCTGTCGTCGGTTGGAGGCTTTGTGTTGGCCGCCGGGGTGGCGATGATCATCGTTGATGTAACGGTACATTTTCGCTACGGTCGCCGGGTGTCCCGCAACCCATGGAACGCCGGTACGCTGGAATGGGCATTGCCGATGCCGCCGGCAACCTACAACTTTGTCAGTATCCCCGCCATTAGCAACAGGTACCCGCTGTGGCACGATGGCGCTCTGCCAGTCTCAATCGAGGCGGGTGACCACATGCTTCCGGATGCCAGCCATGGTCGCCGGGAGACACTCTGTACCGCCGCCATGTCAGGTGCGGTGCGTTCAGTCATCCACTTGCCTGGTAATTCCTGGTTGCCGCTGTGGGCCGCACTGGCCCTGGCGGCGCTGTGTATCGCCCTGCTGGCAAGCATGTACTGGCTGTCGCTGGCAGTCGCTGTCATCGCGGCGGTATGGCTGTTGCGCTGGAGTTGGGTCAATGGGCTGCACAAAGATGCAGCTCCGTATGCCGATGACGAGGCGTCTGCCCAGCTGCCGCTGCATTCCCGAACCGCGGACGGTCCGGGGGTATGGGGCATGGTAATAACGTTGATGGCCAACGCAACGTTTTTCCTGTCTCTGTTATTTGGCTGGTTCTATCTGCGGGTTGTCTCTCCCCAGCACATTGTGTCCGAAGGGGCGCGGGTTGATATGCCGCTACTGTTGTTTGGCGGAGTGTTGCTGACGCTGGCGAGTGGCCTCTACCGGAACACAATGGCGCGGGTTCGTGAGGAAAAGGGTACGGCGCTTTTGCGCCGGCTATTGCTCGTGTTGTTATTCGGTCTGCTTCACAATGTGGCGCTGGGTTGGGTAATGGTCACCTCAACATTGCAGATGTTCGTGCTGACCCACGATGCGCTGATCATGTTTCTGTTGATGTATCTGAGCTTCCACAGCCTGCTGTGCTGGTTGCTGACCGTATTGCAGGTGCTCAGGGTCAGGCTCGGTTATGTCAGTGCTAAACTGCCTTATGAACTGGTTGTACTGAATCCGATGTGGACTTACAGTACCGTCGTTTACTGGGCAGGACTGGCAGCATTTTTTGCCATGCCCCTCGTCTGGCCGGCAAGCTGATGCAAGCCCTGCAACAGATTCTGACTCTCGCCCGCGCCTCTTATGGAAAGACCACAGCGATTGCCGTCTTGCTGCTGACAGCGAGCCCGCTGGCCATCGCCCACAATCCTCTGACTGGCACTGTGCACGAACGGGCGGCCGGCGGGCTGAGCGCGCTGGTGCTGCTGGCAGCTTGGTTCGTCTATGGTAGAGGTTCGTTTGTCATCAGACCATCCGTAGGCAGTGCAGTCACGTGTCATTCGGCGTTCCTGCTGTGCGTCGTGACCGTTCTGGGGCCGCTTGACGATCTGGCGGGTACCAGTACTGCGGCGCACATGCTGCAGCACATGTTGATGATTGCTGTCATTGCGCCATTGTGGGTTCTAGGCCGACCCTTGCCGCAACTGCACGCAGGCGGGGCCCGCTACCTGGCGGCAATCTGGCGTCCGCTGCTACGGCTGGCCAGCCGTCCGATGCCAGCTGCTTTTGTTCATGGCGCAGTGATATGGTTCTGGCACATGCCTTCTTTCTACATGCTGGCCGTACAACAGCCTTGGTGGCATACCATTGAGCATGCGCTTTTCCTGTCCACAGCAGGCGTGTTCTGGTGGTCCGTGTTGCGCGCGAGTACGGTGAATTCCCCAGATGCAGCCATGGCGTTATTGTTTACCCTGATGCATACCGGTTTTCTGGGGGCTTTACTCACCTTTTCACCAGAACCGGTTTACCATGAAGCGCGTAGCCTGGCGGATCAGCAACTTGCCGGCCTGATAATGTGGGTGGCCGGTGCCATACCATATCTTGTGGCTGCCGGCTGGGTGTTACGGCGCTGGTATTTGCGACAGGCCGGTTGATCAATAACGGCCTGGCCCGCCAGGTTTCATTACCGGCGCTACACTTTCTCGCCACGGGCGTTAACTTCGTGAACCTTGACATTCTGCCCTTCGTGTCGGGTTAGCAGGTCGACGATCTCCTGTTCCCGTTGCGGCTCGGTTATCGTGACAAATAGCAGGATGTGGCCTTCATCGACCTGTTGCTGTAAATAATCCGCATCGCTTTGATGAATAATCTTGCCAGCCATGGCGCCCACGGCCCCGATTGCAACGACACCACTCAGCGCTGCCAGCAGCGCGCCGCCAAAGACTGCCGATGAGGCGACAACGGCGCCCATGGCACCAGTCGTGCCAACAAAAAACAGGCTGCCACCAAGAGAATCCTGCTGTTGTTGACTGTTGCTGTTCTTGTCGACGAAGGCGGTCACCGGCCCTTCAGTGGAGTCGTGTGTGTTGTTGGTATGTGCGTAAAAATCACCCAGCGATTCGCGGACAGAGTGCTCGCTGGCCAGTAAGCCGATCTGCTCGCGGCTGACGCCGGAGGCGAGTAGAACCCCGATTGCAGATTTGAGACTCTGCGGGTCCAGAAAGACTGCAACAGCTTCTCGTACGGTTTTTTTGTTGTCGGTATCGTTCATAAGTTTCCTTATCCTTACGGGGATCTTGCATGCCCCGTATCGAGAATGAAAGGTGCTTATTTTTCAACTTTTTTCAACAACGACTAATAAGGATAAACACCCTGGCAAAAAAAATCCACCGATGCAGCACCGGTGGACTGGTTCATGCCGCACAGTACGCGGAAGATCTACAGCGAGTCGAGATATTCATCGACCTCCTTGCGGGCCTGCTCCTTGTCCTTGCCGTAACGCTCCTGGACGGTACCGACCAGTTGTTCTTTGTTACCTTCGATGCGATTCAGATCACTGTCAGTGAGTTTGCCCCACTTGGCCTGAACCGAGCCTTTTAACTGCTTCCATTTGCCTTCAAAGATGTCGTTATTCATAGTGAATCCCTTTCATTTTTTGCTCTTTAACTAAAACGGGGCAGCACGTTTTGTGGTGCCGCCCCGCAGTCATACAACGTGGACCGTAACCCGTGCGTTACTCAACACTGGAGACAGTCGCGTTGTCTCGGCCATTGTTAATGGCATCAACAATCTGGTCATACTGCTCTTCACGGATGGGTCGGGCATTGACAACATCTTCGTCGTCAAAGTCGACTTCCGGCAGCACCTGTTTGACGTCAGCAGTAGTGACGGTGCTGGTTGCTGTGTTTTCCAGTTCCAGCTCTGGCAGCGCTTCTCTCAGTTCACGGACATCCAAGGTGCCGTTGCTGTCCATGTCGGCCTCTGCGAAAGTAGGAGCCTCGTTAGCGAAGGCTGCGCCTGAAATGCCAAACAGGAAAGTTGATGCAACAAGTAGTGACTTTTTCATCTTTATATCCTCGCGGTTTTCAGTGAATAATCGTTTCCCGCTGCACTGACTATTGTGCAGTTATCCTGAACGTTGCACAGGGCGTGCCAGATATTAAAGATCTTTATATATCAGTAGCATAGGGGATAATGGCGCTGAGATGACAGTCGCAAGCCTGTCGGGACTGCCGAACACTGCCAGACTGGAGTGGTCAAGTGCCTGATTTTATTTACTTTGGATGTATTGAAAACCCAACACCTGAGTCTTCGGGACGGCGGGTCTGCGGCGGACACGGACGTCCGCCGCTAATGGCAACTGTCAAATAGCGGCTTGTACCGTGGGCTCAGGTTCCGTTGCCGGATGACCCTTGGTGAAACGCGCCAGGTCTTCCAGTATAAGATAGAGCGAAGGGATGAGGAACAAAGTGAGCACTGTTCCGAACGCGATGCCAAAACCCAGCGACAGCGTCATGGGAATCACCATCTGCGCCTGCATGCTGGTTTCAAACATGATGGGGAACAAACCCAGAAACGTCGTCAGAGAGGTCAGCAGAATCGCCCGGAAGCGACTTGTACCGGCGTCGACAACTGCGTCGAGCATCGACATGCCTTCCCGACGCGCGCGATTGACAAAGTCCACCAGAATCAGACTGTCGTTCACAATGACACCGGCCAGCGCCACCAGGCCGAACAGCGACATCATGCTGAGTGTGGTATCGAACACAATGTGTCCAATCAGCGCGCCGATAAAACCGAACGGGATAACGGCCATGACAATAAATGGTTGGACATAGGATTTAAGGGGGACAGCCAGTAAGGCATAGATCAGAAACATGGCCGCCAGAAAGCAGACCGCGATGCGTTGAATCAGTTCCGCCTGCTCTTGGCTGGCCCCGCCCAGACCGAAGGTGACGTCTGGATAGGTGGCAGTCAATTCCGGCACATAGTTCTGGATGATGTCGCGAATGACTGCCGCTGACTGGGCCATCTCCGGGTTGACGTCTGCTGTGACTGACACTGTGCGCTGCCGGTCGATACGATTGATGGTGGAGAAACCTTCTCCTATCGTTGCCTCAGCGACTTCGGAGAACGGCACTTCGTCGCCGCTGTCGGTCCTGATACGCATGCTTTGCAGGCTGGCAATGGATTTACGGTCGGCTTCCGGATAGCGCACCATGACCTTGAGCTCATCCCGGCCGCGTAACAGACGCTGCGCCTCTTCGCCATAGAACGCCTGCCTGACCTGAGTGCCCAGCGTAGTGGCGGTCAGCCCCAGCTGCTCAGCGTTCGGCTTGATGTTAAGGCGAATTTCGTCACCACCGCGGCTGTAGGAATTTGACACATCAAATACGCCGGTATAACCACTCAGCTTGTTCTCAAGTGCGTTCGCGGCCAGCTCCAGTTGGGCGTAATTCGATCCCATCAATTGCAGGTTGATGGCAGAGCCACCGCCTGCGCTGGTGCTGGAGAAAAAGCGAACGTCGCGTGCCCCGGGTATGGTGCCGACCCGGGCACGCCAGCGCTGTTCTATTTCCAGGGCGCTGACGGTACGCTCTTCGGCCTTGGTCAGTTCCACAAGTACTTCACCGCCGCTGTCGCCATTGGTGAAGACCATGACGTGATCAACCGGATTTTCGTCGGGATACTCTTCATTAAGCGTCAGGATGGCCTGTTCCATCTGTGCCAGCGCATTGTTGCGCGCCTGGTAGGAAGAGCCTTCATTCATGTTGACGCTGGCCTGGATAAAGTCACTGGGAATATTCGGGAAAAACTCGAAACGAACCAGTCCGCCAATGACCAGGCCGGCACTGAGAATCAAGGCAGTGACAAATACCGCGACGGTGGCATATCGGTTGGCCACGGCCTTGATCAGCGCCGGTTTGTAAATATTGTGAACAAAGTGACTGAGACCCTTTGCCACCCGGTGCTGGTAGCGTTCCAGCAGGCTGGCCTTCTTGGGCTTGATCTTTTTGATACGTGTATGGGCCAGGTGTGACGGCAAAATCAGTTTCGATTCAATCAGTGAAAAGAGCAGGCACAGAATAACCACCATGCCGATTGCTTCGAAGAAAGGCGCGACCTGACCACCGACCAACAGCATTGGCGCAAATGCTGCAATGGTCGTCAGCACACCAAAAGTTGCCGGCACCGCAACGTGCTTGACCCCGGTGATGACGTTGTCCAGGCTGTGTCCGTTGCGAGTGACCTCGGTATGGATGCTCTCTGCGGTTATGATCGCATCATCGACGACTATGCCCAATACCAGGATCAGACCAAACAGACTGAGCATGTTGATATCAACAGGGAAGGGGCCCATCGGCATAAGAAAGATTGCGCCGAAGAAACTGATGGGAATCCCCACCATGACCCACAAGGCAATCTTCAACCGGAGAAACGTTGTCAGCACCAGAAATACCAGTATGGCGCCCATCAGCAGGTTGCCCAGCATCATATTGAGCTGGGCTTTCAGGTAAAACGCGTTGCTGCCCCAGCTGTCTATGCTGACCCCGGGCGGGAAAGTGCCCTGGTTCTGTTCAATGAAATTCGAGACAGCGCGGTCAATATCCAGAACATTCTGTTCCGGCGTAGCCATGATCTGAATGTTCAGCGAGCGGTTGCCGTCGAATCGCGAGAAGTTCTCGGTTTCGACGAAACCATCCGAAATGGTGGCAATGTCCCTGACCAGCAGGCGGCTGCCATCCGGGTTGGTGCGGAGTACGATATTGCCAAACTCCTCGCCGGTGTAGGCCTGCTCCTGGGTACGCAGCTGGATGCGGCCGGTGTCGGTGCGAATGGCACCGCCGGGTACATCAACAGAGGCACTGCGAATCGCATTGGCTACCTGGCCCATGGTCAGACCGTACTTGCGTAGCGTATTTTCCGATACTTCGATGGCGATTTCGTAGTCGCGATCACCCTGGATTTCTGCCTGACTGACTTCGGGCAGCAGCAGAATATCGTCTCTGATCTCTTGCGCCAGGGTTTTCATGGCGCGATCGTCAAGATCACCAAAGATCGACACTTGCAGCACGGGTTGGGTGATTTCGATCTCCCTGACGACGGGGCGCTCGGCATCATCAGGGAAGGTGGATATACGGTCGATGCGGCTTTTGACTTCATTCAGCAGTTCGATGACGTCGTAGTTGCCCGACACTTCCATCATCATGCTGCCGGAGCCTTCCCGGGCTGTCGAATTGATGCGATTGATGCCACTGAGTCCCTGAATGGCTTCTTCCATAGGCACAACGATTGCCAGCTCAACCTCTTCCGGTGCTGCGCCAGGATAGGCCATGCTGGCAGTGATCATGCGCGTTTCGAACTCAGGGAAAACCTGAATCTTGATAAAAAAGACAGATGCAAACCCTGCGGCGATAATAAATAACATCAGCAGGTTGGCTGCAACCGAGTTGGTGCTGAACCAGGCAATGATGCCTTTGTGTTCTGTTGTGGGTAATGGTTTCATGATTGGCCGGCGTCCGGGTTAACGCGCATCCCTTCGATGGGTATCGCTACCGGCGATACGATGACACTGTCGTTATTGTTCAGCCCTTCGGTAACGTAGACACGGTCCGCTTCGCTGCGAATAACGTTGACCTGGCGCTGTCGCAAACGCTGCTCCGGGTCCATGGTTAAAACCTGATCGCCATTACGCAGCGCTTCAAGGGGGATATCGAATACGCCCGTTAAACGGATTCCTTCGATGCTGGCATTGACGAAGGTGCCCGCAGACAATGGCGGCAGATTATTGTTGCCCCGCAGGCCGTATGGGTCGTCAACACGCGCCACTGCATAGTGCATCCGGCTGTTGCTGTCGACAACGCCTTCGGTGCGTACTATTTCTGCCTGCCAATGGTGTTGCTTGCCGGCCATGGTCGCATACAGTGTGACCCTGGTCGCGTCAGCGGGCAGCAGTTGCCCGGGCTTCGGCAAGGTCAGCCAGCGCATGTCACTGTCGCTGAGCGGCAGTCGGACTTCCGCGTAGTCGGTCGCAAACACTTCTGCGATCTGTGAGCCGGTGCCCAGATACTGGCCGATATCCGCCAGCTTTTCCCGGACCAGTGCATCATAAGGGGCCCGGACGGTGGTGCGGTCTAACTGACGCTGGGCGCGGCTCAGTTCGGATTCCGAATACAGCACCCGAGCCTCCGCTTCCCGCAGAAACGGCGTTCGCAGCGCAATAGCCGGGGCATTCTCACGGGGACGCCCCGACAGGTCCCATTCCCGGGCGGCCTGATCCGCCTGCGCCCGTTCCTGGGCGAGCTGTGCCTGCGCGGTCAGCAGATTTGCCTGGGCCTGATCGACCGCAACCTGATAATCGGCGGGGTCGATTTGCAGGATGACTTCGCCCTCGCTGAAGAAACCACCGGTGACAAATTTATCTGAGACCGTCATAACCCGGCCGGACACTTCAGCGACCAGTGTCGTCTGTGTGCGAGGCGCTACTGTACCCTGCGAACTGACATTGATATTCATGTCAGTGCCGGTAACTCTAATAACGTCGACAGGCACCACACGCTCGGCGGTGGGTGTGCTGGGTGGCTGCGGTCTGAGCACGATCATGGTGGTCGCCGCCGCAATGCCGGCGGCGACGATAATGACAGGCAGCAGCCAGCGTCGGGTGGACTGCCAGAGAGTGGGTTTCATATAGGTTCCTTGCTGCATTTCGTATCCATATTCGTCATGGGTTAATTGCGGCTGTCCGGTGACTCGGACAATTGCGCCAGCAGCAGCTCGTTGCTCAGCACTGCTTCACGGTAGAAGTGCCGCATCTGTTGCAATCTATTCTTGGTATCAGCGAACTGCGCCGGTATTTTCCGGTCGGCCGTTTCCACGATGGTCTGCATATGGCGCATGCGTTGCAGGTAACCGTCAATCATGCGCAGGAAGGGAGCGTCGCTGAGTTGATAATAGTCCTGGCGATCGCCGGGTACCGTCACTTTTTCAATAAAACCAATACCGACCAGCATACGGGCATTGGTACTGACACTGCCTCGGCTGACCTTCAACTGTTCTGCCAATTGGGCAAAGCTCACCGGACCGCCATAAATGATAACTGTCTCTTATACACATCTCCGAGCCCAC